>Ga0315291_10002463_pt1 | contig 24279 bp, 21 predicted proteins | sample YL17G12_20_MG_FD_203070 | JGI IMG/M metagenome (GOLD analysis project Ga0315291, IMG submission 203070) | Sediment microbial communities from Yellowstone Lake, YNP, Wyoming, USA - YL17G12_20 | ecosystem: Environmental > Aquatic > Freshwater > Lake > Sediment | place: USA: Wyoming | collected... | reverse complement strand
GGTGAACTTCAGTAGCGGTAATTTGACTACTATCGCTGGCAGCTACGATTTGACCGGCCCCACCAATATCTCCGGGTATGGGGTGGCATTCGACAGCAATATTACCACCCCAAGCACCATCAACTTAATTAGTGGCAATCTGGCAGGCAGCGGCAATGTCACGATGACTGGTTTGTTCACGTGGTCGGGTGGTACGCTGGGTGGTACTGGTGCCATCACGGCCAGCGGAGGTATCAATCTTACTACCGCCGCGGCCAAGAGCCTGAATCGGACTCTGAACAACAACGGAGTGGCTGACTATACCGGCTCCAATTTCAGCTTTTACTTTGGCACTTTCAACAACTACGGTACCTTCAACATGCCCGGCGACGCCAACATCAGTACCAGCGCCGGCGGGCTCGCTTTCAACAACCTGGCAGGCGCCACCTTCAACCGCACCACTTCCAGTGGGACAGCTGTTTTCGATCTTCCTTTCAATAACTCTGGCACAGTCAATGTCCAGAGCGGCACTCTGCGATTCGCGAACAGCTACACACAAACGGCTGGCTCAATTGTCCTGAATGGCGGTTCATTGTCCACCAGCAGTCTGCTCAGTATCCAGGGGGGTGCCCTGAAAGGTTCCGGCAATATCACCGGCAGTGTAACGATAGGCGCAGCTGGTGCTGTCGAGATAGAGCTGGGTGGAACCACGCCAGGAACCGGACCCACCAACTACGATCAACTGAACATTACCGGCAGCGCCACGCTGTCAGGGACCTTGAAGGTCACTCTGACCGGGGGATTCACACCGGTAAGTGGAAACACCTTTACCATAATGACCTATCTATCCCACTCCGGAACCTTTGCTACCACCAATCTGCCGCTGAGTTGTGGGCTTGCCTGGAATATTGCCTATAATACCGGTAGCGCAGTTCTGAGTGTCGCCACCTCAAGCAACCGTGCGCCAGCGGCGTTCAGCGATGCCTACAGCACCAACGAGGACACCACCCTGAATGTGGCTGCTTCCGGCGTAATGGCGAACGACACCGACCTCGACTGCAATTCTTTGACGATCACGCTGGTAAGCAACGTGAGTCACGGCACTCTGGTTCTGAACGCCGATGGCTCCTTCGCCTACACTCCCGCCGCCAACTACAACGGCTCAGACTCCTTCACCTACAAGGCCTATGACGGATCCCTGTACTCCAACACCGCCACAGTGACCATTGCGGTCAATGCGGTCAACGACGCGCCAGCGGCCCCGACTGGGGGTGCTGCCTACAGCACAGATGAGAACGCCGTTCTGAATCAGGCGGCTCCGGGAGTGCTGGGGAACGTCACCGACATCGATGGCAACCCCCTGACGGCCGTACTGGTAAGCAACGTGAGTCACGGTACTCTGGTTCTGAACGCTAACGGCTCCTTCACCTATACGCCAGCAGCCGGCTTCACCGGCTCAGACTCGTTCACCTGCAAGGCCAATGATGGCACCTCCGATTCCAGCGTGTTCACGGTGACCATCACAGTCAATGAGCCCAATGAGGCGCCGGTGGCCCCGACCGGCGGCGTTGCGTACAGCACTAGTGAGGACGCCGTGCTGAATCAGGCGGCCCCCGGAGTACTGAAGAACGTCACCGACATCGATGGCGATCCTCTGACGGCCGTACTGGTAAGCAACGTAAGCCACGGTACTCTGGTACTGAACGCTAACGGCTCCTTCACCTATACACCGGCAGCCGGCTTCACCGGCTCTGACTCGTTCACCTGCAAGGCCAATGACGGTGCCGCCGATTCCAGCGTGTTCACGGTGACCGTCGAAGTTACCCAGCCAGAGCCGCCGACCATAAGCTCCCTGGATCACCTGAAGGCGGCGCCCGGCGAGACCATCAGGGTGGTCATCACCGGCACGAAACTGGGCGGGGCCACAGAAGTGGACTTCGGCCCTGGCGTGACCGTCGAGGGATTGACCATCGACAGCGCCAGTCAGATAACAGTCGACGTCAAGGTGGCTTCCGATGCTCAGTCAGGTTCGAGAGATGTAACCGTCACCACACCGCAGGGCGTGGCCACCCTGACAGACGCCTTCACCGTGAAGAAGGCTCCTTCGGGAGGAATGCCCGTCTGGATCTGGCCGGTGGCAGCGCTGGCGGTGATTGCCGCGGGGGCGGGAGGCTTCTTCCTCTTCTTCCTCCTGCCGCGACGGAAGGCCAAAAAGGCTGACTAAGGGCGGCTTCGACCGCTGCGAAAGGCGCGGCGCGTTTGACAATAAGACGGGTACTCAGATAGGCTGAGTGCCGTTGTGGGTGGTGCCGCCGGACAGGCGTCAACGGCACCAGACCCTGTTTCTTACGGTCAGTCCATTCGTAGAATCTCTGCAGCTATCATTGCCCGATCGGGGCAAAGGCGACGCCAGTCACAAGGGGGGCAACATGAGTAGAAAACGCTTCTTAGGTTTGTCGCACTACCTGGTTCTGCTGGTTGCCCTGGCTAGCTTGCTGACGCTGCTGGTTCCTGTTTCACGAGTCACGGCGGAGGACCCAGTCGTTGTATTTGCCGACCCCTACCTGGAGTCTGCGATAAGAGGTCAGATCTGGCCTCCCAACCACGATGGGCCGATCCACCAATCCGAGATTACCCCTATCCGTGGTGTTGGTGTCGCTGATCGTGGCATCGTGAGTCTCTCTGGACTGGAGCATTGCATTAACCTGGAAGGGGTGGGTTTTGGAGGGAACCAAATAAGCGACCTCTCCCCACTCACCAATCTCACCCGCATAGCTGGCGTGCGCCTGGAGGGTAACCAGATAAGCGACATCTCACCCCTTTCGGGCCTCACCAACATGGAAGTCCTTAGGCTTGATGACAACCAGATAAGCGACATCTCATCGCTTTCCGGCCTCACTAACTTGCGAGAACTGGGCCTTTCCACCAACCAGATAAGCGACATCTCATCCCTTTCCGGCCTCACTAGCCTGAATCAACTGTACCTCTTGGCAAACCAGATAAGCGACGTCTCATCCCTTTCCGGCCTCACTAACTTGCGAGAACTGTCCCTTAACACCAACCAGATAGGCGACATTGAGCCGCTGGTCAACAACCCGGGGATAGATGCGGGAGACTGGATTGATCTGCGGTCTAATCCGTTGAGCAGTGAATCTATCAATACCTGGATTCCTGCGCTGTTGGCAAGGGGGGTTGGCGTAGTCTGGGATCAGAATCCTCCCCCTCCAGCCTCGACGATTGCCGGTTACGTTGGAGATGGCTACGGTCACCGGCTTGCCGGAGTGGAGGTCACGTTGATTGCGGTGTCTTCAGGTAGCCAGACCACTGAAGCGGTCACCATCACCGACGATGAGGGCGAATACTCGTTTGGCGGTATCGACACGGGTGACTATCAGATAGAGATTGCCCTGGAATGCCACAGAACGGTCGGTGACACGGCGATATTATCAGTGAACTATGACACAGCAGGGCCGGTGGTGTCCGCTCAGACACCCTCCTTCCAACACACGGCGGGGGAGTCCACGACGCGTGACATCAGCTTCGCCGACACCGATCTGGTTCCGGCAGCGGGCATAGCACAGGACCGCCTGGACGACCTGGCTGGGATGTACTACCACACGAAGCAGGTTATCGATTTCGAGTCGAAGGAACTGGGGTTCACACCGGACATGAAACTCCCCATAGAAGTGCGTGGATATGTGACCGACAACCCATCAACCCCTAGGGTAGATGAGAGCCAGATATGTTACTACTCCGATGGACAGGTCTATATTGGAACGGGCGACTCCGACTACGATGATGACGATAGACCTGTGACCCGGGAATGGCACGAGATGTTCCACGAGCTCATGGATGATACATTCGGACTACCACGTTACCACACAGGGGATGAAAATCATGATGGTTATTACAATCACTGCACGGGAGATTCATGGACTGAAGGCTGGGCCGAGTTCTGGGCATGTGCTCTGAAACGGAGTCTCGGCGCCGCTGACTGGTACTGTTTCTGGGATGACACGAGCTTGGAAGTGAACTGGCAGGTATGGGATTTCGATGCCAAGGCAAACCGAGAGGAGTTTGCCGCTGCCAGCCTGCTGGTCGACCTCATTGACCCGGTGAGTCCCTTAGACATGGACTACATCAGCCTGAGCATCGGGCAGTTGTGGACGATCATAGGTTCCCGACCACTTGCCGACATGAATGAAGTCTATGTCGCCCTCAGAGCCGCCAATATAGGCCAGTCCGACACGAACGCAAATGGGAAACCTGACCTGGATGACCTATTCATTGCTCACGGTTTCTTTGCCGATGATGGGAACAGGCAATGTGACGCCGGGGAAGATGCCGGCTGGGGGGGGAAGCCGGGCAGAACCAACATTCTCAGGGTTCTCAATGCCTATCTCCGGATTATGGTTGCCGACTCCAAGGGGAACCCGATAGGCAGTGGGACGCTGGCAGTCAATGTCGTCTTCGACTCCCCCCTGGACATCTACAACTACAGTTACGAAGTTGAGCTTGGAAGCTCAGACAGTCTGGTCTACTTCGAGGTGGCGCCGGATCGCTATGACCCAAGCGTACAGATGATGGTCAGAGATGGCAGCGGAAACCTCAGCGACGAGTTTGTCCTCTCAAACAGCGCCTACTGGGAGAAGGTCAACGGATCTACCACGGGATATGCCGATGAACACACGTTCGTAATAGGGGCAGCCGGAGAAACGAAGGGGGGAGTGCCGGTTTGGGTCTGGCCGATAGTGGGTGTGGCGGCGGTTGCTTTGGGAGCAGGGGGATTCTTCCTGCTGCGGCGCAGGGCCAAGACCGGCTAGACTCAAGCGGATTCGGCCTCCTTAGAGAGTCCTTCTGCGCTTGACAGCGTGTGAAGGCGGCTGTGCTAACATAGCCGTGCTAGTCTAGACCCTGTTGCCTATTTTGAGCACCATCTCAAGGTTTGAGCCAAGGGGGAATGGCCGCCAGGCGGACACCACCGCCGGACGACCGATGACAGCATGAACCTTGTAGAACTAGCCGAAGCCAAGATCAGGGATTCCGGCGAATACGTTTCCTTAGTATTCGAGGGACGGGACATCACCAATCTGGAGATGGAGCGCGCCTCCAAGAGGTTGGCCGCCGCTCTCCGCAGCCTCGGCGTCAAGCAGGGCGACAGAGTCCTGGTGCAGATGCCCAACCGCCCAGAGGTCTTCCAGAGCTTCGGCGCTATCTGGAGAATCGGAGCCGCCGTCGTTCCGGTGAACCACATGATCGGGGCGGAAGAGAGCGCTTTCATCTACCGGGATTGTGGAGCCGAAACCCTGATCAGCAGCACGGACTTCCTGCCCCGGATAGAGGCCTGCCGGGCCAGCACACCGGCGTTGAGGAACGTGATCCTCGCGGGCGGTTCCGTGCCCAAAGGCTACTACTCCTACCACCAGCTCGTCGATGGGAACCCGGAAAACACCAGCATAGTCAATACGGGCGATGATGACCTAGCCGCCATCGTCTACACCGCCGGGACCACTGGCAGGCCGAAGGGGGCCATGCATTCCCATCACAGCCTGCACTACAGCGGGAGAATATTTCACGAGCAAGTTCCCGCGCCTGAAGGGACTGTCAGCGTCTTCGTGCTGCCCATGTGCCACATATACGGCATTACCTGCATGGTGACCGCGTTCTTTCATAAGAGGGGCAAGGCCATCATCCTGTCCGCCTTCACCATCGACAAGATATTCGAAGCCATTCAGACCTACAGGGGCAATCTCTTCGTCGGGGTGCCGACACTGTACGTCTACATGCTGCTGCACCCGGATCCCAAGAAGTACGACCTCAGCTCCATGAAGTGGTGGATCTCCGGCTCGGCGGCCTTGGCGCCGCAGACGTGGCATGACTTCCGGGAGAAGTTTGGCTTTGAGATCATAGAAGGCTGGGGCATGACCGAAACCGGCGCTACCGGCTGCTGTAATCCACACGATCAGCCGAGGAAGCCTGGTTCCATCGGGAAGGCTTCGCCGCGGGCGCAGTTGAGGATTGTCGACGACAGCGGCCGAGAAGTGCCGCTGGGGCGGCAAGGCGAGATAGTCATCAAGACTCCAGGGGCCATGATGGGCTACTGGAAGAGACCGGAGGAGACGGCAGAGGTCCTGAAAGACGGCTGGGTCAGCTCGGGTGACATTGGCTACGTCGATGAGGACGGGTTCTACTTCATCACTGACCGGAAGAAGGACATCATCATCAAAGGGGGCGAGAACATTTGCCCCAGGGAAATCGAAGAGGTTATCATGACCCATCCCGCCGTGTCCGAGGCGGCGGTCGTCGGCGTGAAGGACGGTGTCTACGGGGAGGAGATCAAGGCCTTCGTGGTGGCGAAGCCCGGCGTGCAAGTCACTACTGAAGAACTGAACGACCACTGTTGTGCCCACCTCAAGAGGTTCAAGACACCGAAGGAATTCGCCTTCATGGAGGCTCTGCCCAAGAACCTGGTGGGGAAGGTGCTGAGAAAGGACTTGCGCAAGATAGCCCAGGAGAGCCAGGGAAAGTGAGGAGATGCTTCGCTCCGCGGCTTCGCTCGTCCCATGCCACCGGTCGGGGCGTGCAGAGGGGCGGAGCCCCTCTGCCTTTCTTCTGTCCCCCAAGAGTGGGGGACAGGGGGTTGACAGCCATCTTTGATACAGTTCTCATAGGCGTGATATGAACCGACCAAAGCGCAGAATATTAATGAGGAGGTAGTGAAATGGACTTCGAGTTCACCGAGCAAGAGAAAATGTACCGCGACAGTCTTCGAGAGTTCCTGAAAAAGGAGTATGTCCCCATCGTGGACAAGATGGACGCCAAGGGTCCCTTGACCAGAGCAGAGGCCATAGGCATCTTGAAGAAGTTCCAGCAACTGGGAATCGGGCTTGACCAGGAGAGCGCCCGGGGCTTCGTTGGGAGTCCGATGCTGTTTGCCATATTCGCGGAGGAGGTGGGCCGGGTCTGGCCCAGCCTGTTGACGCTTTTCGGTATGGGTATGCTTCCCGCTATTTACGTGGGTGTAGCCTCGGACGACGTGAAATCTCGACTGATTCCCCGGCTGGAGGCGGCGGAGTTCGTCGGGTGCTTCGCTGAGACAGAGCCCGAGGCGGGTTGCGATACTTCTAAGTTGAAGACGACCGCCCGCCCGGTAGGGGATCACTACGTGGTCAACGGCTCCAAGATCTGGATAAGCAATGCCACGATCGCTGATACAGCCCTGGTCGGTGTGACCAACACTGAGACCGGAGCGCAGACCTTCCTGCTCATGGAAAAGGAGATCTCTCCCTGGCAGACCAACGAACAGCACAAGATAGGCTGGAAGGCTTCGCCGACCGGAGAGATGTTCTTCGAGGACTGCAAGGTGCCAAAGGAGAACGAACTGGGGGTCCTGATGGGAAATGCCTTGAAGCTGGGGCCCAGGATGAAGGAAGTGCTGCCCCTGTCCGACGGATTCATGAAGCTGCTGACTACGATGGAGCCTTTCACGGCCATGATGACTCTGCCCCGGGCAGGAATGTGCATGGCAGCGTGTGGTATAGCACAGGCGTCCTTCGAGGCCGCACTTAACTATGCCAGAGAGCGGAAGCAATTCGGCAAGCCCATCGGCAAGCACCAGCTCATCCAGGAGATGCTCTACGATATGGCCGTTTCCATCGAGACCGCCAGGCTCCTGGGTTACAGGGCGGCAGATGCCATCGTGAGAGGCCACCCGGATGCCCGGAGGCTCTCGGCCATGGCCAAGAACTACGGCGGGGAGACGGCCATCAAGGTGACCTACAAAGCCATGCAGATCCACGGGGGCGCCGGCCTGGCCACTGATATGCCCCTGGAGAGGTATTTCCGGGACGCCCGGATGATGACCGTGCCGGACGGCACCAGCGAGATGATGAAGCTGGTGACGGGCTACACGCTGCTGGGGAAGGGCTTCGGGGCGTATAGCTAGCAGTCGTGGCCCTGAACGCCAAACCCAACACTCTGAACCGGTGCTCTGCCAGCCAGAGTTCCCGTAATCAGGCGCGGGCTGCTGGCTGGCAGCCGGGCAGCAGCTGGAGGGCACCCAATGGAGAAGATGCTATTCATCGTCTGGAAGCATGATGGTGACTCGGAGAAGGTCTTCCGGCAGAAGCTGCTGGACAAGGTATCCCCGCAACTGATCGGCTTGGGGGCGCGCCGATTGCGAATCGGCGTCGTTGACGAGGATGTGGCTCCGGCGGCGGCGCTCCGTATGGAGACTAGCAAGCCATCCATCACGGGCCTGATCTCGATTTGGGCAGACACGTCGACAAGGCGGCGGCCTTTCGAAGAGGTCCTTCAAGGGGCGGTGGCCCGCCAGGCCGGGTACCTGGTGACCGAGTCCGAGCCCATCGTGAACACCAAGCATGTGGTGGCAGATGGCGAGAGAACCCCAGGCATGTATCAAGTGGTGCTGCTGAGAAAGCCCCCGCGCCTCAACTACGAACAGTGGCTGGAGATCTGGCTTGGCAGCCATACGCAGGTGGCCATCGATACGCAGTCTACCTTCGGCTATCGCCAGAATGTCATTGTACGGCCGCTGACTCCTGCCGCACCGCCCTTCGACGCCATCATCGAGGAGTACTTCCCTGCGGAGGCGATGACAGATCCCATGGTTTTCTACAGTGCGGCGGGCGATGAGGCCAAGCGGAAACGTCACGAGAAAGCCATGTTGGATAGCGTCATGCGTTTCATAGACTTCGACAAGATCGATCGCATACCGATGAGCGAGTACACCATGAAATCCTAAAGGAGGTGCAGGAGGAAACCTCCTGCCGGGGGTTTGGTCGTAGACTCGCCTCAGGATGAGGGGTGTCCCCCAACTCCTCTTATCTCCCCCAAGATCGAAGATCCGCCTCAGGAGGAGTGGGGGACCAAGGGGGTTGAAAGCGAGTATTGAGACAATAGCGAAGTTGAGGAGCTGTCATTGGTGCTGCGATCCCGAGAGGGAATCAGCCCATTCTCAAAGCAAGAGTCAACGATGCTCAAAGCCGTCCTCTTCGATCTGGACAACACACTCATCCACTTTGGGGAACGCCAGTTCTTCCAGGGCTATTTCCCAGCCGTCACCAAGGTATTCGCTGACATCATGCCGGGGGACTTGTTCCTGGAAAGACTGCTCTCGTCGACCAGAGCGGTACTGGACAACGGTGGCCAGGCGCTGAACGTGGACTGTTTCATCAAGGTCTTCTGCAAGGACTACGAGCCGCACAAGGCCGAATTCTGGAAACGGTTCATGACGTTCTACGAGACCGAGTACGATCAATTTCGATCCCTGGCATCGGCCTCTCCCGGAGCGCGTGAAATGATCCTGCAGTTGCGAGAGAAATCGCTCAAGCTGGTGATTGCGTCTAATCCTCTCTGGCCATCGATAGCCCAGAACAAGCGCCTGGCCTGGGCCGGTCTCGGCGATCTGCGATTCGACCTGATAACCCACATAGAGAACATGACCTACTGCAAACCAAAGGTCGAATACTACCAGGAGGTATGCTCGATGATTGGCGAGCGACCGGAGGCGTGCTTAATGGTGGGAAACGATCCAGTCAACGACATGGTGGTGGGCACCATTGGCATGAAGACCTACCTGGTCAACGACAGTGACCCGTCAGGCCTGGAGGTGAGCCGGTCCGTACACCACCTTACAACAGCCGACATCCCAAAGCCAGATTTCGAGGGACCGCTGCTGGCCGTGCCTGAGGCTGTGAGAGCCTTGCTGTGGAACAACACGGCTGAATAGGCTGACCAAGATGGGGACGCCGCGGCTCCCGACAACTATCTCCGGATCGCTCCTTCGGCGTCATCCCTTCTACCACAGTTTCTATTGACTGTCGATCGTCGTTATGTTACCCTCAGTGGTCAGCAGCAGGGGTGTACCTCTCTCCTCGAGATGGGCGCAATAGGTCAGTCTCGATGCCTTGGAGGGAGAATAGCATTCGGAAGGAAGCTGGTTATGTCAAGAATAGCCTTCCTTCAAGAGGTGGGAATCGCCAGAGCAGTAGCTTCTGTCGCGCTCGTTTTCCTGACGGTCGTCGTGCTCGTGTCAATTCCGTCAGTCAACTTGGTGATCGCCTGGTCCGGAGACCCGACCCTGAACACCGCCATCTGCACGGCTGGTGGCGATCAGGGTTCTCCCGTGGCGGTCGGAGATGGCTACAGTGGGACCATCATCGCCTGGCAGGACTATCGTAGCGGGACCGATTGGGACATCTATTCCCAAAGGGTGGATCCAACAGGTGCCGTCCAGTGGTCGGGCAACGGGAAGGCCATCTGCACTGCCTCGTCCGACCAGATCTCGCCCGCCGCGGTGACCGATGGCCACGGCGGGGCCATCATCGCCTGGCAGGATAGCCGCGGCTCGAACTACGATATCTACGCCCAGCGGATAGACCCGGCAGGAGTGGTGTTGTGGACAGCCAATGGGGTTCCCATCTGCACGGCCTCGTATGACCAGGTCTCTCCCCGTTTGGTGAGCGACGGCTCCGGCGGCGCCATCGTCATCTGGGAGGACAAGCGCAGCGGCTTGGACTACAACATCTACGCCCAGAAGATAGGAACTTCGGGCACAACGCAATGGACTTCGAACGGCGTGGCCGTCTGCCAGGCTGCGTCCGACCAGACATCTGTCACAGCGGTTGGCGACACGGACGGCGGCACCATCGTCGCCTGGCAGGACCAGCGCAACGGCAACTATGATATCTATGCCCAGAGGGTGGATTCGTCGTGCGACCCGCTATGGACAGCCAACGGAGTGAGCATCTGCGCCGCCGCATGGCACCAGATCAGCCCGGTCATCGTGGAGGATGGCTCCGGTGGGGCCATCATTGCCTGGCAGGATGGCCGCAGTGACGCCAACTACGATGTCTACGGCCAGCGAGTGAACTCGGCCGGCGCCACGCGATGGACCATCAATGGCGTGCCCATCTGCACCGCCGCAGATGACCAAAGCTCCCTGTCCGCCATAAGCGACGGCATCGGCGGGGCTATCATTGCCTGGCAGGATGCTCGAAACAGCATCAACTACGACATCTACAGCCAGCGAGTGGACTCAACAGGCTACACCCGGTGGACCACCAACGGCGTGCCTGTTGGTACCGCACCGGAAGACCAGAGATCGCCCATCATGGTGAGTGGCAACTCTAGTGGGGCCATCATTGCCTGGCGAGACGCCCGCAGCAGTTTCAACTATGACATCTATGGCCAGAGTGTGGACTCGACAGGCGGCGCACAGTGGACCCCGAACGGCGTGCCCATCTGCACCGCCGCGGAAGATCAAGGCTCCTTGTCTGCCGCGAGCGATGGCTCCGGTGGCGCCATCGTCACCTGGCAGGACTCGCGCAACATCACCAAAGACATCTATGCTCAGAGGGTACAGGCTTCCGGCGTACTGAGTCATCCGCCATACCAGCCCAGCAACCTCTCGCCAGCCGACCGCGCGGAAGGGGTCGTCCTGACGCCCACCCTGAAGTGCTCGGTGTTCTCTCCCGCCGAATCTGGAGACACCCATGTGGCTTCACAATGGAGGATGACAACCACCGCCGGGGAGTACAGCGGCACCGTCTTTGACTCTGGTCCAGACAGCTTCGGCCTGCTTCAGGTAACCCTGGACTCCGGCAGACTCAATGGGAACACCACGTACTACTGGCAGGTCAAGCACCAGGGCAACAATGGACTGTGGTCACCATGGTCCGTGGAGACCTCTTTCACCACGCTGAACCGGCCGCCAAACCAGCCACAAGGCGTCTGGCCCCAAAACGGTGCCTCCGGCATCAGCCTGACTCCGACGTTGCAGTCTTCGGCGTTCTCTGACCCCGATGGGGATAACCATGCCGCCTCGCAGTGGCAGATAGCCACGACGCCTGGCGACTACAGCAGTCCTGCGTTCTTGAGCCCGGAACTCACCTCCGACCCAACGCAGATCACCATAGACAGTCCTCTCGCTGGCCACACTACCCATTATTGGCGGGTCAGGCACAAGGACAATCGAGGTGGCTGGTCCGCCTGGTCAGAGGAGAGAAGCTTCACCACGCTGAACCGGCCGCCAGATCGGCCTGCCCCAGTATCGCCACCGGCAGGCACGACAGGCACCAGCCTTTCTCCCACCCTGGAGTCTACTGTATTCTCCGATCCTGACAGCGGCGATACCCACGCAGCTTCGCAATGGCAGATAACCACGAAAGCGGGAGACTATGGCAGCCCCATTTTCGACAACGCTCATGCGGCGGGGTCGAGCCTGACGAGCATTGCTGTACTCACCTCCAATCTCAGTCCAAGTACGACTTACCACTGGCGGGTCAGATACCAAGACAACCGTGGAGCATGGTCTGACTGGTCTGAAGAGTCGTACTTTGCGACGCAAAGTACTCCGCCGGACAATCCACCAGTCGCCGCCGAGAATCATCCGCCCGACCGGCCGACATGCGTGGCACCAGAGGACAGCGCCACCAGTGTCAACACAACGCCAACGCTGGAGGCATCAGCCTTCCATGACCCCGACATCGGCGATAGCCAGGCGGCGTCGCAATGGCAGATAACCACGAAAGCAGGAGACTTTGGCAGCCCCATCTTCGACAACGCTCATGTGGCGGGATCGAGCCTGACCAGCATTGCTGTAGACGGCTGCAGTCTCAATCCAAGTACAACTTACTACTGGCGGGTCAGGTACCAGGACAACCGGGGGGCATGGTCTGACTGGTCTGACGAGGCAGCTTTCACAACACAAAGCAGTCCGCCGGTCACCACCGAAAACCATCCGCCCGACCGGCCGGTGTGTGTAGCACCCGAGGACGGCGCCAGGAATGTCAGCGCGACACCAACGCTGGAGGCATCAGACTTCCATGACCCCGACGTTGGCGATAGCCAGGCGGCATCGCAATGGCAGATAACCACCACACCCGGTGACTACCAAGACCCCGTGGTCGACCGGGTGGAGAGCCTCAACAGCGCCACCGTCTCCGCCAAGACTCTGAGCCTGGATACCACCTACTCCTGGAGAGTCAGATACCAAGACAACCAAGGGGCATGGTCCGACTGGTCAGAGGAGGTATCCTTCAAAACGGAGGCAGAAGGGCAGGGTGCGGCGACAAACAGGATGGGTGCGGCCTCCTGGATATACCTCGCCGGAATAGCTGCAGTAGCCCTTCTCATCATGGGCGCTGTCGCCTGGCGGAATGGCCGAGCGGCGAAAATGGCCACCCAGTAGCGGTGTGCGGCGAGGGTACCATACCAGTGGCCGATGTCTCCCAAACTACTTCGCCCAGTCGACTCTGTCACGTTACCAAACACCCTTACCAATGGACATCATGAAAGGGTTTGAGGTAATCTATCGACAGGCTGGCGACTGGCATTCTGGAAGCCACCATTGACACCGTCGGAGAACAGTGAAATGTATGTCATCACCAAAGAAGGGGTGGAGTCCCTAGTCCGGAGGCTACTGGATTCCAGTGAGGCTGGCCGTTGCCGGAGCGAACTGCAGAAGATGCTGGAAATCAAGGAAGTGCTGTCCTGGCGGGCTGATGCCGGACCATGCTGTGCCGCCCGGGTCCTGTCACCCGGCTTGTTTGGAGAGGCCCAGCTCCTCCAGGCAGCTCTGGAAGCTTTTGACAAAGGCAGTTACCAGGAGGCTGCCGCCCTGGTCAGCGAGTTCTCCCATGAGGCCGAGCGCAACGGCTCTTACAGGGTATGGTGAGAAGTCGTGTCGATTGTGCGGCGTGCTGAGGCGCGGGATGCTTCCCGCCGGGAGTCTGAGGGGTGTCCCCCTGACTTCGAAATCCCCCTGGAATCCCCCTTTGCCAAAGTGGGAACGGACGAAGAGGTGCAGCAGAATGCTACCAGGGGTTTGGTCGTAGACTCGCCTCAGGATGAGGGGTGTCACCAGGTCTCTCTTATCTTCCGCCAAGACTTGGGGGGCCAAAGGGGGTTGAACGAAGACGACACGATGACGGTGCAGCAGAATGTTGCCGGGGTCTGGGGTGTCCCCAGGTCTCTCTTATCATCCCCCAAGAGTGGGGGATCAAGGGGGTTGAAGCACGAGTAAGACAGTATTGGAACCGGTTGAACTAGCCAAGAGAATTGTTGAGATAGCGGCCGACAAGCAGGCTACTGATGTCGTGCTGCTGGATGCCAGGAAGATCTGCTCCTTCGCGGATTACTTCGTTATCTGCAGCGGAGACAGCGGTCGGCAGGTAGAGGCCATTCATCGAGCCATCGCCGAAGCGCTGAAGGCAGAAGGTGATGTTCATTATCATTCTGAAGGGACGGCAGCCTCAGGATGGATGTTGCTGGATCTGGGTAACATCGTGGTCCACATCTTCTCCACCGCTGAGAGGGATTTTTACCAGCTGGAGAGCCTCTGGAGCGCGGCGCCCGTCATAGTGAAGATGATTTGATGGTGGTGAGCCATGAAGCAGAACGTCCGAGAGGCCATGCTCTACGAGCCACTGCCGAACTCCCGGGTGCGCTGCAGCGTCTGCCAGTGGCGATGCGTCATTGGACCAGACCAGTTCGGGGTATGCCGCGTCCGTCAGAATAGGGACGGAAAGCTCCACCTCCTCAACTATGCCCTCGTATCTTCAGCAGCCGTCGATCCCATTGAAAAGAAGCCGCTCTTTCACTTCTTCCCTGGCAGTGAGGTCTTCTCTCTGGGCGGATGGGGCTGCAACTTCCACTGCCAGGATTGCCAGAACTGGGAGATTGCCTGTACGGATGTCCCATCCAACGCATCCCAGATTGTGACACCGGAGGCTGCCATTGAGGCGACCAAGCGACACAACTCCGCCGGCATTGCCTGGACATACAACGAGCCGGGGATATGGTTGGAGTACACCCTGGATTCGGCCAAGCTGGCCAGGCAGAACGGACTCTACACGGTCTACGTGACGAACGGCTACTCCACCCCGGAAGCCCTGGACACCATCGGCCCCTACCTCGATGCCTGGCGGGTGGACATCAAGGGTTTCTCCGATACCTTCTACAAGAACCTGGCCAAGATATCCAAATGGCGGGGCATCCTCGATGTCACCAAGCGGGCCAAGGAGAAGTGGGGCATGCATGTGGAGGTGGTGACCAATATCATTCCCACCATGAATGATGACGAGGAGCAGCTCAAGGGGATAGCCGGCTGGATCAGATCTGAACTGGGGGAGATGACGCCGTGGCACGTCACCCGCTTCTATCCACATCACCAGAGCAGCCACCTCCCCCCCACCCCTGTCGCCACCCTGGAGCGGGCCATCGCCATCGGTCGCGAGGCCGGACTGCGCTTCATCTATGCCGGTAACATCCCCGGCCATCCCAGCGAGAATACGACATGCTATTCCTGTGGTAAACTGGTCGTGAAGCGACGAGGCTATCAGGTCCAGGTGGTGGGCCTCGCCGGCTCGAAATGCCGCTTCTGCGGCGCTGAGCTTAACTTCCGAACGGGTGCATCATGATTTCCGCGGCCACGACGAAGCGTAGCCCTCCGAAGACGAGCGCGGCCGAATTGGGGCGTGCAGAGGGGCGAAGCTCCTCCGCGTTATTCACAATCCCCCATGACTGGGGGACAAAGGGGGTTGATCGTCCCCATCTGGAGAGGTGAATAGATGGAATCTACACCCGAACACAAGAAGCTCCATCCGCTAGCCCAGTTGGCCAAGGACACCGTGGAGAGCCACGTCAAGTCGGGCTACACGGTGACACCCAGGGAACTGACGCCGGAGATGAAGGAGCGCGCCGGCGTCTTCGTGTCCATAAAGAAGACGGGGATGCTCAGAGGATGCATCGGCACCTTCGAGCCCAGGCAGTCGAACGTCGCCGAGGAGATCATGAACAACGCCGTAAGCTCGGCTACTCAGGACCCCCGTTTCCCGCTGGTAATCCCCGCCGAACTCCCCTACCTCAGCTACAGCGTCGATGTCCTGACACTGCCGGAGCCGGTGGAAAGCATCCGCGATCTTGACCCCAAGAAGTATGGGGCGATCGTGGAGAGCGGCAGGAGGAGGGGGCTTCTGCTCCCCGACCTGGAAGGCGTGGACACTGTCGAAGAACAGATCGACATATGCCGTCAGAAGGCCGGAATCCTGCCTCAAGAGCCGATCAAGCTCTACCGGTTTCAGGTCAAGAGGTACTCAGTCCTCTGATTGAGCCTGCTGGCTGCGTTTCCGCCACGTCCACAGGAAGTTGGCGCCGAAGTTCCACAGCATGCCCACAACGATGGCAATCGCATAGGCCAGCAGTTTGGTTTGACCCGACACCCGCGTCAGCGGCCAATATGTCGCCAGTCTGTAGGCCAGCGGTAGCAGACTCACCAGGCCAAACTTGCCGGCCCGAGCCCATACCGTGTTCTCGCGGCGATCACGGAAAGTCCACCTATCGTTCAATGTGAAGTTCCAGATGGTGGCAGCGGCGTATGCAGGGAGTATGGCAATGAGGTCATACACGCGTGCAACATTGGCGAGAGCCCAGAATATGGGCATGTCCACAAAGACCCCGCTCAGGCCCACCAAGCCAAAACGGATGAACCGGCCTGGCCCGGTTGTGCTGGTTACAAGCGCAAGGAGACGTGCCAGGAGGCCGTCTTGCTTTCTGTTAGCGTTGGGATTTCCCTCACTCACCAGAGGCTAATGGTAGTCACGCTCGGGGACAGTGTCAACATTGCATGCGGTAGGGAGACTGGGCTAGTGCCCGGGTACCGAAGCCACGTGACACCAGAGACGTATGCCATTGTGGGACTGTTGCCTCATCACTTCAATCCGTGCTATCATCTACCGTAATTGATTATAAACTTACCATAACCTATTCCTGAGAGATATGTTGACTCATCAGGTATTATTGGCTGGGAACCACCTACGAGAAAAGCAGAGGGGCAACAAGAATGAATCACCGGCGCAGCGAGACTGACATACTAGCTGAGATATTGAGAGTTACGTTGGAGAAGCCAGGAATAACCAGGGTTATGTACAGTGTCAACCTCAATCATCGCGCAGCCGACAAGTATTTGAATGATCTTCAGAAGAAAGGGTTGGTGGAGATTGTTGACCGGTCTCTACGGAAGAGGTTCCAGACAACCCCGAGGGGAAAGGAAGTCTTGGATCACCTCGAAGAGGCTATGCAACTACTTCAGCAGTAAGAGGATGCCCCGATAACCGCGCTGTCCCACGCGATACATATCATATAGAATACCTCAATAACTCTGCTTCATGTTGACAGTTCGGACTTGGCCTCTCCTCTCATCCAACCAGCCATATCCTAGCAACTTGATCCCACAGGGCGCCTATCAACATGGCAGCAGCATAGCTCAAGAGTGGAGCTGAAATCTTAATATCCGATCTGAATCAACACTCCAGATCTCAGTTATGAATCCCAACCACTGTGCAGATACTGGCCGAGGTTCTACAATCTTCGCTGACTTTCATCGATGACATCCTCTAGTCAACAATGGGTCAGTGTCAAATCTGGGTCAGAAGTTGTCCAACCGTCTGACAAAGGCTACTGGCAATTGAGCAGCAAGATGCTAGTCGTGTCTATGGTGGTATGGGCGTCTAGGTCTATGGGGCATAGAAGCGAGTTCGACACAACCTGAGGCAGAGTACGCCAAGAGATGCAACGTCTTGCTGACAAGCGTCTCGATGTGCCGGAAAGGAGGGACTAGCAAGGCAAGTCGGCTTCTTGAAACCAAACGCCACTCAATAGCACGGCGCTCAGTCATGGTCGAAACAATAAGAAAACAGAAAGATGGAGGTATCTAGAAAGACATGATCTCGAAGACATTGAAGTATACTCTGTTGACTGCAGTTCTATTGGTAGCTATGATGGTCGTTTCAGCGGTCCCGGTCGCTGCTCAATCGTCAAGTTCTCGAAACAACGAAGTGAAGCCTCTAGACGGTGCTGCCGCTGAAAACCTGATCGAAAAGCTCGAAACCTATGTCACAAGGTGTGACGATGGCACATTCAGGCTGGATATTCCTGCCAATGTCAAGATCAACAAGAGCAGCCAGGAGTTCCAGGCCATATTAGCTGGAATGAACTCTGTCAACGAACTCATTCGCCAAGGGGAACTGGTTACCACCTCTGACCTGACTGTATATAGTGTGGATGGTAGTCAGTTCGTTCTTCAGGATGGCATCAACCTATACAAATCGAGGTGGTATGGATTCGAGATTTGGCTGAGTCACTCTGTCTGTCAGTATATTGAAACGGGTGTACTTGTGGGAGAAGGGGCAGCAGCCATTGCTGCAGCTACAGGCATCGGACTGCCGGTTGCCCTCGTTATAGTGGCTTTTATCGGCGTCGGTGGAGGAATTCTTGCCATATGGGATGACGGTTGCGGCATTCATTTCAAGTTCTTTGGTGGAGCCCCACCCATTCCTTTCCACTTGTCTGCTCAAACGTGCTGATTGACCGGCATCACCTAGATTGCCGCAGTTCCTTTGCCCCCGGATACATGGTCGATTCGTATCCGGGGGCAGATACTGGCGTGCAGTCTTCCCAACCATCGGCAATTCGACGAATTGGAGACACCGCCCCAGAAAGGACTACTCTCCGGCAAAATGAAGCGTGTAGGTTTGGGAACCAGGGTTTCTCGAAACAGGGTGGGAGAATTGATCACCTTGGTCTTCCTCCTTGCCCTGTGCCTCTCTCTGGGTTCTTTCGAGAATCAGAACGAGACGCCATGGTATTTCAATGAAATGAACATGAATAGTGCCTGGGAGATTGCAGATGGCTCTGGTGTTACCATCGCCTTCATTGATTCCGGAATCTGCGCGGAACTGTATGAGGCGAATTTAGATAGGATAGTAGCGCCCTACAATGTCCTCGAACACAATAGCGATGTCACAGATGAGAACGGACATGGAACGGCAATGATCTCTGCTGCGTGCTGCAGCAAGGAATCTGGTATATGTGGCATAGCTCCCGAAGCCCCTATTATGCCTGTAGAAGCTACAGACGCATATGGACTTGTGGCACCAGAGAGCCTGGCACAAGGAATCCGCTGGGCCGTCGATTACGACGCCGACGTAATATGTCTGAGCCTAGGCAGCCATCTGTACAACGAAAGCGTAGCAGACTCCATAGACTATGCCAACAGCAGGAATATCATAGTGGTGGCCGCGGCGGGGGACTACTCGGAAAAGGATCTGCTCTTCCCAGCGAGTATGTCGAACGTCATTGCCGTGGCGTCTGAAGACAAGGATGGCGATCTATGCGACTTCAGCAGCTACTCAGAAAACAAGAGCACATTCTTGATACCAGGGGAGGATATTGAGACCTTGTCTATTGATGAAGACGGCAATACTGTCATCAAACGTTCACACGGGACTTCGGTGTCTTGCGCCATAATGGCAGGAATCATCGCTTTGGGTCTGGAAATCAACCCGGATGCTTCTGTCGATCTTGTGACTGATTGTCTCAATAGAGCCGATCGTGGTAAGATTATCGATGTTCAGGAATTCTTGAGCCTAATCCAAGACCAGGAGTGTGGTTCATGATCAAGAATGTGAAACTGGCCAACCGGGTGATTCTGGCAATGGTGGTACTACTGGGCGTGGCGTGCATAGCAATAGCAGCGATCGATCTCGCAAGTGGCAGTACGTCAATGCTGCTTGAGTCGGCCAAGTGGACTCTACTTGCGCTGATGGGTGTAGCGTTGCATATTCGATGTATAGTGAACAAAGAAAGTGCTTTCACGAGATATCTCAGCTTGGGTCTTGTTGTCATGTTTCTGGTGTTCTTGGTTGTATTTCTAGTACACCATCCAACACGGGAGTGGCCTTAGTCTTCCCCTTTCATCAGGGATCCTTTTGCTCCGGCCATCTCGTCACCAGATGACCAAGGCTTGTTCCGGTCTCACATGGCAAGCTCTGTGCTCCAGCAGCTGTCTCCCCCCTTCTGACGATGTCTTCCCTGTCTCCTGTTTGTTAGTGCTTTGATCGGGGTGATATAATTCGCCACGTTGGACCCATGCAGAACCAAACGAAATGGAGGCAGGAGACTCACAGCATGTTTGTCGCCGTCATCGGCGGCAGCACGTGCTCCGCTGCAGACGGCCAGGTGGCGGAAGCGGTGGGGCGGGGGTTGGCCAGCCGGGGGGTGGCACTGGTGTGCGGAGGCTTAGGTGGAGTCATGGAGGCGGCTTGTCGCGGGGCGAAGTCGGCTGGCGGACTCACTGTGGGCATCCTGCCCGGAGATGATCGGCGGTCAGCCAACCCTCACGTGGACATTCCCGTGGTCACCGGCATGGGCCACGCGCGCAACGCGGTCGTGGTGAAGACGGCCCAAGCAGTCATAGCCATAGACGGCAGCTACGGTACGCTCTCCGAAATAGCTCTCGCACTTCAGAACGGCATCGCAGTGATAGGACTAGGCACCTGGGCCCTCTCTATTCACGGGCAGGCGGACAAGTCCATAATCCAGGCGCGGGATGCGGAGGAAGCTGTCGAGAAAGCCATTGCTGCAGCAGGAAAGGGGAGGGACTAGTCATGTTGTCAAGAACAGGCACGATCAAAGACGTGGCCGCTTGGGAAATCCTGGATTCACGAGGCAATCCAACAGTAGCGGTCGAGGTCAAGTTGTTTGATGGCACCTCAGCCACGGCTGCCGTTCCCTCGGGAGCCAGCACCGGCACCTATGAAGCGCTGGAGCTCCGTGATGGTGACAAGAAGCGATATCGCGGCCTGGGAGTGCTTCAGGCTGTGAAGAACGTCAATCAGGAAATCAGAGCCGCTGTGGTTGGCATCTCCGTCGCCGATCAAGCCGCCATTGACCAGAAGATGATTGATCTCGATGGCACGGCGGACAAGTCGCGGCTGGGCGCTAATGCCATTCTCGGAGTGTCCCTTGCAGCAGCTCATGCCGCCGCCAAGTTCCTCAAGATCCCCCTCTATCGTCATCTGGGCGGCAGCGCCGCCTGCACGCTGCCGGTGCCCATGCTTAACATCCTTAATGGCGGGAAACACGCTCACGACTCCACCGACCTTCAGGAGTTCATGGTGGTTCCCAGTGGAGCCGAGAGCTTCGCTGAGGCCATGCGGATTGGCAGCGAGGTCTACCATTCCCTCAGGTCCGTGCTGCAGGAGAATGGATTGAACACCAACGTGGGAGACGAAGGCGGGTTCGCGCCGTCTCTGAAAACAAACCGGCAGGCTGTCGAAATGATCATGAAGGCCATCGAGAAGGCAGGCTATAGACCGGGCAAGGATTGCTACATCGCATTGGATCCGGCGGCCAGCACCTTCTATGAACATGGCAAGTATCATCTCGGCAAAGAGAAGGCCACGCTTACCAGCAAGGACCTTGTCAACTATTACGCCGAGTGGGCGGCCAACTTCCCCATCATCAGCATCGAGGACGGTATGGCGGAGGACGACTGGGAAGGGTGGCACTCCCTGCGGGACAAACTGGGCCAGAAGGTGCAGCTCGTGGGAGACGACCTGTATGCCACCAACATCAAACGCCTGGAGCGAGGCATCACCGGGCATGCCTCCAATTCCGTTCTGGTGAAGCCAAACCAGGCCGGCACCCTGACTGAAGCCATCAAGGTCATCAGGAGAGCCAGGCAGGTGAGCTGGACCGCCGTGGTCAGCCATCGCTCCGGCGAGACAGAGGACACCACTATCGCCGACCTCGCCGTGGCCCTGAACACCGGCCTCATCAAGACCGGTGCCCCCTGTCGCTCCGAAAGGAACTGCAAGTACAACCGCCTCCTTCGGATAGAGCAGGAACTGGGCTCCGAAGGCCGCTTCCCCGGACATCAGGCCTTCTTCAGTCTGGGCAAGTAGCCATGGAGATTCTCCCGGGTGTACATCAGCTGAAGCTGCCCTTTCCTCTCCAGCTCGACCAACTGGCCGTCAACGCCTACTTGATCCAGGGAGACAAGGGCTGGCTGCTGGTTGACGCCGGCTGGAATACCAACCAGGCCTTCTCCGCGATGGAGCGGCAGTTGCGCGAGATCGGCCTCGGGTTCGAGGACATAGCCCTGATACTCATCACCCATTTTCATCCCGATCACTATGGCCTGGCCGGGCGGCTGGTCCAAGCCTCCAAGGCCAAAGTGGCGCTGCACCAGGTCGAGAAGGACTTCATTGACTCCCGGTACATGAACATGGACGGCCTTCTCGACCAGACTGCCGAGATCCTCCGGACCAACGGCGTGCCGGAGAAGGAGCTCCCCAGACTCCAGAAAGCCTCTCTGGGCGTCCGGCAATACGTTTCGCCCGTCTCGCCCGAGGTGGTGCTGCACGGAGGTGAGATCATCGATCAGGGGCAGTTCCAGTTCGAAGTGGTCTGGACGCCGGGGCATTCGCCAGGACATGTCTGCCTACTGGAGCGGAGCAAGAAGATCCTCATCTCCGGCGATCATGTGCTGCCGGCCACATTTCCTAATGTCGGCCTGCACTCGCAGTCCGGCCCGGACCCTCTCCCGAACTACCTCCGCTCGTTGAGGGCCATCGAGAATCTAGACGTCGACCTTGTGCTGCCGGCGCACGAGCATGTTTTCAGCGGCCTGAAGCCAAGGATCCAGGAACTGCTCCGTCATCATGAGGAGCGAAAGAAGGCTATCATCGCCGCTCTGCAGGAAGGCCCTCACACAGCCTACGAAGTGTCGCTCAAGATCCCCTGGATTGTGAACGGCCTCACCATGTCATTCGAACGGTTGCAGGCCTTGGACAGGCGCCTGGCTGTGATGTCAGCGATGGCGCACCTGGAGCCGCTGTACACTGAAGGCCTGGCTGACAAGACCCAACGGAACGGCACTATCGTCTACAGCCTGGCGAGGGGCCAGTGAAGACCATCGGGATCACCACCACTATCCCTGTGGAAGTACTCCTGGCAGCCGGGTATCAGCCCGTGGATTTGAACAACGTCTTCATCAGCGATCCGGACCCTGACCGCCTGGTCAACATCGCCGAGCGTTCCGGCTTTCCCCAAAACTGCTGCACATGGATCAAGGGCATTTATGGAGCCTGCGTTGACCGCGGCATCGGCACGGTGCTTTGCGTGACCACCGGCGACTGCTCCAACACCATCATGCTCATGGAGGTGCTCAAGCTGCGGAAGTTCCGGGTCATCCCCTTCGCCTATCCGGACCGTCCCGACAGGGACCAAATGCAGGCCCGCCTGCGGACCCTGGCCGATGCTCTCGGCACAACGCTGGAGGCTGCAGAGGACTTACGGAAAGAGCTGGCCCCATGCCGCCGGCTCACCAAGAAACTGGACAGAATGACTTGGGGAGAGGGCCTGGTCAGTGGCTGGGAGAACCATATCTGGCTGGTGTCTAGCTCGGATTTCAGTGGCGATCATCATCGATACCGACAGGAGTTGCAGCACTTTCTGGCCGAATGCCGCCAACGCCGGCCTTTCTCCGAAGAGCTCCGGCTGGCCTACATTGGCGTACCTCCCGTGTTTGCCCGGGACCTGCACCGCTTCCTGGAGCAGCGCGGCGCCAGGGTGGTCTTCAACGAGGTTCAGCGGCAGTTCGCCATGCCCCACCCCGGCGACTCGCTGGCCGGGCAGTACTCGAATTACACCTATCCCTATTCCATCTTCGACCGCATCAAGGACATCAAGGCAGAACTACGCCGCCGGAGGGTGGACGGGGTCATCCATTACGTTCAGGCCTTTTGTCACCGGGCTATTGGTGATATCATATTCCGTGGGACACTCGACCTGCCGGTTATTACGCTCGAAGGAAACGCTGACTATGTGCTGACTCCGCACCTGCGGACGAAGCTGGAGGCTTTCCTCGACATGTTAAGCCGCAGTCGCCGCCTACTCAAAGAGGCGGGTGATTCAACGAAAGGTAGGGGGTATGGGCTCAGTTCGTAAATGGCGCCAGAAGAAGATGGCCAAACACAAGCACAAGAAGATGCTAAAGAGGACCCGTTGGGAGCGGAAGCACAAGTAGTCTTCTTGGCAGCTTCATAACTATAGATGCATGAGGAGCGCAGACGCCTGGGTCTGCCATAAGCGAACTGAGGTACTAGTTTGCTCGCGTTCCTGGCAAAGGATGAAGGAGGACGTGAATGTCAACCAGAATCGGCATTAACGGCTTTGGTCGCATCGGCAGGCTCGCGCTCAAAGCGATCAAGCAACGCTATCCGGACAAGTTGGAAGTGGTTGCTGTCAATGACCTCACTGATGCCAAGAGCAATGCCCACCTCCTCAAGTACGACAGCAACTACGGGGCTTATCCGGGCAAGGTGGAGGCCACGGCGGACTCCATCGTTGTCGATGGCAAGCCCATAAAGGTACTGGCGGAGAAGGATCCGGCGAAGATCAAGTGGGGTGATTTGGGCGTCCAGGTTGTGATCA
>Ga0315291_10002462_pt1 | contig 24280 bp, 22 predicted proteins | sample YL17G12_20_MG_FD_203070 | JGI IMG/M metagenome (GOLD analysis project Ga0315291, IMG submission 203070) | Sediment microbial communities from Yellowstone Lake, YNP, Wyoming, USA - YL17G12_20 | ecosystem: Environmental > Aquatic > Freshwater > Lake > Sediment | place: USA: Wyoming | collected... | reverse complement strand
GATCCATATCGACCGTGAGACCTCAATACTCTACAGAGATTGTGGCCTCCATGGCATAATTGAGGTCGCCCGCCTATGTAGGGCACCAGTTCATAGTGTAAGTAACACAACAATCGGAACCAGCATGACCTCCGCGCAGCTTTACGAGGCAAATCGTCTAGGCATCTTGATTCCATGGATGAAAAAGAATGCAGAGGAATTGAAGACTGCCAGAGAGCTCCTCATAGCTGACCGCGGAGGATTCTACTATGAACCCATAGCTGGCTTGCATGAATCGGTAGGTGAACTTGACTTCACATCCCTATACCCGATGATTATGCTGAACAAGAACTTGAGTGGTGAGACGGTCCGCTGCAAATGCTGCCCAGATTCAAAGAATCGCGTACCTGAACTGGACTACAACATTTGCGAGAAGCACATAGGAATTGTTCCAAGAAGTCTAAAGCCCCTCTTGGAGAAGAGGCGAAAATACAAGGAGCTGAAGCAGACAACCACTGACCCAGTTCTCCGCAGCATATATGAGATGCGTCAAGTTGCATTGAAGTGGATTTTAGTTTGTGCATTCGGCTACTTAGGATTCAAGAATGCTCGTTTCGGAAGAATAGATGCGCACATAGCCACATGTGCCTTCGCAAGAAAGATACTGAAGGATGCAGTTCACCTGGCAGAGAGCAGAGGGTTCAGACTGATACATGGCATCGTGGACTCATTATGGCTGAAGAAGGAAGGTGCCACTGAACAAGACTATCTTAGGCTTAGAGCTGAAATCGAGGCAGCGACAGGGTTTCCCCTATCATTTGAAGGGATATATCGGTGGATAGTATTCCTGTCTTCGAAAACCAACAAGAGTATTCCAGTTCTCAACAGGTATTACGGAGTCTTTAGAAACGGAAAGATCAAGGATCGCGGCATTGCCACAAGAAGACATGATACGCCACTGATTATTGACAAGTGCATAAGAGAAGTAATCCATGCTCTTTCTGAAGCTGAAAACACAGAAGAATTCCAAGGAAAGCTGAAGCTAACCCACAAAATCATCCAAAAATACATAGGCCTCTTGAGATCAGGAGAAATCCCTCTTGAAGAATTGACTATTAGAAAACGGCTCTCCAAGAATCCTAATGAATACAAAAACATGGTCCTCCAAGCCATAGCGGCAAATCAACTTGCGAAGGAGGGGGCAATTCCAAATGCGGGAGAGTGTGTTAGCTATATAATCACAAAAGGTCAGGGTAAAATTCCAAAGAGTCGTGTTCTAGCATTTGAACTATGTGAGAAAAGTAATTCTTATGATGCTGGATCCTATATCGACCTCCTCCTATCATCTGTCGAGACAATACTGATGCCATTTCAGAATCACAGATCAAGTACCGACTCGCTAAGAAGGCATGTAGCCTGATCATCTAGCCCCAGCACAAAGCGGAGGCGGATCCAAGAACCCAAATGATCCGGCCAAGACAGCTGCGATCGACCTTTCATAAACAGTAGTGTGAATCTATCTCCATCTGGGGACATAAAGCGTAAGATTTGAGAGCAGACTTTTTTAGGAAGGAATCAGAACCAATGAATTGAGTCCTTCTTGATTTCTCTCGGGAAAACAAGCTCGGGCGCAATTATTGTACTTACTATCGTCTCGGTTCTACTCAGTGTGGCCGGATCAAATCCGATTCAGAGCATCGCTTCAAGTTCTCCTTTTCCTGAAGACGCACATTGGACGTACCAGAGCATCTGGGAGGCCAGGCTCAGTGGAATTGGAGGCTGCACAGGCTCTCAAACATACGTCGAGGTGATTGAAGGACGGATTGACGTGAAAAAAATCAACGAATCGGCACTGCTCTTAGAGGATACTAGAGAAGTAGATCTTATAACCAACCTGAGCGGATGTTCCTGCCACTTTTCTGGAAGCAGGCCCTTCCGTCCATCTGAAAAAACCCATTACTCTCAAATCATTTCCGAGACAATTGATCGCAAAAGCTAACCTACTCTTCCTTCAAGGTCGGCACAGAACAATACGCATCCATGATAGGGATGCCAGCTACAGAGTTTGTGAACACCTCAATCAGGGAAGGTCAGGTCACCCCATACTGCTTCAAGAAACAAGGGATCTCTTGCATCGTCAACTACAGAAGCATGAGGTTCCAAGGTACAGACATATCTGTAATCGCCCTCCACTATTCTGGCCCAAGTAAAGTATCAACCAGACTGATCGTAATAGGCACAAACGCCAGCTTGAAAGGAGCGGCTGACTGCATCTTCAACTTCGAGAAGGAAACTGGAGTCCTAATCTCCTACTCGATCAAAGAAAGCGCGCCCTTGTTGATATCCTCAGAGAGCACAACATTCAACATGAGTCGCTGCGCCATAACAATCACGAACAGTGGAAACTACACCATCAAATCTGCGCCATGGAAGATTGATACGGCTCCTCTAACATCCACGCTGACACCTGCTTCAACAACCACTGAGACCTCCATAACAAATTCAGGAGGTTCCCCAGCTCCGGTCGTAAACGAGACATCCCGACAGACTATAATGAATCAATGGGCAATAATGATTGCGGCAGTCGGAATTGTCACACTTGTCATGGCAGTACTAGTAATACGGAGGTTCAAACGCTAGAAAGCGTTCATCCATGATTTCTTGAATGAAACTCTTTTTCGAGAGTTATCAGTTCTGTCAAGATCTCTGACTTTACATTGTCTTCTCTAGACCCCTCATAGAATGCCTCAATCATTATTATGATTGTATTTTTATCTTGATTCTTTTCCGAGACGAGTACGTCTTTTAGTTCAAATCTCTCCGCGAGTTTGGTCTTTATCATACCCAGAGTCTTCGATACATCTAAGTCAAAAGGCAGCTCATATCTGATTTTAGTTAACATCTTCTGACCGCCAGCTCTCGTTTTAGTTATGTTTACTACGCCTGACGTTAGGAAAATCGAGTTCGGAAGTATCATAAGGAGGCCGCTGTCGAGGGTCACCTTTGTGAAGAAGATGCTTATCTCATCAACGACTCCGGCATAACCTTGAATCAGGTAATCGTATGAATAGAACTTGTAAGGAGGAAAGGCCAGAGTCGTCTGCGGCAGGTTTGCACTGACTACCCTGATCCGATCACCGATCTCAACACTTCTGCTCACCAATATGATGAATCCTGCAAAGACATTCTCGATCGTTTTCTGTGCTGCGAAACCGAGGATTATGCCTCCGACACTCCCACCGAGAAGAAGGAGTGAGACGTCGATCTTGACAAAATAGAGCGATACCAATAGCGCAATGAAAAAGCCTAGGAACCTCAGGATATTGGCAGCGGATCGGGCGGGTTGAGAATCACCGTAGCTCTTTGTCATCGCCATCGAAAGGGACGAAATGATGTGAAATGTTGCGATAAATCCCAATAGAGAGAAGAATACATTCCTGTAGAGTTCCTGAAGCTGTATTGAACTGAATATGAAATACGCAGCGAAACCTAAGCCCACATAAGCAGCAGTTAGCAGCAAGATTCTTCCTACTAAAGATCTCATACATAATCCTCTCTCTTTCGAGCTTCAGGTCTTCATCCTACAAAGAAAGGTCGAGCTATAGCTACCCTTTATTGAGATATGAGAATTTTGATCAACTCAAGGATGGCATATGCTCAAAAGGTGCTGGTGCGCCCTGTGGCTTGAGGAATGTGTGATGACGAGTTTGGCTCATTCAAGCGCGCCGCTGCACGATGATCCGTTTCCAGCTGTGCAGCCAAAACAGTGGATTCCGGTCACAATCTTTCTTTTGGAATGTACAGCAGGATCGAAATCGCTTATATGTCTAGATATGCCAAAGCCTACAGGAAGTCCCAAAGCGAGGTTGAAGTCACAGTCGTAGATAATGCCGTCCCAACCGACGACGATCTGATTTCTACACATCAACTTGTCGACGGTCCTAGGATTAAATGAGTCTCTGAGCAAGCGATCATATTCGTCATACTGATGCCTCTTATTGAGATATTGCAGGAATCTCCCGACGGGCATGTTAGTTATTGTAATCAGCTTGTTGAAGAAAATTCCAAAATTCTTGCGGAGCTCCTCCTTATAATCAGTTTCAAGGGTGGCTTGTTGTGGAGGGAGAAATGCCGCCTCAGGATTGAAGACCAGGTCTAGAACCAGATTCTGATCGCGTCCGTACCCAATCTTATTCAGCAACTTCAAGACTTCAATGCTCCTCTCGAAAACCCCTTCGCCTCTCTGTGAATCCACCTCCTTCTTCAGGTAGCATGGCAAGGAGGCTACAAGTTTGACTCTAAGATCTCGGTAGAACTCGATCATTCCCTTCATTTCAGGTTGAAGCAATACGGTGAGGTTGGTTCTGACTTGAACATTATGGCCGTCGTTTCTTGCGATTCTTATGAAGTCGCAGAGGTGTGGGTTCAGGTGCTCCGCCTGTTATGTCGATCAACTTTGGTTTCGCATTCCGGGCCGCTCTCAGGACAAGATGCACAGTTCTTGAGTCCATGATCTCAGTTCTATCTGGGCCCGCTTGGATGTGGCAGTGAACACATCTGTTGTCGCAAGGAGTGCCTACGTTCACTTGTATGATCTCAATAGAGGATGTTTTCAAGTAAGTACCCGTGACTTCGCGGATTTTTTTGTCAAAGTCATTCATAATGCTTACAATCATTTGGGCTCGTCCCTAAGTTAGCTAGATGTTTGCGCGCGCTAGCATTCATTTGGTCCTTCACATCTTGTCGAAGTATCTCTTAAGGAATGCAGGTCTGAGTCTGACAAGACTCAGCAAACATGCTAATGCAAAGACAAACGTCAGCTTGATCTTTCCTTCAGTTCCGAATCTCCTTGAGGAGGTGTAGATACAACTATCTATTCTATCCAGTTTACCACATCTCTTTGCTTTCCTGCATAGCTCAACGTCTTCAAGAAAAGCGACTCTTCCGTAGCCGCCGATCTTCTGAAAGATGTCTCTTTTCAGAAATATTCCGTAGTCTCCGAAAAAAGTCTTGGAGAGTCCTGCCCTAAGGTTGCCAAATATGCTTATTGTCCTCAAGAAGGGGTCCTGATCCGAGAAGGCCTGTCTGAAGCCTCCTCCGATGGTCCTGCCGCTTGAGATCTCTTTTTCAATAAGTATTATGGCATCCTTCGGTGTCATACAGTCGGCATGCAGAAAAAACAGTATGTCGCCCCTAGCTTCCTTTGCGCCTCTATTCATTTGAATTGCCCTTCCTCTCTCAGAGCTGACTAGTCTAATCTTTGGATCAAATCGTGAGGTATTCCTACGCAACTCACGAAGGGTTGCGTCGGTGCTTCCTCCGTCCACAAGTATAAGTTCGAAAGAACCGTCCAACGATGAAATGTGATCTAGAAACGGCTTCACGTATTCCTCTTCGTTGAGCAAAGGCGTGATTATGGAGATCAAATTTGATTTCTCTACAGTAATTGATCTGCAACTAGAGCGCGGGCTCATTGGGTGATTATTGATCTCAGCATCGAGATATCTGTAAATACTCGTAGACCCTCGATGGCTGAAAGCCGCTTAGTATTCTCCAGATCAACTCTTCTCATTGTCAGATTCAATTCTGAGCTGTCTGGCAAGATCGTAGTTAGTCTGCCTTCCTTATTGTCTACTGGAAAAACGTAGATCGGAACGTTGGCTTTTGATGCCTGAGCCACAGAATTAGTAATAAATGTATCCGCGATTCCGTTGACTATCTTAGCGACTGTATTTGCCGTGGCCGGGCATACAAGAAAAAGCTTGAACTTACCTAGCTGCAATGCTCCTGGAAGGTAGTAAAACGGCTGAGTCCTGTTAGAATCAATTTCATTGAATATCCTGTTCGAAATTGATCCCAACTGACCGCTCAGGTTGTACCACGTCACAACTTGCTGCGCCGCCTTCGACAGGAAAACGTAAAGTCTCAAGTCCTCATTCTGTTGGACTATTCCCTTCATGAGCCTAATTATCTCGGGCATATAGTCACCCGAGCCTGTAATGCCCCAAGCAATCTTCAGATTCAAGACATCTCATTCGAAAGTGATGGAAACTGAATATAAAAGTCTGTGGCGGATCATGGCAGTTTCTCTTCTGCAAAGTAGGTTGCACGCACGCAAAGCCTTAAGAACGTAAAGAGAGGCTGGGATAATGCTTTCGTAACCCCGCCCCGATTATGAGTCAGAGGGAAGAATTCTTGGCAAATCCGAAATTTGAGAGATTCATAAGGGAACAAGTTGATGAGCTTAAGAAGCTGGGCTTCCTCTCACAAATCAGAATCTTGAACGGGCCCAACTCAGCAAAATCCATTATTGACGGAAAAGAAGTCCTAATTTTATGCGCGAACAACTATTTGGGACTAGCTAATCATCCAGAGATAATCCAAGCCGCGAAAGACGCCATGGACAAGTACGGCGCCGGTATGCCTGCAGGAAGAGGGGTTATGACCCTCTCAATCTTGCTTGAACTAGAGAGAAAATTGGCGGAATTCAAAAAGACCGAAGCTGCATTATGCTATCCAACAGGTTACGTGGCAAATATGGGCGGAATCTGGCCTATCTTGACTGAAGGCGACACAATAGTCAGTGACGAACTGAATCACGCAAGCATAATTGACGGATGCAGGCTGGCAAAAGATACCGGACGTGCAGTCTACAAACATCTAGACATGCAGGATCTGGAGAACAAGCTCAAGGAAACTGCCAAAGAACGCGTCAAAGGCAAGACAATGATAATCACCGACTCAGTATTCAGCATGGATGGTGACATATGCAAACTCCCCGAGATGATTGAGTTAGCTGAGAAATTTGACGCATTCATATACTTGGATGACGCTCACGCATCAGGTGTTCTCGGGAAGACTGGGCGAGGAACTGTCGAGCACTTCAACGCTTACGACAAAGTTGACGTCGTAATGGGAACCCTCTCCAAAGCAATAGCTACCGTCGGAGGATATATCGCCGGCAGCGAGGCACTGTACTACTACCTTCACAGGCGCTCCAGACCCTTCTACTTCTCCACGGGATTCCTGTCACCTGCAGAATGTGGCGCCACGCTCAAATCGCTTGAAATAATCAAGAGAGAGCCTGATCGAGTTCAGAGGCTTTGGGACAATACGCGATACTTCAAGAAGGAATTGGAGAGTATGGGTTTCAATACGGGGGTAAGTCAGACGCCGATAACCCCTGTGATAGTGGGAGACCCTGAGAAAGCTCAGGAACTGAGCAGAAGACTGTACCAAGACGAGAACATATTCGTACAAGCCTTTAGCTATCCCGTAGTTCCCAAAGGCAAGGACCGGATCAGAACAATTGTTAACGCCCACCACTCGCGGGAACAGCTGGACTACGTTCTGGCAGCACTTGAGAGAATAGGAAAAAGCCTTCAGATCATATGAGCTCACTGACAACCAAGAAACCACTACAAGAGCAAGCCTACAATTGTGATGACCTAATGAGTTTGTAACGCTCGCTAGTTTCATTTTGTCTGTAATCAATGGGATTACTGAAACGCTGAGTTTAGAGCCTTCATATCATTCTAGGTGCAGATTGCTTGAAGAGCAAAGTGGATCGTGACCTCAGACTGTTGACTAATTTCGCAAGAATCTACTGCGATAATAAACATGCATCACTTGACAAGACTATTTGGAGATCTTCACATTTGGGCCTTTCCGAAAATAGTAGAGAGAAATCACTTAGGCTCTGTCAAGAATGCCGAGACCTCTTAGAGTATGCAGCAACGAAGAGAAAGCAGTGCCCCTTAGATCCCAAGCCTATGTGTAAGAAATGTAGGATTCATTGTTACTCTAGTGACTATAGGTCAAAGATCAGAAATGTCATGCGGTTCTCCGGGACATATATGATCAAACATGGTAGATTGGATTTGATCATTCATTACTTCTTTTAGGGGTGTTCAGGAAAGGGCTATAGCAAAGCGCACGCTACGACAGATGTTATACATCAAGACTGTGACTATAAAGAGAGAAAGGATACTGGTTTATGGCTCACCAAGGCGCGCGCGTCTTCTTGGGCAAGAGGTCGTTCTGGCTAATGTTCGTTGGGCAGACTATTCTGGCAACTTCATTTGGACTTGCTGGCACAGTCCAGATATACCACTACTGGATTCTCGCAGAGCCCTGGCAGAAGGTGATTGCCGCTAGGTCCCCATCCGTTCCCGAAATCGCAATCGGCGGGGCAATAGTATTTCTCGGATATCTCTTCTTGGCAACAACCATGTTTAGACGCATCCTACTGCCGATAAAGGAAGAAATCTACACTTCACCAGTGGCGAAGAAGAGTTACTTCAACACCCTGTCTGGATTTCCATCTCTGGTAATATTGGCCGTGGTATTTGCGCTGATAGGTACTGCGGGTTTGTGGAGCTTCTCCCTCAGCAGTGTAATCCAGTCTGGTCAGGTATGGATACCATACTCCCTTTCAGTCATAGCCTATGCTGGGCTTGCCATAATGGCAATACTGATGGCCAGCAAGCTCGCTAGGAGTCTTGAGCATGGCTACCATCCCTAGATCATGATGCTTCTTTGCAGTCGGCCCTCAAGAGCCTCGTATATCTCACAAAACCACGACTCACAGCCTTACTTGCTTTAACCTCATTTGTAGGAGCCCTGGCAGCCTACAATGGAAACCATACAATGCTATTCACACTAGTAGTTGCTGTTCTTCTCAGTTGCATGGGCACCAATGCTTTGACATGCTACATTGACAAGGACATGGACACCATCATGGAGAGGACAATGAATAGGCCTCTTCCAACAAAGAGGATAGGCCCGCAATCAGCTCTTGCATTTGGTTCAGTCCTTCTAGCCCTCGGCGTTCTTCTAGCTGCCTCTATCAATGTCTACGTAGTCTCATGGGCGCTGATTGGATCGGCACTGGTGCTGTCTTACAACAAGTGGTTCAAAAAGGCCACTCCTTACAGCATACTCATTGCTTCTCCAGGAGGGGCCGCCCCTCTTCTTGGAGCTTATTCAGCGATGACAGGGGCTGCGATATCAATCCAGCCCCTCCTCTTAGCCCTCTTGATAGTATTCTGGACACCCCTGCACATCTGGAGTATTGCTCTGTCATACAAAGAGGACTACAGAAGGGCTGGGGTGCCCATGTTGCCCGTTGTTAGAAAGGATAGGAATGTCGTGAGGTCAATAGCCCTGTTCGCGGCCCTCTACATTGCTGACACTTCTGTCCTGTTCTTGATGCTTGAGCCTTCGTGGTTGTGCCTCTTGATATTGACGCTGATCAATTATCCTCTGTTGAAGTCATTATTCCAAATCTTGTTCAATGATTCTATCATTGCGTCGTTGAGGCTTTTCAAATTGAGCAGCCCACATCTAGGGGTTATCTTCATACTTTATCTTGTGCTGTCGACGAGGAGTTCGTTCGTATGGCTCTTTGTCAATTCGTTACGCTAGATTCGCTCACGCTATTCTGTGATTCAAAGCGCACACTAATCATAATAGCGCTCTTTTATGCACGGAACCTTGTCCACTCTTTAAAGTATTTGAAAGCGAATGCCAAGAGCGAAAGGAAGGCAAGTGATCGAACACCGATCTCGAGGGGCTCCAACTCATGGGTCATGCTTTCCAAGCTCAGGCCCACTCTCAGTAGTGCTGCGAGAAAGAAAAACAAGGTCGACAAAGCGAAGATTGTCATGCTTCCGCTGAACATGTTGCCTCTGTACGTCGTCCTTGTTTTGAGGCTGTAAGCGACGAGCCCTAATGTGACCGCTAGGTTGAATCCTGCAAGGATTGCTGAAGGTAGATTGACCAAATTCATGCACCCAGAACTGGGTCAGTTAACTATGGTCCTATTTAGAATTTGCGAGATTGTGGGCATGTCCCTTCGTCGCCGGGTTAGCCCGCGAGACGGATAGCGCGTGCGCTAAGGATCATGTTAAGAGTTAGAAAACGTTCATGATCTATCACAAGATTGCCAGCAGGGTGAAGTAATATGACTGAGAAACCCCAATCAAGACGTAAGTTTCTGAAGTATGCCGGGGCGGCGATAATCGCAGGCGCGGCAGCATCTGCCGGATACTATGGGATGACGCAATACCCCACTCCGACTCAAACACCACCAACCGTAACGACCTCAACTTCAACCTCGGGCGGCAAGAAACTGAAAGTAAGGATTGGCGGAACCAAACCTCTAACCGGTACAGTTGCATTAAACGGTATAGATGAACATCGTGGGCTCGAGATCTGGGCAAAAAGATGGGTTAACGACCAAGGCGGAATAAAGGCTGGCGATGGGAACACCTACGAAATCGATTTGATCATCTACAATGACGAGTCGAAACCTGAGAACGTAAGCAGACTCTATGAGAAACTGATCAATGAGGACAAAGTCGATTTCCTAATGGGCCCGGTGTGGGCAGCTCTTGGCCAAGCTACGGTCGCTACTGTGGAGAAATACCGTAAACTGGAGATTTATGGAAACGCTACCTTCGACCCCGCACAGTGGAAAGACTGGAAATACGTAATGATGGTGCAAACTAACGGAAGCGAGTATCTGAATATCCTAAACGAAATGATCATCAACAAGGTTATACCCCAAGATCCAGATGCAAAAAACATGGCGATAGTCCACACCGACGATGCATTTGGGAACATAGCTGGAGGATGGGGATATCAGTGGGCGAAGAAGCAGCCTCAGCTCAACATAGTCTATTATGATAAGGTTTCTTTTGGTGCACAAGATTTCACGCCTGTGCTCACAAAGGTCAAAGAAGCCAACCCGTCAATACTTCTATTTGAAGCAGGTGCACAAGCACCGCTGGCTGCAAAAGGTGTTCGGGAGCTTGGGTTAGACTTGAAGCTGTTTTATCCAGGCACATATGGAGTGTATAAGCAATTCTACGACGGTCTGGGCCCCAAATATGGTGAAGACGTAGTCTCGATAACCCAGTGGGTTGTAGGAGAGAATTACCAGGCCAATTATGGGCCAAATGAAGACTGGTTCGTCTCAACATACAAGAGAGACTACAACGCAGTCCCTGGGTACCCAGCAGGGACGGGTTTCACACAAGGCCTTATCCTGCAAGCAGCTATGGAGAAATGTAAGAAGCCACTGGATTCAGATGCAATGAGGGAGACTGTAGGCTCAGTAAGCTTCACCGGTTTCTACGGGGACGTAGCGTTTGATCCAGTAACGGGATGGCAGACAGGCCACAAGATGTCAGCGCTCCAATGGCAGGATGGAAAAGCAGTCTGTGTCTATCCAGAGAAGGTTGCGAAGGCACCGCTGAGATATCCAATGAAGAAATGGTCTACGATCAAATAGGCCACACATCCACATTTTCTTTTCCACGGATGCTATTGGTCTTGGATAGCGAATCGCCCTCCCGCCTGCGGACTGAAGCGCGCGCGTCCTCGAGAGGCTCAGGCTCTTCTCTTCTTAACAACTACTACTGTGGATACTGCTGCGACCGGTCCTCCTAGCACGCTGGATGTTAGAAGGTTTTAATTCTATGCGTCATGAGGATATCGGTACTGAACAAAAACATGACAGTGAATTTTGGTTCTCCCCATATTCTTCGAAAGTCTGTAGTCGTCATCTTACTACTCAACCTATTCTTGAGCATTGCAGGCGTTTTAGCTCAGAAAAGTCAGATTGACTGCTCGAAGCTAGCCTTCAGCCCAGATGATTTGCCCAAAGAGCTCCGTGAATATGCCACAGGTCGCAATTCTGAAGGAGCTCAGAATTTTGAAAGCACCTCTACGGAAAGAATTCAAACAGGAGAGTTCCTTCCGAGTAAACACTTCATCAAACTGACATCCATATTAGGGTATTTTGGGCTTGAGACGAGCATGAAACCGCAATGTGATTACGTGTCAGCTTATTCTCGTGAAATCAGGCTTAAGACTGCGTACCCAGATGGAGACGAACAGATAACGATAGCAGTAACAACTGGCGAAGGTATGGGCGCTGGAATATTCATATACGGCGATGAAACCGCTTCGTCCGCAGTGTACACTCAAGTCATTTCCAAAGTGGAAAAACTCAAGGAAGAGACAAAATCTGGACAAAAGAACAGGTTGGGAAAAGAGTGGACAATTACAGAGCAAGAAGCAGAGAAATATGGTGAGGAATCCACCGGATGGATCATAGTCGCCTCAACCACTGGGGAAGGCTATACGCCAATTGAAAAAACGATGTACGCAGCGTTTAGAATTCAATCCGCCGTCATTCTTTTCTTTATGGGTTGGCATGAGGGGAACTGGCCAAACTCGTATCCAGAAAACGGCAACAGGATTACTGTATTGGATCCCTTCACTCCGTGTGAAGATGCAGGACCAAAAGCACTCAGAAAATGGTTTGATCGGTTATCAGTAGCACTTGGGAGTCTCCCATCACCTCCTCCAACAGAAGGAGAGCCACCAATGAAAATCTCGATAGCGTGTGATAGGGAAGATAAGCGGTACGAATCTGGTGAGAGAGTCCTGTTAACTGTGAAGATAGAAAAGTTGGTCCAAGGCACATACAACTATGACGACAAGACGAAGACGTACAGAGGGGGAAGCTACGAAGTCGTCAAAGAAGTCAGATTTGTGGCAGTCTTTACGTTTCCAAACGGATTAAGTAAGTCAATCGCCTTTGGCGCTGGTGATGCAGGACGCATCAAAACAGGGCCAAACGGGTCATACTCATTTACGCCTTTCGCACCTTATCTGGCAGGATCATATATTATCAAGGTAGGCGTGGACCCGTCAACCTACGATTTTCGACAATATCTAGGAATCACAGACACGATTACATTCACTGCCCCAGAACCAGGAGTCAAGGAACCTACTCAAGAACAATTTACTGGAATCATAGGGCTTTTCAAGAAAAGCGATTGCATCCCACCTAATCGGGAAGACGTGAGTCTCTCCTATCATAAGCTCAGGCCGGACTCAGATCTGGCTGACATGGGATATGGCGCATATAATAATGTCCATTTCTGTAAGAATGTCATTCGCGCGCGTGCGCTTGTCACGATCAGCAATGGATTCAACTGTCCTGCTTACACCTCTAAAACTCTGAAATTCTTGACAAAGCTGAGGTTTGGCATTGGTTACAGCGACGAAGAAAGGGGTCTGCTCAGAGGAATAGATTATGGACCAATCGTTCGATGTGCGGGACTGATAACATCATTGTTTGGCAACGAGCACCATGCTGTGGTCTTATACAATTATTGGCAGAAGGAAGATTGGGCTTTCCATGGTGAGAACATAGTTTTGGATCCTTGGCCTCAACAGAGACCCGAAAGTTTCACTCTGACAGATTTTTGCTATTTCTACGCCAAATTATCCCCACCTTATGAGGGAATTTATATGAATGCCTACGGGAACCCGGAATGGAAAGAAGCTGACCCGTTCGAGTGGGCTTTTCCTACAGTAGGCGGGGCAGTATACTGGAATCTAGAGCTAAAAGAATTAGGTATCAAATATACTGTGCCTCCGGAAACGGGAACGCCAAAGGGCGAGCCCTTCTATCCGCCTCAGAAGCCTGAACCAGAGACCAAACCTATGCCCCTTCCAGCCTCAATCACGACCCCAAATGGTCGCACGATATACGAATGCCCAGTCGCTGTCGACATTTCCAACGATAAGGGACAACATATTGGACTGGTAAATGGAAAACTCGTCGCTGAAATAGAAGGAGGTCAACTATTCATCAATCAGAAATCAGAAACTGATCTCTTCTGGTACGTAAGTCTACCTGAAGGAAAATACCATGTAAGACTCGTGGGGATTGGAGAAGGCGATTTCCACATATTAACAACTAAAGAAGGCACCCTTCAGTATTACAATGCTTCAACCAAGAAGGATGATATAGCTGTACTTGAACTCGACTCTGAAAAGCGCGGAGAACCATTAACACTACCCAACGGAGAAAAGATAGAGCCCAAGACAATCATTCTGGGAGATGAGGGAACCGGTGATGGTCAAGATGGTTCCAGAACAAGAGATAATATCCTTCTAGGAGGGGCTCTCCTCGCTGTAATTGTCATAGTTTTACTACTTGTTACTAAACGAGACACGATCTCATCATACATACCTGTGCTTGCTAAGAAGGGGGAGGCAAAACCAGCAATATCAGAACCACGGAAACCCGCAGAAAAAACACTGACGTGCCCAGCCTGTGCAACCACAAATCCATCATACAGCAAGTACTGTATGAAGTGTGGCGGGCCAATCCAGCATACTGGTTTCTGTGAGGAATGCGGAAGACAGATACCTGAAGGATCAGTCTATTGCGAATACTGCGGTGATAAACAAGGAGTAGCATAGGAATCCCCATAGCGCCAGCAATACTAGCGCGCGCTAATTCCGTATATGTCATAGATGTTGACAAGGATGGCAAGAAAGAAAATATAACCTGTGGAAACGCAAACGACCACCGATTAGGCCAAGTAACAATATGGGGATACCAATCGACTGAAACACCACCACCGTATACACCCGTAACATCACCACTGCCGTTAGTTATACTAAGCTTTCAATTCGCAATCATCATTATAGGAATACTAATAGCAATAGTGGTCATCTGCTTATTCAGGAAGATGTGTGCGCGGAAAGCTTAAGGTGAGATGAAAATCACATTGTTTGGGAATATCGTTCTAGATGTCATTGGCCCACTAAGTGCTCCGCCGATGATCTACTTTGAGATAGTGGCAGTCATACTCGAAGCCGTAATAATATATTTCCTATTGGTAAAAGAAGCGGTGAAGGCGTTCGTCGCTTCATTCACCGCCAACCTAGTCACAGGACTTCTAAACATTGTCTACCTCATCTTTTTCTGGATAGATGTCTCCACATATCCCAGAAATATCTTGGTAATGGCTGTGGCGCTCCTGATCAACATCCTAGTGGAGGCAGGGATACTGCGATTATTCTACAAGACTATGAGTACGAAGAAGATCCTTAAGGTCTCAGCAATAATGAACATAGCCTCATACGCACTACTGATATTCTTCATATGACCCCTGGTGAATTCATAGTTGGACGCTAGTCTTTTCGCTGGCTTGATCGGACTTGTGGCAGGTCTTGCAGGACTGTACGCCATGTTCTATGCCATGGGTTACTTCCAATACCTCGGAGGAAAACGAAGATCCAACATACTGCCCATAAGTAGTCAGGATCTGATCAACAAGATCCTGGGCCTGGATGATCCCGCCAAGCCTTACAATATTGTGAGGGGGAAGGATACGGATCTCGTTGCTGAATGGAAGATCGCAGACGCCCAATGGTACGGTATCTTCAACAAGAGCGGTCTAAACAGTGCTTACACAGCCTTCCTGCAAGTTGATGAATCTAGACATTCGGTAAGATGCTACGAAGAGCTCTATAGAATAACTTGGACAGCTGGTCTCCAAGGCCTAATCCCCAGTATAAACTATCAGAAGAATTTTTTCGGTGGCCGAATCCTCTACAGTAAGCAGTATGCGAAAGGCTATGGATTAAAGCAGTTAGCACCACCAGAGCCCGGAAAAGTCTACGATTATAAATTCGATATCAACGAGATAAGAGGACCCATAATTCTGACTGTGGAGGAGAACGGCTGGGAATGGGTTCCAGTCACTGCCAAAAGACATGTCACCCGAACCGATTGATCTACATACAAATCAATCTAGGGTACTTATGTTTATGCCCAGTTCTTCTGCTTACTTCTGCGTCAATCGTAGAATATGCTTACGAAGTTCTGGGCTATCGTTTTTTGCGAGGGTTGGAGTAGGCTCTGACTAGATTTCACTCAGTAAGATCTCGACAGCCCATTTTGCAGCTTTTCCTACAACATCTGGACATTTATCCGTATGTCCTCCTGCTTTGTTGAATTCTTCACGTTCCTTGGGATCCCAGAAATTATAGGATCTTCCCATGATCTTCGTCTGTACATCTTTGCAGAGGATGCTTCCATATTCTTCTACGAACTTGTCGTGGAGTTTTTTCGAAAGAGTCATGCACTTCTCTCTTTGTCCAAGATTTGGAAATTCTTCACGACCATATTCACGGCTTATCGCTACCACGCCGCCTGAAAGAGCGCCACATGTCCCATTTCCGGAGCGTCCTAATCCTCCAGCTAATCCATCGATCGCTTTGAAGATCTCAGCGTTTCCTTTTCCTAGAACTTCACTAACAGCTGCAAAGACGCATTGAGGGCAGCTACCGTACTCTCGCTCATAATGGAATCCCAAATCGTAGGCACGTTTCATCAGCTTTTCCTTTTCTGCCATTTCCTCCACCAGAGATCTAACGCTGAAGCGCATTTTTACATTGAACTAGCAAGAAAGCCCACCCCTTCAGGGGTGGGATGAATTGCGACTAAAGTGAGACGTTTGGGGCTTAAATGTCTGGTGTTTCAATAGTAATGCTGGTAGTTTCATGCGGAGAACCAACACCTTCATCCTTGATCCAACGGTGGAGCAAGAGAGGATTCTGAGGGATAAAGCTACCAACTGTGCTAGACTTTGGAATGAGGCAACCTACCGTAAAAGACAGGCATACATGAACTATCAATCCCTAGATTGGGAGTGCAAAGACCTCTACCAGAAACATTCCTCATTGATTGATTCATCGACAACACAACAAATACTCAGGAAGAGCAACGAATCATGGAGAAGCTTCTTCACATTAAAGCAGCTGGAGCGAGAAGGCAAACTTCCACCGAACATTAAGAAGGTGTGTATGCCAGGATACTGGAAGAGAAATGGAAAATACAGGCTGATGATGGTTCTGAGGAACGACTGCTATAATGTTAAGGATTGTTTAATGAAGCTACCCAAAGGATTGGAGATACCCATCAAGGGCAAGCCGAGATGGACTGGTAAGCAGGGTAGGGCCGAGGTCATCTATGATGATTTGGATGGAAAGTGGCGTGTCTTTCAGGCTGTAAATGTGAAGCCATTATTCAAGCCGAAAGGCTCCAAGACATGCTACATCGACATCGGCATAATCAATCTGTTCACCATCTGGCTTAAGGGATGGAGACAACCGATAGCATTCAGCGGGAGAAATCTGCTGTCTGACTGGTGGCACTGGAACAGACGAATAGCAGACTGTCAGAGCATTCTTGAAACAATCAATGGCAAGAAGAGTTCGATGCGACTCAGTAGATTCTATAAGATGAGACAACGGAGATTCCGACAAGCCATCAACACTATGATACGAAACATAGTGATAGACCTCTATGACCTAGGGGTTTCAAAGATTGTTATTGGCAACCTAACAGGCATCAGAGATAACAATGATGAGGGTAAGAAGAGTAACTCGATGATCCATAACTTCTGGAGCTTCAAATACATCATTCAAAGACTAAAATGTACAGCACAGGAATACGGCATAAGAGTGAAAGAAGTCAACGAGTACAAAACCTCATCAATATGCATAAGATGCAGCTCAGAAAACATTGAGAGAAAAGGCAGACTCTTCAAGTGTCTAGAATGTGGATTGGAGGCTCATAGAGATGCTATTGGCGTCTTGAGCATGGCAAACCTTCAGTATGAAGGAACAGCCATCAGGGTGATGACACACCCTAAACTTCTAAAATGGGATGGAATGAAGTGGCAGCCTAGAAGGGCGATGACCCACCGACCAATGAACACTCCAGAAGCTAGAATCCCCCGGCTTTAGCCGTGGGAGTGTCAAGTGCCATGACAGTTTAAGGTTCACAATTATATGCCAAATTTGCCAGACTTCAATCTGTAACGCACTTCTCGAGGATCCCAGCAGTCTTCAATCTAGCCAAGAGGTCTTTGTACTGTTTACTGTCTTTGAGCATCTCATTAAGCATCTTTTCCTGTGAATGGCTTCCAGGTTTGAGAGTGACCTCAACTTCTTTCCCAGTCTTTGTCTCCAAAGCGTACTTGATCAGAGCTCCAATCATGCCTCCCATAGGGCAGAATGGTGAAGTTGGCGTGAATAGAATCTTAACCTTTTCACCGTCGAATGTAATGTCTTCTTCACCTACTATCTTGAGGTCAATCACCGATAATGGGTATTCGGGATCGTAGACCTTTCTAAGTGTCTCTATCAGATCACTCTTGTCCAACCTATGCAAGCCTCAAGAGAGTCAAGTGCGTATTTACATATCTTGAAAGTCAGGCCATATATGCATATTGAATATCCAGCCTCACTGCAATAGACTTTTGAGGATGCTTGTCGAGTAACCCTCCGATGAGGAGCTTGTCTGAGAAGATAGCCCCTGGGAAGGGTTTCAGGTTTCTCGATCACATGGGTGACGCCTACATAGAGGTTTATGGATTGAGTCTGGAAGAAGCCTTTCAAAACGCATCTCTCGCCATGTTTGAAGTAATGACCGACACTTCCAAGGTAGAACCGAAAATTAAGGAATCGGTTAAAGTAGAAGGGCGTGATCTGAAATCCCTTCTCTACTCATGGCTTGAGAGTCTTCTTGTTAAATTCGACGTCAATAACAGGCTCTACTCAAAGTTCTTCGTTGAGAAGATAAAATTCGGGAATAGTCAATTCACACTCGAAGCGACGATATTTGGTGAGGATTTCAAACCGGGAAAGCACGTAGCCAAGACAGAGGTGAAAGCAGTCACGTTTCACCTAATGGAGATCGAAAGATCGGAGAACAGATGCTTACTTCGTTTTCTTCTTGACCTCTAGAGACTGAAGAAGACGAGTTGGCGACAAGGAGCTCTAGACATTCTGCAGTCATGCTTTGCTCCGTCAGCAATACTCTTCCGAATCAAATGATCGGGTATTTGCAACAGCTTAAATTCACGTGCCAACATGAATACTCGAAACCTGAAGATTGAGGGGATATGCGAGTTTGTCCGAAGGAGAGTCGAGACCACCGAATAGGCCAGTCGAGCTAAAGAAGATCGGGGATTACGTCTGGGAAATACCACAGTCATTCCAGAAAGGAATGCGCGTCCCAGGAAGAGTCTATGCAGATGATCTTTTGATCGAAAAAATGAGGCTCGATAGGACTCTGAGCCAATGTGTTAATGTCGCACATCTACCAGGGATCTATGAATGGGCGATAACCCTCCCAGACGGCCATGAAGGATACGGCTTCCCGATTGGTGGCGTCGCGGCAACGGACTACGATGAGGGTGTGCTCAGCCCTGGAGGAGTAGGATATGACATCAACTGTGGAACCAGACTCCTGAGAACAGACTTGACAGAGTCCGAGATTAGGCCGGTACTCCCCGCACTCCTGGATATGCTGTTCAACTATATCCCTTCGGGGTTAGGCAGTAAAGGTCAGATAAAAGTCAGCCAGGTAGAACTTAGCAAAGTCCTGTCAGACGGAGTTGATTGGGCAATTGACAGAGGCTACGGCTGGACTGAAGACGCGGCTAGATGTGAAGAGGAAGGGTGCATGGAAATTGCAGACCCCAGCAAGGTCTCACCAACAGCGAAGTCGAGAGGATCCCCGCAGCTTGGCAGCCTAGGCAGCGGGAACCATTTTCTAGAAATCGAAAAAGTAGACAACATCCTCAACGCGGAGGTCGCCAAAGCTTTTGGAATAGAGAAGGCGGGCCAAATACTCGTATTCATTCACACGGGAAGCAGAGGACTGGGACATCAAGTATGCAGTGACTACTTGAGGGTCATGGATAATGCAGTTCACAAGTACAAGATCGAGTTACCCGACCGTGAACTCGCATGTGCTCCGGCAAAAAGCAGAGAAGCTGAAGATTACGTGCAGGCGATGGCCTCAGCCTGCAACTTTGCGTGGGCAAACAGGCAGATGATCACTCACTGGACTCGTGAAGCATTTGAGAAGGTATTCAACAAATCAGCTGAGAATCTTGGACTGAAGCTCATCTATGACGTGGCACATAACATCGCGAAGATCGAGGAACATCAAGTCAAAGGGAAAAGGGTGAAGGTGTTTGTACATCGAAAGGGTGCCACGAGGGCTTTCCCGCCCAACCACCATGCCGTACCGTCAGTCTATCGTGAGGTCGGCCAACCAGTGTTTATACCTGGCAGCATGGGTACCGCCTCTTGGGTTCTTGTTGGGGCCTCAAAGTCGATGGAACTGAGCTTTGGTTCAACAGCACATGGAGCTGGGAGAAGTCTCAGCAGAGCCGCTGCCAAACGTCGATATGGGGGTGAAGAGATCAAGAAGAGTCTTGAGAAGCAGGGGATCCTCATTAGGGCTGCTAGTATGGCTGTTGTCAGCGAGGAGGCACCGGGCGCATACAAAGATGTCGATCGTGTCGCAGATGTAAGTCACAAGGTCGGGATTGCCACCAAAGTGGCCAGGATTGTGCCTATAGGTGTAAGCAAAGGCTAGCCAAGAATAGCGGACTTCAATTTTTCCCTTTCGAGCGTTTTCTCTCCAACCCTTTTCTTCAATTCTTCGATAGCTGGGATGGATGTTGGATCAAGACCTCTTGCTAAACCAAGATATACTGAAACGAAGTCGCAAAAGTTGATTGGGAGAAGGAGTCTGCCCAGATCGGTCTTTGCCTCAGTCTTCACTTCATATATTCGCTCTAGGCCAGATGACCTGATCTGTTTCTTCAGCATCTCCATTCTAGAAGATTCTGCGAGGGTTTCTTTATTGTCTCGGATTAGAATCACCGAGAAGAGTGACGATGGCTGCTCCAGTAGCCATGAGGGAGACCATCCTTGAATCTCGTTGTGGCAAGCTTCAGGTATAAGATCGAACTTGGCAAAGATCTTGCTATTCTCGTTCAGCTGGTCTTTGAATCTCCTCGCCACAGAGCTCATGCGTTCCAGAGAATAGATGGTGGGAATCGAATACGCAAGCTCAAGGGCCATCCTTTTGCATGGGTTTGCGCTCGAGGTTACTGAAGACCTCAATCTGCTGACTTGACCCTCTAATTCTCGTGATGCTTCAATGATATCGTTTTGCATGTTCCCTATCACCTTGAAAGAAGAGAGCGCTAAGGTCAATGCGGGAAAAAGAAGTGGTAGGGCCGCTCTGGGCGGAATTCCGCCTCTGACTTTTATCAGCGGCAGGTTGAGTTTCCTGCAGAAATCCGACATAGTGCCTCCTGAGGTAATCCCAACTACCTCAGAACCTACCTTCACGGATTCTTCGAGAAGCTTGAGTGACTCTGCAGTTTCCCCAGAATAGCTAATACATATGACCAGCGTTTTGCCATTGATATAACCTGGCAGGTCAAGATATCTACAGACTTCAATCGGTACGTTTGCCCGTCTGAAACATGAGTTCCTCAATAGATCGCCGGATATTGCCGATCCTCCGTAGCCGATGATTGCAACGTTGGAGAATTTCTTTCTTGGTTCTCTTGGTTCGATTGTCCATTTGCTTCCTAAGCCCTCGATCAAAAGCTGGGGAGAACTCTCAACCAGCTTCAACATTCCCGATCTGTCATGATATTCCAAATAAGTGGAATCATCAAGCTCAAGCATCTTGACCAACACAAGAACCTCTATTAGTAAAACTTGTAAAGCTTGCTGAGTTAGGTTCCTAGTTGAGAGACATTGATCAATTCTGGGTGTGCGGGATCATCGGCTCCCACAAAGAGGCGGCAGTGCCTCTGTATAGCGATTCCTGCTTCATTTACAGAGGACATTCCGCACCTTAGGGAGAAGACCTACAGGATTGGTCTAGTCGGACGGGCTTGTTCGATTTTTCGGGTTGACCAAATCATGATTTACTACGACAACCCTGAGAAAGACCAGGCCAATGACGCAGATTTGACAGCGGCTGTTCTGAGATATATGAATATGCCTCAGTACTTGCGAAGAACTCTGATAAAAATGGATTCGAAGCTTCAGTTTGTTGGAATACTACCGCCACTTCGGGCTCCGCATCATCCTCTTACACGAGATAGAAAAGACCTCAGGATTGGCATGCTGCGCCAAGGAGTGGTTACGGGAGGCCAAGGCAACTCTTCACTAGTGGACATAGGGCTTTCAGAACCAGCCGTTGTACAGGGGAGTCTTCCGAGAAAGAGCATAGTGACGGTCAGAATCACCAGGACGACCGGTGGAGTTGAAGCGGCGAAGGCTGAAGATTCTGAGATAAGAATATATTGGGGGTACACTGTTACTCTCACGAAAAATCCACTTGCAGAGTCAACAAGAAGGATTGGATTCGACCTAGTCATATCGACCTCAAGATATGGAAATAGCATAAGTGAGGTACTTCCGAACTTGCAGTCAACTTGGGCAAAATCGAATAAGATACTGGTGGCTTTCGGCTCGCCAACGCGAGGTTTGAAAGAGATTCTAAAGCACGAAGGCCTAGATCTGAATGACTACGCGGACTTCATCGTGAACACAATTCCAGATCAGGGTGTAGAGACCGTGAGGACTGAAGAGGCAATCTACACCTCATTATCAATTCTCAACATCCTTGGGTGAATTCGTTGGGCAGAAGAAAGGTAAGCGCACCAAGACGCGGATCTCTTGCATATCTTCCCAGAGGTCGCGCAGCTAGCTGGGTTGGAAGGATAAGGTATTGGCCTGATGTCACAGGCGACCCTAGGCCCTTGGCCTTCCCTGGATTTAAGGCTGGCATGGGACATGCTGTTGCTCTTGATCAACGTCAGGGTTCGCTGACTTATGGAAAGGAAGTCGTGATACCCGTCACTGTTCTAGAGACACCTCCTTTGATCATCTGCGGGATAAGGATCTATGGAAAAAGTAATGCTGGAACACGCACACTCGGAGAGGTTTGGTCAACAGACACCCCAAAGGATCTTGAAAGGTTAATCACGAAGACCAAGAAGTCTGACAATTCGGAATCCGTCCAGAAGGTTGAGAAACTACTCGACAAAGCATCTGAAGTAAGAGTAATCGCGGCAACTCAGACCAGAATGACAAGCACTGGGAGAAAGAAACCTCACCTAATAGAGATCAGAATTGGGGGAGGAAACGCAAAGGATCAATATGAATACTCGAAGAAGGTGCTCGGAAAAGAAATTAAATCATCAGATGTTTTCAAGGAAGGAAACCTCGTCGATGTGATCGCGATAACAAAAGGCAAAGGCATACAAGGCCCAGTCAAAAGATGGGGCATAAGTATACTCCACCACAAGTCCCGAAAGACGACAAGAGGTGTGGGTTCGATTGGAGGCTGGACGCCTAACTTCGTAATGTACTCTGTTCCTAGAGCTGGACAGATGGGATTCTTCCAGAGAACGGAATTCAACAAACAGGTATTGAAAGTCGGTGAGAATGGAAAAGAAGCGACACCGATTGGAGGCTTCACAAACTATGGAAACGTGAACGGCCAATACATGATCTTGAGAGGAAGTGTTCCTGGTCCCACCAAGCGACTGGTTATGATGAGGTCTCCAGCAAGAGTCAGGCTACCTCTTGAAGTGGCGCCTAAAATGGAGTATCTTAGCCTTGAGACAAAAAAGGCAGGTTGAGGGAACCAAGTAATGTCAAGTATTGATATATATGATTTGGACGGGAAGCCTAAAGGCAAGATGGCGCTTCCGAAGGTTTTTGAGGTCCGTCTCAGACCTGACGTCATCAGTAAGACTGTTATTGCTATTCAGTCGCACAGGTTTCAGCCCCAAGGCCGAGATCCGATGGCTGGAAAGAGGACCACCGCCGAAACAGTCGGTGTTGGAAAAAAACTATCAAGGATTCCTAGAGTGAAAGGAGAACGTCATCCAAGGGCCGGTAGTGGCGCCTTTGCGCCGTCCACCGTCGGAGGCCGACTTACACATCCGCCAAACCCTCAGAAGCGTCTGCGAAAGAGATCCAACAAGAGAGAATCATCACTGGCACTCGCCTCAGCTATAGCTGCAACAGCAAACAAAGAAATCGTCCAAAGAAGAGGTCACAGAATTGATGCGGTTCCATCCCTTCCACTGGTTATTGGTGACGATATAGAAGGAGTCAAAGAAACAAAAGATGCAAAAGAGCTTCTGAAGAAGCTCGGCCTCTGGAATGATGTTGAGAGAGTAATTGGAAGCATCAAGAGAAGGTCTGGCCGAGCGAGTCTCCGAGGGCGAGGTCGAAAAATGGCCAGAGGCCCACTCATAGTATGCGTGGAGGACAGAGGCATGATAAGCGCTTTCAGAAACATCCCTGGCGTAGATACGGTTAGAGCCTCGGACCTTAACGTTGAGCATCTGGCCCCGGGGACTCATCCCGGGAGACTGACCCTATGGACTGAATCCGCAGTCAAGGCTATAGATCACCGACTTAAAGGAGGAGCTTAGCATATGACAAGAGTCAAGACTCACGAAGTGATAAGGTACCCGCTAATCTCAGAGGACGCAGTCACGCTCATCGAAAAAGAGAACAAGATAACATTCATAGTGAATCTCAAGGCTGGCAAGAATGATGTCGCGCGAGCAGTAAA
>Ga0315291_10002460_pt1 | contig 24288 bp, 28 predicted proteins | sample YL17G12_20_MG_FD_203070 | JGI IMG/M metagenome (GOLD analysis project Ga0315291, IMG submission 203070) | Sediment microbial communities from Yellowstone Lake, YNP, Wyoming, USA - YL17G12_20 | ecosystem: Environmental > Aquatic > Freshwater > Lake > Sediment | place: USA: Wyoming | collected... | reverse complement strand
CATGTGCTCCGCCGCCCTGCTCCTGCAGAAGACTATGTAGTCCTTGTAGCCCAGGGCCTCGGCCTTCGTCTTCTTTCCTGAGGCTGTCTCCACGATGGTCTTGTAGATGCGTTCGCCGACGCTGTTAAGGCTCTCAGAGCCGTCTAGGATGGTGCCGGCGTTGACGTCCATGTTGTCGCCCATCTGGGCGTACGTGACCGGGTTGCCGGTGACCTTTATGACTGGGGCGACGGCGTGGCCTGTAGTGCTGCCCTGTCCGCTTGTGAAGCAGACGACCTGGGCGCCTGCTGCGACCATGTGGGTGACGCTCGGGACGTCCCAGCCTGTGCCGTCCTGAAGCCATAGGCCTGGCCTGCTCGGGCGGTCGAAGCGCTCCCAGTCGTTCCAGAGGACGCCCTGTATGGGGCGTGTGCCCCCCTTGCGGATGGCGCCGAGGCTCTTCTCCTCGATGGTGGTTAGGCCGCCGTCTATGTTCCCGGCGCTCATCCAGCGGCTGTCGACGCCTATGGCTTTGAGGCGGGCCTCGTCGCGCTCGATCATCTCGTAGATGTCGTCTGCGACGTGCCTGTCCACGGCTCTCCTAGCGAGGATGTGCTGGGTGCCTATCATCTCCTGTGGCTCGGAGAAGATGACCGTGCCCCCTTCGTCTATGAGGCGGTCGCATGCGACGCCGACGGCGGGGTTCGCGGCGAGGCCGCTCGTCGCGTCCGATCCGCCGCATTCGACGGCGAGGGTGAGCTTCGACACGGGGAAGGGTTCAGGCCTGAGTTCCGCGACCTCCTGCGCCCAGCGCTGGAGGATGCGGACGGCCTTCTCCTGGGTCTTCAGCGTGCCGCCCTCCTCCTGGATGACGAGCCTCTCGACCGGCTTTCCGCTGGGCCGGATGCCTTCGGCGAGGATGTCTGCGGTGAGGGTCTCGCATCCCAGTCCTACGATGAGGACGGCGGCGACGTTGGGGTTGAGCCCGGTCCCGACGAGGTTGTGGACTAGGACCGGGTCGTTGCCGCATCCGTGGTACTGGGTCACGGCGACGGCTCCCTCGACCTGCGTGGCTATCTTCTTCGCGGGTTCGTAGCTGCAGTCTATCGGGGCGATGACTAGGATGTGGTTGCGGACGCCCACGCCGCCGTCTCGATGCTGGTAGCCGTAGAACTCTGTCATGGCCCAGCCTCCGTCATGCGTGGTAGCTTAGGATAAGGCGAAAAATTTTTCCCGGTCAGAGTATCTCCTCCTCCTTGCCCTTTGAGGGCAGTCTCGCGCTTCCGACGTTGTGGGTGTGGACCCAGGCACCGGCCGGGATAGGCTTCGAGGCGACGCCTATGACCTCGCCGTACTTGACGATGTTCTCGTCCTTCTTGACGGGCTTGATGGCGAGCTTGTGGCCGAAGGGGACGAGTTCGTTGACTTTAGGCTTCAGGATTATCTTTCCTTCAGGGCTGATGACCTCGAGGGTCTCCCCCGGGTTTACGTCGCCTGTCGCCGTGGCGACGTTGTCCCTCTCGTCTATCTGGATCGCCTTCTTTGGCATGGAGGTAACTTGGGGGCTTCGAGGTTTAAAAGGTAGGCTGGGGAAGAGTTTCATCTGATAGCATCATCGTCCCCTCCCTGTGCCATCTGAACGCCCCCCTCGCTTCCCGGTGAGGTGGAGGCTCCCCTACGTAATCCCAGCCTCATCCTAGAGGAAGAGGGAGTCGGCTGGGCCGACGGCTTGGAGGTGGGCGAGGTGCGAATCATGCTGCTCATCCCGCACGCCCTTTCACCGGCATGAGGAAGGCTGGCTTCGGGTCATGTTCCCTTAACGAAAAAAGAGCTTAAAAAAGGTAGAGAGGTTCGTGGCAGTAGCCGTGTGGCTTAGTGGGCTTGGTTCTTAAACTGTTCCAGGCTCTTTACGACGATGCTGGCGGAGAGTTCGCCGAAGTCTATGTTCTTGGCGACGTTGTCCCCGTCGAGGAGTGCGATTGAGTACTTACCCTTCTGCTCAATCTTGGAGATCTTGTCATATGTGGCTTCGAACTTCTTCGAGTAGGTCTTACTGAAGAAGCCCTTCTCCGCTATGAACTGTACCTTCTTGCCTGAGAGCGTTAGGTAGCCATACTCGCCGTTCAACTTGCACGGGTACGTCTTCTCGATCTTGTCCCCTGCCTCAAGGCTCTTTTTAGCCTCATCTATCCAGTTGGACACAATTTTCACCTTTTTGAGGGAAGCCAAACCGCGAGAAATAAATATTTCTTTTTTGAAGTATATACAAATATAAATATTATTGTAGATAAATACTTTTTTTGGTGGGATCGTGGAGGTTCGAGCATTGGGCCATGTGATTAGATCCTATTCATTTGACATTTTTCGGTAGGAAGAATAGTAGTTATTGTTTTACCTAGATTATGCAGGATTCGGGGATGCCGCTTGTGCCATCTGGGAGGACGGAGACGGACGGCTTGTCCCCATGGTGAGTCTTGATGAATTCGATGACCTCGTCCCACTTCTTGATCCAGGTGACCGTGCCCGGGGCGAAGCTTCCTTCCAGGCTCCTGAACCTGTATGGGCTGTATATAACCAAGCGTGCGCCCCTGGCCAATGTGCGTGGTTTCCCTCTCCAGAGACTGGCGCCGACGTACTTGCCGTGGCGGTTGAATATCCAGTGGTTGATGTCGCCGTCGGGGTCGTTGGCGAGGAGGACGACGGTGCCTTCAGCCCTTACGCTCTGCGCCGCCGGCCAGAGGCTCAGGTACGGCTCGTCCTGACGCATGTAGCTGTTTGCGACCACGACATCCATCTCCTTCGGCGACTCCGTGCGGTGCCAGCGGAGAACGCCCTTAGAGGCTGCCCTCTGGGTCTGGACGAAGTCGCCGGCGTAGACCTCGATGGGGTCACGCCTCAGGTTGAGGACGGTGTCTATCTTGAAGTCCAGGCCGGCTATCCTTGCGCACTCCTCGGCGTCCAGTCTGAGAATGTTGGCGTCGTTTAGCATGTACCCCGTGCTCTGATGGGGCTTCAGGCCCGGACCGAAGCCCCCGACCGGGCCATGGTTGTGTCTTATGGTTTCGATTCCGGCGACGCCGGGGCAGATCATCTTGCCTCCGCCGCTGAAGCCACTCATACTGTGGAAGAGGACGGTGCCTATGCCTATCTTGAGGTCACATGCCATCACCTCGGCGTTCACCCAGACCGGCGTCCCGTAGCTAGTGTTGCCAACGTGCTTCACCATCTCGTAGGGGTTATGGTTGTAGACGGGGTAACGGTCCACTATCTCCTCGCCGAGCTTCTTGACGAAGTCGAGGCGGCCGAACGTCCCGTGGCTCCCCGGGGCGATGATGAAGCGGACGTTCTCGTCCCTGATCCCCGCCTTCTTCAGCTCCTCCAGGACGATGGGCGCGTACTGGTAGGTCTTCGTTGGACGGGTCATGTCGTCGAAGATGATCACTGCCTCACTCTTCCCGTCGGCGAGCTTCGCCAATGGCTTGGCTCCTAAGGGATGCCTTATCGCCTTCCTGATCTGAGCCTTAGTCAACCCCTTCTGATCCTCGCAGGCCATTTTACACCTCTTGACCTTCCAGCCAACTGGAAAGGTAAGGGGGATCGGTTTATCCTTGAACCAGGGCTGTCCGGGTACCTCGACGGTGACCAATCCGTTTACCTCTGAGTAATGAGTACAGATGGGGCTGAAAGGATTTAAATGGTGAATGTTAGTCATCGCAGTGCTTTCGAGGGCAAGGCGCGAGGGAGAAATTGATCGAGCTTCCTCCTCCCAGCTTCTCCTCAACGGCCCGTTCCTAACGTCGTAGCATACGCGCCTCTAGGCAACGCCGTTCTTAGGCTTAGAGACTGCAGCCACCAAATCAATACGGTTACGTTGCCGGGAAGCACATAGAAGGAGCATGACGACAAACCCGCCATCGAAGCACCCTAAGCACTCACTGACTACCAGACTGCCCTCAAAACGACGATCGTAGGTCTACCCAACTCACACCGAGATAAAAGCGTACAAGAAAATACAAATCCGTACAAAAAACGCTGGAAGAATACACAAGTTGAACCGTTCCAGGCTTCCTTCGGCGATAAGGAGCCCGGGAAAGGCTCCGAAAAAACCTAGGGGGGTCTACTCCTCACTCACGTACCGCTTTATCGTCCTGTGCGCCTGTAGGAACTCCCCGCCCCTAGCCGTGATGACGTAGCCCTGGTTCCCGCCGTAGTCGCCCTCCTTCACAAGGCCACGCTCGAGGAGGAACTCGACCGCCTCCTTAGCCCTGTCGACGGGTAGGTTCGCGCCATAGCTTATCCTAGTGATGCCTATGACGCCCCTGCTCCTTATGGTCTCCAGGATGTCGGCGTAGATGTCGTACCGCGTCCTCCGCTCCAAGGCTGGCACCCGGCCCTACTAGAGGGGAGGCTGAGGCAGTTTTTCAGCCTTTTCAGGCTGGGAGGAGAACGAAACTCTGCGGTCCACCCGGAGATGATCCGAGTAGACCACATGTTCGCGGAGCTCGACGCCGTTCTCAACCCGCAGGTCGACGGCGTACACGTTCCCGATCCTGCTGCCGCGTCTCAGCGTTACGACGCCTCCGTAGACATCCTCCACCTCGGCGTCCTCGCCGACAACGACCTCTTCGGCCACCAGTGGGCCATGGGCCTCACCTCGGCGGCCTATCTCGATTCTAACTGCCCTCGCGCCGCCAATGGTGTGGATCGAGTTGGATTGGATCTCCGTCTTTGCGTTTATCCTATCGGCTCTCACCGATCCCCCGACCCTGACGGACCCGGCTTCCAGTATCCCTGAGATATCCGCCTTGCCACCTACTCTCAAGCCCCCAGACAGCCTAAGTCCGCCGTGGACCCTTAAGGTGCCGCCGACCTCGACAGCCTCACCCGAGGCGTCACCGTCCAGTTCGACGGTCCCGCCCACCTGGATGACCGTGAATCTCAGGGCGCCGGAGCTCGTGAGTTTGCCCCCAGCTCTAAGCTCACAGCCCTCACCACCCGACAGCCATATCTTACCACCGGCGTCCAGCCTCCCGAACCTGAGAGGCTTTGATGATTCGAGTTTACCACCGACGTCAACCTCGCGCCTGACCACCCCCCCGCCGAGCCTTATGGTGCCGCCGACATCGATCTTGCCTATGTCCACATCGCCCGCCTCGAAGCTTCCGCCGACATCGACATCATCGGCTACGACGCCGTCGCCGACGAATTTGCCACCCACATCTATCCTGGAGCTCCTCGTCGCACCCGAGACCCTCACGGAGCCGCCTACGTCTATCAGGTCAGCGTCGAGGCCAGAGGCACATTTGACGGTCCCCCCCACATCGAGTCTGTTCACCTTTGCGGGGCCTTCGACACCGAGGGAACCGCCAACGGAGATGTCGCCTGCGTCAAGGCCACCTCTTACATCCAGCCTCTTCCTCACCTTCACCCTCTCAGCCGCCAGGATCCCACCCACGCTTAGGCTACCGTCCCGCACCTCGACCAGGCCGCCGGCGCGGAGGTTGCCATCGACGCCGACGTCGCCGTGCCTCGACTCCAGCGAACCGGTGCTGAGGCTGCACCTGAAGTAGCAGTTGCCTAGGCACTCTGTAAGGTCCGAGACCTCGACGAGGTCCCCTGAGGCCGCCTCGACGGTGGCGTCGTCCACGAGAAGTCTCCCCCCCACCTTCCCTAGGGCCCTCACGCCGCGTCTGACCGCCTCATCGTAACCCAAGCATCTCACCGAGTAACCCGCCGTCGCCTCCCCTTTTAAAGCTAAGACACTTCGCATACTCACAAGTTGTGACTACGAACCGTGATGATTTCAGGTAATTATGCAACTTGAGTCGGATTTAAAAACCGAGGCCGAATCTTCAGCCTCGATGAAAGATGAAGACCTATGAGGTATCGGAGCAGAACCTGAAGGCCCTCGAGGCTCTAATCAAGGTGATCTCCATCGAGGAGGGGAGGGAAACCTCCTTCGACCAGGCCCTAGGCAGGGTCATCGGATACTACAAGAAGGCCGTTCCCTTCAACTGAAAGGGTGAGCCGGTACGACGGTGAGGCCCAGCTCCTTCATCCCTTCCAAGATTTCTCTCAACGCCAAGCTCTTCCTAGTCGGCATGACCCTGAACGGCTTAGCCAACGGCATATTCACGGTCGTGGACCAGCTCTACCTCGTCTCCCTCGGCTTCGGCAGCGCGACCCTTGGAGACATATACACGATGAGGTCCATAGCTACGCTCCTGCTGACACTGCCCATGGGCCTCCTGGCAGACAGGATCGGAAGACCAAAGATCCTGGCGGTGGGCATCGCCACCTTCTGCGCGGCGATCATCCTACATCTAACCTCGGGCACCGTGGTGATCTTCATGGCTGCGCGTTTCCTGTTCGGGGCCAGTAACGCGGCCTTCGTCGTCCTTGGCCCCATGTACTCCTCCTTCTTCGACTCAGACGACATGGACAGGGCCTTCGGTCTCATGGGGTTCCTAAATATCTCCATGATGGCGATTGGAAGCCTCGCTGGGTTCATACCCATGGCGCTTGTCTCGACATTTGGCCTCAGCCTGAGGGCATCCTACTGGACGCTTCTCCTAGCCACAGCCCTGGTCTTCTTCACGACGTTTCCGTTCTTCCTACTCGCGGCCCGTGGGGCACGGCGTAGCGAGCAGAGTAATGCACGGAGGTTCACTCTAGAATCGAGGGGTGTTGTGGCGAAGTTCTTCCTCCTAAACCTGATCGGGCAGACTGGTGTAGGCCTGCTCTTCAACCTGTTCCCGTTCTACGTGAACGCGAAGTTCATGGTCGAGTCTGACGCCCTCGGTACGCTCTTCTTCGCCTCATCATTCGCCTCAGCGACGGCACACATCTTAGCCCCGAGAGTGTCCGGGAGGATGGGGACGCTGAGGACCATCGTCATGTCCCTTGGCCTCTGCGTGCCATTCTTCTTCATGATCCCCTTAGCTCCTAGTTTCGCCGCCGTAGCCATCTTTTACGTGGTGCGGATGGGGCTGGCGAACATGTCCTCACCCCTCTCCTCCTCCCTCTTCATGAGACTCCTCTCCCCCGAGGAGAAGGCGACGGCGAACAGCGTCGTCTCCATGGCATCAATGGGGGGCTCGGCGATCTCCACCTGGGTGTGTGGGCAGCTCATGGGGGCGTCCCTCGACCTCCCCATCTTCCTCGGGGCGACGATATACGTCTTCAACACTGCGGCATACTACCTACTCCTCAGGGACGAGAAGCCGAGGGTGGAGCCCGCCGCCATCCTTCTGGTGAAGCCAATGAAGGTCGACGAGCCCGGGCTCATCCAGAAGAGGTAATCTTTAATCCAGTCATTTCTTTCTCTTCAGCCATGGTCCTGCGCAGGGTCATCCTCGTCGTGAGGGACGGCTGGGGCTACTCAGAGGAGGACAAGGGAAACGCCGTCCGCCAGGCCCACACACCGAACAACGAAAGGTACATGCGCAAGTACCCTTGGACCCTGCTCAAGTGCACCGGGAACGCCGTCGGCCTCCCCGAGGGGACACAGGGCGGAAGTGAGCCCGGCCACCTAACCATGGGCGCCGGCCGAGTAGTCTGGCAGCCCTACGAGGAGATAAACCAGAGCATAATGAACGGGTCCTTCTACTCGAACCCCGCCCTCCTAGGAGCCATCGAGAACTGCAGAAAGAACGATAGCAGGCTCCACCTCATGGGGCTTCTTAGCGACCAGGGGATCCACGGTGCGACGGCCCACCTCTACGCTCTCCTCGAGCTCGCCAGGAGAAACAGGCTGGAGTGGGTCTACGTCCACTGCTTCCTCGACGGCCGAGATGTCCCGGAGAGGAGCGCGGTGACCTTCATCCGGGGTACGCTGAGACAGATCGCCGAGAAGGGGGTGGGGAGGATCGCCTCCATCGTCGGCCGCTTCTACGCCATGGACAGGGACACGAACTGGGGGCGCACAGAGAGGGCATACAACCTACTCACCTTAGGCATGGGCAAAGAGGAGACAGACCCAATTGAGGCCGTGAAGTGCGCCTATGAGCACGGGGCGGCGACAGATTACTACGTTGAACCGACGGTGCTTACAGAGGACGAGAAACCAGTCGCCCTCATCCGGGACGGGGACTCCGTAGTCTTCTGGAACTTCAGGAGCGACCGCGCCCGCCAGATCACCTACGCGCTCACCCAGCCAGACTTCAAGGGGTTCGAGAGGAAGGCATTTCCGCGTGTCCACTTCGTCTGCATGAGCGGGTACGACAAGCACCTCGCCCTCCCCGTCGCCTTCCCCCAGCTCCCCGTCACCAACAACCTCGGCCAGATCCTCAGCAGGAACCAGCTACGCCAGCTCAGGATAGCGGAGACCGAGAAGTACGCCCACGTCACCTTCTTCTTCAACAGCCAGGTCGAGGACCCGAACCCAGGCGAGGACAGGATACTCATTCCGAGCCCAAAGGTCCCAAGCTACGAGGAGAAGCCCGAGATGAGCGCCCCCGAGATCAACCAGAGACTCATCAAAGAGATAGGATCGGGGAAATACGACTTCATACTCGTCAACTACGCCAACGGCGACCTCGTCGGCCACTCAGCCAACATGGCAGCGGGCATAAGGGCCTGCGAGACCGTGGATAGGTGCGTGGGGGAGGTAGTTGAAAACGGATTGGCGGCGAGATACACAGTAATCATCACAGGGGACCATGGCAACGTAGAGACCATGTTCTACCCCAACGGGGAGCCTAACCCGAGCCACGGCTTCAACCCCGTCCCCTTCATCTTGATAAGTGGGGAGCCTGAGCTGAAGAGGATTAAACTCAGTGAGGGTCTGGGCTTGAGCAGCATCGCCCCCACAATACTCCTCTTGATGGGCATCGAGAAACCGGTCGAGATGACGGCGGAGTCCATCATCACCTCCTAGTGGCTTAGTAAAAATCATATCTGACTAGAATTTATTGTTGAATATGCAGAGGGACGTCGCTTCAGGCACAACCGATCAAGATTCTCTTAACGCAAAAACATTGATTGCGCGCCCCGTCTTCGAGGTGTCTGAATGATCAGGGAGATCGGTTTCGACGCCGATAGGTACCTAAGGTTTCAAGTGGCGAAGATTCTTGAGCGTGTCAGCCTCTTCGACAAGTTATACCTAGAGTTCGGGGGCAAACTCAGGTTCGACCACCACGCCTCCCGCGTCCTCCCGGGCTTCACTCTAGACACCAAGATACAGATGCTCAAAAAACTCGGCGACAGAACTGAGATGGTCCACTGCATCAGCGCCAAGGACATAGAGGGCAGGAAGATAAGAAGCGACTTCGGCCTCGCCTACGAAGACCAGATACTCAAGGACATAAACGACCTCCGGGACCAGGGCGTCGACGTCTCCGCCGTCGTCATAACCAGATACAGCGGCGAACTCTCGGCCAGGAAGTTTAAACAGAAGCTCGAGAACCGGGGCATAAGGGTCTACCTCCACTACGAGATAGAGAACTACCTCACGGACCTCGACCTCGTCGTCAGCGACGAGGGCTACGGCAAACCTGACTATGTCGAAACCGACAGGCGGATAGTGATTGTGACCGCCCCTGGCCCTGGTAGCGGTAAGATGAGCTTCAGTATGAGCCAGGTCTTCCAAGACAGGAAGAGAGGGATAAGCTCAGGATTCGCCAAGTTCGAGACCTTCCCCATCTGGAACCTAGAACTCAACCATCCTGTAAACGTCGCATACGAAGCAGCGACAGCCGATATAGGTGATTACAATGTCGTCGACCCATTCCATAAGGCCGCCTACGGAGTCACAGCTATCAACTACAACCGTGACGTCGAGAACTTCGCCATCCTCAGGAAGATCATAGAGAAGATGGTCGGCCTGGACGACCCCCTCGCAGGGTACAGGTCGCCGACAGACATGGGCGTCAACATGGCGAAGGAGGGGATCGTCGACGACGCTGTCGTCAGTGAGGCGAGCAGGCAGGAGATCGTCCGCCGCTACTTCAGGTACCACAGGGAGTTCATAGAGGGTGAGACGCCTCATAGGACCCTCGAGAGGATGGACGACATCATGGCGAAGGTGGGGGTGAAGCCCGGCGACCGTTCAGTCGTCGAGCCGGCGAGGGAGGCGGCCGAGGACGCGAGAAGGAGGCAGCGTGAGGGGAAGGGTGACAGGGGCATCTTCTGCGGTGCCGCCATCGAGATCGTCGGCGGGAGAGGCAAGCCTATCATCATCACGGGGAAGAACTCGCCACTCCTCCACGCGGAGTCTGCGGCGCTACTGAACGCGGCGAAGACCCTCTCCAGGCTTCCAGACGAGACCAAGGTCATCGCCAGGCCTGTGATAGAGAGCCTGATGCTCCTCAAGAACAGGATGGGGCTCACCAGCGTAAGCCTCGATGTTAAGGAGGTCCTCGACGCCCTCGCCGCCAGCTCGGTAAACGACAAGAACGCCCTCAGGTGCATGAACTCCCTCGATCAGCTCAGGAACTGCGAGATGCACACCACCCACCTCATGGACGAGGGAGACGAGATTCCGCTCAAGCAGCTCGGGCTCAACATCACGACGGACGCCAAGATACCGGTCCCGAACGGCTAAGCACGAGCGGCTTCAAAAGGGGCTTCGAAGCCAAATATCATACAGATGATAATTTGGTTAACACAGTATTCAAAGAGTTTATCTTTCACCCCCTGTTCTTTTCGATTGTGTTGTGAGCAGGTATCCCCATTGACCAAGTACATTTTTATTACTGGTGGGGTGCTCAGCGGCATCGGTAAGGGGCTCGTCACGTGCTCCGTGGGCAAGATGCTCCAGACCCGCGGCTACTCTATTACCCCCATAAAGTGCGACCCCTACCTCAACGTCGACGCGGGCACCATGAACCCCTACATCCACGGCGAGGTCTTCGTCCTCGACGACGGCTACGAGGCCGACATGGACCTCGGTGCCTACGAGCGCTTCCTCGGCCTTGAGCTGACGGGGCTCAACAACGTCACCTCAGGTCAGCTCTACCAGCAGGTGATCCAACGGGAGCGCGAGGGCGGGTACCTCGGTCACTGTGTGCAAATAATCCCCCACGTAACGGACGAGATCAAGCGGAGGATAAGGCTCGTCGCCGAGAAGAGCCGAGTCGACGTTGTCCTGGTCGAGTGCGGAGGTACGGTCGGCGACATAGAGAGCCTCCCCTTCCTCGAGGCGTTCCGCCAGATGAGGCGGGAGGAGAAGCGCGGCGACACGATCCTCGTCCACGTCACCCTCGTCCCTGTCCTAGAGGCGGTCGGAGAGCCCAAGACGAAGCCAACCCAGCACAGCGTCAAGGAGCTACGCGCTATAGGGCTCCAGCCCGACATCATAGTCGCCCGCTGCGAGGCAGGCCTCCTACCAGAGGCTGCGAAGAGCAAGATAGCCCTCTACTGCAGCGTCGAGGAGAGGGCGGTCCTCACCTCAGTTGACGTCGAGACGATCTACGAGCTCCCACTCCTGCTAGAGGAGGAGGGCATGGGAGTCGTGCTATGCGAGTACCTCGGCCTTGACGGGCGTAAGCCCGACTGGACGGAGTGGAGGAGGATGGTCACGCGCTTCAAGGAGCCTAAGGACGTCGTCAAGATCGCCATGTGCGGCAAGTACGCCGAGTTAGCCGACTGCTATGTCAGCGTCAACGAAGCGCTTCGGCACTCCGCGGCCAAGGCAGGGTGCAGGGTCCAGATCGACTGGATAAAGACCGAGGCCTTCGAGGAGGAGCCGGAGAAAATTGAGGATCTTTCCGGCTACGACGGCGTCCTAGTCCCCGGCGGCTTCGGCAAGCGGGGCGCCCTCGGCAAGATCATGGCGATAGAGTACTGCAGGGTCAGGGACAAGCCGTTCCTTGGAATCTGCTACGGTCTCCAGCTGAGCATCGTCGAGATCAGCCGCCACCTCCTCGGCATTGAGGACGCTGATAGCACGGAGTGCGAGCCTCACACGACGAACCCCGTCATAGACCTCCTTCCCGAGCAGCGGGGTATCTCAGCAAAGGGAGGCACCATGCGTCTCGGCTCACACTCTGTAGTCGTCAAGCCCGGCACATTGGCCCACAGGCTCTTCGGCTCTGAGCTTATCCAAGAGAGGCACAGGCACCGCTGGGAGGTGACCCCTGACTACTGGATGAGTCTCGAGGACGCAGGTGTCGTGTTCAGCGCCTGGAGCCCAGACGGCGCCCGTAAGGAGATGATGGAGCTCCCCAACAACTACTTCTTCCTAGCCACCCAGTTCCACCCGGAGTTCAAGAGCCGACCGTGGGCGCCAAGCCCCCCATACTACGGCTTCGTAAAGGCAGCGTACGACAAGAAGAGGCGAAGACTGAAGCCGAAGTTTTAACCAATTTACCGAATTAACTCCTCACTATTCCAAGGATTTCCAGAAAAAAGCTAGTCGGCGAAGTGCTTGTAGGTGTCTTCCCTGAGCTTCCTGTAGACGACTTCGAGGATCTCAGGAGGCGCGACCTTCAGCGCCTCTGGCCCAGGTCCTTGGAGAGTCATCTTGAGGGTGCGTTAATCATCTTGAGGCCGAAGTGAGTTATGGCGGTGCGCGCGATAATGACACCATCACTATGCTAACTGCAACTTACAAACACCGCCTTGTTTACGTTGACACCCTCTAGTATAACATAAAATCTCCAAAGGATTACCGACGAGGCCCCTGTATTGTAAGATTTCCAGATTGTGACCACGTCCGTTGCCATTAGACCGGGGTCGAGAGCCGGTACCCATGTTTCTCTTCTCACTTCGAAATCGCACCCAGCTGTCCCTGGTACATGCCCGAACGACTTGCCAATGTCAAGGTAGCCGCCCATATTGGGTGGACGATTGTATGGGCCTTGGCCATAGTACCTTAGGTACACCTTGTCGTAGGTTCCGTTGCTGAGCCACTCAGCGAAGCCTGTAATGATATTAGGAGTATCCCAGTCCTTAATCCAAGCCACAGCATCCGAGGCGCTTTTGAACTCGAGCACCTGCGTGTATCCTATGGATCTGGGGTCTCTCACTAGCTGAGACACGTTAAGAGGGATGTTGAAACGGACATCTTTGTTTCTTATCTTTGTGTAGTTGAAGCTCTTCGTGAAAATCTCGTCATCGTAAACTGCATCGTCGATATATACCTTGAGGGGCCTCCAGCTTGAAGGCACAGTTTGAATCGAGAGATAGAAAGCTACCCCCATGATTAATGTTGAGGATAAGATGCCCACTACAAGTACACTACTAGGCTGTACATAATATGGTTCGTTATTTTGGTTGCACAGTCAAGGTGATACCAATAAAGGATTATTTTAACGTTCTACCAACTGTTTAAAAAGGTAGTCATCGCAAAGTTATTAGCGTTGTCACACCCTGTAATTCTTGGTCAATATGGCTCAGATAGGAATCAGAGTAACGTCTGAGGACAAGCAGCTCATTGAGGAAGTCACCAAGGCCCGGGCAGAGGACATCAGTAGCTTTGCGAGGCGAGCTATACGTAAGGAGTTGGCTTCTATGGGATACTATTCGGACGACGTCAGGAAAGCGTTAGGCGTCGCACCTCAGAGGACGGAGGCCTCTCCCGATGGCTGAGTCTACGACTGAGATCACGGCCTTCAAGCCGGTGATGCCTCTCGCCACGCCTGAGGAGGTAGAGAAGGCGTGGGCCACGTTCGAGGCGATGAAGGCCCGGCTCCTCGTCGACGACGACTACCAGGCCATCGCCGGCAAGCGCTACATCAAGCGCAGCGGCTTCAGGAAGATCGCCGTCTTCTTTGGCCTCAGCGACAAGATCCTAGAGCAGGAGAGAGTCGACAGGGATGACGACTCATTCACCTGGAGGATCGTCGTCGAGGCCACGGCCCCCAACGGCAGGACAAGCATCGGCGTAGGCGTCTGCGACTCTAGGGAGCGTAAGTTCGCTCACCTCGAGCACGACGTCTACGCGACGGCCCACACAAGGGCGAAGAGTCGGGCTATCTCTGACATGGTGGCCGGCGGCGCCGTCAGCGCCGAGGAGATGGAGGCCCAGGAGGATAAGCCGGCCCCGGCTCAGCCGTCCCGCGAACTCAGCGTCACCGAGGTCCTGACCCGGGCCGGCGTCGACCCTCGCACCGTAGAGATCAGCAGAGAGGGCGGCGCGACCTATGTCAGCCCTACGCCGGGGCTCGTCGACTGGCCGAACGCGACGGCAGCCCTGCAGAGCATCGGCTACGAGTGGGTAGGAACTGCGAAGAGGTGGGAACGGGCTGGGCATGCAAAAGCGGGCGCAGGTTAAGCTGATCCTCTATCACGAGGATGAGAGGCTCCTCGTCAGGGCTGCCGATCTCCTCGTCGAGGCCTTCGGCGACAAGGTGAGCATGAGTTCGCCCCGCCGGAGCAGGGACCTCACCGACTACCACGTCATCGCTTACCTCGAGGTCGACGGATAGGAGTTGATCGCGTGGCCTCTCCCCCTGAAAACTTATGTGAAAGCCTTTTACATATACCCGATCCTGGAACTCGCGATCTTCTCACCCATGTGGTGATGATCACTTCATTTACACATGGTTATTCAGATACAGAGGAGAAGAGAAGAGTATGTAAACGCCTCTTACATATGGTAACGTCTGAAGACGGCCGAGACATCCTCCATTGCCTATGTCGATATGGCGCCGTGACAAACTTGGAGATACAGAAGGCCACCAAAGCGAGCCGCCTACTGGTGAAACACCACCTACGTACACTCGAGGACCTCGGCCTCATCAAAGTCTACTCTAACCTCGAAAACGAGCCTCGGATACCTGCTGAGTACCGTAACGCCAAGGTCCGGGGCTGGGTAGGGCTGCCGCCCGAATACTCCCAGCGAGCCATTCAGAGATACCTCGCATTCTTCAAGAAGGAGAGCCCCGCGGAACTCCAGGCCGGGATAGTCGACAAGTGGGCTGCTCGAGTCGAGGAGCTGCTCCCCGTAGACCTCGAGAGAAAGCTGAGCCCCATCTACGAGGCCATCCGGAAGGCAGGTGTCCCCTCGGCCCTTGTCGCCCAGGTCAAGGATCGCGTGATCGGGATACGGCTTAAGGTCCCCGGCCCCGCCGGCGTCGAGGAGGCTGATCCATGAACGCGGTAATGGTACCATTAGGCTCCGAGAGGAGGCACCGGCTGCAGCCCGAGGAGGTCCCCGCCGTCATGACGGCCGTCAGGCTCCGGCTCCAGGAGCTCTGCGTCGACCGCGGCGAACTCGAGGAGGCCTGGGCCCTCTTTCGGGTCCTCTTCCGCTTCGTCGAGCACAGGTCCGGCGTCCCGGCCTATCCGCCGCCGAGCTGGGAGACGTTCAGCAGCCTGGCTAATGGTACCATTTCACAGGGCGAGGAGGCCCCTGAAAAATGTCCCTAGATGGCTCTATATGGCAGTTTAATGTCGCTTTCGGGGGGTCGATAAGCTCGATTATTGCCTCTTCTCCTCAGTGGAGCCCTAAAAAACGTTTCAGGTGGACAGAAATTGACGATTTCTGAGGCTAAGAGGCGTCGTTGGGACCGGCGCAGGCAGGTTTTCGAGTTCTGGAAGCAGAATCTGACGATCGCCGATATGGCCTCCAGGCTCGGGGTCGACGAGAAGACTGTCGACAGGGACCTTAAGACTCCTGGCGTCCAGGAGAAGATGAGGCAGCACCTGAGGGATCTAGAGAAGGAGTACCAGAAGCAGCACCAGGAGTGGATCGATAACATGACGCTCGAGGAGAGAGACCTCGTCATTCAGCGACTCACCAAGCTTCTCTACAGGAGGAGGCCCCGGGCTGACTGACGCCTCCGTGAAGGGCGGCTCCTTCGGTAGTCTTCGAGCCGAGATCGCGCTCCTGGAGGCCCAGGCGAAGATCATGGAGTATCAGAGGAGGCTGGCTATCGCGGAGGAGCGGGAGCGGATGCGGGTGGAGAGGCGCCGGCTACGCTACCCCAGGTCGGAGAGGGACCTGGAGACAGGCAGACACAGGGGCAGGTGCAGGGGATGCGGCTCCATCGGCGTCATCAAGGCCCATGGCTACTGCCCCGCCTGCTACATGGCCTTCTATCGTAAGCGTAGCGTCGACAGGGAGCTCGGGGGCGTGCCCGTCAAGAGCGCGCCCTGCTCTAAGGTTACGTAAGGTTACTCCCTCTTGTGAGGGAGCTTGTACCTCTCCCTAAGGGCTAAGGCGCCGCCGCCCCAATGGGGCACCCGTGCACGACCCGGGTTCTCTCAGGCGGCGCCGAAGCCAACAAAGGGTGAATGGATGGCCAAAACGAGAAGAAAATTCAGCATAAGCATGACGGGGATCGATGTCTTCCAGCCGCTGAGAACCAAGGAGTTCAGGGACCTCAAAAACGCTATCGTGAAGGGATCTGATCCCGGGGAGGAGCTGAACTTTTTCATAAATTACACTGGCCCCGTATCCGACTTCAACAAGCTGTTAGCCGAAGCTCAAAAGAGCCGAATCAGGAACCTCAGGGAGGGCCTGAGGCTGCTCGAGGATAGGAACCGGGCACGCCAACGATTCAATGACCTCCAGGCGGCCAGCCGCATAACGGTAAAAATAGATCCGGAGACGCTGACGGCCACGCTGCCCAGAGGCATCCACTTTTCCGCCGAAGCGGGTTTCACCAAGGCCTCCTCCAACCCCCAGCAGATTTTTGACCTCTGCGTCCACGGCAAAGTGTTCAATCAGAAAATGGGCGTGATAGATGCAGAGAACCTGTGTTTTCTCGAGCTGACGGGGCTCGGCAAGATTCCCGGTGACTTCAAGAACAGTCATCCGGGGATAGTGCCCACCTTCAAGCCCAGCACAGGCTACCCGATGCCCAGTGAGGACTACCCCACCGACCTCGATAACCAGATCCTCTTTCGGAGATGCGTCGATAACAAGGTGAAGCAGGGTATGACTGAGGAGGAGGCCACCGCCTCGTGCATCGACGAACTGGGCAAGGCTCTTCCAAAGGGCTTCCAGCCCAGGCCGAGGAGCTGATGGGCGATGACTGAAGAGACTGTGACGGTGCGCATACCCAAGGTCTCCCGCGTGGCCCAGATTGCTGAGAAGATGAGCCTGGAGAGGGAGCTAGCGGAGGCCAACAAGACCCTCGAGTCGATCACCGACGTGGTAGAGGACCAGCAGCAGCCAGAGCAGGACGAAGGCGAGGCCGGGGAGGCTGAACCCATAGACCTCGGCGCCGAGGTCAGCGGGAGCCTCAAGGTGGAGCTTCCCGGCCTAGAGAACCTCTTTCACTCCCTCGAGAGGCTCAGCCAGGAAAGCCGGGGCCTAAACGAGGCGTTCTACGAGGGCGTTGATGAGATTGAGTCGGCTGTCCAGAGGTGCCTCACGGCCCTTCAGGGAGTCGCAGCCGAGATCCAGCGCATCCGGAAGATCATCGAATCCGAGGCCGAGAAGGACGACGCGCAGCGTGACCGGGAGAGGCAGACGCTCGACCTCATAGACGCCTACATCAGGAGGTGGAGCTGATGGCCGACAAAGTGCTTCAGAGATACCCCATCGACGAGGTCAAGGCCTTCAAAGTCATCCTCCTGGGACATACTCGCGCGCGGGCTAGGGACCTGGAGAAGCAGCTCAATGAGTTGAAGAGGCTGGTCAGCGCCCTGGTGAACCTGATCACATCCCTGGAGGCCATGGCGGATGAGTGAGAGGGCCGAAACCGATCACGACGCGAGTGACCCCGCGTCCAAGCAGCCATACTACGGATATATAGATTTAATACACAAAAAACTGATCGAGGCCGAGAGGCTCAGGGAGGCTAACCAGAAGGTGAAACTTGAATGAGCAATCCAGAGATCAACATCGAGATTAAGGCGGCCGTAGACGACGCGATCCGCGGCCTACAGAACTTGGGAGGCGCGCTAGACTCCACCGGGACAAAGACGGACTCTTTAGCCACTAAGCAGAAGGCGGCGTCGGGTAGTGCGAAGGACCTCATCGTTGGCCTCAGTGGAGTGGCGACCTCAGCGTGGGGCCTCATCCAGGGCTTCGACAACCTTCAGGACGCCCAGATCGGCGTCGACAAGGCGATGCTTACCGCGAAGTCCACGGCCAACGCAGCTGAGGACGCGCAGACCAGGTACAACGCTGTGGTCGCCAAGTATGGGCCAGCCTCAGCTGAGGCTGCAGCGAGCCTCAAGGACCTCGAGCTAGCTCAGGAGAGGGCCTCCGTAGCGGGGGATCGGGCCACCATGGTCCAGGATAACCTCAAGGAGAGCTACGTCAGCTTCGCCCTCGGAGTCGTGCCCAGCGGCATCACCATGATCAAAGGCTTAACCGATGTCACGAAGAACCTCGGCGGAGTCACCGAGATCACCAAGACGATCACGGGCGGCCTCGGGGACGCCCTCAGCTTCATCACGAAGCACCCTATCCTCATCGTGATCGGCGCCCTCGTCGCGGCCTTCATTTACGCCTACCAGAACATAGAGCCATTCAGGAACGCCGTCAACGCCCTCGCCAGCTTCCTCGCCGGAGCCTTAAAACCAATCATCGAAGCGGTCAGCGGAGCCTTCACCTGGCTGGGCAACGTCTGGGCTAGCATCACCGGCCAGGCAAAACCCTTACAGGCCGCAACCATGGGCCTTGCAGGCGCCACCGAGAACGCGATGGAGGTGGCAACCCTCACCACCCTGAGAACCAAGGAGCTTGACGACGCCTACGCAAGCCTCACCCCAAAGGTCGACGCAGTCACCCGCGCACAGGAGAACCTCGCCGATAGACAGGATACTGCAGCGGCGGCCAGCGCAGCTCTCCAGGACGCTCAGGATGACTTGCAGGCTACCATCGAGTACGTCACCGGATCCGTCTCAGAACTGAAGTTCGGCACCGACGACGCGGTTTGGTCCTCAAACCTAGCCCGCACAGCCTACGCTAACCTCGACACAGAGCTCAGCGGGCTCCAGGGCACCCTCGACGCCACCACGGGTGCCATGAGGGAGCTGCAGGGCCAGATGGACGGCAACGGGCTGCAGACACAGACGCTTCGCCTGGAGCAGATGAAGCTCCGCGACGCCTTCGAGGACGGCAGAATCAGCGAGGAGCAGTACAAGACCCAGAGCAAGGCCCTCGACTCCAAGATGCGGGACCTCCAGATCACGGGGGCTGAGCTCGACCTTCAGATGCGCGGCCTGAAGGACACTCACGAGGAGGAGGCCGACGCCGTGCAGGGCGTCAAGGACAAGATGGATCTTCTCAAGACGGCGAACGACAAGGTCGTCACGGCTACGGACGCCAACACCACGGCCCAGAAGGCGCTGCAGACGGCCCAGGAAGCCCTCAACACAGCCGTCCAAGCGCTGCAGACCGCCCTCAATGAGGTGCAGACGAAGCTCAAACTGACTCAGACCGAGCTGGAGAAGCTGAAGGGAAAACTAGACCCAGCGAAGACCTCGGCTGACGCCCTCAAGACAGCCATCGACAGCATACCTGACAGCAAGACGATCACGGTAACTACCCTCTACGCCTATGAGGCGTCGGCGGCGTACGCTGCTTCAAAGCAGGCACAGTCAGACGCCATCCAGAAGGCTATGGCGGGGTTGGCAGCGAAGAATGTAGTACCCACGACTGGGGTGGGCGGCGTGGAGTACTCGACGGCTATCGCGGGGGGAGGATGGTACTCTCCGGCAGCCGGTTCATATTACCTGACAGAGGAGGCCGCGCGGGCGCATGAGGCAGCGGCGCTAGGGACGGTGAAAAAGGGTCAGTTCGGCTTAGAGGCGATGGTGAGTAGGCCGACGCTGTTCATGGCGGGCGAGGCCGGCCCCGAGAGGGTCAGCGTCCAGCCAGTCGGCGAATCCAAGGGGAGAGGAGGTGTCACGAATAACTGGAGCATCTACGTGTCGACGGGGCCCGTGAACGGCCTCGCTGGGGCTGAGGAGCTCGCAGACATCATATATGAAAAGATCAGCCAGAGAGTCAGGAACGAGATGAAGGCGGGCGCCTTCTACGTGAGGGGATACTAGTTGGCTGAGGAGCAGAGGCTGAGGCTCGAGGAGGATACCAGGAGAAGCTGGAGCAGCCTCACTGACGAGACCCGTACCATCAGCAAGACCATCAAGGCGACGCGTGGGATAGATCAAGCCCGAAGCATCCTGAGACTGGTGTGGTTGGCCGCCGTGATGACGAAGAAGCAGCTGAGGGAGTTTCGCGCGTAGTAGGGTCTCTTCCCGTTGAGCCCGCCGAATCAAGCGAGAATGGAGGCCCATGGCGGACGCGGAGAGAGACCACTTAAATCTGGGTTGCTACAAATAAATTAGTATGGGCTTAAACACTCTTCCCGCCGAGAGCCGGCCACGCTGCCCCAGGTGCGGGCTCCCGATGAGGAGCCACTGTAGCGGCCAATATTATTGCGTCAATGACTCCTGCGAGGTCCAGTTCATCAGGATAGTCCGGAAGGAGGATTGGATTCAGAGGAGGCAGGAGAGGGAGGCCAGGAGGCAGGAGGAGCTCCTCGAGGCGACAAAGAGAGGCGACAGCTACCCTCCAATGATCCAGCTTAACCGGGTGATGTAAGACGTCCACGATCATGTGCCCCGCGTGTGGCCAGCCCCTCGAGGAGATCCGGGCCGGCGAGACCTGGATGTGTTTGACTCGTGGCTGCGAGGTGGAGCGCCTGCAGAGGGACGCATCCGGGATGATCCACGTCATCGGGGCGACGTACCTTCACTCCCCGAAGATGAGGCGAATCATCCCAGGCTACTTTAGATATGGTACGTAATTACGCACCATATGGAATTGCCCCGGGGTAACTACATTTAGCTCAAGTGTAGTTACCCCGGGTTAATCAGCCCCCGGCCTTCGTGACGGTGACGACTCTCTTACCGTCTTTGATGTCCTGAGACCAGTTGATCTCCTCGCCTCCCTGGAGGCCGAGGTACTCAGCGATGGCTACCGGGATCGTGGTTCGGATGGAGGGCGACTTAGCCCTTGCGAGGAAGGTCTTGGTCTTCATTCTGGTGGTCATGGGCTCTCTACGGATAAAAGGTTAGTTGGTAGGTCTATTAAAGCTTACCTATAGACAGGTTACTAGGTAGGAGAGTAAGCCTTAAGTATAACCTACCCGTAGGTGAGTATTGAGGAAAACAAGATGGGGATAAGCACGGTGAAGGGTGTGCGGGCTACGGCCCGCAAGATGGTTGAAGCCGCCCTGGCAGGCGCGGCTTACCGCTGCGTCGACTGCGGCAGGAAACTCACAGACGAGGAGACGCGGTTCACCTACCACACGAACTCGACGGTGCCAAGGTGCTTCATCTGCAGCGGCGTCGACGCCGACGTCCCCGCCGTCGACGTCAGGAAGCAGGCAGAGGAGTTCACCTGGATCAGGGCCCAGTTCACGGGCCTCAAACTCCACTGAGGCGAGATGATGGCCAAGATAAGGATCACGATCTACCTGGTCAAGTCCAAGGGAGGTATCTCGGCTTGAACGACTACACGGTTGGTTGCCTTGAGGCCCTCAGCTACGCCATGGCCGTGATCGACAAGCACTTCGAGGAGAAGGATCAGGGCCCCGTCCTGGACGTCTACGACGAGCTCGAGAAGACGGCCCTGAAGCTCCTCGCTGGTCTGGCCATACCCTTCCGGGACAAGGTCGACCTCGTCAAGACCGAGATCTGAGGTGAGGCTTCTGGCTAACCCGCTGGTTTTCTACATACCTACGCACACCCGGATCGCTCTCCTGAGGTCCTGTCTCAGCCACTACGCGGACGCGAAGGCCAGTAGTCCTAGAAAGGCCCTTGCTGCCGCCCTCGGCCTCGGCGTCATTACAATTGAACGCTGGGACTTGCTCAAGAATCACATCGGCGATGAGAACCTGGAGAAGCTGCTAGAGCTGGCTCTGAGGGTTGTCCCTGAGAGGGCCAGGGAGATCCTCCTCAAGGACTTAGAAAAACATCGGGAGCTGCTCGAGGCCTACCTCAAAGGTCCGTAATTACACACCTCATCCTTCTTTATTCGCCTGTGTCTCAGTCATTCTCTTAATCTTCTTGAGGTGAGCGGCCAGGCCCGGCTTGCCGGCCTTCGCTCTCTCAGCTTCCTCCGAGAGGATGCGTTTCTGATACTCATAGTGTTGAGTTAACTCTTCGTCAGTCGCTTTATCCATTTCAGATATAGTCTCTCTTATTAACTTAGAATCCACCTTTATCTTTGGCTCTCTTGAATCAAGTTTATCCAATTCAGCTAATTCCTTAAATATTTCTTTTTTGAGTTGTTCAAGCCTTAAATCGACATCACTCTTATTTGCTGATACCTCCTCCCGGATCTGTGTTTGGCTTCTCTCAAGGGCTCTTGTGGCCTCATCTCGGGCGGTTATCTCCGCTCTGAGCTTCTCGATCTCCATCTTAGTCTGCTCGAGTTCTCTGTCTCTCTCCTGGTCCTCCTGCGTCTTGGAGGACCTTATCCTCAGCACATTGTAAGCCTTGATATAGGCCTCCGTCAGCATGTCGGGGTCGAAGTTCTCGCGCTCACGCGCGTCTCCCTCAGGATGACTATATGACCCCCAACTTCCCCCAATGGACTTCCCCTGCAGCTTCGCGATCCAGCTCGAGTTCATCTCGCCCTCGAGCATAGTGGTATGGAACTTGCGAAGAGAGTGAGCTGAGATCTTGCGGCCTTCGTCGCCGAGGTGCCTGGCCATCCTGAATATCAGGTTAGATATAGCCGCGTTGCTGAACCGTTCGCCTCCCCTGATTGCGAAGAGTGGCCAGTCGTCGGGGAGATCCCCGCTGTTCTTCCTCGCCCTGTCTTTGAGGTAGACCTCGAGGTCCTCAATCGCCTCAGGCCCGCAATGGATGAAAGCGATGCCCTTCGTCTTCTCAGTCTCGAAAGGGTCGAAGGCCTTGAACTTTTCATTATTGCGGATGATAAAGCGGGGTCTCCGGTAGTCGCCGACTGTGAGAGCTGCGACGTCGCCGCTTCTGAGCCCCGTATCCTTGAAGAACGTGATCAGGGCCCTGTTCCTCTCCCCGAACTCCGGGCTCAGGTAGTTGTAGAGCCTCCTGATCTGATCTACCTTTGCCCTCCGCTGACCGTTAGACTGACCTTTAGGCTGATCCTTGGCCTTGAGGCTAAACTCGAGACCCTGAGCTTCATAGAAGGAGGTCACGGCCTTGTAGACCATCCGGCACGTCGACGCGGATAGGCCTCCATCCTGCATTTCCTTCATGTGGAGCTTCACCATGTTCTCCACCTCTCGCCTCTCAGCCGGGTCCCTGGCGTCTTTCAGCTTTATGTAAAATGACTCAGGGGTTATGCTCCATCTTTTACAGAATCGTGTAAAGTGATCCAGGTACTGTCTCTTCGTGGCCTTGGCCTTTGATCCGAGCTCGAGAAGCCACCGATCATAGGCATCCGACAACGTTTAACACAGTTTAATGCAACCATTTAATATATAAAATAACCGTTCCAACCAATGTACTAGGCTGTATCTCTCTATCTGGCATGAATCTAGCTGCCGCCCTAACACCTGGACACCATCCGAAGAAGCTAAAAAAAACAGTTCGAGGGTTCATGCTCTAAGCTCCGGTATCATCCTAGAGAAGATTAGGTGAGCCAGCTTGGATGGGGGTAGTTTCCTCTGTTCTAAGCCGAGCTCTATTCCTCTCTCCTCAGCCTCATCCAGCAGCCTTTCCATGCACCGCTTCGTGTACCGGCACCTGTCGCAGTCAGGCTCCTCGAAGTGCCACGTTTGGACCCCATGCTTCCTTGAGAACGTGATGATGACTCTGCTAGAGTCAACAGGAACTATGCCTAAAAGTATGCCATTCTTGGCGTCGACGTATTTTACTTCAATCGAGTTTGCCTCGGCTGTGTGTCGTAGGGCAAAGTCTACTTTACCTAGCGATATTTTTAACGCGTCATATACTGCCTGCCTAGTGGCCTCGATTTTCCTGCCTATATCTGCTTGGCTGTAGCCGTGTCTGTGGAGGTCCCATATCGTCAGCTGCTTGTCGGTGAGGTAGGCTGAGGTTAACAATTATCTTCATTTATCCTTCATATGTCAAGTATAAATGCTTTACTAATTGATCATTTGAGTCAAAAATCTGATTTCGTCCTCTTCTTTTCGCGCGCTTCCCGAAAGCCTGCAAACACGCATAGAACAGACGCCGAGAACTAAGCTAGAAATAAAGGGATTAAACAGTTTTATAGTAACCCTTCCGTAGGGGTGCTCCTTCAGCACCATGAGGACATAGTCCAGCTTGGCCATACAGAAAATAAAAACCGGATCGGATTTGAACCTTTTCGACCCTAAAGGAGAGCGTACTTAAGCGCTTCCCCGCAGCCACATTTCCGCTCCCTCGGCATCCCAAGCAGCGCGTCCATGATCAGCTTCTTGAATTTGGCCGAGTTCTCGCGCATCGTCTCGACAACCTCGTCGG
>Ga0315291_10002458_pt1 | contig 24299 bp, 20 predicted proteins | sample YL17G12_20_MG_FD_203070 | JGI IMG/M metagenome (GOLD analysis project Ga0315291, IMG submission 203070) | Sediment microbial communities from Yellowstone Lake, YNP, Wyoming, USA - YL17G12_20 | ecosystem: Environmental > Aquatic > Freshwater > Lake > Sediment | place: USA: Wyoming | collected... | reverse complement strand
GGCGGCGTAGGGGCGTGCGTCCAACCGAGGGGGAGTTGGGGGCCGGCTCTCCGATGCCTCTGGCCCAGAACAAGATAATAGCCCAGACAACTGTGATGTGACACAGCCTGGCAGCTTGGCGATGGCGAACCTGTCGAAGCACGAACCATCGCCAAGGCCTTCGGCCTTGACGCTGCCACCCGACCCGCGATAGCGCATTTTCCGAGAAGGGCGGTCGAGACATCTGGCCATGCATATGGCGCGTCCTCATTCGCGCCCAGATTTCTGGGACCCCAAATGCGAAAAGACGCGTTTGGGAAGGAATCGGGGCGACGGGGTGACGCGAGGTTCCCGCGAGGTGCAGAGGCCGCCTGCGCCTTACTGGCAGCGCAGGCGGCCCTGTTTCTTCCGCGTGGTGAAGGGATGCTTATCCTTTGACCTTGACTTTGATGGCCTTGCTCTTCTCGGCTTTCGGCAGAATGATCGAGAGGATGCCCTCCTTGCAGACGGCCTCGACCTTCTCCTCGTCCACGTCCGTGGGGAGCGCAACGTCCCGGCGGAAGCTGCCGTAGGCGCTCTCCGTGTGGTAGAAGCCGTCATTCTGACCCTCCTTGGTCTCCTTCTTCTCGCCGCTGATGGTCAGCGTGTTGCCGTACACGGAGATATCAATATCCTCCGGCTTGCAGCCGGGGACTTCCGCCTGGACCACGATCGCATCGTCCTTCTCGGCGACGTCGATCGCCGGCCAGGTCCTCTGTGCGAGCCAGGAGAGCGGCCGGTCGAGACCCCGGAACAGGTTCTCGAACAGATCGTCCATCTCGCTGCGGAGCGTTGCCAATTCATTGCGGTTTCTTCGGGTCCAAGGTACCATTGCCATATGCCTGACCTCCTTTCATACCTGACGTCACTTCGAATCTCGATTCTGCCAAGATTCACATGTCACTGAGACTGTATGCAAAATGCGTGCCAGACACCGGGTGTCGTGAATGCCCCGAATTTCGTGGTTCCGGGCCGGTCCCGCCCCCTTCCCGTGCCTTTTTCCCCTGCCAAATTGGCATTTTTTCCTGTCGGAATCAGGCGTCTTTCCTGCCATGAGGCGGTTGTTATATGACCGGCACTGGGGTACACTGGATTTGTTTGTGGTCGCACTTTCCCAAAGGAAGGGGTCGGCAAGATGGCGGATACGCGCAGTGCTCCACGGTGGGACTGGGTTCGCGAGATCATTCGAGAGCCGCTCAGACTCCTGGTCGAGCGCCTCCAGGCGGCGTTGGGGGACAATCTCCAGAGCGTCACGGTGGTCGGCAGCAGTCTCACGGACGACTTTCAGCCGGGGGTCAGCGACATCAACACGGTCGCCGTTCTGGGCGAACACGACGTCGCCACGCTGAACGCGGTCGCGTCGCTGGTCCGACCGATGAGCCGGCGGAATCTCTCGCCGCCGCTGCTGATGACGCCCTCTTATATCGATCGCTCCCGCGACGTCTTCGGCGTGGAGTTCCTCGATTTCCAACTGACGCACGCGACGATCCTCGGCGCGGACCCGTTCGCCTCCTTGAGCATGCAGAAGACGGGCGTCCGGCTCCAGTGCGAGCGCGAGCTCAAGGCCATGCTCGTGCGGCTGCGACAAGGTTACATCGCCGGGGGCGGCAACAAGAGAATCGTGCGGGACCTTCTCATCTCGACGGCCAAAGGACTGGCTCCCGTGGCGCGGGCCATGCTCTGGCTCAAGGACATCGAGCGGCCGCGGACGATGGGCGCCGCCCTGCGGAAGGCGGCGGGCGAATTCCACGTCGATCTGGACCGTGTGATTGCCGCCGAGCGCCGGCGATACGAGAAGCACCGGCCCACGGATGCCGAGATCGAGGGCACGTTCGCCTTGGTGCTGCGGGCCGTAGACCTCCTGGCGACAACCGTCGATGGATTCGAGCTGTAGCCATGCACAGGACCGTATTACTACTGTTCACCGCCGGCCTCCTGCTGCCGGGGTTCGCCGCAGCGCGGTCCGCACCGCCCGACCTGCCGATGCCGGAGCATTATGTCGAGGATCGGGCCAACATCATCAACCCCGACCACGAGCAGGCCCTCAACGGCATCCTGCAGGAGCTGGAGCAAAAGACCGGCGTCCAGTACATCATCTACACCATCCAGACCACCGAAGGCGTCCCCATCGAGGACTACGCCATCCACCAGGCCCATGATGTGTGGCAACTCGGCCAGAAGGGCAAAGACAATGGGCTGCTGTTCCTGCTGGCCTTGAAGGACCGAGCCTACCGTTTCGAAGTCGGCTACGGCCTGGAGGGCTTCATCACCGACCACTTCACCGGCCAGGTCGGGCGGAACGTGCTGGAGCCCTATCTCAAAAAAGGCCAATACAGCGAGGGCATCTACGAGGCGAACCTGAGAGTGATTCAACGGATCGCGCAGGAGTACGGCGTGACGCTGACCGGCATGCCGCCGCTGCCCCACCAGCCCGTCAACTATGGCCCGCCGGCGCAAGCACCGGGCGTACGGCCTTCGTGCGGCTGTCCTTGCTGTGCCTTGCTCGTGATATTGTTTGTGCTACTGCTGCTCCTGGGCGGTCCCGGCCGGCGCGGGGGCCGCCACGGCTGGTGGTGGCTGCTCTTTCTGCCGTTTCTGTTTCGCGGATTCGGCGGTTATGGCGGTCACGGACGCAGCGGCTCTTACGGCGGCGGGTCGTTCGGCGGCGGATTCGGCGGATTCGGGGGCGGGACGCCCGGCGGGTTCGGCCACTTCGGCGGCGGCCAGGGCGGCCATTTCGGCGGCGGCGGACACACCGGTCACTGGTAAGGATTGTGGAGTGAAATCATGAGCCAGAAAAAGATCGCAACGAGAAGCTCGGCCCAGGCGGCTTTATTGACCATTGTCATCATCGCCATTGCCGCCATCATCCTCCTCGGACTCGCCTTCCTGGGAGTCTATGTCATCAACTACAACCGCGCCATCAGGCTCGACCAGGCGGCCAACGAAGCCTGGGGCAACGTGGACGCCCAGCTCCAACGCCGGTTCGACCTGGTGAGCAACCTCGTGGAGACCGTGAAAGGCTATGCCGCCCAGGAGAAGGAGATTTTCGAGACGGTCGCCGAGGCCCGCACGCGCTACTTCCAGGCCGACAAGACCAACAGTATCGAGGGCAAGATCCAGGCCTCCAACGAGCTCAGCGGCGTCCTGTCCCGGCTCCTCGTACTCCAGGAACGATACCCCGAGCTCAAATCCAACCAGAACTTCCTGGCCCTGCAGGACCAGCTCGAAGGCACGGAGAACCGCATCGCCGTCGCCCGCGTGAGATACAACGAAGCGGTCCGCACGCTGAACTCCTACGTCCAGTCGTTCTGGGGGTCCTTTTTCGCCGCCCGGGCCGGCGTCAAGCCGAAACCCTACTTCGAAGCCGTCCCCGCCGCGCGCGAAGCCCCCAAAGTCGATTTCTCTCCCAAACCACCCCCGCCGCCGAAGCAACAGTAACGGGAGCGAAACGGTCACGCACAGAGATGGAAAATGATGGGCAACCGGAAATCTAAGGTATGGTGGCTTACAACTTGGCTGGTTCTTGAGTTCGTCGCATTATGTCTGGCATTGCTCTCTACTGGAGGGGGGCACGGGGACTATCTGTTTTGTAAGTTGCTCTTTCCCATCCCCATGTACATCGGGATTGTGCAACAGAAGATAGGTGTCACATCACTCATTTTGTCGCTCCTCCAATACCCACTGGTAGGCACAGCACCATTCTTGCTGTCGCCCGGGCACGCTCGGTATTTCTATCTGCTGTTTGCCGTCTTAAATGTAATCTTTGTCGTCATGGTATTCATGCATCCGAGTAGACAGTTCGGATAAGGCGCAGGAGAGACGGAGATATTCTTCGTTGAACCCGCATGAAGGCGCAAAGCCGCCGCGGGACGGGACAGACCCGCGGCGCTGTCCGGGCCGGAGTTGATGAGTCGAGCGTTTGCTTTATTGTTGGGGCGGGGCCTCGGGGGGCTTGATCGCACTGACGATTTTGTTCAGTTGGTCGATTGCCTGTTGCAGCTTGGCGTTCTGCTCTTGCAGAGCGGTGACCTTCTGCGTTTGCTCCTGCAACTGGCGGTTGAGCTTTTCCACCATGCTCTGAGCCTCCGCCGCCTTGGCGAGGGCTGCGTCCCTTTCCTGGGTAAGCTGCGTCACCTGGCTTCTCAGGGTGGTGGCCTGTTCGGCCGCCGCCTGGAGCTTATCGCGGGCCTCGGTGGCGGCGGCCAGCTTGGCTTTCACGTCGCCCAGTTGGGTTTTGAGCTCGGCAAGGGCTGTGTTAGCCGCTTTGGCATCGGCCAGGGCACGCTCTTTCTCCGCGTCTTTGCAGCCGGGGAGGGCGAACAGGCAAAACAGGACAAGCAAGGCCAAGCGATTTGCGAGGAGACCGGCCATTTCTCTACTCCTTTCCATGATCGAGAGTCTGCTGCTGAGAGTACATCACAGGGCCCGCAGACTCGGTTTATCTGTTGGCTGTCTCGATTGTACCCCGGGAAGCATGTAGGAGCAATGGAATCGTACACGTCGAGCCTCGATGTTCGTGCTGCGGATTTTCTGCGGGTAGGAGGTTGACTTGGCGGGCGCGGCGGCGACATGATGGGGTTATGAAGAACCAGAAAAGTAAGACGCCCCGTGAGAGCGCGGTGGAGACGCGGTACCTGGTGATGCCGCAGCAGGCCAACCCGCAGGGTACGGCCTTCGGCGGCGCGATCGTCAGTTGGATCGATATGACCGCCGCCATGACGGGCCAGCGGCACTGCGGGCGGGAGGTCGTTACGGCCGGAATCGACTCGCTGGTCTTCCGCCAGCCGATCCGCATCGGCGACCACGTCATCCTCCGGGCCGCCGTCAACTACGTCAGCCGGTCCTCCCTGGAGGTGGGAGTTCAGGTCATCCGGGAGAACCCCTACAGCGGCGAGCAGGTCGTCGCTACGACCGCCCACCTGACCCTCGTGGCTCTCGACGAGAACAAGCAGCCCACGCCCGTCCCGCCCCTGCTGCCGGAAACCGAAGAGGAGAAACGACGCTACGAAAGTGCCAGGCTCCGCGTCCAGGCCCGCAAGGAGCGCCTGGAAGCCGCACGGCATGAGCCTCAGCCGTCGTAAAGAGCTTGATGATGCCGCCGAGTCCGAATCGCCCAACCGCCGGCCCCCGGCAGAACCGGGGACCCGCGTCGAGGGGCGGGCGTTACCCGGGGGTCGGCCCATGGATCGCGGGCGATAGCTGGATATAGCCGAGGCCGGAAACCGGGGTGCGCGGGGGGTCTGGTCCTTGGTTTTCCGGGCAAGAAAATCCTGGCCGATGGCGTAAATTGCTTGCAAAACTGGCGGCGGATGATACACTGGCGGCTGCTGGAATGCCGACAGCCGGGCAGGTAGCTCAGTTGGTAGAGCAACGGACTGAAAATCCGTGTGTCGCTGGTTCAACTCCAGTCCTGCCCATTTCTGTAAAACCGGGGCTGTCAAGCACTTACGTTTGGCAGCCTTTTTCGTATGTCACTCGATACCCCCGTTTTGTGTCAGTTACTCTGCTCGTAGCGAGAAGACGGTTCATCGGATCAGTTGCACGGTCCACATCTTCGGCTCGCACCTTGAGGTAGTATTCCCTCGTCGTGGCAATGTTGGAGTGGCCGGCCAACTCCTGAACCACCTGGATCGGCAGTTCTTGAGCCCAGTTGGTAATTGCAGACCTGCGAAGGTCGTGCGGTGTGCACTTACCAACACCGGCGCGCCGACGGATGACCTCAAATCCCCGAGTCAAGTTATTGATCACCGCCTTCCGGTCGTTCCAGTTGCCAGTCTCGAGTCGTGCCTTGATCTTGTCGAATCGTCCAGGGGCGATGAATATGTAGGGGAAGCCTTCCGGCGCCTCTGCTTGCAGGTCCGCCAGAATCTGGGCGGTCTCATTCGACATGGGCACCACTCGGCTCTGATGATCCTTGGGCTCCCAGCAGATTGTCTGAGGCCCGCTCTCCTTGGCATTGACTCGGACCCGTTGAGCATGGAAGTCTATGTCAGCCCAAGTAAGATGCGATCTCACACAGAACTCTCAATGTACGATGTCCTCAAATGACAACAACCTAGCCGGGCTCTTCCGTGTGGCTGCATAGATTATGCGCCCGCAGGCGGCACGTCCCATGATACCCAAGCATTCCGTGAGCCTCATGCTATTATGATGTGCTCTCCATGTCACGGCCTAACTGGGGAATTCCGGATTGAGCAAGATTCCCGGGCAACCGGATAGATTGAGAGAGTACCATGAAATGCATCTTGACAGCCTAATGGTCGATGGCATGGCACAAGAGGCTCTCGTTCGACCCGACGTTGTTTGCCTCAACACGGGAGAGTAGACTATTCTACGCGATGAGGCAGTCTGGCATTGGAGTGCGACATGATGGACACGGAGAATCGTTACCGGGGATGCCTGCTCGGTCTGGCGATCGGGGACGCTCTCGGCACGACCCTCGAGTTCTGTGCCCTGGGACCTTTACCCCGATCACGGACATGAACGGGGGCGGACCATTCGGTCTGCAGCCGGGCCAGTGGACCGACGACACCTCCATGGCCCTGTGTCTGGCCGAGAGCCTGATCGAGAAGGGGGAATTCAACCCGGAGGACCAGATGCGGCGGTACTTGGCGTGGTACCATGAAGGACATCTAAGTAGCTCACCAGGGCATCGGCAATGAGATCATCGAACCGCCTCCGCAGGGCCAGGGCGAAATCGTCTGCCGGGAGCGGCTGGGCGGACTCTTGAACTTCTACCGGAGGGCCGCCTGATGGATGGGATGAATACGTTTACGGCTCTGGGCGCCAGCGCCCGGGGCGTTCAGGGATGCGTTGGATCGATCAACGGTGAGCTGTGGGTGACTCTTGTTGCGGATGAAGGCTCACCTCAAGGGTGCGCGGCCGCATTCCGCATAAAGCCGAAGAGGAAACAGTTCGTCAAAAAGTTCGTCAGTGAGCAGTGGATACTGAGTTGTAAGTCACTTGGGCGTTCACTTGTATACCACCTGTAATCCTCGTTTTACGCCCAAAAAAGCGATATAAACCCTTGTTATTGCGCCACTTGCAAGCGGACTAATGGACTGAAAATCCGTGTGTCGCTGGTTCACGATCAGCTATAAGTACTTGGGTTGCGGCAGTATTTGCACCCCACGCCACATCCTGTGATATGGAGTTGAAGACAGTTCGGACTCTTAGATACCATCATGAGACGCCCAGTCTTTCGTACCAGCGTATAAGCAGCCAATCTGCGGTATACTGGCGAAGAACTGGAGGTTCACATGGGCAAACGAAGACAACACGGCAGTCAGGAGAAGGCCCGGATCCTGATCCAGGCCAGTGAAGAGGCCAAAAACCAGGGCCAGTTGCGCACCATCGCGTCATTGCTGCCCAAGGAGGACAAGAACAAATGACAGATTCGGCCATGCGTCACGACATTCCCGCGATACGCGCAGAGGGCCTGCTGGTGCTGGCGGCGTGCCTGTTGGCACTGGGACAACCAGTTGTGGCACAACAGGCGGAGCCCGGCGCTTCGAAGGTCCTCCCGCCGGTGAAAGATTTTGACCTGAAAGAATATGTGCATGTCTCCAAAGACCTGCCTCATGCTGAGGATGGCTCCTGGAAACTGGTCTGCACGATGCCGTACAATTGCCATTTTCAGCCCTGGATTTCAGTCGAGGCCCCCGCCGGAAAAGTTGTCAAATTCAACTCCAGCAATCCACTGGTCCTCTATCTGACGCCAACCGAAACGTGTACCACAGAAGCAGGTGAGCACCCCTATGAGGCGAAGAATTGGGTGAGCGGCGAAGGCGCAATTTATACCATCCCGGCGGGTGTGACGGTGAAAGCCGCAAAATATCGTGAAACGGGATACGATACGGCGCTTGCGGGTTCGTTTGAGTGCAACGATAACGACTATAATGTTCTGTGGAAAAAAGCGGCCCGCACCTGCTATGTATGCATGCGCGACCATTTTTATGACTGCCCTGACCGCGAACGGGTCGGGTTTTGGGGCGATGGAACGGCGGAGTTGAACCAGTGCTTCTACCTGTTTGACAGTGCCTCCCATCAGTTGTGCAAGGACCTGGTGCTCCGAAAACTTGAGCCGAAATTCTATCCTGGCCAGCACCTAGAATTCCTCGGCGAGTACGGCCTGTGGTTCTATTATTTGCAGACGGGCGACATTGAATCCATCAAATCGGTGTACGACTCGACCAGGGAATTCCTGTTCGACACCTATAAGTTCGGCAACCCGCACACATGGTTCGATTGGGGAAAAGAAGTCAAAGACATCGCCGTCATTGAGACATGCTTTTACTTCATCGACTTGAAAACACTCAGGAAAATGGCGATGGTCACTGGGCATGAGGCGGATATCCCCGTGATTGACGCGAGACTCGACAGCATGAAGAGCACTTTCGACAGCAATTATTGGAAGGGGAATTGCTACATGTCGGCGCAGGTATCCACTCCGGACGACAGGGCGAATGCGATGGCGGTCAACGCCGGACTTGCGGACAGCTCCAAGTGGGATTCGATCTATGACAATGTCCTAACAAAAAAGACCTATGCAAGTTGCTTCTTTGACCGTTGGGTGTTTGAGGCCCTTTGCACCATGGGCAAGCAGGAATACGCCTTGCTCAGAATGTACAATCGATACAGGACCATGATCCCATGCAGTTTTACCACCTTGTGGGAACATTATGACCGGTGGTGGGCGTCCCACATCGATGCTTTTGACGACGCCTCATCGCTGAATCACGGGTGGAACCCGCCGGCTCTCCTTCTTTCCCAAAGCATCGCAGGGATTTCCCCTGAGGCGCCCGGCTGGAGCACGTATCATGTCCTTCCCAAGGAAGCATTTCTGACCTCGATCAAGTGTGTTGTCCCCTCCATCAAGGGAAAGATAACCGTAGAGCTGCATAAGACTGCTTCGGAGTATTCCCTGAGCTTGAATTCGCCCCCCAACACCACGGCCATCGTTGGCATTCCGAAGGGCTCATTCTCGAAGCTGCAAACCATCAAGGCAAATGGCACCGCGATCTGGTCCGGCGCCTATAGCGGCGGGGTCAAGGGCCTTACCTGGAATGGAGAGGACGCCGATTACATCAGATTCAATGTGGAGCCAGGGGCATGGAGATTCTCTGGCCTGGGAACACTTCCTATCACTTCACCCAAGCCATCACCGCCGCTGCCGGCGGATGATGTGGCGCTCGACAAGAAAGCGTGGACCGCTACGGCGTCCGTGGCAGACGGCACGTCTCTTTTCAGCGGGGACAAGATTCCAATCGACGTGTCAGCGGCAAATGCGATTGATGACGATCATTGGACCGGATGGCGAGACATGACGAAGAAGCAATATCCGGGACAATGGTTTCAGGTGGACATGAAGCAGGAGCAGTCATTTCACCGAATCGTTCTCGATAACACCTGGGCCTTATGGGATTCGCCAGTCGAGTATTCAGTATCGGTATCCCCCGATGGCACGAACTGGGGGAAGCCAATCGCCACTGGTTCCGGAGAACTGGGAATTACGAGCATTGTGTTTCCGGAGCAAACGGCGCGATACATACGGATAACCCAAACCGGAACGAGTAGCACCTATGACTGGTCAATTTATGAGTGTGATGTTTACCGAGAAGCGCGCCGGACGCCGTGATGCTGGCGCAGGATGTCAAACAGCCGGTGTGGCGAGCGGAAGCCGGGGGCGGGATACTCCACGCCGGGTGCTGAATCTGCGACCATCCGGCGCCCGGGAGCAAGCGACTATGGAGTTCCGAAGCAGGCGATTCTCACGCTGGAGTCACTTTTTCATCGACAGGAACAATCTTCTTGCGGCACCCCTTATCATCGGGTCCGTCATTTTTCTGGCGGCATCACACGTGGCTCTTGCCCGGCAGGCAGAGCAGAGTACACCCCTGAAACAAGGGGGCAAGAGCCCCATCAAAGTCTTCATTCTGGCCGGCCAGTCCAACATGGAGGGCCAGGGCGTCGCAGATCTCGATGGTCCCGACTACAACGACGGCCAAGGCACGCTGAATTACCTGATGAAAGACCCCGCCAAGGCCCCTCTCTTCAAACACCTCAAGGACGACAAAGGCCAATGGACGGCCCGAGACGATGTCTGGGTCTGGTACAAACCGGAAGGCGCGCCCGTGAAATCCGACCTGCTTTCCCTCGGTTTCACTCCGTACGAAGGCAAGCACCATTTCGGTCCGGAGCTGCAGTTCGGTCACGTCGTTGGCGACTACTTCGCCAACCAGGTCCTGCTCATCAAGACTGCCTGGGGAGGCAAGAGCCTCTACCAGGATTTTCGTCCACCAAGCTCCGGCGGCAAGGTTGGCCCTTACTACACCAAAATGATCGAGAACGTCCACGAGTCGTTGGCCAAGCTCAAAGACACCTTCCCCAGCTACGACGGTGGCGGCTATGAGCTGGCAGGGTTTGTCTGGTACCATGGATGGAACGACGGATGCGATCCGAAGAATGCTGTGCCAGAATATGAGCAGAATCTGGTGAATCTGATCCAGGATCTGCGTAAGGACCTAAAGGCGCCCAAATTGCCGGTTGTGATCGGCGAACTGACCGGCCCCTGGGTGAAAGCCGAAGGTCCGTGGGCGGCCGTCAGGAACGCGCAGGCAGACGCGGCGGCAAGGCCGGAATTCAAGGGCACGGTGTTGTTTGTCGAGACCCACGATTTCGTGCGGAAACCGGAGGATTCGCCCTGTCCTGGACACGGACACCACGAGTTCGCCAACGCCGAAACCTATTTCCTGGTCGGCAACGCTTTGGGCGAGGGCATGAAGAAGTTGCTCATGCAGGACTTCACCGTAGCGGATCGAATAGAGGATGAATAGACCATGAGCAAACAAACGAATATGAGGAGATTGGCATTGCATATTCCGAAAATTGCCCTCCAGGGCATCATCTGCGCCCTGGTGTTGCCCGCATTTTGCAGGGCGGACGTGAAAAATGATTTTGTCAACCCGCCCCTGAAGTTCCGGTCCAGGCCGCTCTGGTTCTGGAACAATACCAATGGGACCGCCGCCGAAGTCGAGGCACAACTGCAAGGCAATCGCGACCAGAGCGGGTATGGCGGCCTGGCACCCTTGCCGTTCGGCGAGAGTTTTACACCCAAGTATCTCAGCGAGGAATATTTCGCGCTGTATGGTGCGGCCTTGAAAAAAGCCAGTCAATTAGGGATGTTCCTGACCATTTATGACGAATATGGCTTTCCCAGCGGAAGCGGCGGCGCCAACATGGGCGACGGGATACCGCGTTTCAAGAACAAGTATCCCGATGCCACCCTGAGACGCCTCGATAAACACGAAGACAATGTCACCGGCCCCGGCTCCTATTCCAGGCAGCTTCCTCCGGGCAAGCTGATGAGCATCGTGGCCATGAACGCCACCACCAGGGAGAGAGTGGACCTTACCGCCAAGGCGAGTGGAAGCTCGATCTCCTGGAGCGTCCCTGATGGCTCATGGACGATCATGACGTTTGTGTGTGTCCTGGATGGGGATCCGGATGTCGATTACCTCGAACCGGATAGTGTCGCTAGATTCATCAGCATGGTCTATCAGCCGTATTACGACAAATTCGCGAGCGACTTCGGCTCAACCATTGCGGGCGCCTTTTACGATGAACCCACCATGTACCGGGGGCAAGGTCGCCTGTGGACGGACAAGTTCAATGAGAAGTTTCTGGCCGCCTATGGCTTCAGTCCGACCCCATACTACCCGGCGCTGTGGTATGACATCGGCCCCCAGACCCAGGCTGCCCGGAACTATCTCTTTGGCTTCAGGACCGAGCTCTATGCCTCCGGCTACATGAAAACCGTCCAGGACTGGTGCACCGCACATGGCCGAATACCGCTGCTCGGGCATCAGGATCAGGAAAACGTGAAGAACCCGGTGGGCGTCTCGGGGGACCTCATGAAGTGTTACAAATATCAGGACGTGCCGGGCATTGACAAAATCGGCTGGGACAATGATCCCGAGGGATACTACAAGATTGTCAGCTCGGCAGCCTACAACTGGGACAAGGCCCAGGCCATGACCGAGACGTATGGCGCCATGGGCAATCTAAGCTGGGATCGGCTCTACGCGATCGTGATGGAACAATATGCCAAGGGCGTCAACAACATCATTCCACACGGGGTCTGGTATAATCTCCGCGACGTCACCTATTTGCCCGAGCTTTCCTACCGTAGTCCCCACTATGCGGCCGGCTTGGCGAACTATAACACCTATGTCGGCAGGCTCAACGTCCTGTTGCAGGATACCGGGCGCCATGTGGCCGATATTGCCGTGCTCTATCCGATAGCAACCCTGCAGGCCGGATACCATTTTGATGGCCCGTCGAGTCCCTATTTCGGCGGCGTGAACATACCGGAGGCGGATTACGTTTACCTCGGGGAACTGCTGAGCACCAGGGTGTGCCGCGATTTCACCTTTCTGCACCCCGAAGCCCTGGACGAACGGTGCTCGGTCAAGGGCAATCGGATCACGCTCAACAATGAAGTAAACCACGAAGAATACAGAGTGCTGATCATGCCGGGGCATAAGACGATCCGCTGGAGCAATTTGCAGAAAATCAAGCAGTTTTACGACAACGGTGGCAAGGTGATTGCCACCGGACAACTGCCGTATAAATCGGCCGAGTTTGGCCACGATGCCGATGTGGTTGCCACCATCAAGGCGATGTTTCCCAGCGTCAATCAGCAGATCCTCGCCACCGCCTCCACCGAGTGGCGCGAGTCCGGCGCCTATGAAGCGGCCAAAGCCATCGATGGCTCCACGGACACCCGCTGGGCGCCTGCGGATGAACAATCGAAGGACTGGTGGCTCGAAGTGAATTTTGGAATGAATCAAACTTTCAATTCTACTCGTATCACAGAGGCCTTCAACCGGGTGACCGCCTACCGCATCCAATACTGGAACGGCAGCACGTGGATCACTTGCGCGTCCGGCAATTCCATCGGGACCAATAAGGTGGACAGATTCGGCACGGCTACGGCCTCGCGCGTCCGGCTATGCATTGATAGTGTTACATCGACCACTCCTTCGATATGCGAGTTGGAGATGCATCTGGATGACGGCCCCAACCTTGCCCATAGCGATGCGTTGCTTGTGCAGAATGGCCAGAAAGATGCGGCCGCAATTTACCTCAATTCACCCAACGAAACCAACCTGCGACAGGCGCTGGACCGTGCCCTCAAGGTGTATGACGTGGAAATCGACAGCAACCAGACGCTGAGATATATGCATCGCGTGAAAGACAAAGCTGATGTGTACTTTTTCGCGAATATCGGTGACAAGGCCGCAGACGCCTCGGTCCGGTTGCGGGGGAAAATCAAACCCGAATCGTGGGATCCTCATACCGGCAAGTTCTCCATGCCTGAATATTCGCACACGGTCGAAGACGGTCAGCCTGTCACCCGGATCAAGCTGACTCTGAGCCCAGTGCATTCCTTATTTATCATCGGAAGCTACGTGCACGAGTGACGCCAAGATGTACAGGGAGATGGAGGACATGCCGATTCGCCACGAGTACAGTGTGGTGTGCCAGAAGCCGCCGGCCGAGTCACGCGTGGAATAGGAGTTGAAAGAGGTGGCCAAACCAGTGACCCCGCAGTGACACGTTGTGCTGTAGGACATGGAGAAGCTTCATAGCGGAACCACAGTGCCCAATCTCTCGGCCTCAGCACGCACAAACGCGCGGCTGGCTGCAGCGAGGTCCTGGACCGCAACGCCGACGGATTTGAACAGTGTGACGGCATCGTCACTCGTGCGTCCCACGGCCTTTCCGTTTAGAATCTCGCCGAGTTCCGCGTGAATGTCAGCCTTCGTAATCAACCCCTGCTGAAGCGGGATAATCAGGTCGCCCGTCTCAGTAATCGCCGATTCCCAATGATCGACGACAATTTGTGCCCGGCACACAGTCTCCGCAGGGATTTCCTGTACATCGGGCTTGTAGGAGCCTATCGCGTTGATATGCGTTCCCGGTGCAATGTCGGCATCGGCAAAGACCGGCGTCGATGAGACCGTGGCGGCACATACAATATCGGCTCCTGCGACTGCCTCCCGAGAGTTTGTAGCCACCTCAATATTGGTTCCGAGATATGCGCTCATCTCGCTGGCAAAGGCGTGTGCCACTTCCGGTAGAGGGTCATAGACTCTGATTGTACGAATGGGTCTGATAACAGACATAGCCTCAAGCTGTGTACGTCCTTGGACTCCGGCTCCAAGGATGGCGACGGTGGATGCATTGGATCGTGCCAGGATATCTGTCGCTACTCCTGAGGCAGCTCCTGTCCGCAATGCTGTCAGAGATGTGCCGTTGAGAATGGCTCTCGGTGTCCCGGTCATACCGTCGAAGAGGCACACGAGGGCCTGAATTCTTGGCAGCCCTCTTTCGGCATTCGCGGCAAACACGTTCACGACCTTCACAGCGATGTTTCCGAAACACGGTGCATACGAAGGCATGAACAGCGCCGTGCCGTCGTGTTCCGGCACATCTATGTGGCTGCGGACCGGCATCCTCACATCGCCCGACGACAACTGCGAGAACGCCGTTCTCATCACCTCAATGGCCTCAGCCATAGGCAGCGCCCTGCGGACATCATCGGCCGAGAGGACCCGAACACCTGCGTATGGGATGGGCATCAGCGTGCCTCCGTCTCATCGCGACTGTTGTGCTGGCGCCGGAGGCGATCCTCGATCTGCCGAGAGGTTCTGGTCACCGACAGTCCGCCCAGTGCCGTACACCGCAGCTCCCTCGGAAGACTGCGCCCGACATGGTCCATCGCCTCGATCGCTTCGTCCAAAGGGATGACTGGATCATAGTCCGCCAAAGCCATGTTCGCGCACGCCAGTGCATTGGCCGCAGCCATGATGTTCTTACCCAGGCAAGGCACTTCCACGCGGTTGGCCACCGGATCACACACCATGCCGAGCGAATTTTGGAGGGCCATAGACGCTGCAGCTACAGCTTGGCCAGTATTTCCCCCGGCCAGGGTCACCAAAGCCGCCGCCGCCATACCTGATCCTGCACCGCACTCTGCCTGACAACCGGCCACCTCGGCGGCGAAGGTGGACTTCGTGGCAATGAGAACTCCAATGATCCCGCCAGCCAACATTGCCTTCGCTACGTCCTGCTCAGGCAATTCGAGCGTGTCGGCGGCTGCCAGACATGCTCCGGGAAATGCGGCACAAGCCCCGGCCGTGGGGGCTGCTACAATGACACCCATAGCACTCTTGACTTCCATCAACGCCGTCACGTAGAGCACGATTCGGTTCATCAGCCCGGCGTCCAGAAGATGCCCTGTCTCCATACGCTGCTTGAATACGCCGCACTGGTGGCCGAGAATGCGGTCTTGATACGCTGTGCCCTGGATTCCGCGCTCGACCGAAGAACGCACGATGCGCACGATTTCCACCATACGGCGAATCACGTCCACCGCGGACAGGCCGGCGCGCTCGCTTTCATATTGCACCGCCAGTTCCCACAGTCGTCTGTTGCGGACGTCATTGCAGCGGAGCATTTCTGCGCAGGTGGAGAACGGCACTCGCAGATCCTTTCGGGACAAGATAGGTAGAACAGGCGAAAGCCGCTTCACATACTGTACCTCTTGTTGTCTCAAACGGCCGAGAATTTCAGGGTCTTCGACGAACCGTTGCGCCTTGATCTGAGCGAGCAGGCCGTCGGATCCTTCATGAATCAGGATATAGTCTGCCTGAATGGCTTGAGCAAAACGAGGCAACGCCTGTGACCCGCCCGCCTTGAGGCAGATCAGAGTCTCCCAGTAGTCCCCCGCTATCGAAAGGGAAAAGCCGTCAAGGCCGATGACTTCAATCATGCCGCCACCCTTCGAGATGGCTGTCATGACATGTCTTTCCCTTGGGCTCAAGAGGGTGAGATGGTAGGTGCTGGGGTGTGGGTCATGAAAGTCACTGGTCTTGATGCTGACGTGGACCCCAGTTTCCCGGAGGATGTGGCCAGAGTCGGGTAGTCGTTCGTCCGTAGCGTCCCAGCCCATCAGGCCAGCGAACAAGCCCATGTCCGAGCCTTGGCTATGATGGGTCGTGGCGAGGGAGCCGTGGGTGTCGTATTCGACCACAACTTCTCCCACATCGTCACCCATCAAGTCCCGGGCCAGTCTCCCGATGCGCAGGGCGGCCGCACAATGCGAACTGGATGGCCCCCGCATCACGGGGCCAATCACATCGTTGAAGATGCTCCCAGGCGTTTCAGCTTCTGGCAGGGTGTATGGCGTCACTTACCGACCGGCTCCTGCGTTCATTCAAAGTTCCGTTTCACCCCGCTTGCTCACGTGCACGAGCTACGAGACAAAAGACCATCATAGCAGCGATGAACAGAATCTCAAGCAGTTGTCGAGCAGTTCGGAGTCCGTGTCGGCAACGATGTCGTGGGCATCTTCCTGATGTGTCACAATAGGTACGTAACCGACTTCCAAACCCTCCGGCGGCGTCACGAGCAGGGCCGGATCGAGGGTCACCAGCGTTCCGCGGCTGGGAGGTGCCATGTAGTCGCGGTCAATCGGCCAGTTCGCATGGATTTTTTCCACAAGGGCCTGCAAAGCCGCCTTCTTCTCCTCACTCCAATCGTACTGCTGAAAGGACGGCTGATCGACAAAGCGGTACCACGAGTACGTCACCAAGGAACCGTCGGCGAGCTTGACCGTGAACGGCCCGCGCGCCGGGCCGGGATGGCTCCAAGCACCGGTGGTTGGCGACGTGTAGGGCTCGCCCCGCCTTGCCAGTTTGAACTCCTGCGTCAGCAACTGCGTCTCCGCGGGCACGTCCGCGGCTGCTACCGCGACACGTTCCTCTCCGACCTGTTTGAAATACTGCGGGAACAAACCTTTGGGGCTGATGTCGCTGTTGAACCACTCCAGGCCCCACACGTTGCCCTCGAAGACTGTGGTGTCAAAGACACGCTCAACACCATTTAGCTTCTTGCCGGCCTGGTCGTAGCGCGTGGACCGCGTCGTCAACTTGGACTTCCAGGCGCCCTTCTCGTCGAATCGTCCGGAGCAACCCGGGCCGCCGTTCCGCCAGGCCTTGAAGGCATCGTACAGGGCCGCCTTCGAGTAGTAGGTCACGTCTTGCACCAGGAACGCTCTTCCCTGGCCGTCCACCGGAAACTGCAACTTGGGAATCTTCGAATAGACGACCCCGTGCGCATCTTGGGCATCGAAACGCGGCACGGTGTTGATCTCCATGGCGCCGCCACCCATGTCGCCCGGCCGGGCGTCGAGTCCCCGTCCATAGATAAACGGATAGCTGAACAGCTTGCCGATCTTGCTCCAGGTTTCCGGAATGTAGTAGGCGATTGGCCCCTTGAAGTTGGCCGCACTCAGGAAACAGGTCCAACTCTGGTCGCCGGTGGGCGGATCTGCCCTGGTGGGGTCTGTAAAGGGCAAGGCCATCCAGGTGTAGCCCAGGAACTGGCCGTTGGGATTTCCCTGGAACGGCAGGGCATCGGGAGGAATCAGCAGCCGGTTGCTCAGTTGGGCGATGCCCAATCGATTGTCCGGCAGAGCTTGGTTGCTGTAGAAGAAGGACCACCCCGGCGATCCGACCTCGTAGTCGTAACATTGCGGCGTGGCGTTCATGCTGAACTTCGGTGGGCCATAGCGGAAGTGGTTGCCTGCCCAGTAGCCCAGCCCGCCTTCCACGGTCTGGAATACGCTCTCCCACGTGGGACCCCGCTCCCGCCACTTCCGGGCCAGCGTACCCTCCGGAGCGAGCGGCTTATCCTTGTTATCGGAGTTGTCCGGAGTGATCCAGGAGCCAGCCAGACCGATCTGAAAGTTGGCCAGCGGCTGGTCAATCAGCGGCCAGACCGCGGAATAGAAACCCATGCCCACACTGTACTCGGACCTCGCGGGCGGACGGGTCGCGCTGAAGCCAATGTATCCGTGCAGACCGCCGGAATGTGTTGTGACAACGCCTGCTTCCACGGCGTGGGCGTCATTTGCCTGATCCCCTTTCCCTTCACATGTCCACGGCAGGAGGGCGAGGATGAGGATCAACGGCAACGAAGTGTTCATATCTCTTCCCTTATTCATGGTTATCTGCATTCTACACGTACCATGTCAGATCCGCCACAGCCGAGGCTGCGGATTACTCCTCGGCCCCGTGCTTCTGTAGCAGGTCGGCGATGGCGAGGTGGGGTAGTGGAGCGATGGTTGCCCGTGACGAGCGACGGAGGTGTGACCGAGGGTGCGGATGTGTACATCGCCAGAATGAAAGTGTGCCGCCGACCCACAAGCCCGGGACTTGTGTCAAGGTGCTCGTTCAATGCAGTCGAATGAGCCCGAGCAGGTTTGCCAGCGGCACGTCTACATCGACCCAATCAACGTATGAGGCAATCCCGAGCTGTGAGAATCTGGCCGGGGCGCGCTTGCCACGGATGGGTGTAGGGTCCTATCTCCTCAAGCGGAATCGGCTCGAAAAGGAGCGACTTGAGGCGAGGCTCGCTGCGTACGAGCTTCTCTTGCGACGCCGCTTGCAGATCAAAGGGCTGAGTTGTCGTGGCATTGAGTGCTGTTTGCTCCACTCCGCCGTCCCGCAGGAACACGCTCTGACAGCGGATGAAGAGATTGCGGCTGACGATATTTACGTCCGCATTTGTCTTGAGCCCGGCCAACTCGGGGTAGCGGCTCGAATAAGGGTCCTGACCTGCTTGCTGCAGGAATCGCTGGATGGATTCAAGCCAGCGTTTCACACCCCAGCGGGTGAAGCTGACCCCGGCATAGCAATCGAGGAAGAGGTTGCCATCTATGAGGTTCTCTTTACCGCCATGGACCTGGACTCCACCGAAGATGACGGCCCCGCACCGCTCGAAGATATTCCCATGGACCGTGACACCGGAGATCATGTCATCCAGCCGGACGCCCGCTGCTCCATTGTGCGTGCCGCCTCGAATGTCGCTCCACCGGTTCCAGCGGATCACGACCCCACGATACAGCGGATTGCCAAACATATCGAGACCGCCCTGGTCGTCCGATTCCTGCACGACATTGCGAATCACATTCAGCTCGATCAGATGGTCATTGCCTTCGATACGCATGGCGGAGGAAGGCATTCTCTCAAATAGGTTGTGAGCAATCCGGTTGCCGCAGCCGTCGAGATGGACGGCTGGTGTGTAGGTCCTCTTGAGCCGGGAGATGTCAGATACAATGCAGTTCTCGACGAAATGACAGCCGGGGGCCAGGGTCTGACGATCCCCGCCGGCTACGCCGGCTCCGCCGCAGCCGAGGGTATTCATTGTGCACCCGAAGACGCCGTGGTGATGTCCGCCTTCAATGACGATGGCGTCACCGCCGAACTGCCTCATTGTGCAACCGGCCACCAAGCAGTCGGCTCCACCACGGATGTGGATTCCATCGCCGCGCCCTTCTTGCAGAGCCAGCCCCAGGAGCGTCACGTGCTCGACCCCATCCATGACCACAAAGGGTTGATCGAACACGCTCAGGACCCTCTCCACGTTCGACCACTCGATCCCTTCGGGTGGGAACCAGTAGATTACACCGATTCGGCGGTCGAGGTACCATTCGCCTGGCTGGTCGAGCTCACGGAATACGTTCACGGCATAATATCGCTGGTCCTTACGGTACCCATACTGGGAATAGGGCTGCGACAGCGTAAAGGTCTTGATGTCCGCATTGATCGAAGCGACCTTCTGATACTCTTCAAACCAGTCCCAGAACCAGTAACCATAAAGGCGGACATCCGGCTCGTCGAGCCACCGGCCTGGTCGCTCCTCAAGGTAGCGGAATTTGCCATCCTTGCAGCCCTCAATCGTGTTCCACACTTTGAAAGTCTCCTGGCCGAGGATTTCGCCGGTTTTGACGAACCCCTCATTGGGCCAACGGGCGAGCGTCTGGGGTTCGCCATTCACGAATAGCTCCGGCCGGTGGCGCAGTGCCGTCGCATCACCCCAGTTGGCCACACCCAGCGCTTTCAAATCAGCCTCCAGAACGTGGTCGCGAACCGACGGATCGAGCTTTTCCCGAACGCTCGCCTGCGAAACCGATTTCCAGGCAGTTATTCGCACTCCGCCCCGGAAGACCGGCACTTGGCCGGATTTGGCCTGGTAGACCACGGGGGCTTCGGCCGTTCCCGAATCCTCGGATGTCAACGTCAGTGGTTGTTCAATCGGATAGGATCCGCCGTCGATCATGATCTTCACGCCGCCTTTGGGGAGTGTGCCGCCGCGAGACTTCTTTAGCGCCCGCACGGCATCGCGGGCTTTCTCCAGGGTGCGAAACGGGTACTCCTCGGAACCGTCTGCTATATCCTTTCCTGCAGGGGCGACATGGAACATAGTCGCAGGTGCAGGCAGGACCGGTAGCTCGACACGGTAGCCAGCGGGGTCGCGCCTGGGTAATCCTTTCCGGAGCCGTTCCGCCTCTGCCATACGACGGCGGGCATTGTCACGGTAGAGTTGCGGCAGTGTCGCATCACCGGCCAAACGCTCCCACATTGTATTGGCGGCGGCGAAGTCCTGATGGGCCAGTGCCACTTCCGCTAACCCCAGTATTGCCAGGCCACCGGTGAATCGCGGAGCGGATAGATCTTGGGCGATAGTCTCGAGTTCTTTGCGAGCAACGTCCAAACGCTCTTCACTAAGGGCCACAGTCGCCGTCTCCAGTGCGGGCACGGAAGACGCAGGCAGGTTTTGCGGGACTCTCGGAGGTTCGGCAGACGGCTCTGCGAAAGCAACGGCCACAGTCTGGAGGAGGAATAGTATCACCACATCTCGGGAAGATTGCGTCATCATAGGCCACAGCTCTCCTGGTAAGTGCTCTTGGTTCGCCAGCCCAACCAGTTCACGATCTGATCAGATTCCTTGCGGTTGCCACGATGATGCACCGACCAGCGCCACACGGCGGGTGGCATAGAGCACAAGGACTCAAATGGGCAATATTGCTGCCGGCCTGACCCTTTCGACTCAGTCGCTCATGATAACTTTGAGACGTCCCACCTTCAAGTAGTAGTGGGTGGTCACCTCAACCATCCCTGCGTCATTCAATATGTTCTACCTCCGCAGGGTGCACAAACTCATCGGCTTGTAACGCGCTCTCTCTCAGGCTGTTAGCGTTGGAATCCTTGTCCAAAGTGGAGCGGTAGGGGGCAGGCAAAATGCATAGGCATCCTTGAACGACGCCCGGGCTCCCGCCCCGCGATGTGAAGTGTACAGCTCGGCGCGCACTATCCTCGGCAAGACCGCATTGTGCCACGACGTCACGCCACTTTGCGCTGACAGGATTCCAGTCGCATGATCTTCAGTGCACCGCCCCATGCGATGACTTGGTCGAACATGGTGTTGACGGATTTCTCATGCGAAGGAGCGGGCTTGAAAACGCTGAAGTTCTCGAAGTCCGTGAAGAGGGAGAGCATGACTTGGGCACGCACATCGGCGACCTGCAACTCGCCCATCACCAGCCGGAGCTGCTCCACGGCACGCGCTCCACCAGCGCTGCCGTAGCTCACAAATCCAGCCGCCTTGTTGTTCCATTCCGCGTACAAGTAATCGATCACGTTTTTCAGTGCGCCGGAGGGCCCGTGATTGTATTCCGGCGTGACGAAGATAAAGGCGTCGAAGGAGGCGACCTTCGCCGCCCACGCCTTGGTGTGGGGCTGGCTGTATTGACCCATCGCCGGCGGCATGGCCTCGTCGAGGAGCGGCAAGTTGAAGTCTTTGATGTCCACGAGTTCAAACTCGGCATCGCTGCGTTTCTTTGCGATCTCGTATACCCAGCGGGCGACGGCCTCGGCCTTACGGCCCGGCCTCGTGCTTCCGATAACGATTGCTACCTTGATCATGGTTCGCTCCTAAATAATGGGGATCCGCCAGCACGGCATCTTGCCGTCACGCGGGTATCAGCACGCGACACAAAACCATCCTGTTGGCGACTCGGGAGAAACAATGGATCAGAGCCTGTCCAAAGAGACAAGTCTACATGGCGAAAGTGGGATTTTCAAGCAGGAAACGGCGTAGGGTGCAAGAACTGATCTGGACCTAAACCGAGCCTGCAGTGTCAACCGGCTTCGCCTGGTTTATAGGCGACAGCGTGTCCCACCTGGGAATGCTGTTGTCGGATATTCGGTCCCGCCATTCGCAGATGAAGGGGCCGGCGAAAATGGTCGATCTCGCCGATTGCTCCAACTATAATAGCTCATCTTGATTCTCTCGACACATGGTCGAAAGGTGAAAGGCTGGAGTGGTGATGAAAGTGAAACCAATGGGAATCCTCCTCAATGACAACCAGCGGATGCAATTAGCACGACTAGGAAAACGCTTGGGAAGAGCCGTCTTGGCTGATGCCTGCTGTCTCTTCTCACCGGACACGATTCTCCGATGGCATCGCAATCTTATCGCCCGCAAGTATGACGGCAGCAAGAAGCGTACGCCCGGCAGGCGAAGGATCTCCGAAGAGCTGGAGAAGCTGATTATCCAAATCGCACGCAAGAACAAGACCTGGGGCTCTCGAAGAATCAAAGGACAGCTGAAGTACCTGGGACACAAGGTCTGCCACACCACCATCGACAACGTCCTCAAGCGAAATGGGTACAGCCCCGGTCCAGACCGGACAAGAGAGACTCGCTGGTCCGAGTTCCTGCGATCCCACTGGGAATCCCTGGCGGCCATCGATTTCTTCACGACAGAAATCTACACGCTATCCGGGCTCACCCGGTACATGGTCCTGGTAAGCATCCACTACGCCACTCGCAAAGTAGAGGTCGTGGGGATCATCCAGCAGGCCTATAGGCGGTGGATGCGCCGGCCGGTTCTCGGCATACATCTTCTCCAGGAGCTTCTTGGCCTCGCTATAGCCTCCGACGCGGAAATAATGCCGCCACAGGAGCTGGCCGCGCGCCTTTAGGCTACGGTTGGGCTACGGTTGCGCTTCGGCCAGCATCCTAAGTCCCTATTTGACAAGTACAAACCATTTATTCACAAGTACTTACAAACGCCCTAAACGGACTGAAAATCCGTGTGTCGGCGGTTCACGATGAAGGAGGAAGCGAGAAGATACGCCGAGCTATCCACCCTGTTTCGACCCTCACCCCAATGACGAGGCTCCAGTCCCATCCTGTGCCGTTGGAAAGGCACCCTTTCCTTCACGGCCAGGGCCTTCGCCCGCGGCCCCAATGACACATTCTGCACCAGAATTCCGCACCATTGGCGTCCTTCTCTGCCGGTTGTTCCGCGGCGGCGACTCTTGACTCGGCGTGTCTTTTTCCGCTAAAATGCGGAAAAGGTGGACGTTGATTTCGGTTGTTCCCGCCGAGGAGGTGTGAGGTTGCGCTTGGCCCGAGAATGCGCGGTGTCCCGTCTCTCAAGAATCCCATGGGTTCTATGGGTATTATCTGCCTGCGTGTTGCCGTCGGGACAAGCTGTCTGTCTGGCGGCAACCCCGGACAACTCCTCCCGTCCGCACCGTTCCTCCAGCTTGAGCGCGGAAGAGCCCGGGGCGGGCGTGCTCCTGGTGATCAATGAGGTCCTGGCGTCCAACAGCACCTTCCTGGCGGACCCTCAGAATGAATATGATGACTGGATCGAGCTCTATAATGCGGGCGCGACACCCGTGGACGCCGCAGGGATGTACGTCACGGACGACTTGGGCGATCGGACCAAGTGGCGGTTTCCGTCGGACCACCCCGAGCTCACTGCGATTCCGCCCGGGGGTTATCTTCTGCTCTGGGCCGACGGCGACACCGCGGATCCGGGGCTGCACGCGAGCTTCAATCTCAGCGCCGGCGGCGAGGAAATCGGTCTATTCGACCGCGACGGCACCACCCTGATCGACAGTATCTCCTTTGGCCCTCAGACGACGGACGTGTCCTACGGCCGATACCCGGATGGGGCCGGCGATCTGCAATTCATGGGTTGGCCGACGCCGCAGGAGGAGAATGTCAGCACCTACCCGGGTGCGGTCGCCGCGCCGCAATTCTCTCATGCGCGGGGGTTCTATGACCTCGCCTTCACGCTGGAACTGACGACGCCAACCGAAGGCGCGACCATCTACTACAAGCTCGACGGCACAGATCCCCTTCTGGAAGCCGGACGCGGCCCGGCGGGGACGAAGTACACCGGACCCATATCGATCTCCCGAACAACATGCGTACGGGCGGCAGCCGTCAAGACCGGCTGGAAGTCCTCGGCGACAGTCACCGCCAGTTACCTCTTCCTGGACGACGTCATCCACCAGCCTGTGTCGCCACCGGGTTTTCCCACGAGCTGGGGAGCGACCCGGGTGGACT
>Ga0315291_10002456_pt1 | contig 24317 bp, 19 predicted proteins | sample YL17G12_20_MG_FD_203070 | JGI IMG/M metagenome (GOLD analysis project Ga0315291, IMG submission 203070) | Sediment microbial communities from Yellowstone Lake, YNP, Wyoming, USA - YL17G12_20 | ecosystem: Environmental > Aquatic > Freshwater > Lake > Sediment | place: USA: Wyoming | collected... | reverse complement strand
CCGGCGGCGCGGGCGGCCGGCGGCGGGCGCCGCGGCTGCGCCCCCCCCCCCCCCTCGGGCGGCGCGCGCGGCGGGGCGCGCGGCGCGCCCACCCCGCCCACCCCCCTCCGCAGGCCGCGTCCTCGCCGAGGCCGCCATGTCGCCGGGTGAGTAGCGCGCACAGATCGAGAGACGGGCAACAGGGTGGCGCGCCGGGTGCGGCGGCCGACCCCTCCCTCTCCCCCCGTCTCCCGCCTCAGCCGCACAGCCGCTCGCCGAGGACGCCCCCGTCGGCCCCCTCTCCGGCGCCGCCCTGCAGCCCATGCTGGGCTCCGACCTCATGTCCAAGTACGGGACGACGCTGCAGGTGCGGAGAGAGGAGAGGGGAGGGGAGAGAGAGGGGAGGGGGGTTGGCGCGCGCGCGCTGCGGCCGACCCCGCCTCCCTCCTCTCCGCCCTCTAGAACCAGGCCTCGTCCCTGGCCGGCATCGCGTCCTCCCTCACCTCGTCCGCCGCTGCCGTGGGTGCCAACCTCGGGGGCAAGGTGCGCCAGGCGTCGGCGACCGCCGACGCGCTCCTCTCCTCCTACCGCGACTCGTTCTGCGCGCCGGCCACCTACGTGCCGTCGGGCAAGATGCCGGCCAACTTTACCTGTGAGAGAAGAGAGGGGAGGAGGGAGGGGGCTTGGAGCGACAGGGGCCGCGCGCGCGCCGACCCCTCTCCCCCGCCCCCGCCCCCAGCCCCCGGCTTCTCGCTCACCTTCTCCATGGGCAACTGCTCCCTCGGCCTCGCCGCCGGCGCCGCCGTCAACTGCGTGGGGCCCTACACCCGGTTCCGGATGATGCCAGCCGTCCTGACGGGTCCCTACACGCGCCCCGGCTTTTTCCGCGGCGAAGAGTGCGCCGCGTCCGCCACGTTCGGGACCACCACGCGCCGCGTGCTGGCCGTGCTGGACAAAAACGCCAAGTTTGCGCCGGCCGATGTCGCGGCGGCGGTGTCGGGCGCGGTCTCTGGCGCCGTTCAAGCCGCGCTGCCCGCCGTGCCGGGCGTCCCGCTCACCGGCTTTGTCGGCGCCGCCGCCGCCACGTCGGCCACCGCCGCCGTGGACGGCGCGGGCGGCGCGGCCGCGGGCGGGTCGGCGTCCGACGGCGCGGGCGGCGGCGGCGCGTCGACCACGGCGGCCGGGGGTGGCGGCGGCGGCCGCGGGCCGTTTGGCCTGGGCCGTTGAAGGGGTGTTGCGGGGGGTGTTGGCGTGACGGCGCAAGGCGCCAGCGGGCGCTGAGAAGCGCGCGAGGAGGGGGGGAGTGGGGTCGCTGCAACCAGGGGCGGCGCGCGGCCATCAAGTCACACAAGTGCTCTCCCCCTCCCCCCTCGTCACCGCTTGACCAGCAAGCACCGGTACACGGGCAGGCCGGTCACGCCCGCGTTGACCTCGCGCTCGGTCGGCACGCCGAGCGGGTTGGCCGCGAGCCACCCCGCGCAGGGCCAGGAGGGCCACCCGCCGGCCGGCGGGTCCCCATGCTCCGGCGCGGGGGTCAACAGGTCTCCTGCTGCCGCTTCAAATGTGGCCCGCATGGATTCCGCGACCTCCAAAACGTCCGACTGGAGAAACACGCGGCCGCCGCGCGCGAGCGCGCCCGCCACCGCCGCCGCCATGCCCGGCTGCACCACGCGCCGCTTCCGGTGCCGCTCCTTAAAGTGCGGGTCCGGAAACTGGATGGCCACGGTGGTGACGGGGCCGGGGTAGGTCGGCAGCAGCGCCGCGAGGGAGACCGTCGCGTTTGCCTCTGCAAACGCGGCCCTCCCGCCCACGCCCGCGGCCGCCGCCCACGCGGTCGCGCGCTCCACGAGCTTGGTGCGGATCTCCAGGCCGAACACGTTTGTGCCGGGGTGGCGGGCGGCGTGGGCGAGGGCAAAGCGGCCAGAGCCGCACCCCACGTCGACGAGGAGAGGGGCCCCCGGATCCGCAAAGGTCGCGCCCCAGTCGGGGGGCGGGAGCGGAACCTGCAGCTCCTTTTTGAGGGGGTTGACGTGCTGGCGCACGCGCACGGGGGCGCCCTAACGAGAGGAGGGAGGAGGAAGGGGGAGTGGTCGGCCCCGCGCCCGCGGCCTCGCTCCACCGCCGCCGCCACCGCGACACGCTACCACGACACACCACGCTAGTGTACAGCTCCTCCAGGTCGAGCTCCGGCCAGGCCGCGGCCGCGGCGCGCTCTTTGCCGGTCGCAGCGGCGGCGGCCGCCCGGGCGCGCCGGGGCGGACCGCCCGTCGCCACGCGCGCGGCGCGGGCGGCGGTGGCGGCCGCCGACGGCCGGAGCAGCATTTGGAGGGGAGAGTGGTGGCGACGGCGGCGGCGAGCGCATTGCCCGCAGCAGTCGAGCCTGGGACCGCCCCACGCTGCGCGCTGGGCGTTGACCGAGTCTGGTTGGCCGCGACTAGGGGTGACATGGCCTCCGTCGCCGGCCCAACCGCCGACCGAGGCGTGTCGGCGGCGCCGTCGTCCAGCGCCCTCGCCTGCTCCGACGACGGCTCGGTCGAAATCGTCGAGGAAATGACGGAAACCGAAGCGCTGGCCTATCTCGACAGCGTGGAGCCGGCGTGGTCGGTCGTGGGGCGCCTCTTTCTGCGCCCCAAACCGCGCCCCCCGCTCCGCGTCCTCTCCTGGGCCGCCCTGGACCAGCTCGCGACGGTGGGCTATACCGTCGTTGATGATGTGCTCGACGCCGCCGCAGTCGCCGCCCTGCGCGCCGACGCGGGCCGCCTGCGCGACGCGGGCGGGCTGCGAGCCGCAGCCGACGCCGGCGGCCCCGGCTTTGACGGCGCGGCGCGCGGGGACTGCGTCGCGTTCATCGACGCGGCCGAAGACCTCCCACCCGGCCTCGCCGCGGCCGCGGCAGCGCTCAAGGCGGCCGCCGCCGACGTTGCGGCCGCCGTCGCGCTCGACGCGCCGCACACGCCCGAACTGCAGCTGGCGATTTATCCCGCGGGCGCCGAGTACGTCAGGCACAGAGACGCGTTGCCGTTGGGGCGGGAGCGGGAGGGAGGACGCGAACGCGACGCGCTGCCTCGCCAAACGACGCGGCGGGTGACCATCATTCTGTACGCGCAAGACGCGTCATGGACCGAGGCCACCCACGGCGGCGCGCTGCGGCTGTGGCCCCCGGCCACCGCGCGCGGCGCGTGCGCGCCGCTGCCTGTCGACGTCGCGCCGCGCGGCGGCCGCGCCGTGATCTTCATGGCTGGGGCAGTTGATCATGCAGTGCTGAAGACGGCTGGTGCGTCGGACCGGGTCGCGGCGACGGCGTGGGTGCAGTGAAGAGAGAGACGGGGAGGTCGCAGCGGTTCTCACACTGTGCAGCACTCGTGGCGCCCCACCATCATGACGCCGCCTGCGAGCAGCGCGCTGGGCAAGGCGCCCGCGGGCGGGCTGACGATTGTGCGCGGTGCAAAGGGCGCGGTGGCCAGCGCATCGGCGCGGCGGCGGCGCGCCGCGCGGAGACGCGTGGGCCGCGCCCCGGGCCGTGTCTATGGCCGCGAGCTGGCTGGCGGGCAGGCCGGATCGCGCGGGGCCGGCGCCATGCGCGGGCGCGCCGACAGCGCCGCCGACCCCGTCCCCCCCTCGTTCAGGTCTTGAAAGTCGGCACTTCGTCCCTGCTCAACCACAAGCACAACGCGCTCAACCTGACCAACCTGGCCCGCATCTGCGAGACGGTGCGCGACCTGATGGCCGACGGTAAGAGAAAGGAGGAGGGAGGAGGGGGTGGTCGCTGCCGCCGCCGCCGCCACCGCCCCTCGCCCACCCTCCCCTCCGCCTCCCCAGACCACCGCGTCGTCCTCGTCACCTCCGGCGCCGTCGGCGCCGGCGCCGCCCGCCTCGGCCTCACCGAGCGCCCGACCGACCTCGCCGCCAAGCAAGCCCTCGCCGCCGTCGGCCAAGTGCACCTCATGCGCTACTACGACGATTTCTTTGGCGCGCTCGGCCTGCACTGCGCGCAAGTGCTGCTGACGCTGGACAACCTGGCGACGCGCTCCCAATACCTCACCGCCGCGTCGACCTTTTCCGCCCTCTTCGCCGCCCGCGCCATCCCCGTCGTCAACGAGAACGACACCGTGGCCGTGCAAGAGCTGCGCATCGGGGACAACGACACGCTCTCGGCCCAGGTGGCGACCCTGGTGCACGCCGACTGGTTGTTCCTCTTGACCGACGTCGACGCGCTCTACACCGCCAACCCCGCCACCCACCCCGCCGCCGCCCGCGTCAAAGAGGTGCACGACGTGGGCGCGCTGGAGGCGTGCGTGAGCACGGGCGGGGCGGTCGGGGGGACGGCGTGGGGGACCGGGGGCATGGCCACCAAGCTCACGGCCGCCCGCATCGCGACCGCGGCCGGCTGCTCCACCGCGGTCGTGCACGGGGCGCGGCCCGACCGAGTGGCCGCCGTGATGGCGGGCGACACGGGGGCGGGCACCGTCTTCCACGCGACGCGCACGCCGACGCGCGGGCGCAAACGGTGGATCACCTCGGTGCCGGTGAAAGGGACGCTGACGCTGGACGCGGGTGCCGCGGCCGCCGTGCGCGCGCGGGGCACGTCCCTGTTTGCGGCGGGCGTCGTCGGGGTGAGCGGCGAGTTTGGCGCTCTGGACGCGGTGGCGCTCGCCGACGCGGCGACCGGCGCCGAACTCGCGCGCGGGCTGGCCAACTATGGGGCCGAGGAGATGGCGGCCCTCGTCGCGGCGGCGCGCGCGGGGAGCAGTGGTGGCGGTGGCGGCAACAGCGCCCCGACCCTCACCCCCTCTGACATTCTTGGCTGGCCGGGCCCCGACGAGGTCGTGCATCGGGACAATATCGCCCTGATGGCCCCTAGATCGGCCACCCCCACCCCGGTCGCGTTTGGGACGCCGCCGGGCGGCGTGGAGGAAGGGGGCGACCTCGCCGCCGCGGCGGCCGAGCCCCCCTCGTCGCCGCCCGCGCGCCCGCCGCGCCCCGCGTCGGCCGATTTCTGCTTCCCCGCGGTGCGGCCGCCGTCGTCGTCGTCGGGGCGGGCGCGGTCGCCCGCGTTCCCGATTCCGCAGGGAGCGAGTGGAGGGGGCAGCGGCGGCGCGTCGGCCACCCTTCCCCCTCCTTCCTCCTCCGACGGCCCCGGCGCCCGCCTCGCCCACCTGCGCGAGCGGGACGCCATCCTCGCCGCCGCCGCCGCGGGCGACGCGTTCGACCTCGGGACTCTGGACGGCGCGCTTGCAGCCGCGCGCGCGGCGGCCGCGGCTGAAGCCCAGGCGCAAGCGGCGGGCGGGAGTGATGCTGGCGGCGAGGACGTGACCGAGGAGGGGTGGCTGCCCAAGTGAGAGAGGGGGGAGAGAGGAGGGGAGTGCAACCGAAACTAACACCGCGACGCTAGAGCCGCCCCCCTGTGCCGCCGCCCGCGGCCGCCGCCGCGGCGCGCCAGTCGGCGGCCGCGACCGGGCGCGGTGGCGCGGCGCTGCCGCCGCCGGTCGGCCGGCGCAGCAGGAGCCACCAAGTGGCCCCGGCGGCGACCCCCGCCGCCGCCGCGAGCGCGGCCGCGCGCGCCGCGCGGACGCGGGCCGGCGCCTTGGCGCCGCCCCCACTCTCGGACGCGGTCCGGGCGGCGGCGGCGGCGACCTCCATCGAGGCAAAGCGGTCGACGCGCGCCGCGAGCAGCGCCTCGCGCGCGGCGCCCGCCCGCGCCGCGTCCGCCGCCGCGCCCGCGGTCCATACCGCACGCGAAACGAGCCTGGCTACCACTGCGGCGTCGCCGTCGGCGGCGGCCGCCGCGAGGCGGGCCGCGCGCGCGTTCGCCGCCGCCGCGGCCGCGCGGCTGTCGGCGCGGGCGTCGGCCGCCTCGCGCAGCGCGGCCGCTTCCGCGGCGCGCGCCGCGGCCGCGGCGGCTTGCGCGGCGTCGGCCCGGCGGCGTGCGGCGTCGGCGTCGGCGCGCGCGGCGGCCGCGTCGGAGCGCGCGGCAGTGGCCTCGGCTTCCGCCGCCACCCGGCGCGCGCGCTCGTCGGCCAGCAGCAAAGCGTCGGCATCCGACGTGGAGGCTGGAGCGAGGGAACAGAGGGCGGGGTGAGGGAGGAGGGAGCCGGCCACCGGAGACGCCCCCAGCCTCCACCGCTTTCCCTTCCCGTATCCCCATCCCTCCCTCCCTCTCACCCTCCGACACGGCGTCCCTGTAATCCTCGGTGAGCGCGACCGACCCCGCGGGCGACGACGAGGCGGCCGACGCCCACCCAGCGTCGGACAGCGCGCCGCTCGACCCGGCGCGCGGCGGGTCGCAGCCCGTGCGCAGCCGGGGCAGCAGGGCGGCCGGGTCGAGGCCGGACGGCGAGGGAGGTGGCGGCGACGCCGCGCCGGGGGGCGCCCGCGGCGGGTCAGCCAGCATTGCCGGCCGCCGGGCCCGGTGGCACAGCCTGGGGCCCGGGGTGGGCGCTCTGGGGGCAGCCGGCGGGCGCGGCCGAGAGTGGGCGGGGTTTGGCGTGCGCGCTCGCCGAGGGGCATCACTGCACCGGCTCTGCCCGCCGCCCGCACCCTTGCCAGGCGATCACAGGGCGCACGCCGGCGCCACACAAGGCGCCGCATCGGCAATGCGCGCCCCGGCGCTGGCGTCCGCGTCGGCGCCGGCCTCCCCGCCCTCGCTCCGCCCAGGACGACGCCGGCCGTACCCTCCAAGCGCAACCGCGGGCGGCCGGGACGCCCAACCGCCGCCGCCCGCCGTCGCGCCGCCGCCTCCTTCCTTTGTCGCGGCCAACGCGGCGGCCCTGCGGTCCCTTCCCCTGGCCGCCGGCGCGGCCGGCTTCGCCGCCATCATCGCCAACCGGGTGGCGGGCGGCGGGGGGGGAGGGGCGTTGACCGCCGCGTCGGCGTCGGCGCGCGCAGACGTCGTCGCGCTGGCCCTCGCCGCCGTGCTCGCGCTGACGGGGCTGCAGTGGCTCACGCTGGCGCCGAAGACGCCGGAACCGCTGGAGTTGTCCGATTGGGTGGCCCTCGACTGGACGCACCCGCGGCTCCCGCGCGCCGCGGCGGCCGAGCTGCGCTGGGCGGCCGCGGCGGCCGCGGCCGCCTCCCGCTCCGTCGCCCTCGTCGCCTTTGTCAACGGCGTGTGCGTGGCCCACATCGGGGCGGCGGCGGCCGGCGCGACCCCGGGCGCCGCGGCCCCGGGCCCCGTCGTCGACCGCGCCGTCGAAACGGGGGCCGGCACATACCTCGCCAACCTCATCCTCTACCCCGGCCGCACCGAGTTTTTGGTCTACCTGCCCGTGGGCGTGGCCGGAGTCATTGTCGCCCCCGCGGGCGGCGCGGCGCTCGTGCTCGCCGCGCGCGCGGTGCGCGGGTTTGCCGGCGTCGACCAAGCGTGGGCGGCATCGCTGGCGGAGAAGCTGGACTCGACGCTCGACGGGTGGGCGCCGACGGGCTGATATGAGACGGGACCGGGAGAGCGCGGCGCGTTTCTTGTTGCGGCTCTGCGGCGCGCCCTCTCACTCCCCACACCCCACCCCTCTCCCCGCCTCTTGATGACGTCGCTGCCGCCCCCCGGCGGCCCGCCCGCGCCGCCCTCGGCCCAGTCCTCGCTCGTCGCGGCGCTCGGCGGCCTTTTCGGCGGCCGGGCGGGCGCGCCCGATGGCGAGGGCGCCGGCCTGATGGCCGAGTGGGCGAAATATTCGGGAGGAGCGGGTGAGGCGCGGCGGCGGAGGGCGCGGGGCAAAGGCGCGCGCCCGCCAATTGCCACGCAATTGGCGCGCCCATCTTCCCCTTTCTCCACCAGGAACGTCAACCTCCGACCGCATCCTCTCCCGCGCCGAGGAAGGCGGCGCCGCCGCGTCCGCCCTGGTGCAGGGCGCGCTCGCGCGCGCGGTCGCGGGCGTGCAGGCGGCCGCGGGTGGCGCGGCGGCCGGCGCGACGGCGCTGGGCAGGTAGGAGAGAGAAAGGGGTGGAGGGCGTCGAGCGGCAAGGCAGGCAAGATCAACTGCCGACCTCCCCTTCCTTTTCTTCGTAGCTCCGTCCCTTCCACCGCGTCCTTCACCACGTTCGCCGCCCTCCTCGCCGGCGGCGCCCTGTTCCTGTCCCTCTCCTTTTTCATCTTCCTGCCCGTGCTCGTCGTCGCCCCCGGAAAATTCGCGCTCTCTTTCTCCATCGGGTCGGCCCTCGTGACCGCCGCCCCCGGCGCGCTCAAAGGGTGGGGCGCGCACGCGGCCGCGTCGCTGGCGCCCGACCGGCTCCCGTTCACGGCTGGCTACGCGGCCTCCCTCCTCCTCACGCTGTGGGCGTCGGTCGGCCTCCACTCCTACCTCCTCTCCCTCATCTGCTGCGGCGCTCAGGTCGTCGCCCTGGCCTACTACGCCGCGTCCCAGGTGCCCGGAGGGACGGCGGGGTTGCGCGCGGCGGGGTCGGTTGCGGGCGCGGCGCTGTCGAGCGTGGTTGGCGCGGTGACCCGCGCGTGAGAGATGAGAGACAGAGAGACACAGAACCGCGCGGTGATCGATATTGATGGTCGTAGAGTCACAGGGGCGACGCACCGCCCCCGCCAGCATTTGCAAGGGAGAAGGAAAAAAACTCTCCCTCCCTTCCCCTCTTCTTCACGCCTTGGCCGGCCGCTTGCGCGCACACCCTTGCGCGTGCGCCCCCGTGCCCGCCGCGCAGCACGCGCGCCGGGAGGGCCAGACGGCGACGCCCGCGTCAGCGGCGTCGGGCGGTGAAGCGCCGGCCGACCGCGCGTCGGCGCACGCCGCGTGCGACTCGACGCAGTCGCCGCCGGGCGTGCCGTCGCCCACCCAGCACCCCAGCTTGCACGAGTGGGCGGGGGCGACGGCGGCGACGAGGGAGGCGGCGGTGCGCGCAAAGTCAGACACCGTTTTGAGCGTCGAGTCGCCCCACGCGACGCCGTAGTCGGCGTTGGTGGAGCCGGCGTACACGGGGAGCTCCAGGCGCCAGAAGAGCGCGCCGGCGAGCGCGGTGCCGCGGCGGGCGTGGTCGGCGGCGTGCGCGTACACCGCGGCGAATGACGGGTCCCGCTTCTCCGCCACCTGCTTGGCCCACGCCGCGCCCGCCCTGACTTTGGGCAGCGTCTTGCCAAACTCTTGCAGCAGGACCGGCTTGCCCAGGGCGGCGGCGTCGTCGACGTGGCCGTCGATCCAGGTTTTCATAAACGCGTCCTCCGACTCGAGAAACCAGTTGTCCGGCCAGTAGTGCACCGTCGCGAAGTCGATGCCCGCCACCGCCGCGTCCGCCGCAAAGTCTTGGCCGACTTGGGCGCCCCAGGGCTGCGGGTTGAGGTGGGCCCGGGCCGGGTCTGCGTAGAAGCCTTCCGACCCGACGGTGATCAAATGCTTGGCGTCCACGGACCGCACGACCCCCGCGGCAAACGCCACCCACGACCGGAACGCGGCCCCGCACTCGGGCACCGCCCACGTCTCGCAGCGCGGCTCGTTCAGCAGGTTGACCGCCATGATGGTGGGGTCCTCCGAATACGTCCGCCCGTTGAACGCGTTGCGCCGGGTCAGCACCGTCCTGACCCACCACGCGTAGATGTCTTTGGCGCCGGGGTCGGTGAAGAAGAGCGCGTGGCGGGAGACCTCGTACTTCTTGACCTCGTCGGACAAGACGGTGTCGTCGAAATCGCCGTCCCCGTCCTGGCTGCCCGGCCGCTTCCGCGCGCGCGGCGGGGCGGTGGGCGACAGCTCCACAATTTCGTCGACGCCGCCCCGAAACTTCCAGTTGTCGAGGAGGGAGAGAATCACTTTCAAGCCCGCGCGGCGCGCTTCCTCGAGCACGATGTCCAGGCCCGCGAGGACGTCCTCGTTCACTTCCGACGCGCCCAGCAACACCGGCAGCTTGGGGTCGGTCGTGTGCGCGTAGACGCGGGCCACGTTGAGCCCCGCGCGGGTGGCATTCAGAAACTGTTCCCGCACCCACGCCCGCCCCGGCTTGTTCTTGTTGCACCGGTTGACCTCCAGCGTCGCCATCGCCTTGGGCGCCAGGTCGTGCGCGTTGAAGCCGGCGACGAGGAACGGGCGGCAGCCGAGCGAGAAGCGGCCGCCGTGGACAGACACGAACCCCTCGTCCGGACTGATCCGCCCCGCCGGCGGCGGCTTGGACGGGACGCCCAGGTCGCGCACGGGGGGGTGGGCGTGGCGGTAGGCGACGCCGGCGCCGGCGAGGAGGAGGACGGCGGCGGTCGCGCCGGCCAGCGCGCGCGAGCGGCTCGCGGGGGGCGCGGCGCCGCCCGGGCTGCCCGGCCTGCCCCCACCCGTCAGCGGGCGGCCTTCCTCGACATCCTTGGACGACCGGCGGCGGTCGGGGGTGCGCGGCGAGGCGGGCGCCATCGCGCACGGCGCGAGCTGGAAAGAGGACAAGGGCGTGGGAGGGGGGCGGGGCGCAATGCGGCCCGCATTCGGCGCGCGCTCGACGCGCATGTTTCATACCACGCCCCCGCGTGGGCGGGGGCGCGGGCCGGGGGGCGCACGACCGCGCCGACGCTGGCGCGCGAGCGGCGCGAGGCAACATCGCGCGCCGGCCTGGCCCAGCGCGCGTGCTGGACGCGCCTGATCGCGCTCACGCCCACGCTCACCAGTCGAGGGGGGGCGGGCGCCGGAGCGCGGGCGGGAGTGGCGCGGCACGTCGGCAGCGCCGGCCGCGCCGGCGGCGCTCGCGACCCACACTCTCCGATGCTGCGCTCCCCAGCCCAGCGCGTCGCCGGCGCGTTGCCTGCCGCCCCCGGCGGCCGCATCGCCGCCAGGCGGCCGCGCGTGGCCTGGGCGTCGGCCGCGCGCGCGGCGCCGGTGGTTGGGGCGCCCACGTCGATTTCCGCACCGGCTCCCACCGCCGTCGTGCCGTCGCGGGCGTCCACATCATCCGTCGCTCAGGCGGAAGCCACTGTCGTCCGCATCGTCTCGACGTCCGCCGGCCGCGGCAAAGGAGGCCTCTCCCCCGACGCCTCCGCCGCCCTCGACGCCGCCGTCGCACTCCTCGAGGCCGACGGCGGCGTCCCCGCCGCCGCGTCCTCCCCCGCGGTCGAGGGCCGCTGGCGCCTGCTCTTCACGTCGCGCCCCGGCACCGCGTCCCCCATCCAGCGCGCCTTTGTCGGCAACGCCGCGTTTGAAGTGCACCAAGAGATCGCGCTGGGCGGCAAGCGGGGGCGGGCGACGGGGCGGGTGGCCAACGTGGTGACGCTGGGGTCGGCGGGCACGCTCCGCGTCGAGGCCGACGCGTCCACCGCGGCCGCGCCCATGCCCGGGTTTACGCCGCGCGCGGGCAAGGGCCTGGGGCTGCTCGGCGTGTCGCTCACGACGGCGGCGGCGGATCCTTCGCGCCGGATCGATTTCGCGTTCGACCGCGCCGCGTTCCGCTTTCGGTCGCTGCCCCTGTCGATCCCCTACCCCGTGCCGTTCAAGACCCTGCGCGCCACCCCGCTCGGCGACGAGGTCAAGGGCTGGCTCGACGTGACCTACCTCTCCAAGGCCGGGTCCCTGCGCCTCTCGCGCGGCAACAAGGGCACGCTCTTCGTGCTGGCCCGGGACGATGGCCCCGCGGAAGCGTTGGCCCGGGGCGGGGCGAGCCTGACGAGAGAGCGCGTGCTCGCCTTGGCGGAAGAGCTCTCGGCGTCGGGCCGCGGCGTGCCCGCCCCCGCGCGCACCCCCGAGGCCGCCGGCCTGTGGCGCCTCGTCTGGTCGGAGCAGGCGCCCGACGCGAACCCGCTGCAGCGGGCGCTTGCGGGGCGGGTGAGGAACTTTCAGACAATTTCGGACGACGGCGCGTCGCTGGCCAACGTCGTCGACCTCCTGCCCGGCGTCCGCGTCGTGGCGGTCGCCGACGCGGCCCCTGCATCCGCCACGAGGACGAGCGTCGACATCACGGCCGTGGAGGTCCGCTTTTTGGGGCTGACCGTCGCGACCCTCCCCCGGCGCGGCGGCGCCGCGCCGGGCTTTGTCGACTGGCTCTTCTTGGACGAGTCGGTGCGCGTCACGCGCGGCAACAAGGGCAGCCTGTTTGTGCACGTGCGGGAGTAGTGCGAGGGAGGGAGGGAGGGGAGGAGGCAAGCGGTGGGCGTGCAGCCGATAGTCGCCAGTCGCCCGCGCCGCCGCGCGTCGACCCCTCCGCACCCCGTGCACGCGTGAGCGAGCGCGCCGCTGCCCTCCCGCGGCGATCGTGGCCGCCCCCTCCTTCTAGCCGCCGGCGCGGATGCGGCGCGCGCTCGCCCGCCTCGGCCTGGGCCGCGCGGCCCCCCCGCGCCCAGTCACCAAGCTGCCACCGCTCCGCGCGGCGCGCGCGGCGTCGGCGTCGGCGCCACCGACATCCGCTTGCCCTTTCCCCCCCCTACCCCCCGGCGCCGTCGCGCCCGCCGAGTACGCGGCCCGCCTGGACGCCAAAGTGGAGGGCGTGCGCAGCCTGCTGGGCGGGCTGCTGGCGCCGGGGGTCGAGTGGCGGGTGTTTCCCAGCGCGCCCTCGGGCTACCGCCTGCGCGCCGAGTTCCGGGTCTGGCACGAGGGGGGCGACCTGCACTACGTCATGTTCGACACTGTGAGTGTGAGAGGGGGTGGGGGAGAGGGTGGGAGAGAGTGGGGGAGAGGCGCCGACCACCCCCCTGTTCTCGCAGCGCGACCCCGCCGTCCACCCTCCCCCGCGCCTGCGCATCGACGCCTTCCCCGTGGGCTCCCCCCTCATGAACGTGCTCATGGTCGCCGTGCGCGACGCGGCGGCGGCGGATGCCGTGTTGGGGCGCAAGCTCTTCCAGGCCAATTTTCACACCACCCTCTCGGGGGAAGCCATCGTGACGTTGGTCTACCACCGGAAGCTGGATGGAGAGTGGGAGGCCGCTGCCACCGCCCTGAAAGACGCGCTGCTGCCCGTCGCGGCCTCTGTTGGCGGGTGCGCCATCGACCTGGTTGGCCGCTCGCGCGGCCAGCGCCTCGACGTGTCCCGCAACCACGTCGACGAGACTCTCACAGTGGCCGGCCGCGCCCTGACCTACCGCCAGGTGGAGGGCGCGTTCGCGCAGCCCAACGGGCGCGTGTGCGAGGCGATGTTGCAGTGGGCGGCCGAAGCGGCGGCGGCGCCAGGGGGCGCCCCGCGCTCCGACGACCTCCTGGAGATGTACTGCGGCAACGGCAACTTCACCGTGGCCCTCGCGCCCGCGTTTCGCGCGGTGCTTGCCACCGAGGTCTCGCGCGCGGGCGCGGGCGTCGCGGCGCACAACCTCTCGGCCAACGGTGCCTCCAACGTGACCGTCGCCCGCGCCGACGCGGCGCGCGTGGCGGCCGCGCTGGCGTGCGCGGACGCGGCGGCGGCGGGGTTGGCGGCGCCGACCGACCCCGAGACGGGCGACCCGCTGAAGCCCACCTTTTCCAACGGCGTCGACCCGTCGCCCTTCGCCCTGCGCACTCTGTTTGTCGACCCGCCGCGCGCCGGCGTCGGCGAGGTCACGGCAGGGGCGATGGCGCGGTTCGACCGCGTCCTCTACATTTCGTGCAACCCCGCGTCGCTCGCCGCCGACGCGGCCGCCGCCGGCCTCGCGCCCACGCACGCCGTCACCGCGGCCGCCGTGTTTGACCAGTTTCCGTACACCGACCACGTCGAGTGCGGGGTCCTCTTTGAGAGGAGGGAGCCGTGAGGGAGAGGCGGGGAGGGGGCAAGGGGGAGAGCGCCGCGCACCTCTCTCCTCCACCCTTGTTGCGAGCACTGCGCACTTTCTTTCACGCGTGCCGCGTTGACGAGGGTGGGCGGCCGCAAAAAAACGGGGCCGTGCCCGACCCCGGAGCAGAAAAATGGGCGCGGCGCGCCCCCGAGAACCCCGCTCCTCCTCCTCTCCTCTCGTCACTCCAGGCCAAACCCTTCCGAATTCATTATGGCTAGCCGCAGCCTGTCCCCCAGGTCGGCCTTGGACGCGTAGTCGGGCAGGAGCAGGGTGTTGAAGCAGGTGTGGGACGTCGGCAGCTTGGCCGAGTGCGGCCCGTCGCGCTGCACGACGCAGCGCAGCGCGCCCAGGCCGCCGATGGGGGCGCGGTCGGAGCCGGTGAAGAATTTGAGAAACCGGCGCGATTCCTCGGGCGTCAGTTCGGCGACGGTTTCCCACAGCCACACGGCCGCGCGGCTCTCGGCCGTAAACCCGCCGTCGTACCGCGCCGCCGCGCGCAGCGCGTCAAAGTCGAGCACGGGAGACCCGCACACGAGGCGTTCCAGTTCGGTCGCGGAAAAGAGGGCGATGGCGGGGCCGCCGCACAGGGTCGCAAAACCGCGCGCAAAGGCCTCGAACTGGGCCGTGACGCTCGCGTCCAGGTAGTGATTGACGTAGGCGTCCACGTAGGCGCGCCGGTTGTCCTCGGTGACGGGGATGGCCGCCCCGCCGGGCGCGAGCTCGACGTCGGCGCCGCCGGCCGTCGCGCCGGGCGCCGCCGCGGTAAACGACGCGCAGAAAACGTCTTCCACGCTGCCCGGCCCCTCGTAATCCAGCAGCGCGCGCAGCGACCGCCCCAGCGTGGGCTCCATGTCCTCCAGGTCGCGCAGGGTGGGTGCCTGGCCAAGCAGGCGGCGGTAGAGCGCGAGCGGGAGCGGGAAGTCGAGGAGGACCGCGTTGTAAATCGCCAACCCCAGGACCAACCCCACGAGCATGAACTCGTCGTCGCCTTCCAGGGAGGCGGGGTTGAACCAGTAGGTGCGCGACTCGGGGAGGTAGACGAGCATGCCGTAATCGGGGGAGAGCAATTCAGTCACGAGCAGCTGGAAAAACTCCTTTTTGACTCCCCCGGCATCGATGCCGTCCTCGCCAATAAAGTGGACGCGCAGCGGTTTCAGCAGGTCGCGAGGGCGCTGGCGCGCGATTTCGGACAGGCCGTCGTCGACGAGGTGGCAGCGGCGGACGCGGAGGATGCACATGTCGGGGTGGGCGCCGGGGACGCCAGAGGCGTGCGGTGGCGGCAGGTTCATCGACCCGTGGCGCGCCAGCGCGGCGTCGCGCGCCGACGGCGTGCCCGTGGGCGTTGGGTCGGCCGACCGGGAAGCGCGCGCGACGGCGACCGTCAGCTCGCGCGCAGCCACCGCGCGCTCGTCGGCCGGGAGGGCGCCGGCGCCGCCCACCAGGCGGGCGGGCGCGTCGGCACGCGGCGTCGAGGCGGCGGAAGAAGAGGTGCGGCGCGGGGGAGGGAGGGCGGCGGACGCGCCCGCGTCGCCGCCCGGCGGCGTCGGCGGCCGGCCGTCGTCGCCGTCGGCGACGCGCGCGCCGGCCGACCCGCGCCACACCGCCGACCACAGCGACCGCAGGCCGCCTCCCGTGCCAGAGTGGCGGGGAGGGCGGCCGGGCGCGGGCGCGGGCGCGGCGGCCGCGGCCGCGGCCACCGTCTCGCCCTCGACCTCGCCCGGCTTGGCAGCCACCACGCGCTCCCCCGCCCCGCCCAACTCCCCGCGCCCCGATTGTACGTGCTCGATGCGGGCCTGGTGCACGGTTTGCGTCATGAGGAACCGGGCCTCGGTGTGCAGCAGCTTGGACTTGGCGCGCGCGTTGAGCAGGAACGGGTAGGAGCAAAAGGAAAAGGGGCCGTCGCCCGCGTCGGCCGCCGCGGCCGCGGCGGGCGCGTCGTGCGTTTGGCGCCAGGCGACGTAGTGGTCCTCGACGTCGAGTTTGTCGGAGATGAGCTCATTGTAGAACGCGTCCGGGGGCAGAGCCCGCGTCTCCCGGTTGGCCGCCTCCACGGCCGCCAGCACTTTGATGGCGTTCATGACCGACACGGTGAGCTTTTTGGTGGCGGCCAGCTCGTCCGTCAGGTAGCGCTGCAGCGGCGCGACGACTCGCGCGCCTAGCAGGTCGGCGGGCGTCGCCGCCCACCACCGCACCAGCGTGCGCCGGGCGGCGGGCGGGGCCAGGAGGATGGTGTTGCAGAGGCGGGGCACCAGGACGGACGCCGCGGCCCGGTCGCCGAGCAACGGCGACTGCGCCGCGGCGAGCAGCGCGGCCGCGCGCTCGGGCGTGCCCAGCAGGCGGGCGTGCCGGTGCAGGTCGTCCAGCAGCGTGTTGGTTGCCTTGTAGAGGGAGGACTGGATGGAGGTGGCGCACAGGGTGGCAATCGAGTCGGCGGCGGCGGTCGCGGCCGACGCGGGGGCCGCGCCCGCGCCGCGCACCGAATACAGACCCAGGATGCGGGCCTGAGTCGCTTCGAGCCTCTCCACATCGATTCCAACATCCCCCGCCACTCCAAACGCGGCCGACAGGGCGGCGGCCGAGCCAAACACGGCGTCGACCGCGGCGAGGATGGGTTTGAGGTGCCGCGCCGACGGCCACGGCCGGTCAGCGCGCGCGGGCGACGTCGTGATCGTGTCGCGCGCCCCGACGCCGGCGGCCGCGTCGGCGTCGGCAGCGGCGGCGTCGATGGCGGCTGCGAGGCGGTCGGCGAGCGAGGGCGGCGGCGGGCGCGGCTTTTCGTCGGCGCCGCGCGTGAGCAGCGACGTGCTGTCGCCGCGCGCGGTGACCGCGCACACGACGGCAGCGGGGGCGCCGACCTTGCGGACGAGCAGGGGGGCGACGCGGAGGAACGACGGGGGCACGATGCCCGGCGCCGCGCGGCCAGAGTCGGGCGCACCGGGGAGCTGCCCCGCGCCGGCCTCGCCCCAGCCAAGGAGGCGGCCATCGGTCGCGAGCGCGAGCGTGTGCGCGTCGCCGGCGGCGAGGGCGGCGATGGGGACGCCGTCCAGCGCGATGACGCGCGCCGGCGCGCGCACGGTCGGGGGGGCGTCGGGGGCCCACTGGGGGCCCACCCGCCCGCACTGCCCGCGCTGGGCGTCGCCCCAGCAGTAGACGCCATCATCAGTCGTCGCCGCCACGGTGTGACGCCCGCCGCAGGCAACGTGCGCGACGGCGGGCAGCGGCACGCGCGTCGGCGTCGACCGCCGGCTCACGTCGGCATCGGCCGACCGGGACGCGCCGTCGCGCGGCGTGGGCGGGTCAACTCCGGCCAGAGCGCGTTCCACGACGTCGTCCGGGACGGAGAAGAGCCACTCGGCGGCGACCTCCACCCCGACGTTGCCCGTCTCGGCCAGCGCGAGCTCGGCGCGGTCGGTGGGGATGCCCATGTCTTTCAAGGAGGAGAGAAAGCGTTGGTTGACGGTGCGCGCGAGCGCGGCGCGCGCGGCGGCGGGGCGCGCGGCAGCCGCCGCGGCCGCCGCGTCGGCGGCGGCCGGCAGGCCAAGCGCCCCATGCGCATCGTCGCCCCACGTAAACAGAAACCCGTTGCTCGTCAGCGCGGCCGAGTGCGCGTCACCGGCGGCGAGGGCGACGACGGGCAGGGCCCAGAGGCCGCCGACGGCGGTCGGCGCGCGGCGCGCTTCAGTGTCGCCCAGGCCGAGCTGGCCCCGGTCGTTCGCCCCCCACGCGTAGACGTGCGAGGTGGCGGTGACGACTAGGGTGTGGGACGCGCCACAAGCGACGGCCGCGACGCGGACGCCGTGGAGCGGTTTGAGCGAGCGCGGCTTGACCCAGCCCCGCTCCGACCGCTCGCCCTGGCCGCACTGGCCGGCGTCGTTGCGGCCCCAGGTGATGACGTTGTCAGGGGTGACGGCGACGGTGAACTCGGAGCTGAGGGGCGGGGGGTGGAGGGGGGAGGCGTGGGCGGGCGGGTCGAGCGCGCGGCCGGCCCCCTCCCTTCCACCCTCCCCCCCTCCTCCCCGACTCTTCGCACCCGCACGCCACGGAGCGCACGTCCCACCCCTTTAAAATGGCTACCCGCCCCGGCGCGTCCCGGCGCGGCCCGGGCGGCGCGCCGAGCTGGCCGTGGTCGGCGCGGCCCCAGGTGTAGACACCCCCGTCGCCGGCGACGCCCGCGCCATGGGACGGCCCCAGGGCGAGGGCGGCCCACCGTCGGACGCCGGCCGGGTTGGCGGGGAGGGACGGGGCGTCGTCTGCGCGCGCGACGCCGAGCTGGCTAGCATCGTTGCGGCCTGAGGGAGCGAGGTGGGGGGCGTGTGGGCCCACCAATGGCACCAATCGGGGGCGCAACAACGCGCGCGCACCGCGCGCCCGCGCGCCAGGGGCGGCGGGCGCCCCGACCCCACCCCTCACATCGCGCGGACTAGCCACGCCCGCCCCCCTCTCTTACCGCACGTCCACCCGTTTTCCTCGGTCTGCGTCTTAAGCAGAGGCTCCCGCGGCGACACCGCCAGGTCGGCGACCTGGGAAAAAGGAGGGGGGAGGTGGGAATGGGGCGTCGGCGTTGGCCCGAGAGGCGGCGCGACAAAACGGCCGCCCCGAGGCCCAAGGCGCGCGCCGCCGCCATGCAGCGTGGATGCATGTCGTCGCGGTGCCGGACCCGGCGGGAGAGCGGCCAAGCCCCGCCCGGGCGGCGGGCGCGGCGCGCGCCGCGAGATTCGCGCGCCTCCCCTCGCGCTCACCGTCGCGTCCGCCACCTTGGGCGCCCGCAGGCGCGGGTGCGGCCGCGGCCGCGACGCCGGGTCGCACGTCTCCTCGGGGTCCATGGTCGGTAGTGGTGGGGAGGGGGCGCGGGCGGCGAGAGCGCGCGCGCGCCACTGCCCGCCCGCCGGACGGCGCGCGCGAATCCTTCAGTTGCCTCCAGCGATCCTGGGCCGGTTCAGGCTAGCCACCGGGACCCGGGTAGTAGTGTCTGTGGGTGACAGGGGTCGTGCCTGTGGCGAAAGGCTGGCCGCGCGACACACTCACCCTCCTCTCGCTCCCCCGCCGCCATGCGCGCCGCCGGCCTCCTCCTGCTGGGTGCGCGCGGCCGTGGGAGTGGCTTCCGACGCGCTCTGGGGTCGGCACGGGCCGATCGGCGGGGGCGGGCGCGCGGGCGGCGCGCCGCGCCCGCTCGCCCGCGCGCCCGCCGACCCCGCGCGCGCCGCGCGAGGCACGGCATGCGACTCCCCCGATCGGCCGCGGGCGGGCGGGGGAGCGCGGGCCCGCGCCCGGCCGCGGGCGGCCCCCCTAGCCGCCCGCGGGATCGGCCGACCCGCCGCCGCCGCGGCCTGTCCGTCTGCCCGCCGCTCCGCCGACGCGAGCCCCGCCTCCTCCCCCCCACAGCCTTTGCCGCGGCCGCGGCCGCTGCCAGCGCCGACCCCGCGCCCGCCGAACCCGCGCCCGCGCCCGAGCCGGCCCTCGTCGCCGCCGCGCGCGCGCCGTCGCCCGGCCCCGCGGTCGACTGGACCGCGCACCGCGTCGGCTACGTCATCATGCTGGCCGGCCCCAACATCACGACGTCCGAGGCGGACGTGCGGGTGGCGTTCAAGTACAGTCCGTGGGCCTTGGGCCTCCGCGACGGCATCGCGGAATTCGCCGGCCTCCCCGAAGCCGCGCGCCCCGCCCCGCCCTACCCCTTTGTCACCGTCACCGTGGAAAAGGGGCAAAAGTACGCGCTCAAGGGGGTGGAATGCCCGGGCGCGGACAAGCACGAGTGCGCGTATTACGAGGGGTTCGTCTCGCTCCCCACCAAGGACGACGCCGCGCGCCTGGCACGGGACCTCACCTCTGGCGACCTGACGAAGCTCGGCCGCCTCGTGGCCGACGCGACCGCGGCGCGGGCCAAGGCCCAGCCCGAAGCCGGGGGCGGGCGGCCCACGCTGCTCACCGTGGCCGAAGTCGACGGCCGGTTTATCAACAAGGCGACCCGCGTCTCAGGCGGGCCGTCGAGCATCTGAAGGGGGGCGGGGGTGGCTGTTTCCGCGGCGAGGCGCGCGAACCCCAACATATCTATCTCCCCCATCCCCCGCCCCCTATTGCCCGCGCGGAGCGCGCCCGGGCGCGCTCGCGGTGGTGCCGCTTTGCGGCGACTGCATACAAAAAGACGACACACACGGCCCCCCCGACGGCGCGCGCGGTCGCCGGTCGGTTCACACGGGTCCCTCCCTCGTCTCCCTCGCCTCTCTCACGGCACCCGCTTGCGCGCCGCCGACAGCGGGCGCGCCGGCGCCCGCTTGGACCCTGCCGGCACGGCGGCCGCGAGGGAGAGGGCGAGGTCTCGCTCCACAGCGTCGAGCGCCGCGCCCCACCCGCCGCCGCCGCCGTCGCCAAACAGCGCCAACCGCCCCCACGCCACCGCCGCCGCCGCCGCCGCGCCCCGCACCGCGTCATCGGCCGCGGGACCGGCCGCGCAGACGGCGCGCTGCAGGGTGGACGCCGAATCGACAAACTGAAAGTGGCCGCCGCCTTCAACAATTATGTTCCACGCGGGCCCTTGAGCCGCCTCGTAAAACGCCGCATGGTTGGAGCCCGGCGGCGCGCAGTCGGCCGACGCGAGGCCGCCGCCGACGGCGAGCAGGGGGATGGCGCCGACCGCGCGCGCGCCGCGCAGCGCGGCGGTCGCCGAGGGAAACCGGGGGCCCTGCGGCGCGTACACCGTGTTGTTGACCGGGTCGATGAGGGCCAAAGCGGAGACGCGCGGGGTTCCCGCGGCGGCGTCGCGGGCGGCGGCGAGGACCGAGAGTTTGCCGCCGCGCGAGTGGCCGAGAAGGAACGGCCGCGCCGCGTCGACCACCGGCTGCAGCGCGCGGGACGCGCCGGCAAAGTTGCAGATCTCGCGGATGACGTCGGCGGACACGACGTCGTCGAGCGGGTCGAGCGCGGTCTCGGCTAGAGGAGGAGGAAAGGGTTGGCACGGGGTTTGCGGCACCGATGCCCCAGCCCACACACGCCCGCCACCACCCCCTCCCTCTCTCTCCTCTCATACATTTGTCGTACGTGACGACGGCGAAGCCCCAGGACGCGAGGCGCGCGGCGAGCGACGCGTACGCCGCGCGGCCGACCAGGAAGCCTCCCGTCACGACGGCGAGCGGCGCCGGGCGAGGGGGCGGTGGCGAGGTGCAGGTGAGATCGCCGCCGGCGCCCACTGCCCGCGCCCGGGGCACGGCGAGCTCGAGCGCGACCGAGTGCTTGCCCGGCGCGCCTGCGAGGGCCGCGCACACGTGCTCCAAGGCCGGGAGCCTGGCCACGTCGTACGGCCCAGGCCCTGTGTAGGGGCGCAGCGGGCACGGGGAGGGAGGCGGCGGCAGCGGCGGCCTCGCGGCGACCGGCCTGCGCGCCGCGCGCACGGGCGCCGCGCCCGCGCCGACGCCGGCGCCGGCCGCGGCCAGCAGCGCGCGGCGAGTGGGCAGGCCCACGTCTGGCGGCATCCCTTCAGCGCCGCCGCCGGCCGGTGGGGCGCGGGATGGGGTGTGACGCGGCGGGTCGGGGTCGGTCGCAGTCCACGACGCCGGCCCCGCGCCGGCGCCCGCCTCCCCGCCTCGGCCGCCGCCTTCCCGCCGCCCAGGGCGCTGGACATGGCGCCCGCGCCGTCGGCGCGGGCCGGAGCGCGCGGCGCGCCCCCCCCGCGCAGCGCGGCGCCGCGCGCCGCCGCCGCCCGCGCCGCGTCGGGCGCGGCCGCGGGGCCCTCGGCGCCGGCATCCGCCCCGTCGCACGGCCGCCGCCCCCCCCTCGCGCCGCGGAGCGGCCGCCGGGCCCCCACCTGTGTGGCCGCCCTCCCATTCACGGCCCTCCTCGCGCCGCCGCCGTTCGACCCCGCCAAGCTGCGCGTCGCGCACGCGGCCGGCTGCTGCCCGCTGGGGCCGGCGCCTCCGGACGCCGCCAGGAGGTACACGCTCACGCACAACGATTTGACAGGGTCCCTGACCCTCACCATCGGCCCCGCGTTCAACGACGCCCAGCTGTCGGGCTGGTACGTGCGCCTGCTGCGGGATGAGGTGCTGGCGGAATGGAGGATGGGGGCGGATGGAGGGGCGGAGCTTCACGTCGCGTGCCACGTGTCCGGCGCCACCGCCTGGCTCGCCCCCCCCCGCCTGCGCTCCCTCATCTTTCAGCGCGAAATGGCGCTCGTGCTCGACGTCATCGCGCACGCCGAGCGCGACCTGCTCGCGTCCCACCCCCACCTCACCGCCGCGCGTGTCGTTGTCGCGCTCGACTCGCACCTGCCGCGCTACGCGGCCGTGCTGCCGTGGGGCACGATCGGGGACCGGGCGGGGTGGCGGGCGGCGCCCCCGATCACGGCGCTGCTCTCGGACGACGACTGGGAGGATGTGGGGGCGACGCCGCCGGCGCCCGGGTGGGGCATGGAGGACGAGCCGCCGGCCGCGGGCGGCGGCGGCGCGGCGGCGGACGCGGCGGGGCGGTCGGCGACCGCGACCGCGGCCGTGGCGCCGAGGCGAGAGAGAGGGGCGGGCGGGGGGTGACGGGGCGGCAGCTCGGAGCACTGATCCGGCGCGGGGGTCGCCCGCTCTTGTTGCGCGCGCGACAATTCCTTTTTGCACGCGCGCGCGGGGCGCGGGGTGGGAAGGCAGCGGCCCAGCCTCTCGGCGTCACTCTCACCCCCGCGCTTCGCGCGCTGCCGTCTCGCGCGCCGCCGCTGCGTTGACGTGCGCGATGTAGGCTGGGATGTTGAACTTGCGCTTGCACCCCGCGTAGTTCATGTACCGGATCTAGAAAGGAGCGACAGAGAGGTGGGGAGGGGAAAGAGGTCGGCGGTTCGCGCGGTCGGCGTCGACACCGCCGCCCACCCCGCCCCACCCCTCCGCCCCTTCCCACCTTGCCAAATACCGCGCGCTCGGCCCACCCCATGTCGTGCACGCCCGCGATCGACCACATGCACCCCACGTAGCCCGACGGGTCGCGGCCATCGAGCTCATACGTGTCGTTTAAATGGATGGCGGTCGCCAGCGCGTCCGCGGGCGTGGGCGACCATTCCTGTGGGGTAGAGGGAGGAAGGAGCGTGACTTTGAGTGTAAAGCCGGGCGAAACGAGCGAAAAAAGAAGAAGAAAAGGAAAAGCAAAAAGACCAACCAAAATTTTCTTGGCCCAGTACATGCGCATGAAGCCGTGCATCTTGCCCAACACCACCATCTCCTTTTGCGCCGCGTTCCACAGGTCGTCGTGCGTGGCCCCAGCCTCGAGCTGCGCCCGGGTGTAGGTGTGCTCGCGCGGGTCGGCGGAGTGCACTTCCAGCGTCTCCCGCGCCCACCCGGCCGCGCCGTCGAGCGTGTCGTAGTGGGGTTCATAGTGACAGAAATTGTCCGACAGCTCGCGGCGGACGACGGATTCTTCGATGAGGCCGTCGGCCGCCGCGCGGCAGGAACCGACGCGCGCAGCATAAGCCGCCAGCGCCAGCCGCTGCCCGCTCAACTGCCCAAAGTGCAACCAGGGCGACAGACCGGACAGGGCGCCGGCGGTGGGGTCGTTGCGGCGGGTGGCATAGCGGCGGAGCGAGTCGGGGCGCAGGAAGGACGTCATGTGGGCGAGGGCCGCCGCGGGGCCGGGCTGGATCCAGGTCACCTCCGGGACGGCCGCGCCAGCGGCGGTGGCTTCCGCGATGACGGCGTCCCAGTCGATCGTCTCGACGGGGCCGGTCCTGGAGAAAAAGAGGGGGGTGGGGAGGGAAGAGAGCGCCGGCAGGCCGCCGCGGCGCCCAGCGCCACCCACCCACGCCGCCATTCCTCTCTCATTTCTCACCAGGGCGCGATTTTGGGGAGCGAAGGGAACTCTGTGAGAAATTCGGGCAACTGCCGGTGCAGCCGCGGCCGCAGCGTGCGCGCCCCGACTTCCCGCTTGTCCGAGCACACCCACACGGGGACGACGTTGTGCGCGTCGACCTCGTCGAAAGGGACGGTGAGCGCGTCGGCGACCGCGGCGCGCCAGGCGCGGCCGAGGCGCAAGGGAGAGTAATCCGTCACCACCTGCGCCGCGCCCACGCGCGCCGCAAAGTCGGGCACTTCGGCGCCGGGGTCGCCGCGCAGCAGGAAAAAGGGGACGCCGGAAGCGGAGAGGGTAGCCGCCGTCTCGCGGAGGCCGCGCAGCATGAACCCGAATTGGCGCGCCCCGGCGCCCAGGAACGCGGGAACGAGCGTGAACGCGACCGCCAGGGGCGCGCCGCGCGCGGCGGCGGCGGCGGCGGCGTGGGCGAGGGCCCAGTTGTCGGCCGGGCGCGCGTCGCGCGACATCCAATACACGACGGGGCCCGCGCCCACCGCCGCCCCCGAGCGCAGCGGCCGAATGCGGCGCGGGTTGACAGAGGCTTCCACGGTGGCGGCGGGCGGCGGGCCGTCGTCGGCGTCGTCCGCCGACGACGCGGCCTCCTCTTTCTTGGGCGGGGCCGCCGCTTTGCGCTTGGGCGCCATGGCGGTGGTCGCACAGCGAGCTGGGAGACGCGGGCGGTCCGCGGGGCGGAAGGCGGCCGCGAGGGCGGGCGGGCGGACGAGGATCGCGCGCGTCGACGCGCGCAGCGCGGCGGCGCACGCTATCGAAGCGGGGCCGGCCGCCGGGGCGGGAGCGGGTGTTGCGCGCGCGGCGGGGGGTCCGATGGGGGCTCGCAGAGAGTGCGGGAGGGCGCGCCGGCGCCGTCCGCCGGCACTCTGCTAGCCGT
>Ga0315291_10002455_pt1 | contig 24325 bp, 29 predicted proteins | sample YL17G12_20_MG_FD_203070 | JGI IMG/M metagenome (GOLD analysis project Ga0315291, IMG submission 203070) | Sediment microbial communities from Yellowstone Lake, YNP, Wyoming, USA - YL17G12_20 | ecosystem: Environmental > Aquatic > Freshwater > Lake > Sediment | place: USA: Wyoming | collected... | reverse complement strand
TGAGCGATTGACATCACGGGGACGTGGTCTAGCCTGGTCCATGACACTGGATTGTCACTCCAGAGATCGCCGGTTCAAATCCGGTCGTCCCCGCATGTCGTGCCGAGGTAGCTCAGTTGGTAGAGCACGGCCCTGAAAAGGCCGGTGTCCCCAGTTCGAGTCTGGGCCTCGGCACCCTGCTTTCCCGGCCGAGCGCCCCGATGGGCTGGCCTCTACTGTCCGCGCAATGAGGGGAGGCCGATGAGCGACAATCCTGTTCCCGTCTGGGAGGCCGTCCTCGCCGTGCTGGAAAAGGAAGTGCCCCGAGCAAGCTTCGAGACCTGGTTCGCCAAGCTCTCTCCCATCAGCCTAGACCATCACTCGCTGGCCGTCACCGTTCCGGACGCTTTCACCAAGGGGGGTCTCGAGCGACGCTATCGGGCCGTCCTCGATCGTGCCGCCTCGTCGGTCTGCGGACGCGAGATCCACGTCGACCTGCGTGTGGACGGTCCACGGCCGGAGAAAGGGACAGCCCCCTCATTGAAACAGGACGACGAGCGCCTCGCTCGCTCCCGCGGAGAAACCCTCCCCCTCAATCCAGACTACACCTTCGAGCGTTTCGTCCGAGGCAAGAGCAACCACCTGGCCTACGCCGCCTCGATGGCGGTCGCCGAGGCTCCGGGAAAGGCGTACAACCCCCTCTTCATCTACGGTGGCGTGGGTTTGGGGAAGACTCACCTCCTCCAAGCGATCGGGAACTTCCTTGTCCACGAGCGCTCTCCTGGCGCGGTGGTCTACACAACCTCGGAGCGCTTTGCGATCGAGATGATCAACTCGATCCGCTCGAATACGACCGGCTCCTTCCGCGAGAAATACCGCCGCATCGACCTCCTCCTGATCGACGACGTCCACTTCCTTGAGGGCAAGGAGGCGACGCAGGAGGAGCTGTTCCATACCTTCAACGAGCTGTACGGAAGCGAGAAGCAGATCGTCCTCTCGAGCGATCGCTCCCCGGAGCAGCTGTCCGGCCTTCAGGAGCGCCTCGTCTCTCGCTTCCGTTGGGGCCTGGTGGCAGACATCCAGCCACCGGACCTGGAGACGCGGATCGCGATCCTTCGCGAGAAGGCGAGCAACCGTGGGCTGCAGGTGGAGGATGCGATCTTGGAACTGATCGCCACTCGCATCTCCTCCAACGTCCGCGCTCTGGAGGGAGCCCTGGTCCGGGCGATGGCCTACGCTGAGCTGCAGGGCACCCCTCTCACGTCGAAGAACCTGGAGGAGATCCTCCCCGAGGAGGGGCGACGGGACCCCCTCTCCATTGCCGCGATCAAGGACGAGGTCGCCAGCCGCTACCACCTGAAGCGCCTCGACCTCGAGGGGACGAGCCGGCGGAAGGAGATCACCCAGGCTCGCCACATCGCGATCTACCTCGCGCGTGAGCTGACCGCGCACTCCTTCCCCGCCATCGGAAAGCAGTTCGGGAATCGGGACCACACAACCGTGATCCACGCCTACCTCAAGGTCAAGGCCCTGATCGAGGAGGCTCCCCTCCTGCACTCCGAGGTCAAGGAGATCCAGGAGAGCCTAGGGGCGCGGTTTCGCGTTCCGCGGTAAGGGGAAGTGCCCTTGAACACTGACTCTGACACCGAAAGCTCAGGATGCTCCCTGTGGATAACCCTGGGGAAAAGGGGCTGAAAAAGGGTGCAAAAGCGGCCTACCCTGTGGAAAAGTCTTGTGGACGTAGCGGGGCGTCCCTGTCCCCACAGGTTGTCCCCGGCTTTCCTCGGGTATCCCCAGGTTATCCACAGGTTTCTCCCCATGCCGAAAGTCGGAACAGAAGGACCTCAAGCGCGTTTCTCCCCAGGCGTGACGAGTCTCTACCAACTCAACTAAAGATGGAACTATGACGTGGGTTAGTGAAGTTCTACGGCGCTACAACTTGGAGCCCGAGTTCCAGCAACAACGAGCACTCCTCCTCTGGCCTGAGGCGGTCGGCCCTCAGCTCGCGCGCTTCGCTGAAGCAATGCGCGTTGAACGCGGGGTCCTCTGGGTCGAGACGACTTCGGCAACGGTCGCCCAAGAGCTTGCCTTTCTGAAGGAGCACTACCTTCGAGCGCTGAACGCCGAACTAGGGGAGAACCGACTGCTCGACGTTCGGTTCATCCCCGGCCGCGGGAGCCCGGTCAGGGAGCAGAAGGCATGGGGGGAACCCTCTCCGGCCGCGCGCAGACGAGCCTCAGAGGCCGTCGAGGAAGTCGACGATCCTGGGTTGCGCGCCGCCTTGCAGCGGCTCTACGCCTCCTTGGACGAGACGGAGTCAGCCGGAGCGTGAAAGGACGCGATCCGGGCCCAGAGCCAACGCCGGGCGCGGAGGGGCCGCGCGCTGAGAGCTCAAGGCGATTGCGGCTGAGAGAGGAATGGACTAGACTAGGCTTCCCATGGGGAGCCTCAAGAGCACGACCCTCCTAGCCATCCGCTCTGAGGCGGAGCGCCGGGCGGTCATCGCTAGCGACGGCCAAGCGACCCTCGACACGACGGTCATCAAGTCGAACACGCGGAAGGTCTACCGTCTGTACGACGACCGCGTGCTGGTTGGATTCGCCGGGTCCACGGCGGACTGTCTCGCCCTCCTCGACAAGTTCGAAGGAAAGCTGAAGAAGCACGACGGGCGGCTGCGGCGTTCGGCGGTCGAACTGACGAAGGAGTGGCGCACGGACCGTATTCTCCGCCAGTTGGAGGCTGTCCTGGTCACGGTGAGCGAGGAAGCGGTCCTGATGATCTCGGGCACGGGGGACGTGCTGGAGCCGGATGGAGCGATGATTGGGATCGGCTCCGGGGGCGCGTACGCCCTGGCGGCGGCCCGGGCGTTTGCCTCCGTTGGGAACCTCCCGATCCGCGACATCGCGCGGCGGTCGCTCGAGATTGCCGGAGCGATTGACATCTACACGAACCAGGAGATTATCCTGGAAGAGATCAGTTGGTAAGAGGAATGGACGAACAGGACCAGGCGCCGGAGACCTCCTTGGCCGGGTTGACCCCGCGTGAGATCGTCGAGGAGCTTGACAGGTACATCGTCGGCCAAGCGGAGGCGAAGCGAGCCGTCGCCATCGCCCTTCGCAACCGCATGCGCCGCCAGCTTGTGGAAGGGGAGATCCGCGAGGAGATCAAGCCGAAGAACATCCTGATGATCGGCCCGACCGGCGTGGGGAAGACGGAGATCTCGCGGCGGCTAGCGCGCCTCACCACCTGCCCGTTCATCAAGGTCGAGGCGACGAAGTTCACGGAAGTCGGCTACGTCGGGCGAGACGTGGACTCGATGGTGCGCGACCTGGTGGATGTGGCCGTGGAGATGGTGCGCGAGGAGGAGGTGCTGCGAGTCGAGGAGGAGGCCGAGCGCCTCGTCGACAAGGAGATCGTGAACGCGCTCCTTCCGGTCCCCGACGGGGATCCGGAGCAGGTCGAGCGGGTCGAGGAGACGCGGGAGAAGCTGCGCGGGAAGCTCGTCGCAGGGGAACTCGAGGAGCGGTCGATCGAGATCACCGTCGAGGAGCCGGTCATCCCTCAGGTCGAGATCTTCACGCAGGACGGCATGGACCAGATGGGGATCGACATGGGCGACATGCTCTCCGGCCTTCTGCCCCCCTCGCGCAAGAAGCGGCGGATGAAGATCCACGATGCGCGCGCCGTCCTGTTCGAACAGGTCGTGGATGACCTGATCAACATGGAGGAGGTCAAGCAGCGCGGGGTGCGCCTGGCCGAGGAGATGGGGATTATCTTCCTCGACGAGATCGACAAGATCGCCGCGGGAGGGCGGGAGGAAACCTCCGGCCCCGGCGTCTCCCGCCAGGGGGTTCAGCGCGACCTCCTGCCTCTCCTGGAGGGGACGACGATCCGCACCCGACACGGATCGGTGAGCACCGAGGACGTCCTCTTCGTTGCGGCCGGGGCGTTCAACATGTCCAAACCCTCCGACCTCATCCCCGAGTTGCAGGGGCGCCTCCCGATTCGCGTGGAGCTTCAGAGCCTGACGGCGTCGGACTTCGAGCGGATCCTCCGCGAACCGAGGGACGCCCTCCTGAACCAGTATCAAGCTCTCCTCGCGGTGGAGCGCGTCGCGCTTGAGTTTGACGATGCGGCCGTGCAAGAGATCGCGAGGATCGCCTACGAGCTGAACCAGACGACGGAGAACATCGGGGCAAGGCGCCTGGCGACCGTGATGGAGAAGGTGATGGAGGAGATCTCCTACAACGCCGACCTCCACGCGGGCGAGACCTTCCACATCGACCGCGACTACGTCAGGCAGCGCGTCGCGGGGATCGTCGAGGACCGCGACCTCTCCCGCTACATCCTCTAGCTCACCTGAGAGAGGCACCCCTGTTGCTCCAAGAACGGTACGTCGCTAAGATACCGTATTCTTGCTGAGGAGGCCCTTTAATGGTCGAGATCACCCTGCCGGATGGCTCGAAGCGGAAGGTCGCCCCGGGCACGCCCCTCCTCGAGATCGCTCGTGGAATCGGGGAGAGGCTCGCTCGGGACGCCGTGTGCGCGGTCGTGAACGGGGAGGTGCGGGACCTGCGAGAGACGCTGTCGCAGGACGCCACGCTGACCCTGGTCACGGCCTCGACCGCGCAGGGGCTCGAGGTCCTCCGGCACACGGCGTCTCACGTCCTCGCGCAGGCGGTGAAGCGGCTCTTTTCGGAGGCACGACTGGCGATCGGGCCAGCGATTGAGGACGGCTTCTACTACGACTTCGATCTGCCCCGCGGCCTCACCGACGAGGACCTTGGCCAGGTCCAAGCCGAGATGGAGAAGATCCTCGCCGAGGATCTCCCGATCACGAGGGAGGTCGTCACGAAGCCCGCGGCAAGGGAGGCTCTCTCCCGCAGCGGAGAGACGTACAAGCTGGAGCTGCTCGATGAAATCGAAGGAGAGACCGTCACGGTGTACCGCCAGGGGGAGTTCACGGACCTCTGTCGGGGTCCCCACCTCCTCTCCACGGGGCGGCTGAAGCCGGAGGGAGTGCGTCTCCTCTCCGTGGCCGGGGCCTACTGGCGCGGGGATGAGCATCGTCCGATGCTGCAGCGGATCTACGGGACCGCCTGGGCGCGCAAGGAGGGCCTCGACCAGTACCTGTGGCGTCTGGAGGAGGCGGCACGGCGCGACCACCGCAAGCTGGGGAAGGAACTGGATCTCTACAGCATCCACGAGCTCGGTGGGGCCGGCCTGGTCTGCTGGCACCCTAAGGGGGCGCGGATCAAGCGCACGATTGAGGAGTTCTGGTACCGAGAGCACGAGAGGAGAGGCTACGACCTCGTCTCCACGCCGCACATCGGCAAAGGCGATCTGTGGGCCGTGAGCGGACACCTCGAGAACTACCGCGAGAACATGTACTCCCCGATGGACATCGACGGGGTCGACTACTACGTGAAGCCGATGAACTGCCCCTACCAGATCCTGATCTACAAGACCCGCCTCCACTCCTATCGCGAGCTGCCCCTGCGCTGGGCGGAGTTGGGGACGGTGTATCGCTACGAGCGCTCTGGCGTCCTGCACGGGCTCCTGCGCGTGCGCGGGTTCACGATTGATGACGCCCACGTCATCTGCCGTCCCGACCAGATCGAGGAGGAAATCCGCGGCGTCTACGATTTTAGCCTGAACCTCCTTGGGGCCTTCGGGTTCAAGGAGTTCGACATCTACCTTGCCACCCGGCCGGAGGAGAAGGCGGTCGGAGAGCCCTGCCGCTGGGAGGAGGCGACAGAGGCTCTCCGGAGGGCCCTTAATGCACGCGGCCTCCCGTACCAGGTCGACGAGGGAGGAGGGGCGTTCTACGGCCCGAAGATCGACATCAAGGTGAAGGATGCCCTCGGCCGGGCCTGGCAGTGCTCGACGATCCAGTTCGATTTCAACCTTCCCGAACGGTTCGACATGACGTACATCGCCGAGGATGGGCAGGCGTGCCGGCCGTACATGGTCCACCGCGCCCTCCTCGGGAGCCTGGAGCGGTTCATCGGCGCGCTGATCGAGCACTACGCCGGGGCGTTCCCGGTCTGGCTCGCACCGGTCCAGGCTGTGGTGATTCCGATCTCCGACCGGCATAACGACTACGCTGCCGACGTGGAGCAGACGCTCCGTGCGGCCGGCCTGCGCGTGGAGACGGACCGGACCTCGGAGCGGATGAACGCCAAGATCCGCAACGCCCAGCTCGCGAAGGTTCCGTACATGCTCGTCGTCGGGGAGAGGGAACGGGAGGCCGGGACGGCCGCCGTCCGCCTCCGGAGTGGCGAGGACCTTGGCGCGCGCCCGCTCGCGGAGGTCCTCGCCTTGCTCCAGGAGAAAGTGGCGACCAAGGCCCTGTCCTAGGGGACGGTCGCCGAGGAGGGGCACGTGGAGCACGTCGTTGTCGAGCTACACCTCTTGGGCCGGGTCCTCCTGGCGGCCGTCCTCTCCGCGGCGATCGGCCTTGAGCGGGGGATGCACGGCCGTCCGGCCGGGCTGCGCACCCACCTTCTCGTCGGGACGGGGGCCGCGCTTGTCGTCGTCACCTTCCTTGGCCTGATCGAGGGGCTGCCGAGCGAGTCGGCACGGATCGCCGCCGGGGTCATCACCGGGATCGGCTTCCTCGGGGCGGGGACGATCCTGCGCGTGGGAGACTGGGTGCGGGGTCTGACGACGGCCGCCTCCCTGTGGTTCGTGGCTGGCCTGGGGATCGTCGCCGGCACGGGGCTCTACGTCCTTGCGTTAGGTGGAGCGCTCACAGGCCTCGCGGCCCTGACCGTCATCGGTCGGCTCGAACACCGCGTCCGGACGACGATCTACCAGACCCTCCGCGTGGAGGTCACGGCGAGCGAACTCGACGCCGTCCGCGCCTGGCTTGCCGAGAGGTGCGCCCAGGGGAAGGTCCGTCTTCAGCCGACCCACTGGCGGTCGAGCGGAGGGGGGGAGAGGGTCGTCCTGACCTACCTGGTCCGGCACCGCGGCAGTCTCGACCTCCCGCGCTTGGCAGAGGACCTCTCGCGGGTGGAGGGAGTCCGGAGCGTGAGGGCCCAGATCTAGCGGCGCGCCGAACGCGGAAGGGCGCGGAGGAGGTCCTCAGCGCGGTTCGTCGTCTCCCAGGTCGCCTCCGGCTCACTGCGTCCGAAGTGGCCGTAGCAGGCGAAGGGCTCGTAGATCGGCCGCAGGAGGTTGAGGGCCTCGATGATCGCCGCGGGCCGGAAATCGAAGACCTTGCGCACGGCAGCGGAGAGAGCCTCGTCTGGGGCGCTCCCGGTCCCGCGGGACGTCGCCGTCAGGGTAAGCGGTAGAGAGCGGCCGATGGCGTAGGTGACCTGGACCTCCGCCTCCTCGGCGAGGCCGGCCGCGACGAGCGTCTTCGCGGCGCAGCGCGCGAAGTACGCGCCGGAACGGTCGACCTTCGTGGGGTCCTTCCCGGAGAAAGCCCCTCCCCCGTGGCCGGTGTGCCCGCCGTAGGTGTCGACCGTGAGCTTCCTCCCGGTCATCCCGGTGTCCGAAGCCGGCCCCCCAATGGAAAAGGCGCCGGAGGAGTTCACGAACAGGAGGGTCTCCTCGTCCCTCCACGATCCGACGACGGGGTCGAGGACATGCCTGAGGAGTTCGGCGCGGAGCGTCTCTTGGTCGACCTTGGGGTCGTGCTGGGCGGCGAGGACGACGGAGGAGACACGGAGTGGCCGTCGTCCCTCGTAGGCGACGGTGACGAGGGACTTCCCGTCCGGGCGAAGGAAGGGGAGGGTTCCCTCCCGGCGCAGTTTTGCCAGGCGGCGGATCAGGGCGTGGGCCAGGCTGATGGGGAGGGGCATCAGGGCTTCTGTCTCCTGGCAGGCGTACCCGTACATGACCCCTTGGTCGCCGGCGCCGACATCAGCGCCCCGGCCGCCCCCCCCCGTTGCCTCGCGCACGGCGCGGTCGATCTCGCGAGACTGCTCCTTGATGGCGTTCAAAACCCCGCAATCCGCATAGTGGAACCCGTACTCCGGCCGGTCGTAGCCAACGTCGCGCACGACGCGGCGGACGACCGCGCCCACGTCGACGTACGTGTCGGTCGAGATCTCCCCGCCGACGACGACGAGGCCCGTCGTGACCAGGGTCTCGCAGGCGACATGCGCGTCGGGGTCCTCGGCTACAATGGCATCCAGGATGGCGTCGGAGACCCGGTCAGCGAGCTTGTCCGGGTGTCCCTCGGCCACCGACTCCGCGGTGCGGTACGTTCTTTCCATGGGAGTTCCTGTGATGCTAGCCCGAGGCATCGTGTGCGGCAAGCTGGGAGTCCGCCAGAGCGGGGGCTAGAATCGCCCTTCGAGGGAGGTGGACATGGCGCGGATGGCGCTTCTTTACGGCGACAAGGCTGTGGGGGTTGACGTCCCGGAGGCCGAGCTGATCGGCGTCCTCGAGGGACGAGACGCGCCGGCGGTCGACTTCGAGGCGGAGTTCGATCGCGCGTGGCGGAACCCAATCGGGATCTCGGACCCCTCCCTGCGCTTCAAGCCAGGGGAGAAGGTGGTGGTCGTCGTCACCGACCATACGCGCTCCACCCCGACGAAGAGGCTCTTCCCTCTCTTCTGGGAGAGGATCCGCTCCTGCGTCCGGTCGGACGATGTGACGATCCTCGTCGGGAAGGGGACGCACCGCGCCCCCACGGAGGCAGAACTGGAGCGGATGCTGGGCGATCTCCGGCGCCAGTTTCGCGTGGCTCTTCACGACTGCGATGGGGACGTGGTCGAGATCGGGAGAAGCGCGCGCGGGACCCCGATCCAGGTGAACCGGCTCGTCGCCGAGGCAGATCGGGTCGTCACGATCGGGCACATCGCCATGCACTACTACGCCGGCTACTCCGGCGGACGGAAGAACATCCTCCCTGGCGCTGCCGGGCGACGGACGATCGAGCTAAACCACGCTCAGCTCACCGACCCGCGTTGCGAAGGGTGCGTCCACGACACGAACCCGATCAGCGAGGAGATGGTCGAGGCGGCCCGGCTCGCGAGGGTGGAGTTCATCGTGGACGTCGTCTGCGACAAGAAGGGCAGCGTGGCGCGGATCGTCGTGGGCGACCCCGAGGCCGCGCACGCGGCCGGACGGGCGTTCTGGGACTCCCTGTTCCAGGTTCGAGTAGGAGAGAGCGCTGACCTCGTCGTCGTTTCCGCGGGTGGGCACCCCAAGGACATCGACCTCTACCAGGCGTACAAGGCTCTGTACAACGCGGCGAAGGCGGTCAAGGACGGGGGGACGATCCTCCTCGTCGCCGCCTGCCCTGACGGGGTCGGGAACGAGGTCTTCACCGACTGGGTGATGCGCTGCCGGAGGCCGGACGAGGTCTTCGACATCCTCCAGAAGGAAGGGTTCCGTCTCGGCGGGCACAAGGCGGTCTACCTGGCCAAGGACCTGCGCCGGGCCGAGATTCACCTCCTCTCAAGCCTGAACGACGACCTCGTGCGCCGGTTCTTCCTTCACCCGGCCTCCGATCCGAACGCCGTCGTTGCCCAGGCAAGGGAACGCCGCGGGCCGGGCCTTCGCGTCCTCGTCATGCCCCACGGCGGGGAGACGGTCCCGGTCGTTTCCACGCCGGTCGGCCAAGCCGTTCGGTGATCGGGCCCATCCTTCGCTACGGGCGGGTCTCTTCGACGCAGGATGTCCTCCTCTCCCTCCTGGAGGCCGGGCAGGTGTCGCTTGGGACCGTCGTCATGGCCGAGGAGCAGGAGGCCGGGCGCGGCCGTCACGGGCGCCGCTGGCGGTCCCCTCGGGGTGGGCTCTACGTCTCGATCCTCCTGCGCTCCAATCCGCTCCTCTCTCTCTTGGCGGGCCTTGTCGTGGCCCGCGCCCTGCGAGACGAGGGGATCGACGCGCGCCTGAAGTGGCCGAACGACGTGGTCGTCGGAGAGAAAAAGATCGCCGGGATCCTCGTCGAGGCAGCGGGCGGATGGGCTCGGGTCGGGATCGGCGTCAACGTTACAGAGGCTCCCCTCTCCACGGCGACGTCCGCGTCGGCGGAGGCAGGGAGGGAGATCTCGCGGGAGGCGCTCCTCGAGGGAATCCTCCGCCACCTCGACCAGGGTGCTGAGAGGGTCGTTCCTGCCTACCGGGAGCTCTGCTCCACAATCGGTCGGCGGGTCGCCGTGGTGACCGGTGCCGGACGATCGAGGCGGCGGGTCACGGGGTGGGTCCGGGGGGTCGACCCACTGGGGCGCCTCCTTGTCGAGGCTGAAGGAGAGATCGAGGCCGTCGCCGCCGGGAGCTGCCGGCACCTCCCGGTTGACGCAGAGGAGGGGCCCCGGTACCGTGGCGGAGAAGGGAGGGAGGATGACGGTGATCGATGAGGCAATCGCGCTTGAAGGGCGGGCGCGGAGGATGTACACCGACGCGGCGAGTTCCATGCGGGACCCCAGCGCAAAGGAGATCCTCTCCCTCCTCGCTCGCGAGGAGGAGAAGCACGCCGTGGCCCTCGAGGAGCTGAAGAAGGGTGACTTCCGGGAGTTTTCCGCGTCCTCCTTCCTCCATGACGTGCGGGGAGTCATGGAAGGGGCGACCGAACGCGGCCAGGGAGTGATCTCCCAAGACGCCTCCCTGCGCGAGGTCCTGGCACGAGCGATGGACATGGAGCGGGCGACGGAACGCTTCTACCGCGACCATGCCGCGCAGGCGAGTGACAAGAGACTCCGCGACCTGTTCGGTCTCCTCGCCCACGCGGAGGAGGGGCACTACCTTCTCTGCAGCTCCCTTACGGAGTACTTCGATCGCCCGGCGGCGTGGGTCGAGTCGGCCGAGTTCGGACTTCGGCCCGACTACTAGCCGGCCTCGATCCCCCTCCCGCGTCTAAAGGTAGGCGGAGAGGGAGAGGAGTCCATGCAGCGTTGCCAAGAGCAGAGCGGCGACGGCCATTCCCCGGTGAACCTTGAGAGGTAGGCGCCGCTTCTTCCTCCGCACGGAGACCAAGACCGCGGTCGCAAGGAAGAGGGCGTAGGTGGCGAGGCCCAGGTAGAAGATGAGAGGCTTCCCGAGGAAGGTCGTGTAGGCGATGTCGGCGAGGGTCTTCATCTCTCCTCCTAGTCCAAGGTGATCGTGACGGTCGACCGCCCGGTGTGCTTCGTCGTCAGGCTGTCCGAGGTCGAGTGGAAGGCGAGGATGACTGTCACCGTCTGTCCTGGCGTGAGGGCGACGTCGTCCGCCTCCCCCGTGGCGAGAGGGAGGGCAAACTCGATGATCGTCTTGCCGTCGACCTCGCTCCCGCCCCGCTGCAAGAGGGACGAGACCCTATCGCCCCGGTGGCTGAATGGCCCACTCCCGAACTGGTCTTCTAGGGTGAGGGTCCCGTCCGTCACGGCCCCGATGAGGATGTTCGCCCCTTGCATCCGGTTCTTCGCGTCGAAGCCGACGGCGACCCAGCCGGTCCCTGGACCGACCAGGCCGACGTAGAGGGTGGAGACGTCGTTCTGCCAGAAGAGGACGACCCCGGTCCCTTCGTCGATCAGGACGTGCCGGTACTCCTCGGGGGCGATCGCGCCATCCGAGGCGGGAGGCCAGTCCACGTCGGTCATCTCGGCGGTGGCCGAGAAGGGAACGCTGGCGTCCCCAGCCACGATCCCGAGGTCAACCCGCCAGGCGGCGTCTTCTGGAGGACGGTCGTACCACCCGTCTCCATTCACGTCGACGTAGAGATCAACGCGGTAGGAGGCCTCCGTCTCGAGCGGCTCGAGGACAAGATCGAACGAGCCGGCAACCAGCGCCGTGGTGATGACGCGAACCACCTCCTCGCCGGCTGCTACGCCCACCACGCGGACCTCCAGGTGCTGCCCGACGTAGGCCTCCATCTCCGAGAGGGAGAGGGTGACCCGGGCCGGGGAGGCGAGGGCCGCGACACCCAGGGCGAAGATCAGGGCTACCGCGACGACGGTCCACGTTTCCTTCTTCACTGCGGCCTCCTCGTTCCCATCATGAGAACTCGAACCGATTCCTTGACACAACGGCTTCCAGAGGCTTGCGCTCGCGCGGCCCGAGTTCGATCCGGCGGTGGTCCTCGGAGAGGGTCGCTGGGTCTCCGGGGTGTCCGACGATGACGAGGGTGATAAGGGTGAAGTCCTCTGGGATCCCGAGGACCTGCTTCACCACCGTCGGGTCGTAGCCGGCGATGGGGTGGGCGATGAGGCCCATGGAGGTCGCCTGGACCATCAGTATCCCTACGGCCATCCCGCAGCCGAAGAGGAAGTAGTCCCGCCGGTCGGAAAGCTTGCAGTCGAGGTCTCGCTGGGAGGTAACCGCGATGAGGACGGGCGCAGGCTTCGTCCAGTAGTTTCCTCCTGGCATCGCCGCCTTGACCGCGTCGAGGGTCTTGCGATCGTCGACGACGACGAACCGCCAGGGCTGGTTGTTGAAGCAGGACGGAGCAAGATGGGCCGCACGGATGATGATGAGGACCTCCTCCTCGCTCACCGGTTCGGCAGACAGGGCGCGCTTCGCCCGCCGTCTCTCGATCAGAAGATGAGGTTCCATCGGAGGTCACCTCCTCGATGGCCCGTCGGGATCACTCCTCGGCGGGGTGCATCGGCTGCCCGCAGCAAACGAGCGTCCCGGCGCCTGGCTGGACGACCTTGACTCGCTGCCCGCAACAGGTGCAGACGTAGGTTCTGCCCTTGGTCGCCATAGGTTCCTCCTAGAGCTTAAGGGAGCTCTCCCACAGGCCGTGAAGGTTGCAGTACTCGACGGCGATCAGCTCCGAGAGGCCGGTCAGGCTCACGTGGGCGGTCACGTCCGGGCTCCCATACGTCGGCCCGAGATCGAACGTCGCGAGATGAACGAGCACGCCCCCTTTCACCCCGAACAAGGCGACCCACTTGATGTGGTGTTCCACTGTGTTTGGGTGCGGAGCCTCCTTTCCGACGATGACGCGGACGGTCCTCTGCGGGCAGTCCGGGCACGAGACGAGGTCGATCACCGGGACGTGCTTCTCCTTACCTTCTTGCTTGTCGGTTTTGATGAAATCCCCCAGTCGCATCGAGGCCTCCTTTCCGGCGCAGGCCGGTCTTGGCTAGTCGTCCTCCAACCCGCGCACGGCAGTCAGGATCTCGCGCAGGTCGGGAAGCTTCTCCATTGGATACACCTTAGCGAACCGGACAATCCCGTCCCCGTCGAGGAGAAAGACGGCGCGCTCCGAGAATCCGTCGTCCTTTCGGAAGATCCCGTAGCGCTCGGCGACCAGCCCGTGCGGCCAGAAGTCCGAGAGGAGGCGGGTCTGCGTGATCTTGAGGTGCTCCGCCCACGCCTTCTTTGACGGGACCGGGTCTACGTTCACCCCGAGCGCGACGGCGTTCGCGCCAGCGAAAGCCGTCGCGTTCGCCTCGAGGGCCTGCATCTGCTCCGAGCAGACCTTGGTCCACGCGAGGGGATGAAACGAGAGGACGACCGTCTCCCCGCGGAAGTCTCTGAGCGTAGCGAGCTTTCCGTGCTGGTCCTGCAGACGAAACTCTGGTGCCGGTCTTCCTGTCTGTACCATGCTCATGGCCTTTCCTCCTTGACGTTCGTCCTCTTCACTCGGAACGGCTCGAGGTGCCGCGCGATCTCCACCGGGCTGAGGGCAGGCAGTTCGGCCAGGGGCCTTCGCCCCATGCGGTCGTGGTACCGGGCCGCGAAGACGGGACGAGGCGTTCCCCGGTACAGAACGCCGATCCAGAGCCGAGAAGGGTCGCTCGCCCAGCGGATTGCCGCCTCGCGATCGCGCGCGTCGTGCTCTCTTGGCAAAGGGGCCGTCCGCTCACGGTACCACGCGGCGGGGTGCATCCCCCACGTCAGGCAAGGCTGGACGACCTCGACGAGGGAGAGGCCCGGCTGGGAGATCGCTTGGGCGAGGAGGTCGGCAAGGCCCGGGATCTCCCCGGCGTACCCGCGGGCGACGAACGGGGCATTGTGGAGGATGGCCATAGCGAGCATCTGGAGGGGCTCGATCTCCACCCCTTGGACCTGAAGGCGTGTCTTCTCGCCGAGCGGTGTCGTCGGCGAGGCTTGTCCCTTCGTGAGCGCGTAGAGCTCGTTATTGTGCACGACGACCGTGAGGTTGGGGTTCCGACGCAGGGCGTGGAGGAGGTGGTTCCCCCCCTCGCCGTAGAGGTCCCCGTCGCCCGAGGTGACGATCGTCGTCAGGGTGGGGTTGGCGACAACGATCCCGGTTGCCGCAGGGATCGCTCGACCGTGGAGCCCGTTGAAGACGTTTGCCGCGAGGTAGTGCGGGAGCTTCGCTGCCTGGCCGATCCCCGAGACGAGGCAGACCTCATGGGGCCTCTTTCCGAGCTTCCCGAGCGCCTGTTTGAGCGCCGCCAGGATCCCGAAGTTCGAGCAGCCAGGACACCACTGGCTCCCGGCCGGGCTCCGGAAGAGATCAGCGTCCATCGAGGGTCCTTTCGATCTCCTCTGCCGTGATCGGGAGGCCGTCGTAGCGTCGGACGGTCGCAGCGAAAGACGCCCCGAGTTCGCTTGAGAGGAGGCGCGCGAACTGCCCGGTCGCGTTCCCCTCCACGGAGACGAAGCGCGCCCCCTTGGGAAGGGAAACGTCCGGTAGAGGCCACAGCTCGGTGAAGTGGAGCGCCCCCACGCGCTTTCCCCGCGCGCGGAGCCGGTCCACCGCCTCGCGGATCGCCCCGCGGGTCGATCCCCAACCGACGAGGATCGTCTCCGCGTCTTCGGTGCGGTAGGCCTCTGGAGGCGCGATCTCCTCCCGCAGGGCGCCCGTCTTCCTGAGGCGCTTCTCGACCATGCGCGGGCGCATCAAGGCGAGATCCTCGGTGAGGTGTCCCGCCTCGTCGTGCTCATCGCTGTCGATGACGACGAGGTCCTCTCCCTGGCCGAGATAGAGCCGGGGGGAGACCCCGTCCGGCGTGAGGAGGTAGCGACGGTACGGCTGGAAATCGGCCGAGCGGGCCAAGCCAGCCTCCGGCCTCACTCGATCGATCGGGAAGTCGGGGAACGAGAAGAGGGAGTCGGCGAGGAGCTGGTCGGAGAGGACGATGGCCGGGACCTGGTACCGATCGGCGAGGTTGAACGCGCGGACGATCTTCTCGAACGCGTCATGCGGATCGGAGGGAGCGAAGAGGAGTCGCGGGAACTCCCCGTGGCCGGCGTGGAGGGCGAACAGGAGGTCCCCCTGTTCCGTCCGGGTGGGGAGACCGGTCGCCGGGCCCGGGCGTTGGGCGAGGACGATCACGATCGGCGTCTCGATCATCCCGGCCAGGCTGAGCGCCTCCACCATCAGGGCGAACCCTCCGCCGGACGTCGCCGTCATCGCCCTCGCCCCGGCCGCTGAGGCGCCCAGGGCCATGTTGACGGCCGCGATCTCGTCCTCCGCCTGCTCGGCGAAGACGCCGAGGTCCTCCTCCTTGGCGAGGGCGGTGATGATCCCCGTGGAGGGAGACATCGGGTAGGCACTCATGAACCGGCACCCCGCTGCAGCGGCGCCCAGAGCGAGGGCGTCGTTCCCGGAGAGGAGGAAGGGATTCGTCCGTCTTCCCTTTGGCACCTCCGCGGCCCGGGGGCCGACGAGTCCGCTCTCTTGGGCGAGAGCGAAGCCACGTTGCGCGGCGGCGACGTTGCGCTCTCGTACCTCGCGCGACTTCCCACCGAACAGGTCGCTGGCCGTTCGCTCGAGCGAGGCGAGATCCATCCCGAGCAGGGCGCCGAGGGCCCCGGCGGCAATCGTGTTCGCCATGCGACGGTCTCCCATCTCCTCAGCCGTCCGGCGGAAAGGAAGCGTGCCCCTCCGAGGGTTTGCCTCTGAGACGCGTTCCCCGTCCGCGAGAAGGAGCCCCTCCGGCCGGAGCAGGGGGCCGTACGCCGCCTCGACGTCCGGGTTCAGGGCGAGGAGAAGGTCGGCGTCAAGGCGGGGTGCGTTCAGGTTGGAGGAGGTTAGACGGATTCGGAAGCTTGACCGTCCCCCGCGGATGCGCGACTCGTACTCCTGATACGCGAAGACCGCATGCCCCTCGCGCAGGGCGGCGCGGGCGAACAGCTCGCCCACTGTCTGTACCCCTTCTCCCGCCGCTCCGGCGATGACGACCGAGAGGTCCATTCGTCTAAGGTTCCTTGTGGCGCGCCACGATGGCGTCGGCCAGCCGGTCCAGGGCAGCGCGGGTCTCGTCCGTCGGGAGCCCTCGACACAGGACAGAAGGGAGCCAGTCCGGCTTGAGTGGATCGAGGAGCGCCTTCATCCGCGCCTCCGCCTGGCTTGACCATCCGTAGGATCCGATGAAGGCCGCGTGGCGGAGCTTGGGACGCAAGGCAGCCGCGAGGTACATCGCGCTGACCGCGGAGGGGTGCGGTCCGACGAGGACGGTGGGCGCCCCGATGACGAGAGTCCGCGCGTCGACGAGGGCCATCGCGAGCCTCCCCAGATCGGTCACCGTCAGGTTGAACGGCTCGACCCCCACTCCGCGCTCGGCCAGGGCAGCGACAAGGCGCTCGGCCATCCTTGCCGTGCTTCCGTGCATGGAGACGTAGGCGAGGACGACCTCGTCCTTCGGCGGGGAGAGCACCCAGTCCCGGTAGGCGTCGAGGATGAAGGAGGGCTCCTGGTGGATCGGCCCGTGGCTCGGGGCGATCAGGGAGAAGGTGTAGCGCGCCAAGCGCTCGAGGTGACCTTGGATTGCCGCGCGGAACGGCATCATGATCTCGGCGTAGTAGCGCTTCGCCGCCTCGTAGACCCGCGGCCGGTCCGTGTAGAAGAGGCCCGGCAGGGCGAGGTGCGAGCCGAAGAGATCGCACGGGAAGAGGACCCGCTCCTCGCGCAGGTAGGTCAGCATCGTCTCCGGCCAGTGCACCCACGGGGCGTGGAGGAACTCAAGTGTCCGTCCGCCCAGGGAGACGGTCTCCCCGTCCTCGACCGGCGTGATCCGATCCTCCGGGACGCCGAGGTGGTCAACGATCATCCCCTTTGCTTTGGGTGTCGCCAGGACGCGCGCATGGGGGTAGCGGTTGAGGACGACCGGGAGGGACCCGGAGTGGTCCTGTTCCACGTGTTGGATCACCACGTAGTCGACCCGCGGCACCCCCGCGAGGTGCGTGAGGAGGACCTCCGTCTTCATCGGGTCAACCGTGTCGACGAGGGCCGTCTTCTCTTTGCCCGTGATGAGGTAGGCGTTGTAGGTTGTCCCGTCCGGGAGGGGGATCAGGTCGTCGAAGAGACGCCGATCCCCGTGGAGAGCCCCCACCCACCGGACGCCCGGGGCGATCTCCCGCGCCGTCACGTCTTCTCCCTTCTTAGAGAGCGTCGGATCATGCTAGTCCTCCTCGAACATCTCCTTCCCGGCCCCGCAGTCGGGGCAGGTCCAGTCGTCGGGCAGGTCCTCGAAATCCGTCCCCGGGCCGACGCCGCTCGTCGCGTCGCCCCTTTTGGGGTCGTACACGTAGCCGCACACGGTACAGGTCCACTTGCTCATCCGGTCCTCCTTCGCATTGTCTTGCGATACTCGTTGTAGGTGAGGGGTTCTCCCTCCGGCCGCGTCCCGGCGCGCTCGACCGAGGCGACAAAGAGGGTGTGGGTTCCGAGATCGAAGCGCATTTCAGGGACGACGCGGCACTCGTAGAACGCCTTGGCACTCGGCAGGATCGGCGCGCCACTTGCTCCCACTTCGTGGGGGAAGCCAGCGAACTTGTCCACCGTCCGTCCCGACTGAAACCCGAAACGACGGATCGTCTCCTGAACGGCAGGGTCCCCCCGGTCGAGGACATTCACCACGAAGGCACCGCTTCTCTCGATCATCTCATGTGTGAGCGAGCGGACGTTCACCCCGATCGCGACTCGCGGCGGGGTGCTCGTCACCTGCATCAGGGCGTCGAGGCACTGCCCGTTCAGGCGTCCTCCGGACGCCGCGGTCAGGACGTACAGGCCGTGCGTGACCTCATACAGGGCCTGGTTGAGACCTGGGGCGTCCTCGGCCAACGTGAACGACATCCTAGCCTCCGCGTTCAGCGCGTCCTGCATCTTCCTCCCGATCCTCGCGCCTTCCTGTGTCCCTGTGCGCGAGGTGCCGTCGGGGCCACGGTCCTCGTCCGCCGTGACCCCGGTAGCGCGCAGTCTAGCACATTTCCCTACCAGTTCTCTCCCAGGATCTCGAAGTGCGCCTGGGGATGAGCGCACGCCGGGCAGAGCGCCGGGGCCTCGGTCCCGCTGTGGAGGTAGCCACAGTTTCGGCAGCGCCAGACGACGGGCTTGTCCCGCTTGAAGACGCGGCCCGCTTCGAGGTTCGACCGGAGGCCAAGGTAGCGCTTCTCGTGCTGCTTCTCCGCCACGGAGATCGCCTCGAAGGCGCGCGCGATCTCGGGGAACCCTTCCTCCTGCGCCACCTTGGCGAAGCTGGGGTACATCGTCGTCCACTCGTAGTGTTCCCCGCCGGCAGCGGCCTTCAGGTTCTCCGTCGTCGGCCCGATGACGCCCGCCGGAAACGCGGCCTGGATCTCGACCTCTCCCCCTTGGAGGAACTTGAAGAAACGCTTGGCGTGCTCCCTCTCCTGGTCCGAGGTCTCCTCGAAGATCGCCGCGATCTGTTCCAGCCCCTCCTTTCGAGCTTGACCTGCGAAGTAGCTGTAGCGGTTCCTCGCCTGCGACTCCCCGGCGAACGCCGTCAGGAGATTCCGTTCCGTCTTCGATCCCTTCAGGTTCATCCGATCCTCCTTCTTGTCGTCTTCTCCGTTCAACGCTGACAGCCCGGGCAGAGGTACGTCGACCTCCCGCCTTGTCTCATCCGTTCGACCGTCTCCCCACAGCGCGGGCACGCCTCGCCCTCCCGTCCGTAGACCGCGAGGGCCTCCTGGTACTCGCCCCGTCGCCCGGCAGCAGGCCGGAAGTCGGAGACCCCGCTTCCGAGGGTTGTCCCGGCGCGGGCGATCGCCTCGTTCAAGACGAGACCGATCGCGCGGTGGAGGGCGCGCACCTCTCGCGGAGGGACATCCCTCGCTCGCCGGCGAGGGTCGACCCGCGCGTGCCAGAGCGCCTCAGCGGCGTAGATGTTCCCGATCCCGGCGATCCGGCGTTGGTCCATCAGGAGAACCTTCACAGGGGAGCGGGACGTGGCGAGGATCGCCGCGAGGCGTCTTGGTGTGAATGCCCGGTCGAGCGGGTCGATCCCCACCGCGTGAGGGAAGGCCCCCTCCACACACTCGACCGTCCCCAGGCGCCTTGCGTCGATGAACCGGACCTCGCCACGGTCCAGGACAAGCACGAGGCGCGTATACCGGGCCTCCTCGGGATCGCAGGAGCACAGGAGCCGCCCGGACATCCGCAGGTGGACGAGGAGGGACCGGCCCCCCTCGAATTCGAGTGCGATGTACTTCCCTCTTCGAGAGACCGACGCGATCCGCTCCCCCACGAGGGCGTCGGCAGGGAGGGAGAGCTTGCGATCGAGGACGCGGACGCGACGGACCCTGGCGCCGCAGATCGGCTGTAGTCCGCGCACGATCGTCTCTACCTCTGGCAGCTCCGGCATCCTCCCCCCTTAGACTCTTCCTAGATGTAGGAATGGGCCTCATGTCTATCCTGGCACGTCCGACAGATGCCGTACAGGCTCATCTGCACAGCTTCAATCCTGTGCCCCAGCACCTCATCCCCCGGGCGGAGGGCGCACGGAAGCTCAAGATCGTACAGCTCACCGCAGGAGCGGCACAGGAAGTGGGGATGGCTTGGAGGGCCGGCGTCATAGTGCGCCACCTCCCGGGTGATCGTGAGCTCGCTCACCGTCCCGGCCCGCTTCAAGGCCTCCAGCGCGTTGTACACCGTTGCTCGCGAGATGGATGAGGAGCGCCCCTTCACGCCGGCGTAGATCTCCTCGGCCGTGGGGTGAGACCGCGTCGATTCAAGGAAGGACAACACCGCCAGGCGCTGCGCTGTGGGAACAAGCCCGGAACCGCGAAGCCTCTCCGCACGATCCCGATTCCCCATTTGGACTTATTCTAGATCGAAAGCGTGGCCGGGTCAATTCGGCTGACCGCAGAGGAGAGAAGCGGATCCAAGAGCCTCCTAGAGACGAGGGACAGGCTCCCCTCCGGCTTGAGGGTGGAAGCTCGGGACGAGGCGACGCAGGGCTGCAAGCAAAGAGGGCGGGTGGTCTGTCCGCGCCGCCTCCGTCAGGAGCGCGAGGCCCTGCCGCAGTTCCTCCGGACTCCACGGACGTCCCAGTTTGGCGGTGAGCACCCGCGCGTGAGCCGTCATGTTCGTCCCCTCCTCCGCGGTGAGGAGCTCCTCGCGGAGCTTCTCTCCAGGCCGGATCCCGGTGAAGACGATCGGAATGTCCCGGTCCGGCTCCAGGCCGGAGGTGCGGATGAGGTCGCGCGCGAGGTCGAGGATCCTGACCGGCTCTCCCATATCGAGGATGAAGACCTCACCGCCCTTCCCCATCGCTGCCGCCTGGAGGACGAGGCGGACGGCCTCAGCCGTGGTCATGAAGTAGCGCTCCATTTCGGGATGCGTCACGGTGACCGGTCCGCCGCGGCGGATCTGCTCGACGAACGTGGGGAGGACGCTTCCCCGGCTCCCAAGGACGTTCCCAAAGCGGACTCCCAACGCCCGCATCTCCCCCTCCGCTCCCACGGCGAGGACGACCTTCTCCGCGACCCGCTTCGTGGCTCCCATGACCGAGGTCGGGTTCACGGCCTTGTCGGTGGAGATGAAGACGAACGCCTCGCACCCCGCGCGCCGGGCTGCCTCGGCGACGACCGAGGTCCCGAGCACGTTCGTCTTCACCGCCTCGGCGGGGAAGGTCTCCATCAGCGGGACGTGTTTGTAGGCGGCGGCGTGGAAGACGAGTTGCGGCCGATGCTTGCCGAAGACCGCCTCCATCCGCTCCGGGTCGCGCACGTCCCCGATGAGGACGGTCGCGCTCCGGCCGGGGAGTCGCCTGTGGAGGTCGGCCTCGAGGTGGAAGAGGCCGGTCTCGTCGATGTCGAGCGCAAGGAGGGAAGCCGTTCCGAAGCGGAGCACCTGTCGGCAGAGTTCCGAGCCGATCGACCCTGCCGCCCCGGTGACGAGGACCGTCTTCCCGGAGAGGAAGCGCTCAATCGACCGCGGGTCGATCGCCACCGGCTCGCGACGGAGGAGGTCCTCCGGCTGGACCTCGCGCACCTCGGAGACGCGGACCTCGCCGCTGTAGAGCTCGGAGAGAAACGGAAGGATCTTGATCTCCCCCACCCCGGCCTGGCGGGCGAGATGGACCGTCTGTCCGATGACGCGGGACGGGGCGGAGGGCATGGCGATGATCACGGCGTGCACGTCAAGCGAGCGAACGAGGTCGGGGAGGCGCTCCCGCGGCCCGAGGACCCGGACCCCGTGAAGGACAAGGCCGCGCTTCCTCCGGTCGTCGTCAAGGAAGCCAACCGGCCAGAAGAGGCTCTCCTCTTCGTCCAGGATCCCGCGGACGAGCTTCTCCCCCGCCTCCCCAGCGCCGACGATCAGCGTCCGCTTGCCCCTCCGGCGGAGGGTGCCGCGGGTCCGGGCAAGAGCGTGCTCGACCAGGCGCCGGGCAAGGCGGATTGAGCTCACCCCGAGGAGGGTGAGGGCGAAGTCGATCCCGAGGACGGAGCGGGGGACGCCGGAGAGGGCCGTCCCGTGGCGCAGGACGAACAAGACGCCGGCCAGGGCGAGGGAGCCTCCCGCGCAGGCAAGGCCGGTGCTGTAGAGCTCCTCTAGGCCGACGTGGGCCCAACTGAAACGGTAGAGACGGAACGCCACGAGGAAGGCGAGCTTCACCCCCACGGCGATCGGGAGGGCGCGGAGGAAGAGGTCCAAGTAGCGAGCCGGGATCTCCCCATCGAAGCGGAGGAGGAAGGCAAGGTAGAAGGAAAGGGCGATCACCCCGGTATCAGCGAGAATGAAGGCGAGCCTCTGGCCGAGCCGCGGCGAGCGGAACATCGAGGACGCGCGCCCAAGAAAGCTTCCTTCCCGATTCCTATCGGTCATTGTAGGCTTGAAGGAACGTATCCCGGGGGATCTCCGCCCGTGAGAGGATCGTGCGTAGGGTCGTGGCCCTGTAGGTCGATCGGCTGGGGCAGGGTCATGGGGGTCCAAGTCCCATCTGGATTCTCTCGCCGAAGCGCGATGTGCTCTCTCTCCCGAACCACCTCGAATCCAAGAGCCTGGAAAGCTCTTAGGACCTTTGCTCTTGGGGCGTCTCTGGGGAACCTAGGCATCGAGCGCGACTTCAGCTTCCGCAACCGTCAGGTCTTCTGGAGCGGCAATCCCTTCCAGGACATCTTTCCCAAACGTCTCGATGTGGAAGACAGTAGCCTTCCGAATGCTCTCCAACGCCTCCTCGAAGGTGTCGCCATCGCTCACGACGACGCCCTTGAGGCCGAGAGGGTAGGCGACGTAGCCTTCGGGTGTCCGCTGGATGATGACCTTGAACCGCTTTGTCGTGGCAGGCTCCTCTCTCCAGCGGGAGTTGCCCGCCGGAACAGTCGTGCCATTATACCTTCTACCTTGATGCGACGAGTTCGGCGAGCGCCTCGACGACCGTCTCCACCTCGCCTCGCGAGAGCCGGTTGTAGAACGGGAGGGCAATCGTCCGCGCCGCGACGGACTCCGTGATCGGGAAGTCCCCCTCCTTCGTCCCGAGGAGGTCGCGGTAGAACGGCTGGAGATGGATCGGCTGGAAGTAGTTCCGACAGCCGATTCCCCGTGTCTCGAGGCCTCTGAGGACCCAGTCGCGGTCCTCCCGGGTGAACCCCTCGGCCAGCCGAACCACGTAGACAAACCAGCTCATGGTGACCCCAGACGCGACGCAGGGCGCCTCAACCCCCTTGACGCTGGCGAGCGCCTCGGCGTACCAGGAGGCGACCTGTGCCCGTGCGGCCAGGATCTCCTCGAACCGCTCAAGCTGCGCGAGACCAAGAGCGGCCGACATCTCATCCATCCGGTAGTTATAGCCCAGGCGTGCGTGCAGCAGCCATTCACCGCTCTCGCTTCTCCCCTGACTGACGAGGCTCCGGCAGAGAGCAGCGACGCGATCATCGCTCGTCAGCACCATGCCGCCCTCCCCGGTCGTGATCTGCTTGTTCGGGTAGAAGGCGAAGACGGCTGCCCGTCCGAACGAGCCGCACCGCCGCTCGCTGAGGGCCGACCCGAGGGACTCGGCCGAGTCCTCGATCAGGAGGAGCTTATGGCGCTGGGCGATCGCCTCCAGGGTCGGCCAGTCTGCCGGGTGTCCGAAGACATCCACGGCAAGAATCGCCTTCGTGTGGCGCGTGATCGCTGCTTCCACCCGTGCCGGGTCGAGATTGAGCGTCTTTCGCTCGATATCAGCGAAGACCGGCCGCGCGCGCTCGAAGAGGAGGCAGTTCGAGGAGGCGACGAAACTGAACGGAGTCGTGATCACCTCGTCCCCGTCCTGGAGCCCCAGGGCGCGGACGATCAGGTGCAGGGCGCTTGTCCCGCTGTTCGTTGCGACCGCGTGACGGACCCCGGCGAACTCGGCCATCGCCTGCTCGAAGGCGGCGACCCGAGGCCCCATGGCGAGGGTCGGGCCCCGCAGCACCTCGAGCACGGCCTCTCTGTCCGCGTCCGTGATGTCCGGCCGCGCGAGGGGGATCGTCATGGTTGGCCCTGCCTCTCGAGATGCTGTTCGGCAAAAGCCTTCCCCATCTCGGAGAAGATGTCACTCAGAGAGGGTTCGTCGGTTGGGTTGTGATCGGCAGGATTGCTGGTTGGGTGACAGTGCCACCCGCCGAGGTTGTCGATTCCGAACGTGCGTCGGCCGGACACGATGAGAGAAAGGTCCAGCCTCCTGGTCCTCGGCGCGTAGAACAGGGAGACGAACGCCTCTTGAGACAGGACGATCCGAGCCTTCAGCCGCAGGGACGACGCTTCCTGGATCTCCCAGAGTCCCTTCGGGAGCAACCGCTCCGCGAGTACGCGAGCGTCGGCCAGAACCGAGTCAACGGGCAGGAAGTTCATGATCGCGGCGTTGCAGACGCCTGCCCGACCTTCCTGAGCTGTGTGCGCCGGAGAGCCGCCTCGTCGACGAGGCTCTCCCACTCCATGTAGTCCGCCTCTGATTGGTGGGAGGATGGGGAGGGGATCTCGCCGACTTCCCACGCGCGGGCGAAGTCCGCGAACTCCATCCCGTACTTCGCCTCAAAGGCCACGATCCGATCAGAGCAGACTTGGAGTCGTCTCGTCAGGTCGCTTGCCACGAGCTGCACGAGCTTCTCATCAAGGCTGTCTCCGTCCAGGTAGCTCAAGATCTCATCAAGGGACTCCGGCACGCGGATGACCTTCACGGGACCACCTCCTGTTGCTCAAGGTGTAGCGCATGAGCGCCTCAAGGATAGCACATTCCTGAAGGGCCTCGGCCTCGCTTCTCATAGACCACCT
>Ga0315291_10002454_pt1 | contig 24326 bp, 39 predicted proteins | sample YL17G12_20_MG_FD_203070 | JGI IMG/M metagenome (GOLD analysis project Ga0315291, IMG submission 203070) | Sediment microbial communities from Yellowstone Lake, YNP, Wyoming, USA - YL17G12_20 | ecosystem: Environmental > Aquatic > Freshwater > Lake > Sediment | place: USA: Wyoming | collected... | reverse complement strand
AGATTCTAAATATATAATAGGATTAAATCCTACTTTTTGGAAAAAAGGAATTTAAACATGGAAAAAAAAGATAATTTTATAGATAGAACTATCTATTTAATTAGAAAAAAATTAGAATTAAATTTATTAAATGACGGTACTTTAGAAGAAATGATAAATAAAGCAAGAGAATTAATAGAAGAAATCTACAAATAAAGGAGGTGAAATAATATGGCAGCTACACATGAGTTTTCAGAAAGTAATTTAGTAGGAGAGGTGGTTCACGATGGGATAGCGAATTTAAATCTAGGTTCTAATGATTCTTACGAATTAAACACTACCACTTATCCAATCACTAGGGGTCAATCTTCTTTTGAGAAATATCTTCGTTGTAAATTTAGTGATACTTTTACTGAAATTAGTAACATGAAATTTTGGCGTTCTGATGTTTTAGGTTATAAAACAGGAGAAACATTAAAAGCAGCAGCGAATGTGGCTTTTGCAACTCCATCAGCAACACCTAATGCAGATTCTGATATACCATTAAATGAAGGTGCATCATTAGCAATTCAATCAGCAGCAGGTACTACAACGATTACAGCACCAGGTTATACAAAATATATGAGATTACAACTTCAGACTACTGGTTCAACACCTAGTGGTTCAGTTTTTCAAAAAACGATGACCTTCCAATATGATGAAATTTAAAGGAGTAATAAATGTCTAATTCAATAGATATAAATTTGGGAGATAACAATTCAATGAAATCTCTCTCCTTTTACTGGATGGCAGAATTTAGTAATGGAGTTATTTTTCAATTTAAAGATGGAAAAGAACATAAATTTCAAGAAGTTTTAGATAGAATTAATGAATTAGAATTTTTTCATTTATATCATAAAGATGGAATAACAAATATTAATTTTATAGTAGATTTAAAAAAAGGATTTATAAAAACATTAGATTCTAAAGAACCAACAGAAGTAAGTGAAAAGAAAAATATTCGTCTTATTTATTTTCGTAGGCATAAAGTAACATTAACAGAATCAGGGAAAGAACAATCACACATTATAGAGTACCATCTTGGTTTACAATGGAATAATAAATTAGGAAATAATCAGAAAATAATACTTATAATAGATGAACAAGGTAATTGGATTTTAGAATAACAATTATAGAAAAGGAGACAATAAAATGGCTAACTTAATAGATAATGATGCAAAAGTATTTACAGGAAATAGAATTGAAGGACATGGGCAAAATAAAGTTATTAGAATTAGTACAGGACGACTTTATACTGCTCATATTAAGGAAGATGGAACAATAGAAGTTAGTTATTCTGATGATTCAGGAAGTTCTTGGTCATCGGATACTACCTTTACAGATGTTACAAGTGATATGGTTTCATTATGTAAGTCTGAATTAGATGATGTATTCTTAGCTTATACAGTAGGAACCTCTACCCCCTTCACAAGTTTAATTAAGAAGAGAGACCATACCACAGGAACTTGGTCTGAAATATCAAATATGTCAATTGCAGATACTGCCAGCACTTTGTCAAAAACCTTAATTACTTATAGTAGATATTTGGCACATAGATTATATGCTGTTTGGTTTTCAGGTAGTTCGTCATCAGCTTATATTAATGTTAAATACTCAGATAATTATGGAACTACTTGGTCATCTATAGTTGCGAATAGTATGACTTATGGCTATTTTATGAGTGGTATAGACACAAGTCCTAATAACGGTAATATATACATAGGATATACTGCTCCTGGTATTGGCGGAAACAAATATATGTTCGGTGCTGGTTTAAATTCTTCTGGAGTATATTTTGGTAATGATGGGTCGCCAGATACACATATGGATATGCCAACCTCGTCTATTGAGTTAGCTATGGATACTAATGGAGACAGATGGTATCTTATGATGTTTAAATGGGGTCTAGACAGTAACTATCACTTGAGGCTTTATAAGAATGGTACATCTTTGTGGGACGTAGGCTGGTCAACCACAGAAATCATTTATAAGGGTTGTATTGCTATAGGATTAGATGGTGCCGATAATTCTTATATTCTCTATACAAAAATAGCAAATAATAAAACCTATTATAGAAAATGGAATAAGATAGCAGGAACTATGGGGGTAGAGACAGTATTATCTTCTACAACATTAGGTTATAGACCTGGATTAGAACAACATTCTTTAGTATCGAGTACAAATATACATACAAGTTATTACGGAGATTAACCAATGGCTACTACGCAATATTGGGATGAAAGTCTACCTGCCGAAACAGGTGCTTATAAATATTATCATCAAGAACTTCCAATAAAAACTATAGTTCAGAAAACTATTTTATCTGATGCAAAAATAGTTGACCAATATCAACAAACTATAAATTCAAATGCTAAAATTTTTGGAACTAATCAACAAACAATCTTATCAGATAGTAAAATAAAATCAGAAAATAATCAAAAACAAATAACATCAGATGCTTCAATTACTTCTATTATACAAAAATTTATTATATCAGATACAAAAATAAAAGTAGAAGATATACAAAAAAATATATTATCAGATGCTATTATTAGTATACATCATCATGAAAGTATTCTTTCAGATAGTAAGATTTTGGTATTAGGGCAGCAGAAAACTATTTTATCAAATGCTAAAATTGTTATACAAGTTTTAGTTGATTTTGTAAATAAAATAAATACAGTTAAACAAGTTTTATATGATATAAATAATAAAGTTAATACAGTTATTAGAGTTTTATCAGATGTTAATAATTTTATTAATACATGTAAATCAGTTATTTCTGATATTACAAATGATTTTAGAACTAAGAAATTAACTTTAAATAATATTACAAATGATATAAGATTTTTATATAGTTGGCAGAAGGCAACAAATGGAACTTTACAATCATTAGGAAAAGAATATATTACAGTTTCTATTGGTGGAGTACCACAAACTGATATAGATATTGATTCTATTACCATTTCAAAAGATTTAAATAGTTCACATACAGCAACATTTGAATTAGGTAGAGCTTATGATGCAACCAAACCTACAATGGAAGCAACTATAAAAATTAAATATAATAATTGGATATTATTTTCTGGATATATTACTAGTATTTCTCCTTCTGAAGACCCAGAAAAAATAAGAATAAATTGTCAAGATGAATATTGGAAACAAAATAAATCCAATGTTTATTATCATGTTGGACATAAACCCACAGATGATAAAGAACTTTATTATGAAACTTTAGCATCGGCTTTAACTACCGAACATGGATGGACTCCTGGAATTGGTAATTTTACTCCAGAAGTAAAGGATAATTTTGCAGTAGGAAAATCAGAGGCTATTACAAATCTTATTAAAGAGATAGGTAATTATGGTTGGTTTTATGATATAGATACAACAAAAAAATTATGGACTGCTGGGCAGGGGTCAATTATTACATTAAAAAGACAAACATTAGGAGAAAATATAAATTTATATGATATTATAAATCATTCTTTTGAAGAATCAGTTGAAGATATTGTTAATAAATTTAGAGTACAGATGGGTAATAAAGTTATTCGTAGATTTAATGAAACTGGAGGAAGTAGAACCTATACTGGTGAAAATTATGACGCTTATACGGAATTTCTTATTCCAGCATGGGATAGAAGTTTAGAATTAATGTCCAATCAAACAGGTTCTGGTTATGGATATGACCATCCAAATCCAGAATTTACTGAAGAATATCGTGATGTATTTACCAAATATTATATGCCTTATTTAAATCCAGAATTATCTTCTTGGTCAGACCGTCAAGCTCCCTATGTAGAATTTTATTCAACTGAATGGCTAATGTTTAATGTTGTTGAAGAAGTTGTAACAGAAGGTTTTACTATTGATTTTGAAAATCAATTAATAACATTTAATGAACCTAGATTTTTATATCAAACTGATGATAGAGGAGAAATTAGTGCTATAAGAGCACCGACAGTAAAAATATTTTTATTTAAAAAGAATTATTATACATATACAGTAGACCCAAGTGATGACCCAACTGAAGATGTATCAAATCCATTAATGTTTTTTACTGATAAAATGGGTAGTTATTCCGATACTATTATGAAAGATTTAAATCTTTCTGGTTTATCTATACAAATTGGTAGAGGAATGATAACTACAGCAAAGGATTATGTACCCTCATGGGATGATACTAATTTTGCACATGATGTAGCAAATTGGGAATTAAGTAAATTATGTGATAAAAAAATAAGAGGAACTATTGAAATTACATTAGATGCAATGTGTTTTTATAATATAGATTTAACTAATCGAATTTATATTGCAGGAATTACAGATGAACCAATGAATATTACTTCAATTTCTTATAATATAGGTTCATTTACTGTGTCCTTACAATTAGAAAATTCTAGATACTATAATCGGTCTATATCAATACAGAGTCATGGAGAATAAAAAGTAAGGAGAAATAATATGTCATTAAATAGTAGAATAGAAAAATTAGAAAATACAATAGTAGATTTAGAAGCTAAAATTAAAGATTTATCTCAAAATACAGAAGAAAAATATAAAACACCTATTTCTGTAGTTGGTGGTACAAGGGATAGACCAATTATAACCCCCCTTGATATTAAAGCAAAAAAAGGTCAGATGGTAGGAGGACCAGTAATTTGGAATACATCTGAATTAGAAACTCCCCCCATTAATATAGAACCTCCAGTTCCAGATTCTATAAGAGGAAAAGGATATAACAAACATTCTCATTCTAGATTTTCAGGTGGTGCATTAATAAAAGATGTTATAGAAATTGTAGAATATGATTTTATTACTACTCCTGTTATAAATAAACATAGCCAACAATTTTGGGTAACTCAACCGAACATAGTTAAAGAAGAAAATACTGATGGACAACAAGTAGATAAAATTGGTTTATTAGATTTAGTCTTTAATCCAGATACACAAACATGGGGCTGCCCTGCTTATGAAATAGATATTAAAAAATGTTATTTAATTGAAAGAGATAAAAATGGAGCCATTGCATTAGATTCTAAAGGACATGAAAAAAAGAGTCCACTTTATAATATAGACCAAACTAAAACTTCAGTAATTTGGGATGAAAATGGTAATTGTTGGAGATTTTATGCTGCATATGCACCTGGAGAACCTTAAAAAATGGCTATAGACAAATGCCCCTATTGTTATCGCCCTTTAGGAACGCATACTCACGACCCTATACTCTTACCCAATGGGTCTAAATATAAATGGAGTGATGATACTCATTTAATTGAAGAATCAGACCTTACAAAAAGAATTTATAAAGGAATTTATCAAATAAATGAAGATGATATTATTGAATTACAGAATGAATTAAAAACTTTAGAAGAAGAAAATTTAGATATTGGAGACCGCACTACATTTTCACCTCTAAATTCTAGTGGTAAATTTCAAATAACAGGTAAACATATTAAAGAGATGAGAGATTCTGTAGAAAAATTATTGATAGAATTTGGATTAACAAAAACTGATTATTTTAATTATGATGAAGAAAATAATCATATAATAAATCCTATAGGAGATAAAATAGAATGGACAAACCCAATTACAGATGCTATTGATTTACAAAAATTTCAAGTAAAATATATACATATAGAAGATTTAAGACATTTTATTCAATCTATGGGTTTATGGGATACCAGGATTTTATTACATCCGATTAGATTTTCTGATTCTACTTCTCCACATATTTTAAAAATATTAACTGATTTAAGTAATGTTTCAGGTTATTCAATTTGTTCTGATGAATCATATCTTTATATTTATGATAGTATAAACTTTAGACGTATAAGGAAATATAGAAAATTAGATGGTTTTTTATTGGGTAATTACAATACTCCTGGAACAACTAATGATGAGTACAATGTTAAATCTATTTGTGTCGATGTTAATTATGTTTGGGCTACATATACTAATTCAATTAATACTTTTGCATATGTTTTAAAATTAAATAAAAATACTTTTATTATAGATGATGTTACATGGTTTAATATAGGGGTTCCAAGTCCTTATTGGAATACTTTTATAGCTACAGATTTAAATTATCTTTATATTACTGGATTTGATGGAACAAATTCAATTTTATATAAAATAAATAAATCTGATAAATCCTATATAATTAATAATCTAGGAAATGTTACACATGGTGGAATTGGTCTTGATGATAGCTTTATATATGTTGTTACGAGAGATGGTACACATAGTCATCTAATAAAATTCAATAAAAATTTATCTATAAATACTCAACTTATGGATGATAATTTATTAACTTATTATGCACCTACTGTAACTACAGGGAAAGAATACATTTATGTTAGAGGAATGAAATCAGATGGTACAACAGCAGCAATTAGAATTTATGATAAAAATTTAAATTTTATTATTGAATTAACCTCGATTGATGGAAATCCTATTAGTTATACTAATACGGTTCATTTTCAGGCAGAGGGATGTATTTTTTCAGAAGAACAATATAAATATTCATTAGTTTAATTTTTATTTAATTTATCTAGATTGTACATTTTATCTGATACAAGTCTAAAAAATTAGACATAATAAAACCCAGTATAAATTAATGTACTGGGTATTATTTTATAAATTAAATTATTCTCTTTCCAAACAATCTTTGACAAAATTTAAAGTAAAATAAATTGCCTCTTTAATTTCTCTATAATTAACACTCCCACCAAATAACCTAAATTCAATAGTTTGATAATCATTTTTTGGTAAATGAGTTACATTAAGACTGTAATATTTTTCATCTAAATAACCATAATTTCTAAATGATGTTCTTAAATTATTTCTAAAAGCATGTATTTCTTTTTCAGTTAATTTATGTAATTCACTTTTAGGTAATAATTTACATGTATTCTCTATTCTTTCTTTTGAAACATTAAATTTTTTAGCAATAAAACGTTGTTTATGCACCCATTCTTTAATTATGGTAAATATTTGTTTATCAGATAAATTACGTACATTAACATGAATATGAAGTCCACATGTAGGAAGAGCCTTTCCTCTATAAACTCTAACTAAAGCTAATACTTCTTTAATTTGCATTAATGAATCAGAATTATAATAAAGATGATTTCCATTTTCTGGGGAAAGTTCAATACCATTATTTAATGACCCATCTGATTTAATTTCCCAGCCTTTAAGAGTTTTACCACGTTCAATAAGTTTTTCAGCATCTATTTTGGCTGGGAGTTCGATTTCAAACTCAGGGGCAAATCTTATTTTTTTAATATCAATTAACTTAATTTCTTTAGGTTTATTGTTCTTCTTCATTTTCATATGGACAACTCCTTATTTCCCAGAACTTTCTTCTAATAATTGTATCATCATCTAATCTAATATCTAAATCTTCTTGCCAAAAATTGACTACTATTCCTTTTAAAATTTTCCCTTCATGTTTGACGAGCAACCATTTCCCTATATGCATTTCAGTTTTCTCTTTTTCTTTAAATTATCTAATGCCCACAGAGGTTGAAGATTAGTATAGTTAAAACATTTTGTCTGTTCTTCTGGTTTAGATAAATCAAATGTACAGCATGGTTTAATATGGTCTATATGCCATTTACCATAGTTATTCCATGACATACCTTGTGTGAATTGCTTTTCAAGATGTTGTTTTAGAAATTCAATAGAACAATCAAGTAATTTAGAGATAGATTTTGATTTAATATTATTTTTTAAAACTTTATTTAATCTAGTTCTTAAATAATGACAGAGTTTGAAAGATATATCAATTTTAAGGCGATTTTTCATATATTTTCTTGCTTTAACTTTATGAGTATTTCGGTATTTTTTCATTTCTTTACTATGTAATTTATACCATTTCTTATGTTGTTCTTTTATTTCTTCTTTATGTAATTCGTAATATATTTTTCTTTTTCCTCTATGTTCTGCACAATATTTTTTATCATATTTTTTTAATTCTATTCTATGTAATTTACGATATTTTTTAATACGTTTTGATTCGCAAGATTTACAATAATAAGACAAACTATTTTTATTATTACCTTTGTGAAATTCAGTTATTGATTTTCCTTGTTTACATTTATTACAGATTTGGATTTTCATTTTGTTCCTTTAATTTACATACTGACAATTTTTTATATTCTTTAATTCTTTTACAATAAGTTTGATATTCTTCTGTTGACCTAGAACTTATTTTTTTAAAATTATAATCTTCATTCCATGACATTTTTCCGCCTCGTTTATTCCATTCAATTAAAGCTAATCGATATTCAAAAAGTTTCATTTCTTTATCCCATAAATTTATTAATAAGTCTGTTTTAGATAAGAAAATATTCTTTAATGGTATAGGTTCAACATTTTTTAATTTAAAATTAATAATAATATTATCATCCAAATCTTCAAATAATGATTCAAAATTATAAGACTCTATAAATTGAATACTATCTGGCATAACTAAACAATAAGGAATATTCATTTCAAATGCTTTTTGTACTAAAAAATTTCTAGCAATAGATATTCCACAATCAAAGGAAAGAGGATAATATTCTAAAGGTATTTGAGATTTGTAATAATCTATTGTTATATCTTTTTCTGAATTAGTATACCCCTGGTCTCCGATTAAAATTATACAATCTTTTGTATAATTATCTACAATTGTTTGTATGGTTTTATACAATAAATTATCTCTTAAAAATGTAGTAATCAAAATTGCTATTTTATAGTTCATTTATTTTCCTTATTTTAGTCAATTGCCTTCAATATTTCTGTCAATACTTCATCTACTGTTATACTTGACATACAAGGATGTTGTGGGTTATTATAGGTCTGTAATGGGTCTAATGGGCATTTTCCTGTAGGTTTTATTGTCATCCAATCATAATTTTTATAACATGGAGAACATTTAAGAGGTTTCCAAATATTTACATTATGACCATAACCAAAACTTATTGGACTTGTAGAACCCCATAAGATAATAGATGGTGTATAAGGTAATAAAGCTGTTGCATGATTAGAAAAACTATCTACCCCAAGATGTAATGTAGCTTTTTTTATTAATTGAATACTCTCAACCACACTTAATTTATTCCCCATATCAATAATACCTTCAAGAGCAAAATCCTTTTTTCCTATTTGTACTATATTATAATTAGATGAATATGATGTATTTATATGATTAATAATTTTTTGCCAATTTTTAATATCCCAGTTTTTATAAGGAGACCAACCAGCATTACAATGCAATGTGATTATTTTCTTTTTTGATGCTAAAAGTGAATTAAATTCTTGATTATTTGAAGATTTAAAAATAGGTTGAAAACCATACTTATAAAAATGGTCATCTAATCCGAGTTCTTTTCCAAAATACCACATTAAATGATGAGTTAATGGAATTTCAGTATAACCATATAGATTTTGTGCTCCTGGAAGATTAATATTAAAATCTGCACTACTTCTGACTTCATTTACAGCAGAACTAATAAGGGGTAAATCTTTCCATACTGGGTCGCAATAATAAATAATCTTAGTATTTGGATTAAGTTTTTTATATTTTTCAATAGCCTGAAGGGTCATTATAATATCTCCTATTGCTCCAGGTCTATTTAGGTGCAGTACTTTTTGGTCTATATTTTTATCATTCATTTTATAAATTTTTCTTTTTTGGATTATGAATTAATATAAAATCTCCATCTTCAACGTATTTAGAATTATTTTTTAATAAGTCAGTTAATTCTTTTAATAGATTAAAAAAATATTTAGAATTTTTCCAATTAATTATTATAAGGATTAAATATGCTGATAATAATAAAATACCCCAATTAATTCTTGTTTTAAAGTTATTTTTGTCCATGTCTACCCCATTATATAAGTAAAATAAGTAAACCAATAATCTCTATTAGCATTAACTTTAGAATTACATTTTAAACACAAAGTAATTAAATTATTTTTGTTACAATTAACTTTATTATAATCAATATGGTGTATATATTTCCCCTTTTTGCTACATAATTGACATTTATAGTGGTCTCTTTTACGAATAGATTCTTTTAAAATAATATTGAATTCATAAGTATAAGGATGTTGAGCTATTCCACCCAACCATCTGGGATTATTTTGAGGTATTTTTCTTCTTTTTACTTCACAATTCCAACATAATTTAGTATGATAATGAGAAAGTTCTTTACCACATTTGCATTTAGGTTTCCCACATTTAAAATTAGCTTTGCTAATGGCATTTTTGCTTTTTTGACTTAAATGTTTTTCGTACATAGGATTTCTTTCTGGATGGTTTTTATATCGTATTTTACAGGCACAAGATAAACAATATTGATATTTCTTTTTACTGAGAATTTTTTTACAAATCTTACATTTATTTTTAATCATTTCTTCTCACCCAATCTGAAAATGCTTGATTAATATCATTGATTGTAACAGGTTTAAATCCCCAACAGTCAACTGATAAATCTATTATAACCGATTTTTTCCCTATTTTTTTAAATGTTCCCTGATTACCATGTGTATGTCCACAAAAATTCCAATGAAAATCTTCTTTAGCAAATTTTGGATTATGTGTCATGTAAATTCTTTTACCCCCATGATTAATAATCATACTTTCTATAATTGATTTACATTTATTATTACCATCGTGATTTCCTTTAAAGAAAATAATATCTCCATTTAACTGATTTCTGTAATAATCGAAGGCATCTTTTCTACTATCTGGAGCTTCTGAAGATTTACTTAGACAGAAGTCTCCTAAAAAGAATACTATATCTCCTTTTTTTACTCTGGAATTCCAATTCTTGATAATTGTTTCGTCCATTTCTTTTGTATTTTTAAAAGGACGATTACAATATTTAATTATATTTTCATGTCCAAAATGGCAATCACTTATGAAATAGTACAATTATTATCTCCCTTTTTTAGATTTAAATGAAATTACTGTATCTACAATACCTTTTTCTAGGCATTGGTCTGCATTTAACCAAAGTTCTCCAGTTCTAATTTTAAGAATATCATTACTAGATAATTTGGTATGTAATTTTAATATTTTTTCTGTACGATGTTCAAATTCACACAAAAATCTAGTTCTATCTTTTATGTATTGAATATAATCACCTACAATATCACTTGTAGAATGTTGCATCCAATAAGAGTTTGTATAAATTAATCTTTTATCTCCACAAATACTAATCAAAGCAGCCATAGAACAAACCTGTCCAGAAATAATAGTATAAACTGGAGACTTAATATGTTCTATAGCATTAATAATGCTCATACCATCTGATACAGAACCTCCTGGACTATTAATTTCTAGATGAATAGGTTTATGATTTATTATGTCCATAGCTCTTAGTTTAGAAACAACAATATCAGAAGAAACATTATTAATTTCATCATAAAGAAGAATATATCTATTTTTATTTAAAATTTTAAAATAAAATTCTTCTCCATAACGGTCTTCTTTTTTGCATATATCTCCCTGTTCATCTTTTTTTATTTTTGGTTGATACCCCAAAAATATTTGATTTGGATTAATTACTATTTTTTTCATTTTCCCCTCCTCTGTAATGCATCTTCATTAATTTTAAGATTTGATTTATTTACTTTTTTAACATCTTCTGCAACATCTTCTAAATTATCAATTATCTTACAATCCGCAATCGCTTCTTCTATTTTACCTATCCAAGATGCAGCAATACTCCTTTCGAATCGTAAAACATAGGCATAAGTTGGTCTATCTACAAATATAATATCATTAGGATAAGGTATTTCCATTCCTTTATTAGCAAATAAATATGCCTGTTGATATTCTCCTTTTTTTCTACATAAAGCAGCTAATCTCCACAATGGTTCTGCTCTAGAAGGTCTGTATTCCCATGCACCAAGATAAGATACCTTTGCTGCTTCTATTTCTCCCAATAATTCGAAACATAATCCTATTTGATATTTAGAATAAAATACCTCTTCATCCCAACCTTTCATCTCTACCCTTTTTTCAAATATTTCAATTGCTCTTTCATATTGACCTACATCCCGTAATGTATTGGCTAAATAAAAATGGTATCGAGCATTATTGGGTTCATCTTTTACGCCTTGTTCTAATAATTTTATATCATGTAATCCCTTAGGTCTAGCAGGTCCATGTCTATCATGGTCGAAATATAATGTATTTAATTTACTACGTGTTCTTACACCTTCTGCATACCAGTATTCATGTACATATCCTACACTTTTCCATGCTAATCTATTACTAAATAATAAGGGATTATAAAAACTTGTACCAAACCATTTGATTATAATATCATATTGGTCGTCGACTAAATCTTTTTTATTAAATCCATTTAACTGAACCAAGAAATCTGCATCTAATATTATAGAGTAATCTGATTTATTTTTAGTTAATATTGCAATTTCACTTCTATTATATCCGAAATTAACCCAGGGACGATGTACATATTCTCCAGGGATTCCTTTTAATACCTCTTTAGTAATAATCTCAGTATCATCTGTCGACCCTGTATCACATATTATCCAGTAATCAATAATAGATTTGACAGATTCTAATGTTGCTCTAATATTTAGAGTTTCATTTTTTACTATCATACCTAAACAGATAGTTTTTTCTTTATTCATTTTTTATCTCACATTCATAAATTATTGTACCATCTGATTTTCGTTCTTTTTCTTTCCAGGGTAATGCATTTAACATATGGTCTAAATCTTTGCCATTCATTTTCATTTTTTCAAATTTATTATATAAATCTAAAAAGAAATTATTCACGCGGCTTCTCCATTTTTTCAAGATTACTATAAAGTATAGTATTATCAGGTACATCTTTTGTAACGACAGTTCCTGCACCAATAAGAACATTTTTACCTATCCTTACAGGTAAAATAGTAGAATTAGACCCTACAGACGAACCATTACCTATAAGTGTCTTTTCCATAATCCAATCTTTATTATTTGCTTTAGGATGTTTATCATTAGTAAACATAACGCCATGTCCGATAAAAACATCATTACCTATTATTACACCACCACAAATAAAAGAATGGGATTGTATTCTGCAATTTTTACCTATAATAACTCCTCTGGTAATTTCTACAAAAGGTCCTACAAAACTTCCAGAACCGATTTCACATCCATATAAGTTGACTAAATTTGGATGAGGTATTTTTACATTTCTACCTAATTTACAATTTTTAATACTCATTTTTTTCTTTCTCCTTTAATTTTATCTGAATATAAAGGGTACATTGTTTGCAAGTCGGTGAGTCAGAATCGCACTCCGTATTGAGATAAGGACATTTTTTCATTTTTTCCTCCTTATTTAATCTCTAATTTTTTAATTAGAGGTAGACATAAAAAACTTGTTAATGCTGATGCAATAATAAGCCATTGTAATCCTATTTTTGGAAAAAGAAATGCACCAGATAATCCAGATGCAGTTCCAGCTAAATTGTTAATACTGCACAAAAGTGCAAATGAAGTTGCTTCTTTTCTAGGCAAAGTAGAATTTGCCATCCATCCCATTATAATTAAATGAATAAACATTCCTAATACACTAAATAATATTCCATAAACTATTGCAGTTATAGGTGTAAAATATAAATAACATAATGAAGTAACTGCACCCAAAAATACTGAAATATAAAGCCATTTCTGCACATTAATCTTTTTGCATAACTTAAAGAATATAATTGCTCCTAATATTTCAAAGCATGAAACTATTGCACCAAGAATTCCCATCCATTGTCCAGACCACTTAAAAACATCTCTTTCAATAAATGATAAAGGAGTTCCAAAAGAAGGACTAAATTTATATAAGAATAAGAATAAGCATGCAAATAAGAATTTTTTATTTAAGAATAACTCTTTATAAGAACAAAGTGTACTAAATAATGGAACAGTTGTTCTATTGCGTTGAACAGACGTTTTATATCTCAACACAATCCCTACAATAACTAAATATATAGGAATAAGGCATAAATACCCTATTTTATAGGTAAAATGGTCTGCTATGTATCCACCTGCGAGTCCTACGAAGATTGCTGCTACTGTTATTGAAACCCACTGAACTGCCTGGATTTTATCACAAACATTACCTTTTTTTCCATCAATACACATTATACCATCTACTGAAACATCTCTTAAAGCTGCATTAAAAGATGCTAAAGAAAGAAGTATAATTAATAATATTAAAGGAAGGGCAGAGGACAATCCAAAATATCCAGCAATACTAATACTACCTAACAAAGAAAGGATTATCCATTTTTTGTTAGATAAGAAATTATCACACAAATAACCCCATAATGGTTTTATCAACCATGCCAGTCCAGTAATAGAACCAATATACATAATCTTCTCAGGAGTAAAGCCTAAAGTTTCTTTAAGATAGAAGAATAGGCTTAATCCTGGAAGACCTTCTATGCCTTGAGTAAAATAAATGGCACTTGAAAGAATATAAATCCATAATAACTTATTATTTATTTTCATTTTTTAAATAATTTTCTATTATAGTTTCTATATTTTCTTTTATTTGCTCATTAATTGCTATATAAATTTCTCTTGCTTTATAACCCATATTAATTAAATCTTCATAAATCATAGGTAAGTCTGATTGTTTTCCTGGAACTATTGCTGATTTAATATATTCTTTTAATGTCATTTTATTTTCTTTATAAAATTAACAAGTGATTTAATTGGCACTCCATTTGCTTTTCCATCTTTATTAAAAGCACTATAAGCAATATCTAAATGTATCCAATTTTCAGGATATTTTATAAATTGTTTAATGAACATGGCACCTTGACTTGCATCACCTTTAAATCCTTCTATATGATTACAAATTGGCTCTTTTTTATAAAAATCTTGCATATAATCAAACATCGGTAATGCCCATGCTAATTCTTTAGCTTCAGAAGTTGCTTCTGCATATTTTTTTAGTAAGTCCTCATTCTCAGAAAATACTCCAGTAGCTTTATCACCTATGGCATAGCCAACTGCTCCAGTCAAGGTTGCAATAGTGATAATTATATCATTTTTAGTGATAGGTATAGTACCAATCGCTTCGGCTAAAATCAATCTTCCCTCAGCATCTGTATCTGTAACTTTAACTTTTTTATTATCTATGGAAATGACATCTCCTGGAGTTATTTTAGATGTTTGTATTAAATTTGTTGTAATTGGGCAGTAAGCAACTACATTACCTTTTAAATAATTAGCAACAGTTAATGCAATAATTGCACCAGCTTTATCATCACACATATTATCCATTTTACCACTTGGTTTTAAATCAAGACCACCAGAATCAAATAAAATACCTTTACCTATGATATAAATATTCCTTTTTCTATATGGACTGACTAATTGATTATAAGTAACGATACCTGATTCTTTATGATTCCCTGACATTAATTTAATAGGTAAATTTGAATCTGTATTTTTAAATCCCAATTCTCCAAATTGTTTATAAAGTTTAGGAAAATAATTTTCGAGTGAAAAGTTATTATATGGTAAATCGATTAATTTCTTAGCAGTATTTATAACTTTATTTAGTTTATTCATTTTATCTCCCAATTTTTACAATTATTACTGCAAATAATGTTATTAATCCCCAAGTTATTGTTTCTACCCATGAAAGTTCTTTTCCAAATAAAGTATAAACTCCAAAATTTCTCCAACTAATTAAAGCATTTACAAGTATAATACATAATACTCCTATAATATAAACTATCCAATTTTTCTTTATTAAAGGGATTGAAATTAAAGACAATCCTATTAATAATCCTATTGTTCCTCTAGTAAATATATCCACTAAATGATGATTCTGATGAAAAAGATTATAATAAAATCTACCTAAAGCACTTCCATTATCTCCGATTCCAGGAATCCCATATCCCATAGAAAGAAATCCACACATAATCATAATAGTTATTACTAATGGATTTTCAGTTTGCTGATAAGCCAAACCGACTAATGCAAGTGGTATTAAAATTCTTCTAATAGCTTTATTACTATTTTCGCTTCCCCCCATTGCTCCGCAAATACCACCGAAAAGAGGAAGTAAAATATTGGATAACTTATTAAATATATCTTTAATTTTCATTTTTTCTCCTAGTCTTCGTCATACAGAAATTCGCATGACCTGCATGTAGTTTCCCAACCATCGGGACCAATACCTACAGTTACTACTCTTCCTCCGCATAGGCATCTATGCTTTTTTTCACCATATTTATGGTAATATCTTACTTTTAGGACATCTGTAAGAGAAAGTCCAAATCTAGTTCTATAAGGAATCTTTTCTAATAAATAAAGTATTATGTTTATCATTAGAATTTCCTCCAATTCATAATAATATAAGGTATACATAAAATATTTAAAATCATAAGTATTTTAAATCCTATATTAATTAATTTTTCCATTAAAGTATAACCTTTTTCTTTTCCCATATATTTTTCCAACCAAACCAAATATAAATAACTACCATCTAATGCAGGAATGGGTAATAAATTTGTAACTCCCAATGAAGTACTTATAAATCCAAAATATACTAAATTCCAGATATTTAATTTGGTACCTATTAATATACAAATCAATCCAGAAATAATATTAACCAAACATCCAGCTATAGTAATCATTACTTTTTTTCTATAAATTAGGTTAGTAAAAGCATCTCCTTCATTACTAGACTTAACTTCATCTTTTAATTTACAATATCCACCCAAAATTACTGGAGCAATTTGATAAATAGTATTACCTATTTCTTTTCTATAAAACGGTTTTCCAAATCCAATACTAAAAATATCAACAGTACAACCGCATTTTTTTGCTACAATCAGATGCCCTAGTTCATGTGTAAAAATACAAATTATAAGTGAAATTAGAAAAACTATCATTTAGCTACCCACTTTCTTTGAAAAATAGTTATACCATTTTGGTGGTCTAATTCGTGTTGCACACAGATGGATTCTAGGTCCTGGAAGACTCCAGTTTGCACTTCCATTTTTTCATTACAATACTGCACAATACTAAAAACATATCTACGAGTAATAACATCAATCCCAGGAAAACTCATACAGGATTCTCCTTTAACTTTAATGAGTCTTTCTTTTTCTATTATTTTAGCATTAATAAGAATGTATTCACCATATTGTACTTGTTTATTTTTATCAATAGTTTTAGGTATCTTTATGTAAGAAATTTTTTTTTGTATACCAATTTGATTTGCTGTAATACCTATACCTATCTTAGAGTTTAATGTATCTTTTAAGTCCTGAACAATAGATTTGATATCATCTTCTTTAGTAACTTCTAGACAGGGCTTCCGAAGTTCTTTTATATTAGTTATAATCGGTTTAATCATTTATTTTCTCCTAATAATAAAAAAATAGTTCCTATAATTCCTCCAACCCAATAACTAAGGGGTAATCCAAATATCCATCGTAAATGCCATTCTATTTGATGTTTTCTAAATTTTTTCCAAGTATAGTGCGGATTAACTACAAACCATAAAAAATCTTCAACTATCCAATACCATAGAAATAATCCTTGAATGATTGATTCATTTTTCCATGACCAGGAGATAAAAATAGTTGGTATATGAAAAATAATTTGAAACATTATCATTAAAAAAATATGATAACCAGTCAGAGGTTTACCACCTAATAATTTTCTAAAGAAAACATTGATACGGAAAGTAGGTAAATTTTTACACCATCCTTGTTCACCTTCAATCTGACATTCTTGCAATGCATGAAATAAAGCTAATACAAACATAAATATAATAATTTTAATCCACATGACTTATTCCTTTTTCTCTAATAACTATAAATTGTTTAATATTTTCTATATATTTATTTATATCTTCATCAATATTATAATTTTGATAAACAGCAATTAATTGAAACGGTAAAATTTTGGCTATTTCTATTAAATTTTTAAAATTAATCAAATCCAAATTATTAAGTCCATCATCCATAAGTACCACACCAGTTTTATTCTGTTGTAATAAAATAGCCAATTTAAATACTACATTTAAAAAACATCTCTGTCCTGTTGAAAGTTGGTCATATTTTAAAATCTGTTCATTATCATAAACTCTAATAAAATCCTTATCTGCACTAAATTCTATTCTAATGTTTAAAGGATTTAATAGATTGTTTAAAATAATAGATAAACTCCCCAACCACTCTTTAATGTATTCGCCAGCGAAGGTATCTAAGACTTTTATTGCCTCATCATAGATAATAATATCTGCCTTAGTATATTTATAATCTTTAAATTGAAAGGCACCCTTTAATTTTAGCAACCAATTTCTTGCCTTATTTTCTTTATCTTGAAGAGCCGACAAAGTATCATCATAATAATCTATAGATTCCAATTCAGATTCTAATTGTTTTTTATAGTTATGTATTTCTTCATTTAATTGATTAATATATTCATTCATAGTTTTCAAATGTTCTGAAGTGAGTTGTTTAGTAATTTGTAAACATTTTGTTTTTAATACGGGACAAATTCCACTATTTTTTGTATCTTCAATTGTTTTTTTCTGATTATAAATAATTTTTTCCCTACTAGATACTTCTGATTTAATCTGTCCGATAATTCCTTGTTGTAAATCTTTATCTTTTTCAAATTTTTGATAATCTTTTTTTAGTTCATCTAATGAAGTATTTAAAAGGTCTAATCGCTTTACCGAAAGATAATGTTTATATAACTTCTTATCTACCGAATATCTTTCTCTTTCTACTTTTTGTGCCAGCAATCTAGTTCTTATTTCTGTAAAAATGCCTTCTATAAATCCCATTAATGTCTTGCGAAGAGATACAATACCTAAATCCAGGACATTTATTCCATTCTTCAAATCGCAACATCTATATTGTCTAAAGAAATTAATATCCCCAAATGTTTCATTTATTAGGTTTTGCTTAATAGTTGCGGTATTTGCTTGAATTTCTTTATCATTAAAGAAAACCTGTAATTCGCTGGGTATTTTCCTTACTATACGGAATTGTTCATTATTAAGTGAACATTCAATAGTAACTGAACATTCCTTTTCATCAAAACGAATTAAATCCTTTAAAGTAAGTCCTTCTTCTACATAACCATAGAGGCAAAATAGAATGGCACGTAACACAAAAGTAGACTTCCCACTTCCATTACCTGATTCATTAGGAGAATCTAAGTTACTTCCAGATACAATATTTATTTTTGTATCAAAAGTAACATCGACTAATTTGATAAGTTGTAAATTATTTATTTTAAGAGATTTAATTATCATTTTATTTCCAATAATATTTGGTTAATTCTTTAAAATATTTTTTTCTTCTGTTTTTATATCTAGAATCTAATAATCCACAAATAATATCGTAAACATAATCATAATTTCTTCCCAATCTAAATTTATAAATAAAGTAATGTCCGAATTCATGTATAATAGTATCTATTTTATCTTTTAATGATAATTTTTTTTGAATTCTAATAGTATTATTTAAATAGTCATAAACTCCCATAAATTTATTTTGTTGCCAAACATCTTTTACAAATCTAATTTTAACCATCTATTCTTTCTGAATTAAATCTATTTATTTGTTGTTCTGTTGAAGGTCTTCCTTCATCATCAGGATTTAGAAGTAATTCTTCTAATGAAATTTCAGCAGTCTTATGTTTTGTAACTTTTATTCCCCCAGCAAAATTTGCCAACTTAATTGCTTTTTCTATATTTCCAGAATTAACTATTTCAAAAGCTAATGCTGCTGTTACTGTATCTCCAGCACCAGTAATATCTCTTACTTCTACTTCATTTGCTTCTACCTTATATCTTAATTCTGTAGAATCGTAGACTTCAATACCCTCTCCACCTTTGGTTATTACTATGTAATTAATAGTAAAAAATGCTGCAATATCTGAATAATTAGGTTCTGGATTATAAATACACTTTAAATAATCTAATACTTCATCTGCTTCTTTTTTATTGAATATTATTATATCAATTCCTGTATAATATTTAATATTCTTTGGTTTTCCATTTATAATTATAGGAACATTATATGTTTCTTTAAGTATTTTTACGGTTTCTTCACCTATTACCCCCTTTGCATAATCACTTATAACTATTATATCTATTCCATCAATTGATAAAGGAATTATTGGTTTAGATAATTCTTCACTATCTATCCTTATTAATTGTTTTCCTTTACATAATATTCTCATTTTTAAAGTTGAATCATTATCAAGTATTGTCGTGATTGAATTTTTTATACCTTTTTGGTCAATAAGGTCTACAATTAAATCCCCGACCCAATCATTTCCAATTATTCCTTGTAAAATTACATCAAATCCCATTGCTTTAAGATTTGCTGCTGTATTTCCTGCACCACCTAGAATATAATCATCACCTGTTATTTTAACTATCATTATAGGTGCTTCATCTGATATTCTTACTGGTTCAGTTTCAATATATTTGTCTAACATAATATCCCCGATTACCAAAGCTTTTTTTATCATCTTACCCCCTCCTTAATTTATTTCTTTTTGTAAAATTTCTCTAATCTTATTATCTATTTTTTGTAATTCTAGCCAATTTTTAAATAATTCCTTAAAACTTTTTGTTTCTGTAGATAGATGTTTTTCACTATTTGCAGAAATGACTTCAAAGGAAGTATCGTATTTAAATGTCGCAAATTTTGTACTGTATTTACTACATAAAGGAAGAAACTGTCTAAATGATTCAAAGTCTAGGATTTTGACCTTAACTTTGGTATTTGGGTCTATTTTGTCTAAAAAGAAAGAAATTGCCGAAATGGTGTTAAATTGCCTAGAATCCAGGGGGTTTATAGGGGCGATTTTAGGCGATTCTACCTTTAGAGTCTCATTATGTGGGTTTAAAATAGGGTTTTTTGACCCTTCTTTACTTAACTCTAGTTGTATCATAGAGATAGGTATTTTTAGCTTCATAAAATGACACTTTTCAGCCTCTGTGCCATAATCCGTAATTAAGGCAACGATTTTTGCCTTATCTTCGGCTTCTGCAAAGTCAACATACCTGCAACTTCCTAAATGCACAATATTTTTTGGAATTAATTGATAACTATGAATATGTCCCAAAAAAACATATAAATAATCTTTAAATGCCTCTTTAGAAAGTTTGGCATCGTAATTATTTTTAGATTCTTTTATAGAAAAATGTCCACAATAAAGATGATTACTATCTTTATATTCCTTGACAATCTGTACATTATTGGATAAGATACCATAATGATTTAATATACTTTGTTGTTCAGTTTCAGATTCATGACTCTGGGCTGCAATTATAATATGTTTTTTATTTCCTAATTTTCTAATAAAGGTAGCAAAAATATCCATTTCAGAAGAAGTAGGTCGCAAACCATCAAAGGTGTCGCCAAGATTTATCAATGTATCACAGTTGTATTTATTGGCAAACATACCGATTTCTTCAAGAATTAGGATACATTCTTTTAGGGAGGATTGGTTGATGTGAAGGTCGGAATAGATAAGAATATTAGTCATCATTATCTCCAATCATTACTATTGGGGTACTCATCGTAGGAACAAGAATTTTGTGGTTGTTCCCAAGAAAAATTAGGCATTACCAATTTCTTGAATTTCTCTTTTTGTTTGTCTTTCTTTAATTTTTCCACGTTCATCTCCTTTAACTTTAGTAGAAGGATTAATTGTCCATATCTTTCTTACCTTAATAGTAACATCACAAGGTTTGTTACAATAAGTACAAACATGATACATTGTACATTGTTTATCAAAATCGTTCATACCTTCTATTCTTACTTCCTTATTACAACAGATACTCTTTAAATTACTTTTCTTTTTCATTTTTTCTTTCCTTTGGATTCTTTTTAGAAGGTAAATTATAAGTATTCATAATTTCATCTGTTAATTCAGATAATTTTTGCAATCTTAAATCAAATATTCTATCAAAAATATGTTTACAATTAGGACAAATTTCTTTTACTTCTTTTTCTATTTTTTTCATATAATCATGATATTCATTTATTTCATTAAAATCTAGAGTTTTAGGTGTAGAAGTATAAAGCATAAAATATTCATTTTCTTTAAGTGGGGTGCCACATAAATCACAATAATTAATAAGCATTTTTTCCTCTTTTTTAAAGACGTTTCCTAATTGAATTTGAAAGTAAACTGTTTATTAAATATAAAATAATATTCGGTCTCTTATATCCATTCAATCCTCTACATCTATAGGGATAATAAATATAAGTAGTATACCATAAATCTAACATACATCCAATAGCTAATAAAGACGAAATAATAATAAATAAATCATAAATAACCCAGCCATATCCCAATTTTACTATATCATTTAAAATAGCAAAATTAATAAATTTTCTACTCTGAGATTTTGCAGTTTTAGTTTTACGAATTTTTGCTGCTTGTAAAGAATATTTTAGAGCATCGAAAATAGATGTTATAATTAATAATCCACCTATAAAATCTTTAAGTATTAGATTCATCTTTTCCTTTTTTTAATCCAGATACCATTCTGGATAAAAACAAGAATCTTCTAATTTCTTATAAAAAATACAATAAATACATTTTTCTTCTTGGTCTACATAATCATGAATTTTTTCACAATAAATCATTTAATCTCCTTTATGAGTTAAAATAATTAAACCGAGTCCTATTGCCATTAATATCATCCAGAATTGAAAAAATATTATTATATTCATCTTTTGGGAAGGAGCAGGTTTATCGCCTTACTCCTTCATAATGTTACTTTACTTCTTTTGCCTGACGTTCTTTACGTGCTTTAGCAATTGCTATTTTTTCTTCATCCGTCAAAAGTTGATTTGTTCTCATTGTAGAAAGAAACTTTACTACTACCTTTAAAGCCTTTACAACTGCCTTTGCACCTGTATCATTAGCTTCCTTCTCGATTACTTCTAAATCTTTAAGTGCTCCTTCAACTGTAATCATTCCTTTACCTCCTTTTTCAGTAACTTTATTTATTTCTTTGTTACGTTCAGGTACACGTATGCTACTAATCCGCCCACCACTATCCCTATCACTGATATGAATAGATGAAATAAGGTATCCATTGGTTTCCTCCTTTTTTATGTTTAATAATGCTTCTTTTTGATTTAATTGCTCTTTCCAATCCATCATTCTTCCTTTATATTTTCTTTCTTCTCTAATTTATCTAAAAATTCTACAGTTTCTGCTATAATTTCTGTTATTATTCTTTTCTGTTGGTCTTTATCAATATATTCTCTAGTTTTTAATCTTCCCTCTACAAAAACTCTACTACCTTTCTTTAAATATTTGGCACAATTTTCAGCAGTTTCATTCCAAACAATCACAGTAATAAATTCTGTTTCTTCTTTTACTTCTTGTGCTTTATTTTTATATTTCCGATGAATGGCAACTCGTAAGTTGGTAGTTTTTGTTCCAGTTGAGGTAAATCGAAGTTCTGTATCTTGACACAAAATACCAGTAACTAAAACTTTGTTTAAATCTGTCATTTTTACTCCTCCTTTAATCCGTTAAGTGCTAAAATAATTGCATCTGTAATATCATCTGAAGTTTCTTTAATTCCAAAAATATTATTTATAAAATCTATTAATTCTTTTTTCTTTTCCTGTCTTTTAGTTCCTCTTTTTAATTGAGATTTAAACCCTATATTTTTTCTAGCTGACATAGGAAATATAATTTTAATCTCTTCAAAATTATCAAATAATTCCGCAAAAATAATACCACATAACATACGAAGTAATCCAAATGTAACTACATTACAACCCATAAAACTATTTTCTAGTACTAAGATTGTTTTATTTGCTTTCTTACAACCAAATTCTTTTGCTTTAAAATCTCTAATTGACCTTAACATAAATTCTAATTTTTCTACAAATTTATCGGATAACTCATCTGTCTTTTTTACTATAGGTAATCTAAAGATAGATGTCTTAACTTTTAAAGATTTTTTATCTGTTTCTAAAATAGCTAAACCTGTAATAGATGCTGTATCTACACCGACAACATATGTGTTGCTTTTTAATTTAAATCCTAACCGTTTTTCTATATCTTTTATTTTAAAAATCATTTTTCCTCGATTAATTTATAAGGTACATGTACATAATCTAATACTTTTCCTACACCTAATTGATTGATACAATAATTCCAAAGTTGTGGATGTGTTTTTGCCATACATTGAAATTTATTTGGTTCATCTTCCAAATGTGTACCAAACATACAAAACATGCATCCAGTTCTTTTCTGTCCTTTA
>Ga0315291_10002453_pt1 | contig 24328 bp, 21 predicted proteins | sample YL17G12_20_MG_FD_203070 | JGI IMG/M metagenome (GOLD analysis project Ga0315291, IMG submission 203070) | Sediment microbial communities from Yellowstone Lake, YNP, Wyoming, USA - YL17G12_20 | ecosystem: Environmental > Aquatic > Freshwater > Lake > Sediment | place: USA: Wyoming | collected... | reverse complement strand
CCATACCCCCTTCCACCCGGCGGGTGTTATGCTTTAGTGTATAATGGCCTATTTTCCAAGGCCGCAGAGCTTTATCCCGGGCTTAGCCGGAGATTTGGGGCTCTTGCCACTTCTTTCCAAGCTCGCGGCAGTGGAAAAAATTCAAAACAGGTCGAGCTGAGGATCGGGCGGCTGATCGTGGCCGGCGCGGCGGGGGAGCTTGGCTTCGGCCAGCAGTTCCTGTTCAATCGCGCGCAGGAAGGGGGAAGGGGTCTGGTCCTGGAGCTTGCCTTGCCAGCGGCGCCGGGCCGCGTGGCTCAAGAAAAGCAGGCGCCGGGCGCGGGTCATGCCCACGTAGAACAATCTCCGCTCTTCCTCCCGTTCCGGAGCAGAGGCCAGACTCCGCCGGTGCGGGAGGATTCCGTCCTCGCAACCCACCAGGAACACCGCCGGAAACTCGAGGCCTTTGGAGGAGTGCAGCGTCATCAGGGTCACCCGGTCCGCCCGCGGCTCCCGGCTGTCCACCGCCGCCCGCAGCGCCTGGTGCTCGAGGAACCCGCAGAGGTCGCGGCCAAAAGGCTCGGCTTCGGCCAGCCACCTGGGCCGGAGCCGGTCGCGGACCTCGGGGTCAGACACCACTCCGCTCCCACTTAAAAGTTCCGCGATCAGGTCGACCACCTCCCGCCCGCCTATGCATTTTTGCAATAAAAGCAAGTCCTCGCCGGATCGGCCCCGGCCCCAGAGCGGGTGCAAGGCTCCCGCCTGCGGGCGGGCGATGAGCTTGAGCGCGGCCAGGAGCCGGCCGGCGCTTTCCGCTTCCGGGTCGGGCCCGATCTTCTGGAAGGGGATGCCGGAGCGGGCGAAGGCTTCGAGGAGCGGGAGACTGAGGGAATCCTGCCGGTAAAGGACCGCGAAGTCGGCAAAGCTCCAGGCGTGCTCTTCGGAGCGGGCATCCACCCGGCCGCTGTCCAGGGAAAAGAAGCCGGTGCCGCCTACCAGTTTTTCAATGGTGTGGACCACGAACTCGGCCTCGGCCCGGTCGCTTCTGGCCGCGAGCACCGAGATCCTCGCGTCTCCGGCCTCGCCGGCCGCGGTGATCGCCACCTCGCCGCCGGGCGCGAGCAGTTGCGCCGAGGCGCGCTGGATCACCGGGGTGGAGCGGTAATTGCGGCGGAGCTCGATCACCCGGGCGCCGGGGTAATCCTGTTCAAAGTGGAGGAAGTAAACTGGGTCCGCGCCGCGAAAGCCGTAGATGGCCTGGTCCGGGTCGCCGATCACGAACAGGTTGGCCCCGGCCGGGGCCAGGAGCCGCACCAATTGATATTGCGCCGCGTTAATGTCCTGGTATTCGTCCACCAAAATCCACTGGAAGCGCTCGCGCCAGCGCTTCAGCGCCCCGGCATCCTCGCGCAAGCGGCAAACCGGCAGGGCCAGGAGGTCGTCGAAGTCCACCGCGCCGGCCTCAGCCAGCGCGGCCTGATAGGCGGCAAAGGTCTCTCGGAGCTCAGGCTCGACCTCCTCCGGCCGGGCCAAGCTCTGCTTGGCCCGGGAAATCTTTTCCACCAGGCGGCTGCGGGAACGGCCGGAAATCTTGCGGACCAGGAACTCGCGCTCGTCCTCATCCAACACGATAAAGTCCGCAGTCAAACCCAAGGCGCAGGCTTCCTCCCGCAGGATCATCAGGCCGAACGAGTGGAAGGTGCGGATGGTCAGTCCCTGGAACCGGGCCGGGTCGGCCAGCAGCGCTTGCAACCTTTCCGCCATCTCGTCCCGGGCCGCGTTGGTGAAAGTCACGGCCAGGATTTTCTTCGGGCCCACTCCGCGCCGGCCGATCAGGTGAGCAATGCGATGGGTCAGGGTCAAGGTCTTGCCGGTGCCGGGGCCGGCCTTGATCAGGAGCGGGCCTTCGCCGTGCTCGACCGCGGCTTGTTGCTCAGCGTTCAACTCCGGGACTGATGCGCCGACTTCGGACGCCGGCTCCTCGCCGAACAGCGGAGCAGCCGAGGTCCGCGGCTTTTCCCGGGCCGGTACCTTGGCCGGGGCCGGCCTTTTCTTCTCCGTGGGTGCGGCGGGTCCGTAGTCTTCTGGAGGTTGAAACCAGCCGGCTTTTTTGAGCAGGCGGTCGCGCTCGCCTTCCTGGAACAGCCGGATGGTGCCGTATTCGCCGTCGTAGCCGGCCGCGACCTGCACCTCGCCCGCGCGCATGCGGCGGAGCGACTCGGCGAGCAGCGGCGGGCCGGCCGGCTCGATCTCCCCCAGGTCCGCGCTTTCCAAAATGAATAGCTCCGGCCCGAAGTGCGTTAATAGCTTCTCATACTCCTCGGCCACAGTCTTGGTCTGAGGCCCCGCGTCCAGCACTTCGCCCAGCACCTCGGCCAGGGGGATCAAGCTGCGGAAAGGATGGCGCCGGGCCGGACCCTCGCCTTCCGGCCGGTCGGCCAGTTCCTCCACCCGGTGCATCACCCCGACCGTGACCGGCTTGCCGCATTCCGGGCAGCGGCCCTTGAGCCGGCGCGTCTGGTCCGGGCTCAAGCGGGCGTTGCATTTGCGGTGGCCGTCGAAATGGTATTTCCCCTCTTCCGGGAAAAACTCGACCGTGCCCAGGTAATGCGCGCCGGTGCGGAGCGCCTCGCGGAGGGCCGGGTAGGAAAGCTCGGTGTCAAAGACGTTTGCTTCCCGGCCAAGCTTGGCCGGCGAGTGCGCGTCGGAGTTGGAGACCAGGGTCAGCCGGTCGAGCATGGAGAGCCGCCAGTTCATGGGCGGGTCCGAGCTTAAGCCGGTCTCGACCGCGAAGATTTGCGGGGCCAGGTCGCCGTAGGCTTCTTCCAGCGAGTCGAAGCCGGACTTGGAGCCCAAAAGCGAAAACCAGGGCGTCCAGATGTGGGCGGGGATGAAGACCGCCTGCTCCGAGGCGTGGAGCGTCATCTCGAAAAGGTCGCGCGAGTCGAGGCCGAGAATGGGCCGTCCGTCCGCCGAGAGGTTCCCGATGCGGGCGAGCGCCGCGTTCAGGCGGGCCGCGGATTCCAGGTCCGGCATCAAGATCAGGTTGTGGACCTTGCGCACCCGGTCGTGGCGCTTGTAGATGTTGCTGATCTCCACCGAGAGGATGAAGCGCACCTCGCCCGGGCAGGAGCGGGGGACTCCCTGAGAGCGCCCCGGCCCGGGCCGCAGGCGGAAGAGACCCGGCTCCGCCGGCTCCAGGGATTCCTTGATTTCCGCGAACCACTTGGGGTGGGTGAAGTCGCCGGTGCCGACCACGGTCACACCCTTGCGCCGGGCGGATCGGTCCAGGTTGACGAGGTTGCAGTCGCGGCTGGTGGCGCGGGAGAGGTAGGAATGGACGTGGAAGTCGCTCACGAACCGCATAGCGCGAATTCTAGCAAAGCCTGGCCCAGGGTCAAATTCCAAACCGGTCACGCCAATCCGGCCCGAAAGATTCTTTACAAGTATTCTTAATCCGGCTAAAATTAAAAAGATATGCAATCCAGGCTTGCTCTCCGGAAGCCCCGGCACCTGCAAGCGATCCGAGTTTTGCCCCAGGCCAGGCGGGCCGTGAAAATCCGGCTCCGCCAGGCCCGGCTGCATACGGTGTGCGAGTCGGCCCGGTGCCCGAACCTGGGGGAGTGTTTTTCCCGGCCCACGGCGGCGTTCCTGATCCTGGGCAACCGCTGCACCCGCGCCTGCGGCTTCTGCGCGGTGGAGCACGGCTCGCCCGGACCGGCGGACCCGGCCGAGCCGGAAGCCGTGGCCGAGACGGCTCGCGCGCTGGGCCTGCGATACGTGGTCATCACCTCCGTGACCCGGGATGACCTGGCCGACGGCGGCGCCGGCCAGTTCGCGGCCGCGATCCAGGCGGTGCGCCGGCTGCTGCCGGCAGCCAAGGTGGAGGTCTTGACCCCCGACTTCCGGGGCGAGGCGCGGGCGATCGCGGTGGTGGCCGAGGCCGGGCCGGACGTGTTCAACCACAACCTGGAGACGGTGCCGGTCTTGTATCCGCGCGTCCGGCCGCAGGCGGATTATGGGCGCTCGCTTCAGTTGTTGCGGACGGTGAAAGCGAATGCGCCCGGCCTGGTGACCAAGTCCGGCCTGATGCTGGGGTTGAGCGAAAGCCCGGCCGAGGTGGAAGCGGCGCTGGAGGACATGCTGGGCGCCGGGGTGGAAGTCCTGACCCTGGGCCAGTACCTAGCGCCTTCGCGCCGGCACTTGCCGGTGGCGCGCTATCTTGAGCCGGAAGAGTTCGAGGAATGGGCCGAGCGGGGAAGGGCCAAGGGCTTCCGGCGGGTGTTTGCCGGACCGCTGGTGCGGAGCAGTTACCATGCCGAAGAGGTTTGGGAGAAGGCAACGGTGAAAGGGGCACCGGTTGTAAACCGGTGGCACAGGCAAGGATGACGCAATTTCAACGGATGAACCGGCTTCCGCCCTATGTGTTCAACCAGGTGGTGGAAGCGATGAAGGAAGCCCGGCGCCAGGGGGAGGACATCATTGACTTAGGGATGGGCAACCCGGACCTGCCCACGCCCCAGATCATTGTGGACAAGCTCAAGGAAGCCCTTGACAACCCCCGGAACCACCGCTACAGCGCCTCCCGGGGCATCGCCGGGCTGCGCAAGGCGATCTGCGACTGGTACCAGCGCAACTACGAGGTGGACCTGGACCCGAATACCGAGGCCATTGCCACCATCGGCGCCAAGGAGGGGCTCTCGCATTTGGTCCTGGCCACGATTGACAGCGGCGACGTGGTCTTTGTGCCCAACCCGACTTACCCGATCCACGCCTATTCGGTGGTGATCGCGGGCGGCGACTTGCGCACGATCCCGCTGACCGGGGAGGACGACTTCTTTGCCGGGCTTTTGGCGGCGACCAAGACCACCTGGCCGCTGCCCAAGATGATGATCCTGTCCTTCCCGCACAACCCCACCACCCGGGTGGTGGAGCTGGACTTTTTCCAGAAGGTGGTGGCTTTTGCCAAGGAGCACAAGATCTGGATCGTCCACGACCTGGCCTACGCCGATCTCTGCTTTGACGGCTTTCGCGCGCCCAGCTTCCTGGAGGTGCCCGGGGCCAAGGAGGTGGGCGTGGAGTTTTACTCCATGAGCAAGGGTTATTCCATGCCCGGCTGGCGCGTCGGGTTTTGCGTGGGCAACCGCCACCTGGTCGCGGCCCTGGCCCGGATCAAGAGCTACCTGGACTACGGCATCTTCCAGCCCATCCAGATCGCCAGCACCGTCGCGCTCAACGAGTGCGATGACGTGCCGCCGCAGGTGTGCGAGGTTTACCGCCGCCGGCGGGACGCATTGGTGGACGGGCTCGTTAAGATGGGCTGGCCCTTGAAGAAACCCAAGGCTACCATGTTCGTCTGGGCCAAGATCCCGGAGCCGTTTGCCCAGATGAACTCGGTGGACTTCAGCTTGAGACTTCTGGCCGAAGCCAAGGTCGCGGTCAGCCCGGGCGTGGGCTTCGGCGGCATGGGCGAGGGCTACGTCCGCTTCGCCCTGGTGGAAAACGAGCACCGGATCCGGCAGGCGCTGCGCGGGATCCGGAAGATGTTTCGGAAGGGGTGAAAGCCGTATGTCGTATATTGTATGTTGTATATCGTATAGCAGAAAACGCCCGGACATGTGCGACATACGATATACGACATACGATATACGACCCCATCGAGGTACACAATGAAGTCGGTTAGAATCGGTTTGCTCGGCTACGGCACCATCGGCCAGGGCGTGATCAAGCTCTTGCAGAAGAACGCCCGCCTGATCGAGGACCGGCTGGGGGCCAGGCTCGAGCTGGCCGGAGTGGCGGACCCGGACCTGACCCGGCCCCGCCAGGTCAAGGTGGCGAAGCGGCTCTTGACCCGCGACCCCTTTCGGCTGGTCCGGGACCCGAAAATCCCGCTGATCGTGGAGCTGGTCGGCGATTGGCCGGGCGTCAAGGAGCTGATCCTGGCGGCGCTCCGGGCCAAGAAGTCGGTGGTGACCGCCAACAAGGCGCTGTTGGCCAAGCACGGGGCCGAGCTGTTCGCCGAGGCGGAAAAGCAGGGGGTGGACATTTACTACGAGGCCAGCGTGGCCGGGGGAGTGCCCATCATCCGGGTGCTGCGCGAGGGCCTGATCGCCAACCGCATCCAGGCGGTCTACGGCATCGTCAACGGCACCTGCAATTACCTGCTTACCGAGATGAGCCAGGGCCGCGGCGATTTTCAGACCATCCTCCAGCAAGCCCAGGCCAAGGGCTATGCCGAGGCGAACCCGGCGTCGGACGTGGAGGGCCACGACGCCTCGCACAAGCTCGCGCTCCTGATCCGCCTGGGCTTTGGCGTGCCCATCCGTTTGAGCCAGATTTACCGGGAGGGCATCACCGCGCTCGCACCCGCGGACTTCGAGGCCGCGGCCGAGTTCGGCTTTGCCATCAAGCTCCTGGCCATTGCCAAGCTCAAGGACGGCCGGGTGGAGGCGCGGGTGCATCCGACCCTGATCCCGGCCGGCTCGCTGCTCGCCGACGTGGCCGGCGTGTTCAACGCGGTTTACGTGGTCGGCGATTTCGTGGGCCCGACCCTTTACTACGGCCGGGGCGCGGGCATGGACCCGACCGCCTCCGCCGTGGTCTCGGACCTGATGGAACTGGCCCGCAACTACTTGCGGGGCGAGCCGGGCCGGCGCCTGCCCTCGGGCTCGTTCCAGGACTCGCGGCCGCAAAAGCTCCGGGTGATGCCCCAGCCAGAGGTCTTGACCCAGTATTACCTGCGCATGCAGGTGCGGGACAAGCCGGGCGTGCTCTCGAAGATCTCCGGCCAGTTGGCCAAGGAGAACATCAGCATTTCCGCCGTGGTCCAGCGCGGCCCGGGCGGCAAGACGGCGCCGATCGTGATGCTGACCCACACCGCTTCCGAGGCGGCGATGGAGAAGGCGCTTCAGCGGCTGAACCGGCTGCCGGTGGTGCAGAAGCCGATCCAGCGGATCCGGATCGAGACGGCATTGTAAGAGAATGAAGAGGATCCGCAGATTTCGCAGATTACGCAGATTGAAGAAAAAAAGCTGTGGCCGCGACCGCCCCGGTCGCGGGTGAAGGAATCTCACATGGTTGAAGATAGGAAAGCATTTCAAGGCAGGATTTGAGCTTTTGGGAAGCCGATCAACCCCAAAGGAATAAGAGATGAGTTATCGGGGCGTGGTGGACCGCTACTGGGACTTGCTGCCGCTGAAAAAGCGGGAGTGCATCATCACCCTGCTCGAGGGCGACACCCCTTTGATCCCGTCCCGCCGGCTGGCGGAGAAGGTCTGCCCCGGGGTGGAGTTGTTCTTCAAGTTCGAGGGTCTGAACCCGACCGGCTCGTTCAAGGACCGGGGCATGACCGTGGCGGTGAGTAAGGCGATGGAGGACGGGAGCCAGGCGGTGATCTGTGCCAGCACCGGCAACACCTCGGCCTCGGCCGCGGCCTATGCGGCCCGGGCCGGGCTCAAGGCTTATGTGCTCATCCCGGAGGGCAAGATCGCGGCGGGGAAGCTGGCCCAGGTCATGATCCACGGCGCCAAGACGATCGAGGTGGATGGCAACTTTGACCAGGCGCTGAAACTGGTGCGGCAGATCAGCGAGGAATATCCGATCACGCTGGTGAATTCAGTCAACCCCTTTCGCATCGAGGGCCAGAAGACCGCGGCCTTTGAGATCTGCGACGTGCTCGGCGGACCGCCGGACCACCACTGCCTGCCGGTCGGGAACGCGGGCAACATCACCGCCTACTGGAAGGGCTATAAGCAGTATTACGAGGCGCGCCTGATCCACCGGTTGCCCCAGATGAACGGGTTCCAGGCCGAGGGCGCGGCCCCGATCGTGCGCGGCCGGGTGATCGAGAAACCCGAAACCTTTGCCACCGCCATCCGGATCGGCAACCCGGCGAGCTGGAAGCAGGCCGAGCAGGCCCGGGACGAGAGCGAGGGCATGATCGAGATGGTGAGTGACGACGAGATCCGCCAGGCCCAATACCTGCTTTCTTCGCTGGAAGGGATTTTCTGCGAGCCGGCCAGCGCGGCCTCGGTGGCCGGGCTGATCCGGTATCAGGACCAGCTGAACCTGCAAAAGGGCCAGAAGGTGGTCTGCACCCTGACCGGCCACGGGCTCAAAGACCCGGACGCGGGTCAGGGCACGGCGCGGGCGTTTTCTTCGAACCCGATCCCGGTGCCGGCGGAAATGGACGCGGTGCTTAAGGCCATGGGCTTTTAGGAAGAAGATTAAAACCCAGAGCGCACAGAGGACACAGAGATAAGATATTTATTTTGAATTAAATAAAATTCAGTTCGCTCTGGGTTCTCTGTGCTCTCTGTGTTAAGACGCTTTTCAGAAGGGTTCCATGAAGTATGTGGTGTTAATCGGCGACGGCATGGCGGATGATCCGCAGGACCATCATGGCGGACAGACGCCGCTGGAAGTGGCGAAGACCCCGAATATGGATCGGCTGAGCCGGGGAGCGGTGCTGGGCCGGGTGCGGACGGTGCCGGCCGGCATGCACGCCGGCTCGGACGTGGCCAACCTGGCCATCCTCGGCTACGACCCCCGCACGCATTACACCGGCCGGGCGCCGATCGAGGCCGCGGGTTTGGGCGTCGAGCTGAAGCCGGGCGAGACCGCGCTCCGCTGCAACCTGGTCAGCCTGGGCCAAGGTCCGGACGGCCCGGTCATGGAAGACTACAGCGCCGGCCATATCAGCAACAAAGAGGCCGCGGCGCTGATGGAGGCGCTGAACCACGAGTGGGGCGGCCGCGGCATCCGCTTTTACCCGAGCGTGAGCTACCGCAACCTCTGCGTGATCCCCGGGTTTGACGACCGGATGCAGGTGACCCCGCCCCACGACTTTTTGAGCGGCAAAGTCAGCGAGCACTGGCCCGCCTGCCCGGGCGCCATCCAGGTCCGGGCGATGGTAGAGGCCTCCCAGAAGATCTTCGCCGACCATCCCGTGAACCTCAAGCGGAAGAAGCTGGGCCTGAAGACCGCGGATTCGATCTGGCTGTGGGGCCACGGGGTGATGCCGCGGCTGCGGACCATCCCGGAGCGGGACGGGCTGCATGGCGTGGTCATCTCCGGAGTGGACCTAGTGCGGGGTCTGGGCAAGCTGGCCGGCCTGGAGATCATCCGGGTGCCGGGCGCGACCGGCGACATCAACACCAATTACGCGGGCAAGGTGGCCGCGGCGCTGCAGGCGCTGGCCGGTCAGGACCTGGCTTACGTGCACATCGAGGCGCCGGACGAGGCGTCGCACCAGGGCAACCTCCCGGAGAAGATCGAGGCGATCGAGCTGTTTGACCGGCGGGTGGTGGGGCCGATGGTGGAGGGTTTGCAAAAGCTCGCGCAGCCGTTCCGGATCCTGGTGATGCCGGACCACATGACCCCGGTCAAGGAGCGGACCCACCGGGACGACCCGGTGCCGTTCATGATCGTGGATTCCGCGAAGCTGGACCCCAAGGCTGGGCCGGGCCCGGGCCTGACCGAGCGCGCGGCCGCGGCCACCGGGCTCCTGATCGAGCGGGGCTATGAACTCCTGGACCGACACTTTTTCCAAAAGGGATGAGACCATGCCGCGGGTAGTGGTCAACCCGGAGCGGTGCAAGTCGTGCGAGATCTGCGTGCACGCCTGCCCGCGGGAGTGCCTGAAGATCAGCGAAGCGACCAATGCCTCGGGCTATTTCGTGGTGCGGTTCGAGAGCGAGGAGCGGTGCACGGGGTGCCTGATCTGCGGGGAGATGTGCCCGGACCTGGCGCTGGAAGTTTGGAAATGAAGAGTTAAACACAGAGCGCACAGAGGACACAGGGAAAGAAGAGAGGAAGAGGGGAAAAAATCTGGGGTTAAAGACAAGATGATAGAAAAAAGCGTATGACGGAGATAACGATGGAGGATTCCAGCGCAGTGAAACGGAGCGCACAGAGGTCGCCTGTGGATGAAAAAGCTTTGAATGAACTGAGCGGGAAGATTGTGGACGCGGCCATGGCGGTTCACCGAGAGTTGGGCCCCGGGCTTTTGGAATCGGTTTATGAAGTTTGCCTGGCGAAGGAATTGAGCAAGCGAGGGATTGAATTCGAGCGGCAAGCGGAAATACCAATCGCCTATCAAGGGGAACAACTGGACGGTGGTTTTCGAGCAGACTTATTGGTCGAAGATTTAATCGTGGTGGAGATCAAGGCCGTGGAAAAGATTATCCCCATTCATGAAGCGCAAATTCTGACCTACCTTCGGTTATCAGGTCGGCCTTTAGGTCTGCTTTTTAATTTCTATTGCAAACTTCTGAAAGACGGTATCCGCCGTTTTCGCGTTTGAGCTTTTGATGGAACCCTTTGTGTTCTCTGTGTGCTCTGTGTTTTGAAATTTTTTCTTATCTTCAGGTGGTCTGAATGAAGAAGTTGGTGAAAGGCAACGAGGCGTTGGCGCAGGCCGCGATTGAGGCCGGATGCCGGTTCTACTTCGGCTACCCGATCACGCCCCAGAACGATATCCCGGAATACCTGGCCCGGGAGTTCCCCAAGCTCGGCGGCACCTTCCTCCAAGCCGAAAGCGAGATCGGCTCCATCAACATGGTGCTCGGAGCCTCCGCGGCCGGCATGCGCGCCATGACCTCGTCCTCCGGACCCGGCATCTCGCTGATGCAGGAGGGCTTGAGCTACCTGGCCGGCTCGGAAATCCCCGCGGTGGTCGTCAACGTCCAGCGCTCCGGCCCCGGCCTGGGCGGCATCTCGCCCAGCCAGGGCGATTACTTCCAGGCCACCAAGGGCGGCGGCCACGGCGACTACCGCACGCCCGTGCTGGCCCCGGCCTCGGTCCAGGAAATGTGGGACCTTACCTTCCTCGCCTTCGACCTGGCCGACCGCTACCGCAACCCGGTGGTGATCCTGGCCGACGCCATGCTCGGGCAGATGAAAGAGCCCCTGGAGATGCGGAAGCCGGAGCTGCCGCCGCTGCCGGCCAAGGACTGGATCCTGGAGGGTTGCCAGGGCCGGGACAAGCGCCTGCTCAAGTCGCTCTACCTGGGCGAGGGCGAGCTGGAGAAGCACTGCTGGCGCCTGTGGGCCAAGTATGAGGAGATCAAGAAGAAAGAGGTGCGCTGCGAGGCTTACCGGATCGAGGACGCCGAGCTGGTGGTGGTGGCGTTCGGCAGCCCGGCGCGGATCGCCAAGGGCGCGATCATGGAGGCGCGCGAGCAAGGCTTGAAGGTGGGCCTGCTGCGGCCGATCACTTTATATCCCTACCCGGAGAAGGAGTTGGCGGACCTGGCCGACCAAGGCAAGACCTTCCTGGTGACCGAGCTGAACGTGGGCCAGATGGTGGAAGACGTGAGGATGGCCGCGGGCCGGCGGGCAGAGGTGCACTTTTACGGCCGGCCGCCGGGGGCCGGCAGTCTGCCTTCGCCCGAGGACATCTTGCACGAAATCCGGAGGACCTATCCCGCATGAAACGGATATCGCTATGACACGAGACATTTTCGATAAAGAGCGCTTGCCTCCAGCCCTGGATGAATTCTTGCGTCGGATCAACCCCTGGTGGGAATCACTGCCGGGCCGGGTGTTGCCGCCTTATCACCGTTGGGTGTTTCCATGGTTGCTTCGAAACTTGAAGCAAGGGTTGGCCCCCGGGGTAGTTTTACGGGGGCCTCGGCAGGTAGGCAAAACCACACTGCAGGAACAAATTATCAAACATCTCTTGGAAAACGAAAGGGTCGAACCTTGGCGGATCTTCCGGGTCCAATTCGATGAAATTCCCAGCACTCGGAATCTGAAAGATCCTATCCTCTCGATTTCCAGGTGGTATGAGAATCGCATTCTGAAAAAGACCTTGAACGAGGCAGCTCATGAAGGCAGACCCGCTTATCTCTTTTTGGATGAGGTCCAGAACCTGGCGGACTGGGCGCCCCAGATCAAAGCTTTGGTGGATCACGCCACAGTGCGGGTCATGATCACCGGCAGTTCCGCTCTGCGCATCAAGGCTGGACATGACAGCCTAGCAGGACGCGTCAGTACGATAGAATTAGGCCCTTTGCTTCTGCGTGAGATTATTGCTTTACGTTTTGAACAAGAACTAAAGGGCCTCCTCGAAGAAAATGGAATTGCTTCTCTCGGTGAGCCGGGCTTATGGGAACAACTGCGTACTTTCGGGCAACACCATCAGGAAATCCGGGATAGAGCTTTTACCGCCTTATCCGAGAGAGGCGCTTATCCCATCGCCCAGGCTCGCTCGGACTGGGCCTGGGAACAGGTGTCCGAGTATTTGAATGAAACGGTAATTCAAAGAGCCATCGTCCACGACCTCCGCACTGGCGACAAGGGGAGAAAACGCGATCCTCAGCTTCTGGAGGAGGTTTTTAGATTGGCCTGCCGCTATGCTGGGCAAGCTCCCGGACAAGCCACCATGGTTCAACAAGTGCATCAAGTACTGCATGCCGATGTCAGTTGGCAAAGGATCCGGCATTATCTCAAATTCTTGGATAGCACTCTTTTAATTAAGCTAATTTCTCCTCTCGAGATTCGATTAAAAAAGAGAAAGGGCTATGAAAAAATCTGTCTGTGTGATCCGGGGCTTCGATCGGTTTGGCTCAAAGAAACCGTGCCCTTGGTTCCGGAGGCATTAGCAAAAATGCCCCACCTCTCGGATTTAGCCGGTCATCTGGCTGAAAGTGTGACCGGATATTTTCTCGCTTCCTTGCCAGGGATAGAAGTTAATCATTTTCCGCAGCGGGAGACAGAGCCAGAAGTTGATTTTGTCATTACCATTGGAGAAAAGAGAATTCCCTTAGAAGTGAAATATCAAAGCCAAGTAGATGATCATGATATTTTAGGGTTAAGGGCCTTTCTGGAAAAGACCGTTTATCATGCAACCTTTGGAATTGTCGTGACTCGCACCGATCAGGTGAAAATCCGAGACCCGCGCATCATCGCCATGCCTCTTTCCAGCTTACTTTTGCTAAAGTGAGAAGGGTTAGAAGGCAAGGGAAAACTGATTGGATTATTGATTCAGCGAGGTAAATGATGCCAGAGACAGCAGAGAAATTGCTCAACCCCCGGCCCGAGAGCCTGGTGGATATTCCCACCCACTTTTGCCCGGGCTGTCATCACGGCATCGTCCACCGCCTGGTGGCCGAGGCCATTGACCACTTCGGCCTGCGGGAGAAAGCGATCGGCGTGGCCTGCGTGGGCTGTTCGGTCTTCCTCTACAACTACCTCAACACCGACGTGGTCGAGGCCCCCCACGGCCGGGCCCCGGCCGTGGCCACCGGGCTGCGCCGGGCGCTCCCGGACCGATTGATCTACACCTACCAGGGCGACGGCGACCTGGCCGCGATCGGCACCTCCGAGATCATCCACGCCGCCAACCGGGGCGAGCCGATCACCGTGGTCTTTGTCAACAACACCACCTACGGCATGACCGGCGGCCAAATGGCCCCGACCACCTTGCTCGGCCAGAAGACCACCACCTCGCCTTACGGCCGCGACTTTCACCAGGCCGGCTACCCGATCAAGATGGCCGAGTTCCTGGCGCCCCTGGAAGGCGTGGCCTTTTCGGCCCGCGGGGCGGTGGACCGGGTGGCCAACCTCAAGCGCACGCGCAAGCTCATCTTCCGCGCCTTTGAGGCCCAGATCCAGCACCTGGGCTTTGGTTTTGTGGAAGTGCTTTCCGCCTGCCCGACCAACTGGGGCATGACCCCGATCGAGGCGGCCAAGCGGGTGGAAGAGGAAATGATCCCTTATTTCCCGCTGGGGATATTCAAGGAACGGAAAGAGGCGGACCACCTGTAGGAGAGTGCACAGTGGACAGTGCACAGTAAACAGTGAACCGGGAGAATTCATTCATGACCAAGAAATTTTCAAGGCGAACGGTCTGGGCCGAGAGCATCGGATTGGTGCTCTGGCTGATCGCCGGCCCGGTTCATCCCCAGGCCACGAAGCCGGCGCCGCAAGAATACCATCAGGCGATGGCCCTGCTAAAGGAGCGGCTGGATATCCCGAACCTGCGCCAGGCGATCGCGCTCCTGGAAAAGGCGGCGGAGCAGGACCCGGGGAACGAGGAAATCTGGTGCCAGTTGGCCTGGCGCTATTGGATGATGGGCGACAACCTGCCCAAGCAGACGGGCAAGGAGCGCGAGGTGCGCCTGGGCTGGTTTGAAAAGGGCCAGGCCGCGGGGGAGAAGGCCCTGGCCCTCAACCCCAAGAGCGTGGCCGGGATGTATTGGTCCACGGTGAACATGGCCGCGGCCGGGGAGATGCGGGGCATCCTCTCCAGCCTGATGCTGGCCGGGACGCTCTTCGGCAACATGAGCCGGGTGGACCGGCGCGACCCGTATTTCCTGTATGGCGCGACCCGGCGCTTCGGCTCCGAGGTCTTGATCCGGGTGCCGACTTTTTTGACCAGCAAGTTCGGGTTCAAGCACGAATACACGGTGGAAGACCTGGAAGCCAACATCGAGCGCTGGCCCAACTATTTTGATAATTACAATTACCTGGCGCGGGTGCACGGGTGGGCGGGCGAAAAGGACAAGGCGCTTTCCCGGCTGGAATTCGTGCTCAGCCACGACCCGGCGATTATGCCGGAAGAGAAAGCGGAGAACACCCTGCAGCAGGAAATCGCCCGGAAGATGTGGCAGGAATATACCGGAAAGGAGTATCCCGCTCGCTGAGTGCGGGAGCAGTCTGGAGCGATGTATCATGATGTAACCATGGCCGGCTTCGGCGGCCAGGGGATCCTGTTGATCGGGAACCTGCTGGCCGAAGCGGCGCTGGCGGAAGGGCTGCACGTGACCTATCTTCCCAGTTACGGGGTGGAGATGCGGGGCGGCTCGGCCAACTGCACGGTGGTGATCTCGGACCAGGAGATCGGGAGCCCGGCGGTGGGCTCGCCCCGGGCCTTGCTCGTGATGAGCCGGCCGGCGCTCTCCCGCTTCCAGGCCTCGGTCAAGCCCGGGGGCCTGCTCATTGTCAACACCTCGTTGATCGAGCCGGCCGAGGTTGAGCGCCGGGACGTGGAGCTCCTGGCCTACCCGCTGAACCAGATCGCGCTGGAGCTTTCGCACCAGCGCCTGGCCAACATGGTGGCGCTCGGGCTTTACCTGGGCCGGACCCGGGTGGTGGGCCTGGCCTCCATCGAGCACGGCTTCGCGGAGTTGCTCTCCGAGAAGAACCGGGTTTTCATTCCTCAGAACGTCGCCGCCATCCAGAAAGGGATGGCGCTGGCGGCGGAAGCGGGAGGGAAGTCATGACCGAGCCGGTGCAAGAGATGCGGGTCGGCGAGAAGATCAAGCGGCTGCGGGAAGACCGGGCGATGAGCCTGGAGGAGATGTCGAAGAAGACCGGGCTGTCGAGCTCGGTGCTGTCCCAACTCGAGAACCACCTGATCAGCCCGCCCTTGGGCACGCTGATCAAGATCGCATGCGCCTTCGAGGTGCCGGTGGGCTATTTCTTCCGGGACCAGCCGGAGCAGGACCCCTTCTGCCTGGTGCGGGAGCACGAGCGGCAGAAGGTCTCCCGCTTCGCTTCCAAGGACGGGGTCAACTACGGCTACTCCTACGAGGCGCTGGGCTACGGCAAGAAGGACCGGCACATGGAGCCGTTCGTGGTGACCCTGACTCCGGCTACCCTGGGCCCTGCGGACCTGTCCAGCCATGCCGGGGAGGAATTCATTTATGTCTTGGAGGGCGAGGTGGAGGTGACCTTGGGGGATCACACCGACCGGCTGCGCCCCCATGACAGCATCTACTATGACGCCACCTTGCCCCATCGGGTAAGCTGCGCCCAGGGTCGGCCCGCCAAGATCGTGGCGGTCATCTGGGCGCCGGAAAAGTAGCCCTCGGTCTCGGGCTTGCCGAAAGCCCCGACCCCAGGCTTGAGGAAATGGCCATGTTTCAGGTGCTGGTGGCGGAACCGGACGACGCTTCCTTCCAGAGGATCCGATCTTACCTGGCGCCGGAAGCCTTTCATATTTGGCGCACCGTGAATCTGGCCGAGTGTGTCAAGGGCCTGAAGGCGATCCAGGCGGATGCCGTCTTGATGGCTTTCGATTTTCCTGAAGGCGGAGCCCGGGCCCTGCTCCACCACCTGCTCGCCGAAGCCCTGGAAGTCCCGGTGGTGGTGCTGGGCCAGCCCGGCCAGGAAGAAGCCTGCCGCCGGATCGTGCTGGACGGCGCCGCCGATTACCTGACCCGCGAGCCGGGGAGGTGGGAACTGCTCGACCCGGTGCTGCGGCGGGCGATTGCCCACCACCGCCTGCCCGCCCAGTTGGCCGCCTCCGAGCAGAAATATCGCACCTTGTTCCATCACTCGCCCAACGGCTTGATCTTGCTGGATACGGAGGGCGCGGTGCTGGATGCCAACCGGGCCGCGGAGGAAATCTTCCAGATCGGCCGCTCGCACTTGTTCGGCCATCCCCTGGCCGAGCAGTTTCCGGCCGGGAGCGAAATCCGCCGGCTCCTGGAAAGCCCGCAGGATTTGTCCCGGTCCGGCAATCAAACCCTCTCCTTTCAGCGGGGCGGGCAGGAGCTTTGGCTGGAGATCCGCCTGAATCCCATGGAAGCCTATTTGCACCGGCACTACCTGCTCCAGGTGCGGGACGTGACCCAGGTGCGGCGGGCCGAGGCCGAGCTCGCGGCCTCGGAAGCCCATTACCGCGACATCTTCGAGAACCTGGGGACCATGATCGTGATCCTGGACGTGGAAGGCCGGATCGTGGACGTCAACCGCTGGGTGGAAGACTGGACCGGCCAGCCCCGGGAAAAGCTACACGGCTTCCATCTTTTTCAGCATTTACGCGATCAAGGCTTAGGCGAATGGCTGGAGCAACGGGGTCGAGAGCTCCGGGAGGAAGGCGTGATGCGGGGAGAGTTCGAGGCCCGGCTCTTTGGCCGCCAGGCGGTGCTGGGATGCCATGCCACGTCCATGGTCCAGGGAGGCCGGGTGACCGGCTATCGCCTGGCCTTTCAGGACATCACGTATCGGGTGGAGCTGGAGCGCCAGCGCGAGGAGTTGCAACTGGAACTTCTGGAGCGGGACCGGCTCGCGGCCATGGGCCGGCTGCTCCAGGGCGTGGCCCATAACCTGAGCAACCCGCTCACCATCCTGCAGAGCACCCTGGACTGGATCCGGTCCGAGGGCGTGGACGCGGTCAACCTGGCCGAGGAGCTTCAGGTTATGGACCAGCAGGTGCGCCGGCTGCGGGAGATGCTGACCAACATGCAGGAGAAGGGCCGGCGCGAAGCGCTGCGCAAGGTGGTGCGCCTGGACCTGAACGCGATTCTGGAGGCGGAGTTGAAATTCCTCCAGGCCAACCCCTTCTTCAAGCACGAGGTCAAGCTGGAGACCCAGCTCTTGCCCCTGCCCCCGATCCTGGGCATTTACTCCGACTTCAGCCAGAGCTTTTCCAACCTGCTCAACAACGCCCTCGACGCCATGTTCGACTCGCCAGCGAAAACCCTGAAGGTGAGCACCGCCTGCCGCCAGCAGGAGATCGTCATCGAGATCCAGGACACCGGCCACGGGATTTCCCCCGAAGCCCTGCCCCAGATCTTTGATCCCTTTTTCTCGACCAAGCCCAACGTCTCGGTGGACGGTCGGCCGGCCGGGACCGGTCTGGGCCTGCATGCCTGCCGGATGCTGCTCGATCCCTACGGGGTCAAGTTCGAGGTCGAGAACCGGCCGGGAGCCGGGGCCGGCTTTCGGCTGAGAATTCCCATCCAGCCGCGCCGGGGAGTGCGCGCGCTCCTGGTGGAGGACGAGAGCGCGGTCCGGCTCGGGCTCCAGAGTGGGCTTCGGGCTTTCAACGTGAATGTCACCGCGGTGGAAAGCGCGGAGGCCGCGCTCTCCCTGGCAAACGGGTTTGACGTGTATTTGGTGGACACGAGCCTGCCCGGCATGAGCGGCCTGGACTACATCGCGCAATTGCGCGCCCGGCAGCCGGAGGCCAAGGTGCTCCTGCTCGCCGGCGCGGATTTTCCCCAGGTGGAGCCGCGCGCCCGGACCCTGGGCGTGAACCTGGTCCTGCTCAAGCCGGTCACCTTCCGGGAGGTCGCCCAGGCCATTGCCCTCCTGGATACACCGAATTCGCCGGTAGCCGCCGGCTGGTAACTTATTCTCACCCTCTCCCTCCGGGAGAGGGCAAGGGTGAGGGCGATTCGCGTCATCAAGGCAGGTTCGGGGCGCGAATCCAATCGCGCTCCACGATTCGAAGTGGCGTAGGGAAGGTTTGGATACCTTCCCGGAGCCGGATATCCTTCAAGTCTTATGAGAAGTTGAAGTAGCCGCGACCGCGCTTCGGTCGCGGAAAATTCTTTTATTTCCGGCCGCGTTTTCTCCGAGGCTTCTCTTTCGCCAGCGCTTCCCGCCGAATCCTGATCGCCTGCGCGTGCCCGTCCAATCCTTCTAATTCCGCCATCCGCTCCGCCACCGGACCCAACTTCAAAAGCGCCTCTTTCGAAAACTCCACCACGCTCTGCCGCTTCACAAAATCTTCCACACCGAGTGGAGAAGCGTATTTGGCGCGATAGGCCGTGGGCAGGACATGGTTGGGTCCGGCCAGATAATCGCCGATCGGCACCGGAGAATAGGGACCCAGAAAGATAGAAGCCGCGTTCTTAATTTTGTTTAGTATCTTTCTCGGGCTTTTCGCCAGGATCTCCAGGTGTTCCGGTGCGGTCCGGTTGACCACTTCAATGGATTCTTCCAGATTTCGGGTCCAAATCAGTGTGGCAAGATTTTGCAGGGTCTTTTCGAAATATTCTTTTCTCCCGGAAACTGAGGACTGTTTAGTCATTTCATCGCGCACTTTGGCGGCGTATTTTTTAGAGGTCGTGACCAACGTGGCCATGCTGTCTTCGCCGTGTTCCAGTTGCGAGAGGAGATCCGCCGCAGCCAAATCCGCCGGGAATGAGCCATCGGCCAAGACCATGATTTCGCTCGGCCCGGCTACCATGTCAATTCCAATGTAACCCATCCGGGCCACAAGAGCCTTGGCCTCGCTAACCCAAATGCTACCCGGGCCGACAATTTTATTCACCCACGGAATGCTTTGGGTGCCATAAGCAAGCGCAAAAATTCCCTGGGCTCCGCCGATCTTGTAAATTTCATGCACTCCGACCATTCGCGCCGCGGTGAGGATGTAGGGGTTCATTTCTCCCTTGGGCCAGGGGGAGATCATAACGATCCTTTGCACCCCTGCAATCTTGGCCGGGATCGCGGTCATTAACACCGTGGAAAAAAGCGGAGATCGTCCTGCGGGGATGTAAATACCCACTCTCTCTAGCGAGACCACCCTTTGCTCTATCCTGGTGCCGGTTTTCTCCTTTAGCCGGAAGGCCCGAGGCCGCTGCTCCTTGTGAAACCTTTCAATGCGGGATGCGGCCAAGGAAATCGTTCTTCGGTCTCGGGCGGGGACCCGTTTCCAGGCTTGCTTGAGTTCCTGACGGCTGACCCGAACGTTTTGCGCGGTGAGCTTATGGCCTTCGAATTTTGCTGTGTAATCAAAAAGCGCTTGGTCGCGTCCCTGAATGATATCTTTGAAAATTTGCTCAACCTGTTTCTGTCGCTGGTCTTCCAGATCAAAATAATAGGTCTTCCGCTGTGCGAGCCGTTGCTGAAATTCTGGATCCTGCTGACCCCATTGATAAATCTTCACGGCTTCGCTTCCTTGGCCCGTTCGATGTCCGCGCCCAGGGCCACGAGCTTTTTCTCCAGGGTCTCGTAGCCGCGGTCGAGGTGGTAGATGCGGAGCACTTCGGTCGTGCCCTCGGCAATCAGGCCGGCCAGCACCAGCGAGGCCGAAGCCCGCAGGTCCGTGGCCATGACCGAGGCGCCCGAGAGCTTGGGCACGCCGGTGACGATCGCGCTCCGGCCCTGGATCTTGATGTTGGCGCCCATGCGCTGGAGTTCCAAGACGTGCATGAAGCGGTTCTCGAACACGGTCTCGGTGATCACCGAAAGCCCTTCGGCCCGGCACATCAGCGCGATGAGCTGGGCCTGCATGTCGGTCGGGAAACCCGGATAGGGCCGGGTGCTCACGTCCACCGCCCGCAGCCCGTCGCCCCGCACCCGGAGGCCCCCGCCTTTTTCTTCAATCGCGACCCCTGCCTCCCGCAGCTTGGCGATCACCGCGGCCAGGTGGTCGGCCCGCGCTCCTTTGAGCAAAAGCTCGCCGCCGGTGATCGCGGCCGCGGCCAGGAAGGTGCCGGCCTCGATCCGGTCCGGCATGATCGCGTGCTCGACCGGCCGGAGCTCCTTCACGCCCTCGATCTCGATCACCTCGGTGCCCTGGCCCTTGATTTTCGCGCCCATCTTGACGAGCACCTCGGCCAGCTCCACCACCTCCGGCTCCAGCGCGGCGTTGGTAAGCACGGTCCGGCCCTCGGCCTTGACCGCGGCCATCATCACGTTCTCGGTGCCGGTGACGGTCGAAATATCAAACGCGATCTCCGCGCCGTGAAGCTTGTCGGCCTGGGCCTTGATGTAGCCGTGCTCGATCTGGACCTCGGCGCCGAGCTGCTCCATGCCCTTGAGGTGGAGGTTGACCGGCCGGGCGCCGATGGCGCAGCCGCCGGGCAGCGAGACCTCGGCCTTTCCGGTCCGGGCCAGGAGCGGCCCCAGCACCAGCACCGAGGCGCGCATGGTCTTGACCAGCTCGTAGGGCGCGAGGTGGCTCTTCAGGTTCGCGGTGTCAACCGCCAGGGTGTGGTCGTGCTGCAAGCCGGAGCGGTCCACCTCCACGCCCAGGGTGGTCAGGAGCTCGAGCGTAGTATCAATGTCGCGGAGCCGGGGCACGTTATGGAACACGTGCTTGCCGGGCGCAAGGATGGCAGCGGCGAGCAGGGGCAGGGCCGCGTTCTTGGCGCCGCTGATGCTGACCTCGCCCTGCAACCGGCGGCCGCCGTGGATCACGAGCTTATCCATGTGGCGGATAGGATACCAGGGAAGGCCGCTCCGGGCAAGCCCCTTAATCTAACATTTGGGGTCTGACCCCGAATATTAGATTAAGGACGCGGTCGGTGCCGCTCAGGTCTTTGAGCGGGGGCCGGGCTTCCAACTCGGGAGGCGCGAGCGCAGCCACCGCGGCGGCCTGGTCGTCGCCCACTTCCAGGACCAGGAAGCCGCCGGCGGCCAGGTGAGCGGGCGCTTGGGGCAGGATCGAGGCGATGAAGCGGAGCCCGTCCGGCCCACCGTCCAGGGCAAGGCGCGGCTCGAAGACCGAGGCCTCGGGCATGAGGCTGTCCAAGACCCGGGTCGGAATGTAAGGCGGATTACAAGCGATCAGGTGGCAGGGCGGCTCGCCGGCGACGGCGGCAAAGCGATCGCCTTGGCGGAAGGTCACCTTCCGGCTGAGTCCGAGCCGCTCGGCGTTCTCCTGGGCCAGGGTCAGGGCCTCGGCGCTTAAGTCGGTGGCCAGGTAGTCGGCCTGGGGAAAGGCATGGGCCAGGGCGAGCGCGATGGTGCCGCAGCCGGTGCCGAGGTCGAGGACGCGCGGCCTTCCGGCCGAGGGCCCCTGCCGGGCCGAGAGCTCGCGCAGCAAGCGCAAGCATTCCTCCACCAGGGTTTCCGTCTCGGGCCGGGGGATGAGCGCGGCACGGCTGACCCGTAGGGTGATCTCGTGGAAGGGCTTCTCGCCCAGGATGTAAGCGACCGGCTCGCGCAGGGAGCGGCGGTAGGCGAGCGGCTGGAAGCGGGCGAGCGCCTCGGGTCCGGGAGAATCGTCCAGCCGGCGGAGGAGTTCGGTGCGAGAGAAGTTGAGGGCGCGGGCCAGAAGCAGCTCGGCGTCGAGCCGGGGGCTTTCCGCCCCGTTCGAGGCCAGGTCCTGCGCGGTCCACTCGAGGAGCTGGCGGATGGTGAAGGGTGCCGGAGGCGCCTGGGGTGTCACGGGCGGCTTTCCGGCTGATCGGGAGCTACTTCATTGGCCAAAGTCTCGGCCTGATGGTTGGCGCGCAGGGCCTCGACAAAGGGATCGAGCTCGCCCTCGAGCACGCGGTCGAGCTGGTGGATGGTCAGGCCGATGCGGTGGTCGGTGACGCGGTTTTGGGGGAAGTTATAGGTGCGGATCTTTTCCGAGCGGTCGCCGGAGCGGACCTGGGAGCGGCGGAGGCTGACCCGCTCCTGCTCCTGGCGCTCGCGCTCCATCTCCAAAAGCCGGCTCTTGAGGATCTTCATGGCCTTGGCCTTGTTCTTGTGCTGGGAGCGCTCGTCCTGGCAGACCACCACCATGCCGGTGGGCAGATGGGTGATGCGGACCGCGGAGTCGGTGGTGTTGACGCCCTGGCCGCCCGGGCCCGAGGAGCGATAAACGTCAATCTTGAGGTCTTTCTCGTCCACTTCCACCTCGGCGTCCTCGGCCTCGGGCAACACGGCCACGGTCGCGGCCGAGGTGTGGACGCGGCCCTGGGCCTCGGTCTCCGGCACCCGCTGGACCCGGTGCACCCCGCTTTCGAAGCGGAGCCGGCCGTAAACGGCTTTGCCCTCGATGCGGGCGATCACTTCCTTGTAGCCGCCTTTGCCGGTGGGGTGGTGGCTTAAAATTTCCACCTTCCAGCCCTTCTGGTCGGCGTAGCGGAGGTACATGTCAAACAGGTCGCGGGCAAAGAGCGCGGCCTCGTCGCCGCCGGTGCCGGCGCGGATCTCGAGGATGATGTTCTTGCCCTCGAACGGGTCCTTGGGCACCAGGAGTCTCTTGAGCGCCTCTGCCAGCGCGCCGTGGCGCCGCTCTAGGCCGGCCAATTCCTCGGTGGCCAGCGGCACCAGCTCGGGATCGCCTTCCTCCAGCACGCTCTGGTGCTCCCTGATCTCCTCGCCGAGCTTCTTATAGGTCTCATACGTTTCCACCAGCTCGCGCAGCTCGGAGTGTTCGCGGGAGAGCTTTTTCAAGAGCTCCGGGTTCTTGAGGACCGTGGGGTCGGCCAGCCGGCCCTCCAGGTCGCGGCAGCGGGCGGATACATTTTCCAGTTTAGTCCACAGGTCGTTCATGGCCGTCTCGATTTCTTTCCAGGTAGAGCGCCCGCTCGACGGCGCGGATGGCGACTTCGATCTGGTCCGGGGTGGGCTCGCGGGTGGTCAGGCGCTGGAGCAGGAGTCCGGGCGCCGCGGCCAAGCGGAGCACGGGGTGGTCGGGCCGTTTGCCGGCGAGCTTGATGAACTCGTAGGAGATGCCGGCGACGGGGAAGAGGAGCGGGAGCTTGACTCCGATCTGGGCAAGGTTGTTGAGCCAGAAGTTTTGTGAGAAGCGGGGGAGCCAGGGAAAGAGCGCCGCGAAGATCAGGATGCTCACCACCACCACGAAGAGGAGGAAGGCGGTGCCGCAGCGAGGGTGGAGGGTGGAGTGCTTTTGCACATATTCGAGAGTCAGCGGCTCGCCGGCCTCGAAGGCGAAGATGGCCTTGTGCTCGGCGCCGTGATACATGAAGACGCGGCGGATGTCTTTGAGCAGGGAGATGCCGAGGATGTAGGCGACCAGGAAGATGACCTTGATGATCCCATCCGCCAGGTGGAAGGCGAAGGACTGGGCGGAAAGGCCCAGGCTCCTGGCGGTGAGGTAATGAGGCAGGGCCACGAACAGGACGAACGCGAGCCCGATGGCCAGGACCAAAGTCGAGGCCATGGCCCAGGGGCTGATTTCTTCCGAAGCCTGGCCCGCGGATTTGCCTTCCGCTTCGGGCACTGCCTGGTTGGCGGAAAAGTTGAGGGCCTGGATGCCGTTGACCAGGCTTTCCACCAGCACCACCGAGCCCCGGAAAAAGGGCCAGCGCAAAAAGGCAAAGCGGTGCCCGAGCGAGCGCCAGGGCCGCTCGTCCACGATGATCTCGCCTGAGGGCTTGCGCACGGCCACGGCAAAAGCGTGGGGGGAGCGCATCATCACCCCCTCAATGACCGCTTGGCCGCCGAGATGAAGCTTTTCTTCCATTTTGGATTTTTTCAATTTTGGATTTTGGATTTTAGATTTTAGATTGCAGAGGGCACGCACCACGCTCATCTCCAATCCTCAATCCAAAATCCAAAATCTAAAATCCAAAATAAAGCCACCGGCTGGGGAAAGACCCCGAACCGATGGCTTGAAGGCTATCCAGCTAAGTATTCGAGGGCTTGTCCGCGGGCTTGCCGTACTTGCGGTAAAAGCGCTCGACCCGGCCGGCGGTGTCAATCAGCTTCTGCTTGCCGGTGAAGAAGGGGTGGCAGGCCGAGCAGATGTCCAGCTTGATGGTCCCCGGGCGGGTGGAATTGGTCTCGAACACGTTGCCACAGGCGCACTCGAACCGGACCGGCCCGTAGGAGGGATGAATCTTATCTTTCATGTTCCGTTGACTCCTTTACCTGAACCACAGCTAGTATAGCGATTTTTCCGCCGCTCGGCAAGTCCTTACTT
>Ga0315291_10002452_pt1 | contig 24354 bp, 13 predicted proteins | sample YL17G12_20_MG_FD_203070 | JGI IMG/M metagenome (GOLD analysis project Ga0315291, IMG submission 203070) | Sediment microbial communities from Yellowstone Lake, YNP, Wyoming, USA - YL17G12_20 | ecosystem: Environmental > Aquatic > Freshwater > Lake > Sediment | place: USA: Wyoming | collected... | reverse complement strand
GGCCTCGTTCCCGGCGGCCAGCCCCCGGCGGCCTACTTCCGCCTCTATCTGCTTGAGCCTGGCCACGACGCCCTCGAGCCGCTCGCACTCCACCGACAGCTCTTCGTAGGGCAGCTCCAGGGCGCCCTCCAGCGTGTCGACGTTGTAGCCCTGCTGCAGGAGCGCCAGGAACCGGTCGGTGCACTCGTCGCGCCTCTTGTGCAGCTTTTCCTTCGTGGCCCGCTCCGACTCCTTCTTGGTGTGTATCTTCTCCTTGAGGGCGGCTATGGCATTCTCGACCTCCTCGGCCCGGTCGATGTCCTTGAGCTGGGCCCGGATGGCCGCCGTCTCGGATTCGAACCCGCGAGTGTCCATGGCGTCGAGGATCCCGAGAAGGCCCTGCATCCTCTCGATCCTCATGCGGAAATTGATCATCCCCCGGCGCAGCTCCTCCAGCCTGCCTCCGGCGAGCTTCTCCAGGGCCCGGACCTCGTAGCCCATCGCCTCCCAGGCCTCTATCTGCTTCACTATGTTGAACCGGAGCTCGTCCTCCTCTTTGCGGCGGCCCTCGGCCTCCTTCCTGCGGCGCTCTATCCTCTCCCAGAGCTCGTGCCAGTCCCGCTTTGTTTCCTCGATGCGGCCCACGTCCCGGAGCTTCTCCCGTATGCGCGCTATGAGCTCGTCGTAGCCCGAGCCCGAGAGCTCCTCGAGCCTCTCCCTTATCTGGCGTATCTCGCCGACGGATTCCTCGAACCGCCGGAACTCGGCCGCCATCTCCGCCGGTTCCTTGCCCAGCGCGCCCTCGAGCTGGTCGACGTAGAACCCCTCCTCCAGCCAGGCCGCCATCTTGGCCATGTGCTCTCCCTGCAGCCGGCGCCGCTCCTCCTGGAGCCGGACCTCCTCGGCCATGCGCTTGCCTATCTTCAGCTCGAGCTCGGAGAGCCTGTCCCGTATCTCGCCCAGAGCGTCGACGTTGCGCAGGTCATTTTCGATTACGGAGCGCTCGGATTCGAATCCCTCGGTATCCAGCAGCCGCAGCTCCTCTTCGAGCTCGCGCAGCTTCTGGACGCGTATCTTGAACATCAAAAACTCCTTGGTGACGGCCTCGATGTCCTGGCCGGCCATGCGCTCCAGCCTCGAGACGTCGTAGCCCTGCTCCTTCCAGTCCCGCATCTTCTTCCGGAGCTCCTCGAGCTTCCTGCGCTGGCGCGTCAGCTCGGCGGAAGCAAGCCTGAGCCTCTCGACGCGCTCGGCGCAATCGTCCAGCCGGTCCAGGGTGTAGATGGATTTGCGGACCTCCCCGTGCTCCGGCCCGGCCTCTCCGGCGGGCAACGAGGACAGCTCGCCCAGGATCGTCTGCGCCCTCTGGATGCTTATCCGGGCGATGGAGTATTCCTTCCGCAAAAACTCCATGTCGCCGTCGAGGTAGCCCTCCAGGGCCGACACGTTGAAGCCCAGCTTCTTCCACCCGGTTATCTTGGAGCGGAACTCATCCCGCCGGCGGCGGTCCTCCTCGGCGCGCCGGCGCTCCTCGTCGCGCTTGGAGATTATCCTCTGCTTGAGCTCCCCTATCTGCGGCTCCATCTCGGAGAGCCTGGAAAGGTCGTAGAGCTCCTCGAGCACCGACGCTGCCTCGGTCTCGAAACCGGAGATGTCCAATGACATGATCTCCTTGCGCAGGGCCTCCACCCGGCCGATGCGGCCCTCCAGGCCCGAGAGCTCCTCTCTCATCCGGGGAAGCCCGAAGGAGACCATCTTCTCGAGCTTTCCCTCCTTGCCTTCCCGGTATCCCTCTCCCACCCATTTCATCAGCTTGCCGGTCAGCTCCTCCTTCTCCCTCTTCTCGGCCTCGCGCTCCCGGAGCTCCTGCTCCCGGCGCGCGGCTATCCTGCCGTTGATGGACCTTATCCCGTATTGGACCTCCTCGATGGAGCCGATGCTCACGTTCCGCAACCGTGCCACGAGCGAGCCAACCTCCTGCTCGAAGCCCTCGGAGGGGATGGCCCGGAGCTCCGCCTCCAGTTCCTGGACGCGCTTGAGCTGTATCCGGTACTTCACCCACTCGGTCCGCAGCGCCTCGTCGTCGCGGCCGAACGCCTCGTCCAGGCGGGCGGTGTCGTAGCCGGCGCCCTTGAGCTCGGTGACGCGCGACTGCAGCTCCTGCCTCCACCGCCGGCTCTCCTCGGCCCTGCGCTCCCGCTCCCTGGCGGCGCGCTGGGACGCAAGCTGCAGGCGCAGGAGCCTCTCCTCGGCCGCCCGGACCTGCGACGGGTCGTTCAGGAGGGCCAGCACGCCCTCCTTCTCGGCGTCGTGGCCCTGAAGCTCCATCCGGCCCAGCTCGTCGCGCAGCTCGTCCTGGCGGACCATCGCCTCCTCGAGCTCCTCCACGCGCTCGTTGAGCTCGTCCATGGGGGCGTTATCGATGAGATCGTCCGGGAGGGGGATCTTCTGGCCGGCGGCCATCCACGCCCGGACCTTCTCGCGCAGCTTGGCGCGGTCGCGTTTTTCCTGCTCGGCGCGGGCGCGTTTGGCCTTCCCGGCCTTCTCGATTCGTATCCGCAGGTGGATGATGGCGTCCTCGGCCTCCTGGGCCCGGGCGGTGTCCCGGAGCATGGCCTCGATGCTCTTTCGGTCCTCTTCGAAATCGGCGGTGTCCACGGCCGAGAGCTCCTCCTCGACGGCCTTCAGGCGCGAGACCCCCTCTTCGAACCGCTCGAGCTCGCCCCCGGCGGCATCCGCGTCCTTGTCCAGCAGGGCCTCCAGGCCGGCCGTGGCGTAGCCCTGCCCCTTCCAGGCGAGGACCTTCTCCCTCAGGCGGCCCAGCCGGCGCTCGCGGTCGCGCTCCTTGCGCTGAGCCTCCTTCTTCTTCCTCTCCTCCTGGACCTGGAACTCCAAAAGCAGGTTCTCCGCCTCGCCGCTCCGCCAGGGGTCCTTGAGAAGCTCACGGAGATTGGAGGCCGCCTCGTCTCCCATGATCCCGCCGGGCTCCTCGAGCTCGTGCAGGAGCTCGCGGTTGCGGTGGATGCCCTTCTCGGCAGTCTCGAACGCGCCCGCGGCCTCATGCGGCGCGCTTTTGAGGATGCCTGCCAGCCGGGAGACGTCGAATCCCTCCGTGCGCCAGTCCTCAAGCTTCTTCTCGTAGCCTTTCCTCTCGGACTCTCCGAGCAACGCCTTTCCCTGCATGTCAGTCGCCTACTTTTTCAATTTCTTGATCTTCTTCCTGGCCGCCACCGTGGCGGCGGCGGCGCTCTCGCGGGGTGATCCGGCGGCGGGCACGGCCCCCTCGCCCGGCGGGCCGCCCCTCTCCGGTCCCGGGTCGGGGGCCCCCGCATCGGGACCGGCCGCCGGGGCCGGGCTGAGCAACTTGCTCCTTATCCCCCTCCAGGTCTCCATATTCTCCCGGGTCCGGAGCTCGTGCTCGAAATCGGCGAATGCCTGCCTGACCTCTTTGGGGCCCTTCCGCCATGCCTGCTCGAGGGCCGAGACGTCCTCGCCCTTGGATTCAAGCTCACGGATGCGCTTTTGGAACTTCTGCATCTCGGCGTCCCGGGCGACGAGCGCGGCCTCCGCCCTCCGGCTGAAATCGGCAAACGCCCTCTCGGCCTGGGGAAGCCTCAGCGGGTCCAGCAGCATCTTTTCGATGGTCTCGGCCCCGGCGACCCCCTCCAGCCCCTTGGCCTGGAGGGCGTGCAGCTGGAACCTCAGCTCCTCGCAGCGGTACAGGGAGTTCTCGAACTCGACGAAGCGCTTCTCGGCCAAGGACAGGTCCGTATCCAGCGCCGTCCGGAGGGCCTCGACGTTGAGCCCGAAGCCGCTCCACTCGTTCAGCCTCTCCTCCAGTTTCCGGCGGAGGGCCGCCCTCCTCAACTCCTCTTCGCGCCGGGCCCGCTCGGCCTCCAGGCGGTCTTCCTCCTCGCGGCGGGCGCGCTCCGCCTTCTCCGCCAGCGCAGCCAGGCCCCGCTCGATCTCCGGGATGGCGTCGACGTCGTCGAGCTTCGACCGCAGCGCTGCGAGCTCCGGCTCGAGCGCCGGGGCTCCGAGCGAGGCGAGGCGTTCGCCCAGGGAGCGCAGCCGCTTGACATCCTCCTCGAAGCGGGCAAGCTCCTTCTCGGCCTCGTCGGGCGCAAGCTCCAGGGCCTTTTCCAGCCGCCGGATGGCCATGCCCTTCTCCAGCCAGCCCATGACCCGCTCCCGGAGGGCCCGTTTCCTTTCCCGGGCCGACTTCCTGCGGGCGGCCCTCTCGCGCCCCTTCTCCTCGGCTGCCTTCCACAGCCGGTCGACCTCGGGCCGGAGATCGGCCGGGTCCCCGGACTCGTCCAGCCTGCGCCGCAGGCGCTCCAGTTCCGCCTCGTTCCCGAAAAGCTCCAGCGCGTCCAGCCTGCGCCGCAGGTGCTCCGCCGCCGATATCCGGGTGCGGAACAGGACGAACTGGGCCGAGGCGCTCTCGAGGTCCCGCTCCAGGGCCTCGTGGAGATGGCGGACGCGGTGGCCCTTCTGCTCCCAGTCGCGGGCCACCGCGGCCAGCGCCGCCTTCCGCTCGCCCTCCTTCTTGCGCCGGGCTATCCTGGTCCGGAGGGCGTCCCGGTACGCTCTAACAAGGGGCAAATTGTCCGGGTCGTTGAGCATCGAGCGGACGTGCTCTATCTCGGATTCGTGGCCCTTGGTGTCGAGCACCTCCAACGCCGACGATTCCTTGGCCAGGTCCTCTATCTCCCTGTCGAGCCTCTCCATCTCGGCGCGCCAGGGGTCGCGGTCGTGGCGGAGAGCCCCCTCGAGCCTCCGCACCGTCATGCCGCCGGCCACCCACCCGCGGACCTTGTCCATCAGCGCCAGGTCGGTGGAGAACTCCCGCCCGAGCTCCTTCCCCGCGGACACGGCCTCCGCCTCGACCGTGGCGCGCAACGCCGCCGCCCTCTCCTCGAGCTCCGAAAGCCGCGTGAAGTCCCTGAGATCGTTTCGCAACCGGCCCGCCTCCTCGGCGTGCCTGGAGCGCAAAAGCGGCTCCAGCTGCGCCTGTATGTCGTCGTAGACGTCCACGTCGAACTGGAACGCCATGACCGCCTTTCGCAGCACGGGAAGGTCCTTGTCCAGCAGGCCCTCGAGCTCTCCGGTCGAGAGGCCGGATTTCTTCCACTCCTCGATCCTCCGGCGGTGCTCGCCCCTCTCGAGCGATTCGGCGCGGGCCCGGTCCTGGTCGGACCGGATGGCCATAAGATGGCCGCGGCACTCCTCGAGCCGGGAGGTATCCGAGAGCATCTCGCGCAGCCGGGCCACCGGGCCTTCGAAACCTTTCAGCTCCAGCGACGCAAGCTGGGCCGACATGGCCTCGGCGCCCCTGGCCCGCTCCTCGAACCGGGCCAGAGCGGCGCGCCCGGCATCGATCCCGCCCTCCAGGGCTTTCTCGACCTCGTCCACCTTGAACCCCTTCGCCCTCCAGGATCCGAGCTGTTCCCCGATGGCCATCCTCTCGAGCGCATCGCGGGATTGGCGGGCCAAAAGCTCCTTGAACGCGGCGAACTCGGATTCGGCCCGCTCGGGGTGCTCGACGTCGTTGAGCACGGATTCCAGCGCGGCGGCCGCCTCCCTGAACCCGGTGGTGTCCATCGCGGCCAGCTCGTCCTTGAGGCCGAGAAGCCGGTGCGCCTTCGACTCGTAGGCCGTAAACTCCCGCTCGGCCTGCGAGAGGTCGCCCTCCAGGAGCCTCTCGAGGCCCTCCACCGGCAGGCCGTGGGAGGACCACCAGAAGAGCTTCTCCGAGAGGGCCGCCCGCCGCCGGCCCTCCTCCTCGCGGCGCGCCCTCTCCTCATCCTTGAGCCGGGCCGATTCGGATCGCAGGCGCTCCAGCCCCTTCTCCAGCTCCGGGATGCGCGCCACGTCGTGCAGCATCGCCGAGAGCTCCGCCTTCCTCATCTCGAGCGTCGGGGCATCGACGGACGAGAGCTCCTCGCCCAGCTCGCGCAGGCGCTGGAGCTGGACCCGGAAGAGCAGTATGACGCGGCGCAGGCTATCGAGGTCGGAATCGAGCTCGCTCTCGAGAGGCCCGACGGCATAGCCCTCCTGCTTCCAGCGGGCGACGTCCTCCCTGAACTCCCGGCGCTTGTCCTCGCCGGCCGCCGCCTCCCGGGCACGCCGCTCCGCCTCTTCCCGCTGGCGGGCCTGCTCCTGCGACGCCCTCACTGCATCCTGTTCCCGTCGCAGCTTCTCCCGGCGCCTCGCCTCGGCGGCGCCGAGGAGCTCCCCGGCGACCTCGGCCCGGGCGCCCGCGTCCGGTCCGCCCGGGAGCGGCGGCGCCGGCGCGTCCGGCAGCGCGGCCGCCCCCCCCCTCTCCCGGGCGGCCGCCCTCCTCCGGTCCAGCTTCAGGCGAAGCTGCTCGTGGGCCCGCTCGGCCTGCTCCACCCGGCCGACGTCCTGGAGCATATCCTGGATGGCCGCCGCGTCCGACTCGACGCCGGTCAGGTCCATTATGCGAAGGTCGTCGCGGATGGTCTTGAGGCGTGTGACATCGGTGCCGAACCGCTCGAAGACCGACCTGGCGGCCCTGGGGTCGCCAACGAGGGCCTCGTCGAGCGCCGAGACGTCGTAGCCCTGGGAGCGCCACTCCGAGGACTGCGCCCGCAGCTCGCCCGGGAACGGCGGCTCGGGCGCGCCGGACCGCTCGGGCGCGATGGAGCGTTCGTTCTCGACCACCCATTTCCCGTCCGACCAGGCCAGCGTCTTGAGCTTGGAGCGCATGATGGGCCCGCCCAACCGGACGGTATATTTACCGCCGGGCGATTCGCCGACCTCCAGCCAGGAATTGAACGACAGCCGGATGGCCGACTTCTCGGGGTCCTTCTCCTCCTCCATGATGAAAAGGCCCGTCATCCCGCGGCGCTTGAACTTGAGTATCGTGACCTGCACGAAGTTGAAGACGGTCTCTATCGCCACCGTGGCCAGCGCGCGGGGCAGGATGTTGACGAACGCCCGGGGCGAATCCGATTCGGGCAATTCGGAGAGCCCCATGTTGACGGCCGGGTTGAGCGAGGTGAGCTCCATCGGCAGCCTCATCACCGGTCCATCGTCCTCGAGGTCCCCGACGTGCCTCTCCCGGAATGTCGCCCAGTCGAGGATCTTGAGCCGGCCCGCCTGCTCCGCATTTTTCGTTTCGTAGCCGATGGCCGCAAGCTTCTTCCGGAATTCCTCCGGAGCGTAGGCTATGATCGCCAGCACCGACTCTCCGCTCCGCAGGCCCTCGCCCACGAACCGCAGCGACACCGTTTCCTTCGCCTCGCCGGCGCCCTCGACCAGCAGGGAGCAGCCGCGCGGAATGTCCTCGGCCAGCCAGGGCACCGTTCCGGAAAATTGCGCCGCCATCGGCTCTCCCGGTGGCCCGGCGGCGCCCGCCTCCGGGCCGCCCGAGGCAGCGCCCCCGGTCACGCTCGACGCCTCGCCGGCCGACCGCTCCCAGAGCTCGCGCTGCTCGCCTGTTTCCGCCGTGGCCCCGGCGGCATTGGGCGGCGCCTCGCGTTCCCTGTCCGGAGGGCCGGCCGTACCGGCCGACCCGTCCCCCGGGCCCGGTGCCGTCCTGGGCGGACCGGCGCCGGCCGGCCCCTCGAGATTGAGGGCGGGCAGGTGCTTGTCAAGCCCCAGTACCGTGCCCGCGGGGAGGGTCTTCTCTATGTACTCCCGGATCGGCCGGCGAAGGCGCTCCGCCGCCGCCGACGGGTCGGTGTGCATGTCCACCATCGTCCAGTAAAGGACGCCTATCACAGTGGCCACCGTCAGAAGGCCGCCCTCGTCCTCGGGGAATCCGTCGCGGAGCTCCACCTTTCCGTCGGAGAATCCCACCCGCTTGAGCGAAGGGTTCTTCTCGGCGAACGTATCGAGGTGACCCTTCAGCCGCTTGCTGGAAACGATGTCACCGTTGGCCTCCACCACACTCTGGAGGAGGCCCTGCCAGATCCTTGCGGTCTCGCCCATCACCCAGGCTCCGGGGCGCGACTATATGGGATGGATAATGTTTAAATGTTATCAATGAGCAAGTCTCGCTGCTAAAAGAGAAAATCATGCAATGGGTCAGGGAGACGTATTTTTGCTATTGGTTCGGGGGACGTGAGGGGAATGAGCGATCGAGGAGGTGATGCCGCAGGCGGGCGTGGTTCGTCTGCGGGGCGGTGACCCACGGGAGCCGGCCCGAGCCCGGTCCCCCGCCAGTCCGGTCCGCCGCACCCTCGACATCCGCCCGCGTCCGTCCCCCGAACCGATAGCACCGACACGTCCCCCGAGCCGACAGTACAAATAGCTTATATTATCCCACCCCGATTGGTCCCCCATGGACTTCGGCATAGTGGCCAAGCCCGACATCGCCCGGGCGCGCACCACCTCGAGGATGGTGCTCAATTTCCTGCGGGGACACAAGAGGGTGGAGCGGGTGGTGGTCGAGGAGAGGCTCGCCCGCTCGCTGAAGGTCGAGGGCGTCCCGCTGGAAAAGATGAACGTCGACATCATCGTTTCCATCGGCGGGGACGGCACCGTGCTCAAGGCCCTCCAGGAGGCCCGGGGGCGCATCTTCGCCATCAACGCCGGGGTGCTCGGCTTCCTCACCGAGGTCCCCGTCGATAACGCCATATCGGGCCTGAAACGCGTGGTCGAGGGCCGCTACATAGTCGAGAAACGCCTCCGTCTGAGGACGGTCATCCGGGGCAGACGATTGTTCGACTCCACGAACGAGGCTGTCATACACACTGCCACCACATCGAAGATGCGCCACTACCGGATACTGCTCTCGGGCCAGCAGGTGGACGACGTGCGCGCCGACGGCATCATCGTCGCCACCCCCACCGGCTCCACGTGCTACGCCATGAGCGCCGGCGGGCCGATAATCGACCCGCGCCTGAAAGGGTTCGTCATAGTCCCTCTGGCCCCGTTCAAGATGTCCGCCCGGGCGGTGGTCGTCCCCTCCAACCGGAAGCTCTCGGTGTGCCTCATGGACGACAAGCCCTCCAAGCTCGTGCTCGACGGGCAGATCGAGGAGAGCCTGCCCTCCGGGACGACCGTGGAGTTCTCTGCATCCGAGCGTCCGGCGGAGTTCATCCGGTTCAGCGCCGACTTTTACGAGAACCTCAGGGAGAAGCTCCTGGTCGACCCGTTCGTCTCGCGCTGAGGTGCCAGCTTGCGCGTCATTGGCTTCAAAGGCCTCAAGACGGAGAAGCAGAAACAGAAGGAGCAGGCCGCCAAAGGCGAGGTCCCGGTCACGAGGATAAGGCGCTCCGTGCTCGAGCTGATAATGGCGGCCGCCCGGGAGAACTATCCCAACGAGTGGTCCGGCCAGCTGCGCGCCCGAAACGGCGTCATCTTCGAGCTGACGATGCTCCCCGGAACGCTTGTCGGGCGCGACAACGCGCTTGTGAACCTGTGGATGCTGCCGATAGACCACTCGGTCGTCGGCTCGGTCCACAGCCACCCGTCCGGGAACTACGGCCCCTCGGACGCAGACCGCGAGTTCTTCCAGAAGTTCGGGAGCGTCCATCTCATCGTCGGGAGGCCCTACAACCTGCGCACCTGGCAGGCGTACGACTACGACGGCGAGCCGATCGTTTTGGAAATCGTTGAATGAGCGGGCAGCGTACAGCGGACAGCGGACAGCGGGCAGCGGGGGGCGTACGCTGTACGCCGTACGCTGCACGCTGATAATGCGGGCAGCGGGCAGCGGACGGGCGTCGTGCGCAGTACGCAGTCCGCTGTACGCCGTCCGCCGCCCGCCGAACGCCGCACGCCCGTCAGTTCCGGTCCAGCTCCGAGAGCATCTCCTGGGCCTTGTCGAGGTATTTTAGGGCCTTCTCCAGCTTGCCGGTGCGGTGGAACGATGTAGCCAGGTCCAGCGTGCTCTGGAGAGCGGAGACGTCATTGTCCATCGCGGTGAGGACCTCTATCCGCTTGCGGATGCCCGCCACGGCCTCGGAGAACGCCGCGGCCGATTCGCCGGCGGCAGCGCCGTCGGCGGGAGCGCCCGCGGAGGGAGCCTGCGGCGGGGCCGCCGCCCCGTCAATTTTCGAGCCGCAGGCCGGGCAGACCTTCCATCCGGGCTCCAGGGCCTCCCCGCAGGAGGGGCAATTGAAGGCGGCCGGAGCGGCCGCAACGGCAGGCGGGGCCTCCGGGCGGGCCTCCGGCGGCGCTTCCGCCCCAGGCGCGGCCCCGGCGGCCAGCGCGGCCGCGGATGCGGCGGGCGCCTCGACCACGGGTTTGGCCGGTTCCGGGGGAGCCGCCGGTTCCGTGGCAGGTGCAGGCGCCTCTATCGCGGCGGAAGCGGCCGGCGCGGCCGCGGCTGCCTCCGGGGCAGACGCCCCGCCCTCGGCGGCCAAAGCTTTGGCCTCCGCTGCCTCTTCCGCCGGGGCGTACGTCATCGGCGGAGCCGCCGGAGGCGAGGTCCTGGTGAGCGCGGCCAACGCCGCATCGGGCGAGAGCTTCCCGTCGGGGGCCTTCTGGGCCGCGGGCCGCAGCGCCTTCCTCCGGCGGGAAAGCACCATCCACCCCACGGCCGACAGGACGATGACGACGACGAAGGCCGCAGCCGCCCCGAACAGCCAGGAGGGGAGACCCTGCTCCGCCGGCCGGAGCTTCGCCTTCACCGTCACCGCCTTTTCCGATGCGCTCCCGTCCGGCACGATGATTCCCGCAGCCGGCTCTATCGAGGCCCGGAGCGTGTGGTCGCCCCGGACCGCCGGCCAGGTGAACATGACCTCGTCCCTCTCCCCAGCCGCAAGCGCCGGCAGGCTCAATGTCGCTATCGGTATGTTGTCCACCGAGAGCTTGACCCTCACGTCCCTGGCGTCGGCGTCGCCGGTGTTGGACAGCCGGACGGTTACGTTGACCGGCCGGTCCTCGCGTATGTTCAGGGTCGGAGTGATCAGGATGTCCGTGACCCAGAGCACGGGGGCGCGCACGGTGATGTGGACGAACGCCGAGGAGGCGGCGGAGCGGTCCCTCACGGTCAGCCGTATGGTGTAGGGGCCGGTCTTGTCGTATTTGTGGGAGCCCGAGGGCCCGTTGCCCGTTTTTCCGTCGCCGAAGTCCCAGATGTACTGGAGCGAATCGTTGTCGGACTGGTCGGGGTCATAGCTCCGGTCCCCCCGGACCTTGACCGTCGAGCCCAGCCCGAAGTCCGTTTCGTCCGCGGGCTCGTCTATCACGGCCACCGGCAGGCGGTTCATGTCCTCGACGGTGAGCTGCCAGGAGCGCTCGGTGCTCAGGCCGAACGGGTCCCTCACCACGACCTTCACGGCGTAGGGCGAGCCCTCCGACGAGAGCTCCCCTTCATACACGGCGCTGAATATGAAAGTCGTGCTGTTGGTCCCCGGAATGGGGGTGGTGTCGACATACCACTGGGCGGTCAGGGGCTCCATGTCCGGGTCGAACTTGACTATGGTGAACTTGAGGTCCGAGCCCTCCTTCACGCTCACCTCTTTCTGCGAGGGCGCGGCCGACGTGATGGCCGGCGGGCGGTCGACGTTGGTGACTATGACCGTCCAGGCCCTCTCGGTAAGACCGCCAAAACGGTCGGTGAGGGCGACCTTGACCACGTGGGTGCCGCTGGAGTTGAAGTCGGGCTGCCAGGTTATCGTGCCGCGGTTCTTGGTCCCGGGAAGCGTCTCGTTGTCGGCGTACCACTGCGCCGTGACGTTGTCGCCGTCGGGGTCCATGTACTCGACGTGCAGCGTGAGATTCCCCGCCTCGGCCACGGAGATCTGGTCCACGTCCGGCTCGACGAGCATCACCAGGGGCGGGCGGTTCTTGCTGGCCACGGTGACTACCCAGCCGTGGACCGTCGGCTCGAAGGCCCCGCCGTCGTAGGTGTCCTGGATGCTCACGTTGACATAATAGATTCCAGCCGAGGCTGGCCCGTCGTAGTCTGTCTTGAAGGTGTAGTTGCTCCTCGGGTAGGCCAGTCCGGTCCGGACCTTCTTGTCGTCGAGCGTCCAGTTCACCCAGATGGACTCGCCGACGCTCTGGTTGATGTTCCCGTCGAAGATGAGCACTTCGAAAGTGATGGTGTCGGTCTCGTTGATCACCGGGTCGTTCAGGGGGAGATACGACGCTATCTGCGGTTCGGCGTTCTTCTCCTTGATGAAAAAGACGATGGCGGCGGAGCCCATGAGCCCCTTGGCGTCCTTGACCTCCAGCGTGGCCGTGTGCCTCCCTGTCGTCGTGAAGTTGTGCGACGCTATCCTGGCGTCGGCGGTCTGGCCGTCGTCGAACTTCCAGACGTACGACAGGCTGGCGATCTCGTCGTCCGTCGTATCCGAGCCGTCGAATTCGATGTCGTCACCCTTGTAGTGGTAGCTGTTCGCCACGGGGGACCTGATGCCCGCCACGGGCGCCTGGGCCAGCGCGAACTTGGCGAACGGCCCGCCCGGACCGGTGCCGTTGGCGGGCACCCGGTACGGTCCCACGCGGGCGTCGGTGACGAGCAGGTTCAGCCCGAAGACGGAATCCTCGCTCAGTCCCAGGTTGCGGCTGTAATCCGTCGAGTACTCGTAGAACCTGTGGGCCGAGAATCCGGAGCTCATCTCGTCGCCGCTCTCGGACCCGCCGCTCATGCGCCAGAGCTGGACGGTGTTGCACCACATGTTCATCCAGCCCGCCTCGTTCAGACCGGTGTCGCGTATCTGCGCCCAGCGGTCCACGCACGGCCCCCCGTAGGTCTTGGGCCAGATGACCCCCAGATCGGTGCCGTTGGGGTCCGTGTTCTCGTAGGTGACCTTCCCGTCGTTGTCGCCATCGAACCCTATCTCAAGGATCCCGTTGCTATCGGTGTAGGTGTCCGCGACGACATCGACGCCGATGAAGAGCCTGGTGGAGCCCGCGGCGCCGGAAGTGAACATGATGTACAGCAGGCAGTTTCCCAGCCCGTTCGAGAGGTCGTACATCTTTCCCTTCTGCCAGGCCTGGGCATCCCAGGACCCGCCTACGGTGGGCGTGTTGCCTGTCTTGTTCATGTAATTGATGGTCTCCGCGCGCGGGGCGGTCCCGGCAGTCGAGCCCCCGGGCCCGCCGCTGCCTGCGGTTGCGGCCAGCAGGGCGCCGTTTCCGGCCAGGACCAGGGCCACCAGCAGCACTGAAAGAGGGCGCAGGCTCGTCATCGGAATACAAATTGCCTGCGATGTATATAGGCATTATGGTCTCGATAGGTATCATTCTAGCGAAAGCAGCGTCTCGGCGACGTTTCGGGCCTTGCGGACGTACCTTTCGCCCTTGTCGTAGTTGCCGCTCCGGGTGAAGTTCACGGCAAGCTCCAGCAGGTTGCGGGCCTTTCGGACATCCAGCTCCCGGCGATTCGCCTCGTCGAGCAGCCGGTCCACCTCCTCGATCTGCGAGAGCACCCCCTTCTCCCGCAGGGCCGGCTGTATCGCCGGGGCGGCCTTCTCCGGCCGGGAGAACCCCTTCCTCACCTTTACGGCCGATTCCGGGTCCTTCAGACGGGAATCGCAGAATGGGCAGATCGTCCACGAGGGCAGGACCTCGCGGCCGCAGGAGGCGCAGGACCCGTCCGTGTCCGCGGGCAGGTCGGCCACCGGCGCGTTGCAGGCGGGGCACACCCTCCAGGCGGGGTCCAGGGCCTCGCCGCACCCGGGGCAGGCCCGTCCCTCCTCCCAGGCCGGCTGGCCGGGGGGTCTCGTGGGCTTGCCGCACTCCGGGCACGTCACGAGTCCACGGTCGATCCTCTCCCCGCACGAATGGCACCTTGCTGTGGCCTGATCCGGGTCCTTTATTCGAGCGGCCGCGGGAGGGGCGCCGCCGGGCCCGGCCGTCCCCGGCGGGGACCCGGCGGGGCCGTCGGGATGGCCTCCAACCCCCGCCGGGACGACCCGGGGACGGGGGCGGTCCATTATGAGCGTGGGAATGAGCACTGCCTCCTCCATGCAGTCGGTGTATCTTCCCTGCTTGAAGAACAACGTGGCCTTTCGAAACGCCTTCTCGGCGGCGAGCGTGTTCTTTCCAGCCTCGATGGAGGCGGTTATGGTCTCCACGCAACATGACAGGATCCGCTGGCCCTCCTCGAAGTCCGCCTCCTGCTCGCGGGCCGCCGCCTCGGCCTGGGCCGCAAGGCGCGAAACGTCCTTCCAGGCGCTCACGGCGAGCGCCGAGCGGGCCTGGAACAGGTACCGCTCCGCCGGCAGCATGTTGACCTCCCGCGTCTTGAGCGACGACACGAGGTTCCCGACCTCGGTGACGAATTTGGCGGCCTCGCATTCCGCGCAGAACCGGCCTGGCCCGTCGGAAGGTTTCTTGCAGCCGGGGCAGACCGCGGCATCGGTAGCGGCCTGCTTTTCCCCGTGCCCCGTTTGAGGCGGCGGTCCGGCTTTGGCCTCCGCCTGCCGCCCCGGGACGATGATACCCACCCTCTGGCCGGTGTAGTCCGACCGGCGCGGCCGGGGCCGCGGGGGTGCGTCGTTCTTTTTCTTCTTTCCGGGCAGCTTTCCCGGCGGCGGAACGGGTCCCTCTTCCGGTGCCGGCCCGGGCAGCTCGGCGTCATATTCCGATCTTGCCTGCCCGCCCGATGGAGCGGGTGCCTTTCTCTTCTTGGAGCGGGAGAGGAAATCGAAGAGACCCGCGAGCAGTAAAAGGACGCCGGCGGCCAGCACCACCTCCGGCGCCACTTTCGCCAGAAGCAACGGTGGCAGCACCAGCGCCCCCGCCATCCACCCTGCGGTCCCCGGGCCTATCAACATGTAACACTGTCCCGGAGCCGTTTTTCGTAATTTCATTTCCTGCGAAGCATCGCTTGCTGCTGAAATATAGTTTGTGGTGATTTGAAAGCGCAAGGCGCATGGCGCACCGTGAAAGACCGGCCCCGGCCGGTCTTCTGCGGTCGCCCCATGTGCCATGCGCCCTGCGCCTTCCTCTTCCCACCTTTATTTCATAAACCCATTACATTAATCTTAAATAAGTTGCAAGGCGTTCCGTATGCGCTGCGGGACGGGGCCTGCGGCGGATTCGAAGGAGGAGAGGACATGGACGGCGACAGGGTCCAGACGTACATCAAGGGATTCGACGACCACCTCGAGGGAGGGATCCCGAAGGGGCACGTGGTCCTGGTCTCGGGCACGCCCGGCACCATGAAGTCCACGGTGGCCTGGAACCTGCTCTGGCACAACGCCAAGCAGCGCGGCCTTCGGGGCCTGTACCTCTCGCTGGAGCAGAGCGAGCGCTCCCTGATGGACCAGATGACCAGGTTCGGCATGGGTCCCAAGGGCCTCGAGGAGAAGCTTTCCATCATCGACCTGGGCGCCATCCGGGCGGAGATGGCCCGGGCCGAGATAGTCTCCGACAAGGAGAACTGGGCCAACGTGGTCAGGGGCCTGGTGGGGGACGCCAAGGAGCAGAAGGGTCTGGACATCGTGGTCATAGACTCGCTTGAGGCCTACGAGCTCCTGTTCGAGCGGGCGATAAGCCGCAACGAGATGTTCCAGTTCTTCGAGTGGCTCCGGCAGCTGGGAATCACGGTGCTCATCATCGCCGAGATGTCCCCCGACTCCAACCGGTACAGCAAGTACGACGAGGGCTTCCTCGCCGACGGGATACTGCACCTCAAGCTTTCCGAGGTGAGCGACGTCGACGTCCAGCGGCGGATACGCTGCGTGAAGATGAGGGGCACCCGGCATTCCCCGGGGTTCTTCAACCTGCTCGTGGACGGCCAGACGCTGGCCGTGACCAAGACCATTCTCGAGTGAGGCGGGCGGGGCTATGCGGTTCGAGATAGTGCTCATGGCCGGCCCCTCCGTCACGGAGCAGGAGCACGTCCACGAGGTGGCCATCCCCTTCCTCAACAGCATCGGCTACATGCCCGCCGGCTACGACCCGCGCACCGGCGTCGAGACCGTGCTCGAAAGTGTCCCCTACCGGCTCTTCACCGAGTGCTTCCTGGGCCACCTGGACACCGTCTGGAGCGTGGGGGAGCTCGCCCGGACCCTCAAAACATCCATCCCGACGGTCTACCGCCACCTCGACAAGCTCTCCGCGCTCGACATCCTCGGGCAGGGATGCCTCGAAAAAGACGAATCGCGAAAAGGCTACTTCCTCCGCTACCACGACCTGTCCCAGGCCTGGCGCTTCACCGAGGTGAACCTGGAGCTTTCGCTTGCGGCCTACCGGAGGGCGGTGGACGCCATCCAGAAGGGGATGTCCCCAGCGAAAAAGGCGGACAGGGAACCGCCGCGTTCGGCCGGCGCCGAGGGTGATTTTTGCCTGCGCGTCGTCAACTGCCCGTTCCGTTACGGGGACAGCTGGGAAAACCTGGCCGTGGACTTTTTGTCGGCCGTCGACTACCTTTCGGACACGGGCCAGCCCGACCCCAGGAAGGCGAAGGGCGGGATCCCGTTTCGGATGCTGACCGAGTGCCTGCTCCGCCGCCCCGACCAGGGCTGGACCATAGATGAGCTCTCGGCGCGGCTGGAAACTACCAAGCCGACGGTCTACCGCTACCTGCACAAGCTCGGCCGGCTGGGCGTGCTGGAGAAGAGCGTTCCCGGGGAACCGGCGGAGGCCGGGCCCGAATCCGGGGGAAACACTGCGGCGTCAACGCCCGAGAGGACCACGCAGAAAAGGCGCTACCGCGTCCGCCGGGGGAACCTCTCGAAGGCCTGGAACGCCACGGAGTGGTACGCGCGCTCTGTCATGAAGAACTACCGCCGGACCGTCGACTGCCTGGCCGGGTTCGGCAAGCACGGGGAGGGTTGAGAATGGCAAAGAAGGTCGAAGCGGTGAGCCTGACCAACGGGTCGAGATACATAATCACCTCGCTGGGGAACAAGGACCGGGCCATCATCACGAAGGGCATCTTCCGCGGCTACACGGTCGTTGGCAACGTCGACGGCGTATGCATCGAGCTCGACGGAAGCCACAAGGAGCTCAAGGGCAAGATCAGGGTCCTCCCATCTCACATGATACTCTCCATCGACATCATCGACGCCGCCCAGCCCAAGCCGCAGGTCCAGGAAGAGAGCATAGAACGATACTATCGGTGAAAGGGTTCAGGGTTCAGGGTTCAGTGGATGGACGGGGAAACGGAGTCGGAATGCCGCTGGTTCTGAGGTCCAGCCTCGAGCACCGCATCATCGAGCACGCCTCGGAGCATTACCCCTTGACCGTGACGGACCTGGCGCGGGCGCTGGGCGTTACGGTCGACAGGGTCATGATGGAGCTCCGCCGGATGGAGAGCAAGGGCCTCGTCGAGCTCGACATCCTGCCGGACAAGGTGTTCGTGCGCTTGCTGGTCGTGCCGGCTCGCCCGGATGGCAGTGCCGGCAAGAGTGAAGAGGGGCGAGGCCCGGCGAAGAAGGGGAAAAAAGAAGGGAAAGGCGGGGACGACCCCGCCTATCTTTGACGTTTACGTCACGACGAACAGCGGCGCCAGCACCAGCGTTATCGTGCTCAGGAGCTTTATGAGCACGTGCAGCGACGGGCCGGCGGTGTCCTTGAACGGGTCGCCTACGGTGTCTCCGACCACGGCAGCCTTGTGCATGTCGCTGGTCTTGCCGTAGATTATCATGTCGTCGGGCGAGTCCCGGGCCTTCTTCATGAGGTCCTCGAATATCTCCGGCGAGCGCGCCCGCAGCCCCGCCAGTATCTCGGGGTTGTCGCGCAGCTGCTTGGCCCTTATCTTGCCGAACTCCTCGACGAACTTCTTGGCGTTGTCCCAGGCCCCTCCGCCGTTGTTGAGCATGAGCGCCAGCAGGAACCCGGTGATGGTGCCGACCATCAGCGTTCCGCCGAGCGCCTCGGCCCGGAGGATGAATCCCACGGCTATCGGCACGGACACCGCCAGCACGCCCGGCACTATCATGTTCTTGAGGGCGCTCTCGGTGACGATGCTGACCGCACGGCCGTAATCAGGCTTCTCCTCGTATGTCATGATGCCGGGGTGCTCCTTGAACTGCCGGCGCACCTCGACTATGACGGCCGTGGCAGCCTTCCCTACGGCCTTGATGGCGAACGCCGAGAACACGAACACAAGCATCGCCCCCAGCAGCGCGCCGATGAACACATCGACCTTGTCCAGCGCGATGTGGGTGAGGTGGGCGGCCTCGAGGTAGGCCGAAAAGAGCAAGAACGCGGCCAGCGCCGCAGAGCCGACGGCGTAGCCCTTGGTCAGCGCCTTCGTCGTGTTGCCCACGGCGTCGAGCCGGTCCACCTTCATCCTTATAGCCTCCGGCTGCTGGGACATCTCGGTGATGCCGCCGGCGTTGTCGGCTATGGGGCCGAAGGTGTCCATCGCCAGGATGTAGGCGCACACCGACAGCATGCCCATGGTGGCGATGGCCGTGCCGTAGAAGCCGCCCGCCAGGGTGCCCACGCCGAGGTCGCCGGCGCCCAGCTCGCCCAGCTTGAAGGCGCTGAAGAGCGCTATCGAGACCACGATGACCGGTATGGCGGTGCACTCCATGCCCACCGCGATGCCGGATATGATGGTGGTCGCCGGGCCCGTCTCGGAGGATTTGGCTATCTCCTGCACCGGCCGGTACTTTGATTCAGTATAATACTGGGTGATGTAGACGAATGCCCAGGATGTCAGGATGCCTATCAGGCCAGCGGCGAAGTACCAGGTCCAGGCATTGCTCAACATCTGCTGCGTGGCATATCCGAAGCCCACGATGGCCAGTACGGAGGTGACCATGTACCCGCGGTTGAGCGCCGCCATCGGGTCGCCATCCTCGCGGGTGCTCACGACCATTACGCCAACGATGGTGGCCAGCAGGCCGAAGGAGCGGGCCACGAGCGGGAACATGATGCCGTTGATGCCCAGGACCGGATAAAGGGCTACGCCCAATATCATCGCGCCGATGTTCTCGGCGGCGGTCGATTCGAAAAGGTCGGCGCCGCGGCCGGCGCAGTCGCCCACGTTGTCGCCGACCAGGTCCGCAATGACGGCGGCGTTGCGCGGGTCGTCCTCGGGGATGTCCTTTTCGACCTTCCCGACGAGGTCGGCGCCGACATCGGCCGCCTTCGTGTATATCCCGCCCCCGAGCTGGGCGAACAGCGCCACGAACGAGGCGCCGAAGCCGAACCCGACGATGAGCAGCGGGGTCGCCCTCGGGTCGCCGCCGATGATGCCGTAGCCGTAGTATATGCCGGCGACGCCCAGAAGCGACATGGCCACGACCGAGAACCCGGACACGGCCCCGCCCCGGATGGCCACCTTGATGGCCCGGTCCAGGCTGGTGCGGGCGGCCGATGCGGTCCGGATGTTGGCCCTTATCGAGACCATCATGCCGATGTAGCCGGCTATCGACGAACAGGCCGCGCCCAGCACGAACGCCAGGGCGGTCATCCAGCCCTCGCGAAGGTTGCCGGTGAAAACGAATATCATTACGAAGAAGAGGGCGGCGACGATGCCTGCGATGACCCAGATCCACTTGTACTGGGTCCGCAGGAACGCCTCGGCGCCCTCCTTGATGGCGTCGGATATTTTCCGCATCTCGGGGGTCCCGGTGTCCTGCTTGAGCACCCACCAGGTCATGATGCCGGCGAACGCCAGCCCGATGAGGCCGGCTATGGGGACAATGACGACCAGCGAGGATTCGGCCGGGGCCGACCTGACCTCGATGCTGCGGATCACGGTGTCGCTTATCTCGCCCGTCACATTGATGATAAGTTCGTGGGTGCCGTCCGACGGCTTCCATTCATAGGTCTTGTCCCAGGCCCCGTTGGCGTCGACCGTCTGGTTCGCCCAGGAGATGTTGAGCCCGGCGTTGTCCCTTTCCATCAGCGTGGCGGTTATCACACGTGAGTTGTCGTTCGAGTTGTGGACAATGATATTTATCTTAACGGTGTCCCCGCTCACGGGCGTCTCGACCAGTATGTCCCCGGTGGGCGCCTTGACCTTGAGCTTCACCTCTACGTAGGAGCTCCCGGCGCCCTCGCCGAGCGCGGAAAGCGGGACGACCATCAACAGTACAAGAGCCAAAAGCCCCAGGGCTGCGGAAAACCTTCTTCCTTCCATTCCATCCCCCATTGCGGCCGGCATCGACGGACCGATTAATAAGAATTTGTGTCGCGCCGTCCCCGCGCGCCATTCGTCGCGCGAGCTATCACTACCGGTGGCAATGTCAGGCGACAGCGCGCTCCTTGAGCACTGGGAGCAGGGCCGGGTGGACCAGGTACATGTCCCGCCTTCCGGGATATTCCAAAACGGCGCCGCTGTCCAGGAGCGAGCCGAGGAGCTGATCGGGAACGACGTTGCGGTCGCGGAAGACCTGCCCCAGCTTCTGCCACTCCTCCGCCGAGAGGAATCGTTTCATCTCGAGACGGTGGTCCTCGAGCACGCTGTCGACCACGCCGGCGTCTATCCTGCCCTTCCCCTTCATGGAGGCCCGCAGGCAGCAGTTGCCGGAAAACCGCACCAGGTCGCCCGGGTTCCCGCCCGAGCTCAAAAGCAGAAGGTCCAGCGCGGCGCCGTCGATGAGCTCGCGCCCGATGCGCCTCTCCAGCAGGTCCCGCAGGTCCAGAACGCCGCCGCTCTTGACCGAGATGGCCGCCTGCCCGACCTCCGAGAGCGGCTGGACGGATATCATGTCGAAGGACTGGCGCAGGCTGCGGAACTCGCCCGAGTGCAGGACGGGGAAAGGCACGGTGCAGATGCACTTGAAATCGAACTCGAGCAGGCCCGAATCGAGCAGGAAGGACACGGCGGCCTCCTTTCCAAGCTTCTCCAGGCCGTCGATGATGAGCAGGACCTCCCGCCCGCTCCTTGTCCGGGCGTCCTGGGCCAGCTCGCCCAGCTTCTGGGCCAGCTCCTCGCGACGCGCGTCGAGGGCGGCGGCCAGCTCCGGCCGCGATTCGCGCCTTCGGAGCTTCTCGGAGAGCTTCGTGAAAAGCTCGGCGAGGCCAGCGAGGTTCGTTTTTTCGTCGGCCGGGACCTTGAGCGCCTCCTTGAACCAAGCCGAGAACGATCTGGCCACGCCCTCGGAGATGGCCGCCTTTTCGTCGATGAGCCGGCGGCACATGAGCGCCCCCAGCGCGCTGAGGATGTCGGGCGTTGTGGCGCGGTCGGGCGGCAGCTCCAGCGGGACGTAGAGCGGGAGCATGGCCCCGCGGGTGTCCTGCGCGACGCGCAAAAGCTCGACCGTTTTTCCGCTGCCCTTCTGCCCGGCGAACAGGGCCTTGACCGGCCGCTTGTCGATCCTCATCCGCTCGGCGAGCTCCAGCGAGGCGCCGTTCTCCCTGGCGATGTAGTATTTCAAGAAGGCCTCTTCCTTGCGGAGGTCCTCCCCGCAGGCCTGGAATGCTTCCTGAAGGCTCGGGCCGACCATGACTTTCACTCCTTCCGTTGGAATGCCTTCGACCGAGATAAAGATTGCGCGCATGAGGCTGGATGGCGTACGGCGGACTGCGGACCGCGTACAGCGGACGGCGGACAGCGGACGGTCGATTATCCGCGTTCCGTCGTACGCTGTACGCTGTCCGCTGCACGCTTTCCTCTGCCCGCTGCCCGCCGCACCCTGTCCGCCGTTCAGCCCTTCGGCTCGAGGGCGGAGCGGACCTCGAGCAGGCTGGAGACGGACAGGTCTGCCGCCGGCTCGCCGGGCTTAAGGGCCCTCCCGCGCCGGTTGAGCCACACCGTGGTCATGCCCAGGCCGGCCGCCCCCGGTACGTCGGTCCGGGGCGAATCCCCGACATAGGCGGCCTCGTCCGCCCGCCGGCCGAACGCCTTCAGCGCGAAGCGGAAGATGCGCGGGTTCGGCTTGTAGGCCCGGACCGTCTCGGAGGTGACGACCTGCTCGAATTCGAGGCCCTCGCGCTTGAATATGTTGAGGAGCGGGTAGTTATCGGCGTTGGAGATCACCCCGGTCACGAAGCGCTCCGAAAGCTCCTGCAGGGCCGGGCGGACGTCGGCGAAAGGCCCGCACCGCCGGCTCAGCTCCACCCAGAGCTCCACCCCGGATTCGGCGTCGCCCGCCATTCCGAAATGCTCGAACGTCTCGCGCAAGCTCTTGACATTGAGCCCGGTCTGGGAAACGAACGGGCCGCCCGTGCGCGAGACGGCCTCAGCCAGGTTCTGGCGCTCGCGTTCGTCCCAGTAGGCGTGGAACTCCGCCGGGTCAACCGTCGCCCCCTCCTTCTTGAGTATCTGGGCGATGGTGGTCTCGTGGGCCCGGCCGAGGTCGATGAGCGTGTTGTAGCAGTCGAAGAGCACAAGGGTGGTGCCGGTCATGGTCAGGCCCCTGCCAGTTCCCGCTTGAACCGCTCGATGACATCGACCGGCGTGGGGTCGACGCCGCGCCGGACGGCCAGGTAGACGGAGGCCAGGTCCCCGACGAACACGCACGAAAGCAGCCTGGCCAGCGCGCCCTTGCCCCGCGCGCGCACCTCCATCACGCTCCCGGCGCGGTCCAGCCCCAGCCTGCGGGCCAGCCGCATCCGCCGTGCGATGCGCGGGTCCTCCTTCCGGTCCCGAAGCATCACCACCGCGCATTTCGGCGCCAGGGGGTCCGATGCCCAGGCGACCAGCTCGTTGTGGTCCATCTCGGGCAGGACCCCGACACGCGAGAGCACCTTGGCGTTCTCGCCAAGCTGGGTGCTCCAGCGCCGGGCCGCCGGCGAGAGCAGCTGCCCGCTCAGGACCGTGGGGAACCTGCCGAGCAGGCCCGAGGCCGCGGCATCGGCGACATTGGCCGGACCGGCCTTCTCGGGGCCGGGCTCCATCCGCATCCGCGCAAGCACGTGCACGGCCTCCTCCACATCGGGACCGAAATCGGCCACGCCCAGGTCCTCCAGCATGCCCATCATGGGCAGGAGCATGAATGCCAGGGCCGATCGGGGCTGGAAACCTCCCGGCAGGCGGATGTGGTGCTCCCCGCCGTATTTCCTCTCGAGCGCCCCTCCCGAGGAAAGCGTCACGACGCGGCAGCCGCGCCTTTTCGCCTCCGCGCACGCCGCGAGGGTCTCAGCGGTGTTGCCGGAATAGCTTGCGGCAAAGACCAGCGTCCCCGGCCCGACCTGATGCGGCAGGCCGAAGTCCCGGTTGACCTGCACCGGCGGGCCGCCCTTCTCGAGCAGGACCGAGGACAGGAGGTCGCCGCCGATGGCCGAACCTCCCATGCCCAGGACGGCGACCGCCTCTGGCCGTCCGCCGGCCAGGCGCGGCCGGGGCAAAAGGAAGCCTTCGGACACCTGGCCGGGGAGCCCGAGGATCGTTTCCAGCATGCCGGAAGCATCGATTTGGCGGATGCGGGCCAGTGACGGATGGCCGCTCATCCCGCCGCCCCTCGCCGGGTCAGGAAAGGTGGGCCCCGGTTCAACCCTGTCCCACCTGGACAGTCGCCCCGCACCAGGGGCACGTCACGTTCGAGACGGCGCCGGTCATCTGGATGGCAAAGACGCGGTTGCAGACCGGGCAAAGGTTCTTCTGGAGGCGGCCGGTGGAGGGCGGGGCCAGCTCGCCGGGCGACGCGGGCGCCGGCAGCGCAGGGCGCGCCGCGGCCGGCGCGGGGGCGCCCGGCGCCATGGCGGCGGTGCCGGCGGAGGCCCTGGATCCCAGCGCCTTCTCGCCCAGCTCCATCGCCGCGCCGTAGTCCCCGGCCTCGAACGCCTTCCTCGCCCGTTCGGCGGCGTCCAGCCTCTCGGGTGGCAGCGCTCCGGCGTCCGGAGCCTGGGCCTGCGTGCGCCTTATCTCTTCGAGCATGAGGACGCCTCGCGAGTGCATCTGCGAGATGTCCCGGGCCCGGCCCTCGGACTTCACCGCCAGCTCCCGGGCGAGCGGGTACTCGCCGGTCGCGAACACGGCCTGCGCCTGCTTGAGCATCTCCTCGGCCTGGCCGGGGATTATCCGCGCTGCCCGCATCTCCTCGATGCGTTTCTGGCCGGCGCCTATGGCGGTCCAGGCGGTGTCCCTGGGCCGGTTGGCCGGCGCCGGACCACTGCGGGCGTTCTCGACGGCAGCCTGGGCGCCGGCCGTGGCCTCGACCGGCCCGACGACGGTCGTTGCCTTTCTCGTGGGCGGGATGGCGTCCATCGACGGCACGAGCGGCCTTCGTTCCGGCTCCGGGGCGGAAAGCCGTTCTGAAAACTCCCTATCGCGAGAGTCCAGCGCCAGCTCGCGCTCCTCGAGGGCCCTCAGGCGGAGGCCGTACTCGTCCTCCTTCTTCTTGGCGACCTTGTCGAGCTCCTTGAGAGCGCGCGCCGTCCTGAGCAATTCCTCTTTGTTGGCGTTGTACTTCCTCCTCTCGGATTCGAAGCCCTCCTGTGCCGCCTCCAGGGCCTTCATCTCCTCGACCAGGTTGTCCCGCGAACGGGAGAGCTGGCCCTTATCGGCCTCCAGCCGGGTCTGGAGGTCCATGAGCGCGCCCCTTTCCGCAGCGACACCGTCGAGCGAGAGCTTGACGGCCGCCTTGTCGTCCT
>Ga0315291_10002450_pt1 | contig 24367 bp, 21 predicted proteins | sample YL17G12_20_MG_FD_203070 | JGI IMG/M metagenome (GOLD analysis project Ga0315291, IMG submission 203070) | Sediment microbial communities from Yellowstone Lake, YNP, Wyoming, USA - YL17G12_20 | ecosystem: Environmental > Aquatic > Freshwater > Lake > Sediment | place: USA: Wyoming | collected... | reverse complement strand
GCCCAAGCTGTTTTGCAATTGAAGCTGCAGTAACTTCATTATCGCCAGTTATCATTACAGTTTTTATTCCTGCATTGCTTGCTTTTCTTATTGCTTCTTTAACTCCTTCACGTATTGGGTCTTCCATTCCAACTACACCCAAGAAAATAAGATTGGACTCTATCTGTTCTTCTGTATACTTTTCAATTTTTTCTGGTATATTTTTGTAAGCAACCGCAAGAACTCTTAATGGCGAAGCAGCCATCTTTTTGTAAGTCTCTATTATTTCTTCTAAATTTTTTCCATTTAGTTTTGTAATGCCGTCAGAGGTCATAACAAATTTACATCTTTTCAGAATGTTCTCTGGCGCACCTTTCGAATAAACAAATTTTTTATTATTTTCTTCATAAACAACACTCATCATTTTTCTTTCAGAGCTGAATGGTATCTCTGCTAACATCCTATATTTATTCTTGAATGCAAGTGCATCTATGCCGGCTTTTTTGCTCAGAACCACCAACGCCCCTTCTGTTGGGTCTCCTATGACTTTCCACTCTTGTTCTGTTTTTGTTATAGAAGAATTATTGCATAGAGCTATTGCTTCGAGCATTCGCATTAGAATTTTGTTATTTGAAGGATTAATCTTCTTATCATTTATGAAGAAGTCCCCAACAGGTTCATAGCCTTTGCCAGAAACCTTAATTGTATTTTTATTAATGTAAATTTTCTCGACAGTCATTTCATTTTTTGTCAATGTACCTGTTTTATCTGAGCATATGATTGAAGTAGTTCCTAAGGATTCAACCGCAAGAAGTCTCTTGACAATTGCATTCTTCATTGCCATCCTCTTCATTCCTATTGAAAGTGTCAGTGTAACCACAGCTGGCAAGCCTTCAGGTATTGCGCTAATTGCAAGAGCTACAGCAACAAGGAACAATTCAAATATAGTCCCTTGCTTTGCATAGATTCCTAATAAAAATATTATAGTACAAAGAACCAAGATGATAATACCAAGGTATTTTCCTAATTGTTCAAGTCTAATCTGGAGCGGTGTTGTTGGAGATTCTATTGTTTCTACATCTTTCGCGATTTCACCAATTTGTGTACCCATACCAGTCTCAACAACAATACCAGTTCCTGTTCCATGTGTAACATAAGTTCCCATAAATGTCATGTTATTCATATCTTGAAGTGCGATTTCTTTTCTCAGAACATTTATTTTCTTCGGGACAGGCACTGACTCTCCTGTCAATGAGCTCTCGTCAACTTCCAAATCATTTTGATTTATCAGACGCATATCTGCTGGGACTCTTTTTCCTTCGTCGAGATAAACAATGTCTCCAGGCACTACATATCTTGATGGGACTTCAATTTTCTCTCCATTGCGTATCACAGTGGCAACAGGGGCAATTATTCTTTTAAGAGCCGCAACTGCTTTCTCTGCGCTATACTCTTGGAAGAATCCTAATAATGTGTTAACAATAACAACAGCAAGTATTACAATTGCATTAACTATTTCACCAAGGGCAATTGAGATTAATATTGCTGCAATAAGTATCAAAACAAAGAAACTTTTAAACTGTGAAAGAAATATTGAGAATGCAGTTCTTTTCTTAACTTCAATTAGTTCATTATACCCATTTTTTATCAGTCTTTCCTCTGCTTCATTTCCAGTCAAGCCAATTTTTCTAGTTCCTAGTACTTTAAATAGCTCAGATTCAGATAATGCATGCCAAGTTTCACGAACCATTTGATCACGTTATTACTATCGGGTTCAGTTCTTGAATTAACTTTACAACACGATCGATATTTCTCTCGCTTTTAGAATAAACAGTGAATATCTTTTCTCCTTCCTTAACATTGTTGTTGAATTTTTTGTATAGGTAAACACCTGCTTCTTGATCTGCAGGAGCCCCTGACGCTCTAGCAATTTTTGTAATTGCGGCATTACTCAACTTAGTGACTCTTCCAGTTCGTTCAGCTTTGTAATCAAGAACATATTGACCTGGCTGCAGTGCATCGGGATTAACTTTGGGGTCCCCTCCTTGTGCTTCGATTATTTCCAGCATTTTCTTCAAGGCTTGCCCATTCTCTATCTGCTTTTCAGCCATCGCTTGTCCAGAACCCTCCTTTGCCTTACCACAGAGTTCAAGCAGATTACCAGCAAGCAGTGTTGCTTTACTCCTCAAGTCTGCTGGCCCGCGCTTGTCTTTTTTCAAAAGCCAAAGAACATCTCTTGCTTCAAGTAGCGGACCTATTCCAAATCCTATAGGCTCATTTCCATCAGTTACAACAGTTTTAATATTAAGTTTAAATAGTTCACCAAGCCTGATGAACTCGCGTTCAAGATGGCGTGCTTCGCCTAGTGTTTGTAGTTTTGCTTCTTCGCCTATTGGCAAATCAAACACAATATGCGTTGCACCAACAGCAAGTTTTTTTGCCATTATAGATGCAAGCATCATACCTTCTGGATCCAGTGAGAGTGGATTTCTTACTCTGATTAATTTATCATCGGCTGCTGCGAGGTTCATTGCTCCACCCCAGACAATACAGCCGTTTGTTTTTTTCACAATTTCCGTCAATTCTTCTATTGAAAAACTTACATCTGCCAACACTTCCATTGTGTCAGCAGTACCTGCTGGTGATGTAATTGCTCTGCTTGAAGTCTTTGGAATTGTCAGACCAAGCGAAGCAATGATTGGAACAATAACCATCGTTACTCTATTCCCTGGAACACCGCCGACAGAGTGCTTATCCAAGATTGGTTTCTTCTTAAGATTCAATTTCCCACCAGTGTCAACAATCGCCCTTGTTAATGATGCTGTTTCAGCAAGATTAAGACCAGCCATGTACGAAGCTGAAACGAATGCAACCAATTCAACATCAGTTAATTTCTCGTCTACAATGTCCTTTACAATTTGTTTTATCTCATTATCAAATAACTCTTCGCGATCCATCTTTTTCCTTATGTATTTGGTTGATTCTGGCTTTCCAATTGGTGTTATTTCAACTGTATCCCCTTCCTTTATTCCAATCTTTCTCCAAACATCTTCAAATATTCCTATCTCTCCAGGACCAATCATTTTTTCAGAAGTATCCAAAACAGCAACTAATTGTTTGCTGTCAAATTGAACAAGAACACGTTCCATCATGTGCAAATCATTAGCTTTTGCAAAGTCTTCAAAGACAGTTACGACAGCTGTGCCGCCCGTTTCCATATCTATTAGCTTTGCTTTTAGCTTAAACATAATTAGTTCAAGTAATAATCACAATTTAAAACTTTGCTTGATAAAAAAAGAATTAAACCGTATAGTACGAAGCTATAAGGTTAAGCACATCAATAAATGTAAGCGTACCTGCATAATAATTAGAGATTGCATTCAATATTGACATGAATGATGTCTTAGCAGACTGCTGTCCGATTGCAAAGTAGGACAAATCTGATGATGTTGCTTCATAGTAAACATATATGTCATCTTCGCTTGTCATTGAAGTTGACAATGCATTCCAGCTGGTTCCGTCATAATGTAACAATGCAATGTCTCCTGAGCCAAGTCCATTTTCTGTAAGCCATGTTTTTGGAACCTTGAAACTAATTGTTATCGTATCGATTGCGCTTGTATCAAATCCAGTTGCATCAGCGCTTACATAAGTGTATATTTTTCCATCTGCTGATTCTGTTGGCGTTGCGCCTTGAACAATCTCAAGTTCGCCGTTTATTTGCTGAAGTATAATTATTTTGCTTGTCCAAATATTACCACCAGTTATTGCTGCTAATGCATATGTACCTTGGGTTATACTATTAAAGCTAATCAATTGTCCGTCTGTTATTGCAACTATTGAGTATACAGGTAAGCCACCGCCAATTCCACCAGTAGTTTTAGATGTTGGAGGTATCAGTAATGGTAAGTAGTCTCCACCATTTGTTATATTGTTAGTTGAATTGTATGGAAGATTAGTATCACCAATGTAGTCTCCAGTTGTATCAATTCCAGTATAATCAGACCAGTAGTTTCCACCCTTACATAATCCACCGACAATGTTCGATCCAGAGCTACAAGTTTGTGTAGTGTTCCAGTTATTTGTTCCAGAACTATCAACTGCATTGATAGCATTGTTCACAAACTTGTTGTTCCATATGTTGTTGGAACTTGCACCTGCGAGCATATGTATGCCAAAAGCAGAACATCCTGTTATCTCATTAAGTGTTACGTTATTATTCGCTGATAGTATGCTTATACCGTCTATAGCATTTGTTATCTTGTTGTACTTCACAATATTCCCGCTGCCAGTTACTAATGTAATCGCATCAGCATTGAAGTTTGAGATCATTTTGTTCAATTCTATTCTGTTATTGTTTCCATTAACCGATATCTGGGTAAGAACTTTTATATCATTATTAATTATGTTAACATAGTCGCTATAAATTCCTATAAAGATATCATTCATCTCATTATTTTCTATTGATGTGTTATCAGCAGATGTTAGCAAGATCTGTGAGTTATTAAATTCATTGTGATTGATATTTGTATTGTATGATGTATGAATTTTTGTGATACCATCGAACTCATTATTATTAAGCACGGTGTTATTGGATGTATATACATCCACGTCGTAGGTATTACCAATAAATCTATTTTGGATAAATGATGTATTATTTGCATTTACTACTTTAACCCCAGCTATTGCCGTTTTGGCGCCGATTATATGATATAAAGTATTTCCTAATAATTGAACATTATTTGAATCAGATATTTTTATGCCGAGATTCCCCTCGTTTAAGGTGTTATCTTTAATCAGATTATTGTCGCTAGCGCTCCTCAAGGAAATTCCGCCGTCGCCCACAGCTCTGTACAAATAATTATTTTTTATTGTATTATTTGGTGAAAACTCAAGTATAATTCCATTATATAGATAAATATATGCTAAATTCGTATTGTTCTCTATTATGTTATTGAATGAATTATTTAGGTAAATGAATGTACCTACCTGTATAAGCACATTGTTATTTTTTATTGTATTATTTGTTACATATCCAGATATCAAATCAGTTCCATTTAATGCAATTCCACGACAATTATCCGTGAATGAATTAGTTTCTATTAAATTCCCAGTTGCTCCTGCCTGGACTGTGATGCCATCACCATAGTTCTGATAAAAAGTATTATTACTAACTGTTATGTTATCATTTCGTAATTCTATTCCAGCCAGTCCACATATGGAAGCATATTGGCTATTTTCCCCTAAATAATTATTATACACTTTTGTGGACTTGGAAGCAACATATATGCCAGTGAAATTATTATTCTCTACAATATTATTATGCACAATAATGTTTTGTCCACCAAGGTCTATTCCATAACCGTTAGACTGAACATCATTATAGCTTACATTAATTGTTACATTGGACGGGACATAATGGGTGTTTTCAACAAATATTCCGTCTGCTCCATTTAAGTTGACAGTATTGTTAGTTATAACCGCATTAGCTGTGGAACTGCCAGAATCATAATATATACCATGTTCTGCATTACTAAAGACATTATTTCTTGTTAAAATATTGGAGTCAGCGCCTGTACCAGTGATAACAATACCGCCACAAGTACCAAATCCGCATTGATTGAATGATACTGTGTTATTGTCAACAACAATTCCTCCGCCAGCACCAGCAACTAGGTATATACCACTATCACTATTATTGGAGATCAAATTTGAGGCTATTGTATTATTATAGCAAGGTCCTCCACCAGCCATTCCGCCTCCGGGACAGGTAATCCCGTTACCTGAATTATTAGCAATCACATTATTTGATATTATATTATTGTTTGAGCCACGCATAAGGTAGATAGCATCATTAAGATTAAAGCTGATGTTGTTATTTGAAATAGTGTTATATTCTGAATACTGGTTGAAAACAATTGGGTGTCTACCTTCTCCACCATTATTATTTATTATTGTGTTGTTGTCTAAGATATTGCCACTAGAATAATCAAGATATATACTATCCTCGCAACTTGTTATAGTCATATTTCTTATTGTATTATTTACAAAGTAATTCTCGATGCCATAACCTTCAATCCAGATTCCGTCTGCTATGGAACAATTTATTATTCCATCAGATATTGTGTTGTTTACTGAGTTAATCAGATCATAACCAACGTTTCCGTCGACATACAAATCCATATTTGTTAATACGCTATTATTAGTATTGTTTAAGAGAATCATAGTGGTGGCATAACCCTCAATTATGTTCCCATCAATAATAGCACTGTCAGAATCATAGACTGCAATGGCTTTACTCGAACTACTGCCATTTATTGTATTGTCTTCTACTACATCTCCACCCAAGGCGCCATCCAATACAATTGGTTGGGCATTATCTTCCAACAGATTGTTTGTTATCATATTATTACCAGAACCATAATTACCTGTTTCTGAATCTACTACGCCAATAGAATTACTGCTTATGTTGTTATTTGTTATTATGTTATCGGAGCTCTCAGTGATATTTACTCCTGCTCCATTATAGCTTATGTTGTTACCATCTACTACATTATCAGCGACACCATCAAAGAATAATCCTGTCTCAGAATTGTTTGTTATACTATTGTTTAATATGTTTGAATCACCTGCACTTTCTAAGCTCAGCCCCATAGTACAATTTGTTATATTATTGTTTGTAATATTAGTCGAATACATGCCATTGTAAGAGCCTGAAATAATACCTATATTATTGGAGTTTATAGTATTATTATCAAAAGTATTATCTCCTGCGCCATATACATTTATGCCATTTTCATTGTTAGTAATTATGTTGTTTGCTACAAACATATCTTCTGGTGCAGAACCGCCCATACCACCAGCTCTCATCAGTGTGATCCCACTATTTGTGTTTGAATCAAAGAGATTGTTGGTTATGTTGGAATCTTGACTTCTCGTCAATAGATACACGCTTATATTGTTATTAATAAAATTATTACTTTTTATTGTACCATTATCAAATGCATGTAATTCCATACCGTATTCATAATTATCACTTATGTTATTCTCAGCGATTATGTTAAATTTAGAATAAATAATGTAGGCACCAATATTATTTGAAGCCAATACGTTATTTGTGAAATTTAAATAGTCTGACCCTGTCGTTCCACTGAAAGAGTATATACCTCCCTCACCGTTATAACTTATGTTGTTACCATATCCTAAAACAAAGTGACTACGATATAAAACCAACCCATTTTCCCCATTGTTTGTTATATTATTGTTTGTAACATTAGTGTATGGGGAAAGATATAAACGGACACCATATCCATTTGAAGTTAGTGTATTATTGTCAATTGTCCCAGTAGAATATAACAAGTTTAGCCCATACGAATGATGTGTTACTATTACATTTTTTATTGTAACATTTGTTACATTGTATGTGTAAATGCCATTAGTGAGATTATCAATTCCATCTATGGTGTGGCCATTGCCATCAAAAATGACGTCGCTTGAGTTAATGTATATACAAGCATCAGTAGTATTATCAGTTATATCAGAATCAAGAGTATAGTCTCCTGGCGAGCTTATTGTCCCGCATTCACTCACGCTTGCGTTCAGAATGTCTAGAACATGAATTGGTCTATCACCAGTTGTTATTATTGGATGTTCTGGGACTTCTTCTGGTGTGATTTCTGGTTCAATAACTGTCGGCAATTCGCCTGTTTTTGGCTCTTTAAGAATTTCGCCAGTTGGAAATTGCAATGTAGAAACTGACATAGTAAGAATAACTGCCATTACGATCAAAACTACATATGAAATTGTACTAGTCATAATATAAACTCCTTAGCACCCACCTATTATTAATATTTCTATTTTTAATAACCTTATAATGCTACTACTGAGACATAGATACTTTAAAAGGTTATCGATGCTTCTTCAGCTTCTTTTCTATATCCTCAAGTTCTCCCATTGTCTTTTTGTAGAACTTGGCTGATTTGAGGCTAATCTTTGGTTTCTTTAGCTTTTTTGAAGGTTTAATCTCCTTAACAAATCTCTCAGCGAATGGCTTTTCAAGTTGGATTGGTCTCAGCTTTGGCACTTTCGACAGTTCATGTTTTGCTGGCAGTTCTACTGGTTTTTTAATTGATACTGGTTTGAGCTCTTTTTTCTTTTTCCATGCATAATATGCTAAAACCAGAACCAAAACACCGAATATTGCTGCAACAAAGTACCAGCTGAACTCCTTAAATAATGATATTGTTTGAATCGATATGCTCTTAAGAATTGTTCCACCTTCACCGAGAACAATCATATATGTATCTGTCTTAAATCCACCAGGATAAACAACTATCGAAGTAAGCTGGTCTTGGCCAGATACTGTTTGGGAAGATTTTACATTGTACGTCAAAATAGTCTTTGAGTTATCATTAAAATACCAATGGAACAAATTCACTGGTTTGTCAGCATAAGTATATGCTTGCTGTTCAAACGTAACCGGCGTTGCATTTCCAGAAACATCCCAGCTTACCAAGCTCCAAGTTTGGGGGTAAAGTTCAGCTATATCATACTTGTCAACATTTTCTGGAATAATGCTTAATGTAACCACAAGAATATTCGCATCAGTTGTGCTGTTTTTCATGTCTCTGTTGACAAGTACATCTGCATTTGCTAAGGAAAGTAAGAATAACGATATAAATGACATTAAAATTATTTTATTAAAGTTCAATTTTTCACCTCACACCCTTGAATATCCATGGTAACTTCTTGTTTATAAGTTCCATGATTCCTGACGGCGGAATTATGCCTTCTGGAGTTATGAATGCTGTTATGTTTGCTCTTGGGGTTATATCAAATATGGGATTTACAATATTTAACTTTTTAGGGGCTTCGCTCCAGACTTCTTTCCCAGGTCGATATTCGATCTCTTCAGGTTTTCCAAACATCGTCTCTGGGTCAAATTTTGCGAGTTCTGCGAAACAGTAGAATGGTACTCCTGACTTTTGTGCCATAACAGAAATGTAGTTTGTTCCGATCTTGTTCACCACTGAAACGTCTGCTGTTATCAAATCACAGCCTACAAACACTGCATCAACTTTTTTTATGAATGATGGCACAGCTGAATCAATAATCATTGTTGTTGGAATTTTTAATGAAACAAGCTCTTTCGCAGTTATTCTTCCCTGATAGTTTGGTCTTGTTTCAGTACATATGACAGAAAACTTTTTTCCCTGTTTTTTGGCATGTCTGAACATGTTGGTGACAGTTGATGAATGGCAATGTGTAAGAATTGTCATCCCATTTCTAATCTCTCTTGCACCAATCACAGCCATTCTTTCTTTGTCTTCGCTTATCTTTGAAAGAAACTCGTCTGCAACAACGTCAGTCATTCTTTTTAGTTCAGAAACAGTTCTTGTCCGATTAATGCATAATAAATAGATTATGTACCTGAGAGAATTCCTCATCAGTGGCTCAGTTGGCCTTGTGTCATAAAGCTTTTCCTTGGCTTTACAAATTTCATCTATGAACGAAGCTGAATTTTTAGCATTTGATTTTGCTGCTACATATTTTATTGCATCAAGCGCTGATTTTGCGACAGCTGTTGCGCCTTGGATTTTCAAATTCTTTATGTTTTTAACTATATCGCCAAAATAATCCATAATGATTCTAATGTCTAATATGAATATAAATATATAGTTAGAAATTTATGTCAACAACTCTTGTGATATCTGTAACTTGCACATCACTCAATTCTGGAACGTCCTTGAGCTCAGTTTCAACTGCATCTGTTCCGCCTTCCTTGTCTTCCATTATCAATTCATAAACAAGAGCATTAATTCCATATGCAACCGGTTGCAGTCTTTGCTTGTAGATTTTGCCATACTTAACCAAGACTGATTCTACATTTCCACCTAATTTTTCTAATGAAACATCTGTTCCTGTTGGCAGAACTTTGAATGTCACAACTAACTTTGCCATATTATGGCCCCTCGAAACCGCATGCGCATTTGTATTTTGTAGAGATTCGTCTACATTTGCCGCATCTTATTATCTTTTCTTTTCCACAATTTGGGCAGTGGAAGCTAGTCGAATCGTGTACAATGCTTATGTCTGTCTTGCATGATGTGCAAAATGATTTTACCATACGAGAATTTAAATACACAAACTTTTTAATCTTTGTGTATGATGAAGCAAACGATTGTCATAAGGGATGACTTGAAACTCACGTCAGGTAAGCTAGCTGTGCAAGTTTCGCATGCTTCTGTTTCTTCTGCTCTTATCTGTAAGGAAAAAAAGCGCGTTTGGTTCAAGAACTGGTTAGATAGCGGTCAAAAGAAAGTTGTGCTTCATGTAAAGAGTTATAATGACTTAATCGAGCTTCAAAAAAAGACAATTTCTTTAAAGATTCCTTGCGCATTGATTAGAGATGCTGGCCTGACAGAATTGCCACCAGGAACTACAACTGCTTTGGGTATCGGCCCTGCGCCCGAGGAAACAATAAACAAGGTAACTGGTTCTTTGCCTCTTCTTTAAATTTAAAAAAGATTTATAATCCTTGAACTATTTGGATTTTGTATGGCGAAAGCTAAACCTAGCGATAAAGAGATATTAAGAATTCTTAAAGGCAGCACAAGATTCAAGACAGACGTATCTCTGATCACATTGAGATTTGAACCAAAATTCTTATGCAGATTACTATCAGATATAGCTGACGATGTTGAACGCGGAAGAGTACTCCAAGTGTCTCAAGGCACTTCAGCTATTGTTATGATATGCAATGAACAGGCTGCAAAAAATTACGAGCGAATATACAAAAAATATCTTATATCGCACAGAAAGGATTTGGCTGCCTTAGTTCTAATAAGCCCGAAAAAAATAGTTGACACACCTGGTGTAATAGAATATGTACTACATAAGTTTGCTGCAAACAAATTGAATATTGTCGAGCTTATTGGTTGTTATACAGACACAACCTTTATAATAAATAAAAAGGACCTATTCAAAGCAATGGACCTTCTTGGCGAATTCTCTTGATGAAATAAAATTGTGATTTAATGCAAGAAAAGGTATTGGAAGAAATAAGGAAACGGATACAGGAATCTGAAAAATATAGCAATATTGCTGTCATATATGATTTTGATGTTGATGGCTGTTGTTCAGCAGCTCTGCTCTGGAGATTTCTTAAGAGCTCTAACATTAATGCAATATTTTATCCGAACACGAGAAGCTTTGAGTCAATAACCATTGAACGAATTAAAAAACAGAATCCTGACAAGATAATTGTTGTTGACCACGTTCCTGATGATGACTTGACTGCTGTTTTGAAAAATTACAACACAACTGTTTTGGATCATCATAGGCATGAAAAACATCTCGAGGTTCTTGATTACATAACAGTTGCTGATTATGGAACAAGTCATTCCATGGGTTATTTCGTGTATAACGCTCTTAAACATAAATTGAGAGATTCCGAATGGCTCGCCAAGCTTAGTTTATTTTGGGACAAGGGCCTTGAAGGAACAGAGTTTTATGAAGAAGACATATACAGAAACGAACTTGAAAAATATCTTCCGTTCAATCTTGTTGTTTGCTTGACTCAGGTCAAGGGTTCTGAAAAAATTTTGGAAATTCTGAATCAAAGCACAAGTTTGGATGAAGCATTAGAAAAGGTTAATGTTCTTGAGGACTATAAACGCGCAAAAAAGATATTTGGTGATGAACTACAGGAAATAACTTTCTCAAAAAGAACATTCCAAGACATAAAATTAAACATCTATTGGGTGAAGACCCAGTTCAAGCACATGCGAGCGTATGTTGATTATATAACTTATTCAAAGGAAGGAACGAATGTGTTTATCATAAACGAGATAACACAGTTCAAGTTTTCGTTTAGGTCTTCATTTGAAATAGACTTAGTAAAGATGCTAAGAAGTCTTAATGAAAAGTTCAAAAATTTCTCTGGTGGTGGTCATTGTCTAAAAGAAGATACTCTAATAATGGCACAAAATGGATTAATATTAAAAATAAAAGATTTGGGATCAGATTCAAAAATAATGTCTGTGGATTGGGCAAACTACACATCAAAACCTGAAAAGTATATTGGAAAATCAACACATAACAGTAATCTTATTTACAAAATAATTGCCCCCCCGTACTATATCGATTCGTCAGGTAAGCATAAAATTTTCAAATTTGAAAATGGACAGATAATTGAAACAACCGTGTCCAAATTAAAGACTGGGGATATGATAGTAGGAGTGCGACAAATCAAATTAAAAGGCGTGATTCAAAGATTACCTCCAATGCAAAAGGAGATAAGGTATGCAATAAAAATGGGTCATAAATGGAAACGGGTTAAGGTCCCAAAAATTTTAAACACAGTATTTTGTGAAATATTGGGTTACCTTATTGGAGATGGAAATATCTACAACAGTGACACTATAGAATTCAAAGATGCTGATTACACACTATTGGATTACTATAAAAAACAGGTGAAAAAATGTTTTGGACTTAAAACTAGGATTACTAAAATAAAAAATAAAAATGCGTTCAGATTAAGATTCTATAGTTCAATAATCGCAAAATTATTTGAGAAGATTAATAATGGGTGGTGTAAACAAAAGGATATACCATTTTGCATACAAAAATCTGGGATCACCGAGATATCTGCTTTTATCAAAGGGCTATTTGATGCTGAGGGATGGGTCTCTGACCATGAAATAAATTTTAACCAAAATAATAATTTATTTTTAAGAAAATTACAATTTATGTTGCTGAGGCTGGGTATAATATCAAATGTAAGAAAAAATAACATATTAAGTATATCATATCTCGATTCGATACTTAAATATAAAAATGCTATAGGATTCAATTCTAATCGAAAAAATTTATCCTTAAATAAATTAGTGAAAAAATTAAAGACAAAGGCTAGATCTACCAAGATTGCATATGCTCCTATCGCGCTAAATCAAATAAAAGAGAAAATAGTTGACTTCAAACAAAATAGACCTCATATTTTTAAACATCCCCACAGAATGATTACATTTTATGCACTTGAATCACTAGCAACAAGCATGGGGGTTAAATTCGACAAAGAATTAAATTCGGATTTAATGTTATGTAAAATTAAGAGAATTCAAATTAAAAAAAATAAGTCTTTACTTTATGATATAAATATTCCTCGCACACAAAATTTTATTGCAAATGGATTAGTAGTACATAATTCAAAGGCGTGCGGCGCAGTATTAAGAGGGGAACAAGTTGAAGAAGTTTTGGATGAATTCATTAATATTTACAGCGAAGAATTTTCTAAACTTAAAGTATAAAGAACTGGACAAAGGCAGTTATTGCAAATGCTGCTGCAGTTAGCAGTACCACCTTAGTTACTCTGTTTGAGAATTCTTTATTTGATGAGGTTCTTGCCCAAGCTATTTTTATTAATATTGACACCAACACTGCTAAAATAACGAACTGTGCCGCTGTATCTTTGCTTATTATACCTAAATTTGACAAACTGCCAAGTGAAAGTATCACGGTGCTTGAAGACCACAGGCTTCCTACAATAGTGCTTATAACAAGTCCTGCTGGACCAACAATTTTGTCTATAAATGTACTAACTACCAGCAAGATGATATATATTGATGCAAATTGCAATGCTGATTTAAACGCAAACGGTGAAGCCATCTTCACATGTTCAACTACTGATTTTTTTTGCCATTCTACACACCAAATAACTGCAATCAGTGGTATACTCATAGCTACTACATAAGGAAGTAATAATTTCATCATTAGATCCATACTGTTCAAAACAAAGATGATGAGGACAAAGTCAGAAACTATTGTTGCAAATATTGTAAGATAAACTCCGACTGCAGCATTAAATGCAAGCTTTTTCTTTTCTTTGACTATTGAAGCAAGGCTGAACACAGTTGCTGAACTGTTTATCAAACCGCCAAAGAATGCAGATATCTCTAAACCTTTATGCGAAAATTCCCTTAATAATATGTATGACAGGAAGTATATTGCTGACACTGCCACCACAACAAACCATATTGATGATGGATTCAATATCCCCCACGGATCAATTATCCTATTTGGCAAAAGTGGGTAAATGACAAATGCAACTATGCCAAACTTTAATGCAGAAATTATTTCTTCATTTGTTAGTTTTGTTGTGAAACCGACAAGTTTTCTTTTCAGAGCCAATAAACTTGTCATAATTATAGCGATTGCGCCAGCGGCAACATAATTATCATAACCGCCAAAACCAATCAATGCGCCCAAGAAGAAAACAATTAAGACTGCGATGTATGTCGTTGCTCCTGTGTGTTTTGTTATCCAAACATTTGCCAAATATACAGATGTGGAAATTGTTAAAGCAAATACCAGTCCGACAATCATTAAGAGATTATTATCTAAATATTTTGTAAGGACAGCAAACAAGAAACCAAGCATTGAGAATAATATTGTTGATCTTATACCGAATATCGGCCCTAAGACATGACCTTTTATTTTACCCGATTTCTCAAGCTCATATCGTGCATGCTCTCTTTCAATGCCAATCAGGGCACCGACCATCAATGCCAATGCGAACTCTATAAAGAACTGGACTATCACATTGACATTCATCGCAAGCTCCAATGCCATAATTTTATTAATAGACTAAGGATTAATAAAAACTATGGTAAAAGAAAACTACGATTTTGAACTGAAAAGAGTCATATCTGAAATAAAGAAATCAAAAGCAAAGACTGTTTTGTTACAGTTACCTGCAGGACTTATGCCGAATGCTACAGAAATATGCGATTCATTGAAAGAAACTGGTGCGAAAATATATGTTTGGACAGCAGGCTGTTTTGGTGCTTGTGACATTCCAAATGTCAAAAATATAGATTTAGTAATTCAATTCGGACATAACAAGTTTCGTTCTTAAACCATTGGAATTAATTCGTTGGGTCTTTCTATCTCAATTATTGCCTTGGACTGTGCGTCTATTTCTAATACAGCTATTGTTCCCTGTGTTAATGTTTCTTTATAGAACCTGTAAAGAATAGTCTGGTCTGTCAATGATATTTCTTTGTTATAATAATCATAACTTACATTATGTTGTAACGCTATTTGCTCTACTTCTGCATTTGTCACAAGAGCATTCACTGGTCTCAAAAATGCATTTGTTTTTGTAACATCATATTTTGTTGGACTCAATGCGCTGACTGTAACGCTCATTATCTCATGTAGTTCATCATATGTATAAACATATTTTACAACAAAGGTGCATTCCATTGTTGAGTAACTTGTGTCTAGATATTGATAATGGTTGTTAAAGTATGACTCACCTGTTCCGTTTATTATATAATCAGACGCAAAATTTTTGATATTAGTCCTAAATTGGTTTGTCAGAACAACATCATTCTCTTGGCATCTTGGTAATTGTGCGATTTCCTTCAATGGTGCCTCAACCTGTGCCAAAGTTGTCAAAGCAAAGAACATTAACACTAAACCAACTACCATGACTATGTATATTCTCTTTGTCATATGATAAGGATTACAATATTGCTTTTTAAATCTTGTTTATCAGTAGATATAAAAAGATACAGAAATTTCTAATAAATATATGGATGCTCCAAACAAAAAAATGATTCTCGGTATAGATGAAGCCGGAAGAGGCCCAATAATCGGTCCTATGGTACTTGCGGGAGTGGTAATCGAAGAAGGCCAAGAGATGGAGCTTAGTGAGATTGGAGTAAAAGATTCTAAGCTTCTTACAGCAGAAAAGCGTGAAAAATTATTTGAAAAAATAAAGAAAATAGCCAAAAAAATAATGATTATCGAAGTTTCATCAAAAGAAATAGATTCTAGGTTTGCGGTTTCCACAAATTTAAACGTCCTCGAGGCAGCTAAAATGGCTGAACTGATAAACAAGCTCAAGCCAGATGTAGCAATAATTGATTGTCCTATGGTGAATTGCAAAAAATTCAAGTCAGAAGTACTCTCTAAGTTTCTTGATCATAAATGCGAAATAATAGCAGAAAACTATGCTGACAGCAAATACCTTGCAGTGGGCGCAGCCAGCATAATTGCTAAGGTAACACGTGATGCAAGAATAAAAGAAATTGAAAAAGCTGTGGGAATTCCAATTGGTGTTGGTTATACACATGATGCACGAACTTTGGCATTTGTTGAAAAAGCTCTTTCTAGGAAGGACTGGATAGACAAATACATAAGAAAAAGTTGGCTTACTTTTGAACGAATTAAGAATGGAAAAGCGCAAAAGAAATTATCTGATGGATGGTGATATTATGGAATCTGAAAAAATAAAGATTGAACATGTCAAGAAAGTTATTGCAATTGCAAAGGAGACACTGAAACGATTACATCACAAAATCAAGAACAGGATGATTGTAAGAAATATGTTGTTACGACGAAGGATAAAGTTGCGAGATGAAGACAATCGTGCAAAAAGAGAAATAGCAAAACTTGACACTGAGATACATAAGATGTATATAGAATTGGGCGAAAATCAAAAAGTTATTAATGAAGCAAAAAAGTTTGGATTTTTCTAGCGCCTTATTACTCCGCCAACCAAACCAGCAATTGTTCCTGCAAGCACACCGCTTATACTAAATATAGAAATCGTAAGCTTAAGCGGGTCTATTTCTGCAATAGAGTGCCCTGTTATTGATGTTGCGAAACCAAACATCTCAAGCGGCGAAGGAATAGGAATAATAAAAACTACTGCACCTAAAAGCGCAACAGTAACTCCGGCCATCAAACCGCCTATCGGTCCTTTGGCTATAACTCCTGCTACCAAACCTGAAACAACTATCGCAATTAAGCCATAGCTCTTAAGAAAATAAAACACAGCTATTCCGATTATTATACCAAGTATTAACATCTTAACATACTAGGTTTTCCGATTTTAAAAAAGTTTTTATAGAGACAAAAGTTTCAATATTTGAATCCTATGAAGTTCATACATTTTTCTGACACACATCTCGGTAAGAGCGAGGTAAAACTTGAGCAGCGCGAGGAAGATTTCTGTAAGGTGTTTGAAGAAGTCATTGATAAATGTATCTCAGAGAAAGTTGACTTTGTGGTCCATTCTGGCGACATTTTTGACCGCGCTAGACCTCCAACAAAGGTAATAATCTTTCTTGTGAAGCAATTGAACAGATTGAAGGAGTTAAGCATTCCATTTTATATTGTTCCTGGATCACATGATATCGGTTCTGATGGAACATTGATTTCTGTTCTTGATGAAGTTGGTTTATTGATTAATCTTGCATCAAAACGCTATATTAGAAACGAAGACAAAAAGATTATCTTAAGTGGTGAACACTTCAAGGACGTATTCTTGTGCGGAATTGAAGGAAGAAGAGATAACATTTCTGAGGTTTATTCGAATTTAAAAATAGACGGTAAAGGCAAATACAACATATTCTTGTTCCACCACATTACCTCAGAGATAGCTGACAAGTTTGCTGACATAAACTCATCATTATTGCCTCTAGGATTTGATTACTACGCTGCTGGCCACTGGCATGGATTTGCAAAAATAAAACATGATAATGGAACAATTGTCTATACTGGTTCAACTGAATATAATGAATTAAACGAGATGATTGATGACAAGCACAAGTATTGCGTTCTTGTGGAAGTAATTAACGGAAAATCAACAATAAAAGAAATTCCTCTTAAAACAAGAAAGATTGTTTTCTTCGAGGTAAATTGTGAAGGGATTGATTCAAGAGAAGTCACGGACAAGGCAATTGGTAAAATACCAAATGGTCAGAACGGCGCAATATTGATAATAAAACTTTCTGGAAGACTTGGTAGGGGAATGAAATCTGAAATTGATCGCAATAAGATAAATGATTTCGCTGTGAAAAATGGTTATCTTTACACAAAAATATACCTTGGCGATCTCGAGAATCCAGAAACTCCAAGAATAAGTACCAAAGCACGATCTGCAATAGACATAGAAAAAGAGTATCTAACAAAACAAGGTTACAGTGAAACTGAGATTAATATCGCAGAAAAAATGATAATTCTCTTCGGTAAGAAGCTAAGCGCTTCAGAATTAGACTCAGCAAAATCAAATGCTGTTAAATTAATCAGGGGTGCTACAGTTGAGAATAAATAAATTAGTTTTTGAAAACATAAGATCACATGAATTAAGTGATGTCAAGATACATGATGGTATAACAATTTTCACTGGCAGAACTGGCTCTGGAAAATCTTCAATACTTATTGCATTAGAGTACGCTCTTTTTGGGTCTGAATCTGGTATTTCAAACAGCGCAATAATGCGTCGGGGAAAACAAACTTGTAAAGTTGAATTAGAATTCAATGAAGATGGGGATAACTACAAAATAATCAGGGGTCTAAAGAAATCTGGAACCACGATAACAACTGATGTAAACAATATGAAAATATTGAAAAATGGTTCAATAATCCCTCTGATCGGTCGTGCTACTGATTTAAATGAAAAAATTATTGAAATTCTTGGTTACCCAAATGATGTTAAACCAAAAGAATTGTTCGAAATAACTTCATACACAAAACAGGATGAAATACGTTCAATAATAGAATTAAGCGCAGAAAAAAGACAAGATTACATAGACAAAATTCTTCAGTTGGCGAAATACAAACAAACTTGGGAAAATATGAAAGAGCTAATTGATTTCTTCGGGGCTGAATTGCTTGCAAAATCAGTCCGTCTTGAAAATTATGAGCGTTTACAAAAAGAGATTTTAGATATAGAAAAAAGAGTGATAGATCTAAACTCAAAAATAAAATTAAATGAAAAAGAGCTTTCATTTCTAAAAGAGAATTATAATTCTACTCGTCAGAGCATTTCTGATTTGGAACAAAAATACAGGGGATTACTTGAGAAAAGACGGAGTTATGATCAGCTCAAGGGTTCTGAATTAAGTCTTAAAAGAGAACTTGATAAATCCAAAGAATTATTGGCTAATCTGTTGAGCAAAAAATCAGCATTTGATTCTGATTTATCAAACATTGGTGTTGTTTCTGAATTTGAAGAATTACAATCTAAAAATATCGAACTCTTTAAAACAGAAGAATTACTGGAAAAAGAATTTTCAAAGATCAAAAATGACTTTAATGAAATCAAAAGATTGGGTAAAGGCAAATGCCCTACCTGCAAGCAAGAAGTAACTGAAAAACATATTCATGATTTGGAAAAAGAATTTTCAAAACTTCAGGAAAAACTTAGGTATGAAATAGATGATATAAAGAAAAATCAGAAAGAACTTGGACCATTAATCATTAATTCAAAGAAGAAAAAGGACATACAAGAACAGCTTGAAAGGATTCAATCAAGTATTTCTGAAAGAAAGTCTCACATTGAAAACACTGAAAAGGAACTAAGAGAAATAACTTCGAAAATAGAAATGCCTGATGGTATCGGAAAAATTTCTGACGTTGAAAAAGAGCTTAACTCGATTAAAAAACAGGAAACTGAATTATTCTCAAAAATACAAAGTATAACAAGAGAAAATAGTATATTAAACTCAGAAATCGAAGACCGAAAAAAAGAGTTTTCTCAAAAAGGTTCGGAGCTAGTAGAAATGGAAAAAAATAGGTCTGAATTACAAAATCTCGAACAGACCATACAGATTCTTTCTAGGATGCGTGAAGATATAAGAAACATAAGGGAAATAATCCGGAATAATTTCTTGGAAGACTTTAAACAAGAGTTCCAGAAGAAATTCGAAGAAATAAGGAAATATGAAGAAGAATACTCTGTTGACATAAAAAATGATTATGAACCAATCGCATTTACATTAAGCGGCGAAGAAGTACCAATAACAAATCTTTCTGGTGGGGAAAAAACTTCGGTCGCGCTAGCATATAGATTATCTTTGGCAAACCTTTCTGCACAGATTTCTGCAATAAAACCAAGTGAAATTCTAATCCTAGATGAACCAACTGTAGGTTTTGATCAAGAAGATATCAAAGCGCTTCCAACTACATTAAAAAACATAAAAACAATTCCACAGATAATAATAGTAACACATGAGGAAGAACTGAAGAATGCCGCTGATTACAAATTTGAAGTCAAGAAAATCTCAGGAAAAAGTATTGTTACTGCGATTTGATTATTGTTTTGCCACACTTATTTGGAATAATTTTTAACTCTGAATCTTTGAATTTTTTATCAAGCTCTTTTCCTTCAAACAAATCATGTAAAAATACAGCAAGTGCTGCTGCTTCGCTATGCGGTTGATTGGTAATAGCAAGATTATACTTAGCATAATGATAAACTTCGGAAGGTACCTTTTCTGAACCAACAATTATCAACTTATCTTTCTTAGATTTTATTATTTCTGAAATACAATCCTGATAAGGCAAGCCGTACATTGTAAGATGGATTATGTCTAGGTCAGAATTCTTCTTCAAAAAAGCTTTCCAGTTCTTTTCATATTTTACTTCGAATGGTCCACCCCAGCGTTTTACTATGTCCTCAACTGATTCAATAACTGATTTGTCTTCCTCGCCTGTAAAAACAACAGAATTTGCGCCAAGTGCTCGAGCTATCAAACATACATGTGTTGTTAACCTTTTATCTCGGAATATTCTATGCCCAAGTCTTAAAACTACGACTTTCATAAAAATAAGTATGGAAAAGTATGGTATAAAAGGTTTTGCAACAGAAGGCATTGGTGGCCAGATAAAAACCTGGTTCGAAGACTTTATTGTAGAAGAAATTGGACTTGACAATAGAATTTATTCCGTACGATATGGTTTTAATGAACTTATTTTTGATATGTTACCTAAAACAAAAAATGAACACCTGCATTTAACTCTAGTAAAAAGAAATTACACGACTGAACGTGCAATATCACAATTGTCACATGCTCTTAGAATCAGTAAATCAAGATTCGGATTTGCTGGCACAAAGGATAAGCGTGCGTTAACAGCACAGAGGATAAGCATTTGGAATGTAGATTTAAAAAAAGTTAAAAACCTGAGACTCAAGGATTTAATTCTAAAGAATTTTTCTTACAGCGACAAAAGGATTAACATCGGTGACCTGAATGGAAACAGATTCACTATAACAATCAGGGGTATTGAACATCCAGAAAAACTATCAGATTTTTCAAATAAAATCAAATATGGCTTCCCGAATTTCTTTGGACCGCAAAGATTCGGTATACAACGAACAGTTAATCATCTGATTGGAAAGCAGATTTTGAATGGAAACTTTGAGGGTGCAGCAATGATTTTCTTGACATCCTCTGGAGATGAGAATGAAGAAGCGAAAAGCGCAAGAGACTTTGCGTCCAAAAATTGGGGTAGTTGGAATGAAATATTAAAGATCTGGCCTAAGAATCTTGGACTTGAAGCAGCTGTAATAAATTATTTGGTAAAATACCCCAGAGATTATGCAAATGCTTTGAGGAAATTACCAAAGAACATACGTAGAATGTTCATTCACGCATTCCAATCTTACATATTCAATAATGTCATATCAGAACTTTCAGCAAATAGTATGAACATACCAATACAATTGCCAATCATAGGATACGAAACAAAACTCGAGGGCGATACTGGGAAAATAATAACAAAGTTGCTAAAGGAAGAGCAGATTAAACTTGAAGACTTTAAGATTAATCGAATGCCAGAATTATCTGAACCTGGGATAATGAGAAACTCATTAATTTTCCCAAAGGCTTTCAGGGTTTTAAGCATTAGAGACAAAACTCTAAAGATCCAGTTTACATTGGACAAAGGCAGTTATGCCACGATTGTTCTTTTTGCCATGCTTGGAAAATATGTGGAATAAAAAACCTTTTAATCTGACAAATAATTGGCTATATTTATGGAATTAGGGGCAATTTTACTGCTTGGAACTATGTATTTTATGCTTTATTGTAGTGTTTTCTGGCTTTTGGTTTATTTCGAAAAAAGAAAGGAAATACGAATTGATCCAATCCCCACAAGATTTCCATTGATAAGTATAATAATTCCTTCGTGGAACGCGGAGGATACAATAAAGGCTGCGATAGACTCATGCCTTGCTCTGGATTATCCAAAAAAAGAAATAATAGTTGTAAACGATGGTTCAACTGATAAAACCAAAGAGATATGTGAAGGATATGTTAAAAAACGAGAAATAAAATTATTAAATAAAACCAACGGCGGAAAAGCATCTGCCATGAATTATGGTCTTAATCATGCAAAGGGCGAATTTGTTTGTTGCTTAGATTCAGATTCATTCTTCAAGCCACAGGCATTGAGAAAGATGGTTGGTTATTTTGAGGATTCTGCTGTTGGAGCAGTCACATCCTCGATGAAGGTGTATAATCCAAGGACTTGGATCCAGATGATTCAATGGGTTGAGTATATTTTCGCAATTTATCTTAGACGAATGATGCACTTCATGAATTGCTTGTATGTAATTCCGGGTCCAGGGAGCACATATAGACGTGATGTTTTGCTCGAGCTTGGCGGGTTTGATGAACATAGTTTAACTGAAGACATGGACATAGCATTCAAGATACAAAAAGCCGGTTACAGAATAACAAACTCAATAAATGCAGAAGTCGATACTATCACGCCAGACACATTACGTGGTCTTATAAAACAGAGGATAAGATGGTATGCTGGATTTTGCGACAACAGTATCAAGTATAAATCTTTTTTCTTAAACCCAAAATATGGAACATTGGGTTTATTTGTATTGCCAACATCATTCATTTGGGTTGGTGTACTTTTCGCTTCATCAATAACTTTAATTTATAACGCATTGGGGATTTTAATCACAGCTACAAAAGCATATTTTGCTGTTGGTTTTGATTTTAACTTACTGTTGGCAAAAATATCAGAAATGCTAGCAGTTGGACCGACATATATTACATGGTTTGCTGTTATATTTTTATTAGTATCTATACTTGTAATCTATCTTGGTTTGAAGTCTGCTGGAGAAATGGTAAACTTTAAACAAAAATATAAGTTCTATGCATTGCACTTGGTGGGATACACAATACTAATAAGCTTAATGTGGTTTTTGGCATTAAGTTATTTGGCAGTTAGAGGCAAGTCAGAAAAAACATGGAAGGGAACTAAGATATGAATATATTCATCAAAACAACAATAGTAACTACAGCAATATTTGCCATTGGTATAATAGTTGGTCTTTGGCTCGGTCAGGAGAAAGTATCTGCTTTTGAAAGTGAATTAACCAGCTTAAGAGGTAGCATAGAAAACACAGAATTGCAATTCCTTTTTCTCGATGTGCTTGGAAGCAATGTTTCTTGCACTTATTTACTTAAGCAGGCAAATAATTTGGGTGCAGACTCAGAAAATCTTGCAAAGCAGATAGAGAATTATGAGACTTCTGAGAAAATAGATGAAGCTGCATTCAAGCAGCTTAAATCAAGCTATACAACATTGTTGATTAAGGATTGGTTGACGATGGAAAAAATTAAGACAACGTGCAATGCTACATATGTGACAGTGCTTTATTTCTATTCAAATAACAATTGCGGCAGATGTTCTGAACAAGCAATTGTTCTTTCTTACTTAAAACAGAAATTAGGTGAAAATATAATGACATTTGCTATCGATGGCGACATTGGACTCAATGTTGTAAGTGCATTGAGAGAAGCTTATTCTATCGATATCTTTCCTACACTTATAATAAATAGTGTAGTCCATAAAGGATATGTTGATCTAAACCAGACAAAGGAAATTCTTTGTGATTACAATAATAACTTAACTATTTGCTGATCAAATTGAGAATGGTTTTGATTGGGTTGGTATTGTACTTAATATTTGGACTGTAATAATTGTTCCATTTCGTAGTTTACAGTCGCATACGCATAATGTGGTTGTTTTGTTCTGAAGAGTTCCATCTGGTGGCGCATACGGTGCATAATAACAATAGTAATCAATACAAGTTGAATTGCTTGTGATTTCTTCCCTAAGGCTTGTTGTTATTGTTTCACACATTTTGTTTTTCTGATTGAGATAATTTATTGTTTTTTGTTCTGAAACTAAATTGAAAGCAACTATGCTTACTAAAATTATTACAGCGAAGAAAATTATCAGTTTATCGAACCATTTCATAACTTATCACAAACTTTTGTTCTTTTAAAAAGCTTATGTGCGCTAAGAAAGCTTTCGCTGGATTTTGTTAAAATAAAAAGAAAAAAAAGAAGAAGGTTTATCCTTCACTCTTAAGCAAAGCTTACTCCACTAACAGTTGTTGCTCCAGCTGTGTTTATTGTTACTTTTGAGCCAGTCATCTTATCAGAGAACTGTCCTTGTAACAAGTTTGCTGCTACAACTTGACCTGCCAATTTTGTATCCTTTGATGCATATCCTGCAATAACCAATGCGTCGTTTGAGCCGAATGCGTCAGCGACTAATTGGACGA
>Ga0315291_10002449_pt1 | contig 24376 bp, 18 predicted proteins | sample YL17G12_20_MG_FD_203070 | JGI IMG/M metagenome (GOLD analysis project Ga0315291, IMG submission 203070) | Sediment microbial communities from Yellowstone Lake, YNP, Wyoming, USA - YL17G12_20 | ecosystem: Environmental > Aquatic > Freshwater > Lake > Sediment | place: USA: Wyoming | collected... | reverse complement strand
CGGCGGTAGAGAGGGTGTTGCCGCCGGGGGTATTCATGACCACGATCCCCTGGCGGGTGGCGGCCTCGGTGTCGATGTTGTCGGTCCCCACGCCCGCCCGGGCGATGGCCCGCAATCGCTGGTTCCCCTGGAGGGCCGCGGCCGTAAGCTGCACGCCGCTGCGGCAGATGGCCCCGTCGAACTGCAGCAGGGCCTGTCGCAACTCCGGGCCCTTCAGCCCGGTGCGGACTTCAACCTCGATATTCCCGGCCGAATTGAACAGGTCGAGGCCGTCTTGGGAGAGGGGATCCAGAACGATGACTCGTGGCATGCGAATGGACTCCGTCGTTCGATGGATGTTGGCGTGTGATCGTTGACGAGTTAACACGGCCAGCGACCGCAGCCAAACGGCGGGCAAGCCCGCCCGCTAAACGCAATACCGTTCAATTAAGGGCTAACCTGGCGTCAACACAGTGGCACCGGCGTCTCGCCGGTGTGACATAAGTGAACGCGTTGCCATGAGTTGCGCCACACCGGCGAGACGCCGGTGCCACTTGATCCTCTTGATCCTCCTTGATATTGGATATTGCGTCTAATTCAACGGTATCGGGGCCAAACGTGCATTGACGGTCGGGTAACGGTACAGACCGGCCAGGTTCCGATCGGCTGGGGCCGGTCGTCATGCTACCGACGCAGACCCGGGCTGACAAGAAGCTCCCCCAAAGATGGCAAAAAGATCTTCTCTGGCAGGTCTCATGGGTGGATTGCGGACGGGTCAGCGGATCGACAAGGCCTCGCGTCGCCCTATAATAAGCACCACGCCACAAAGGCTGCCGGCCCGAACCGACTGTGGCCAAACTGATACACCCCATTCCCTTCAGATTACCTATTTATACCGAGGCAGATGCCATGAGTTCCGCCGATTGGCAGATGAGCGTCCCCCAGTTTGCGGGCATGAAGGCGGCCGGCCGGAAGATCACCATGCTGACCGCCTACGACCACACGATGGCCGGCCTGATCGACTCGGTCGGGATCGAGGGGATCTTGGTTGGTGACAGCCTGGCCATGGTGGTGCAAGGACGTGCAAATACCTTGCCGGTTACCCTGGACGAGATGATCTACCATGCCGAGATGGTGGGCCGAGTGGTACGGCACGCATTGGTGGTGGTGGACATGCCGTTTCTGAGCTATCACCTGGGCAGGTATAAGGCGATCGAGAATGCGGGCCGGATCATCAAGGAGACCCGCTGCCAGGCCGTCAAGCTCGAACAGGGGCCCTCGCAGGTCGAGATCGTCGCTGCGCTGGTGTCGGCCGGGATTCCCGTGATGACCCATCTTGGGCTCCGCCCGCAGAACGTCCACCAACTGGGCGGTTTTCGCGTGCAGCGTGATCGGGAGCGGTTGTTGGCCGACGCCCAGGCCGCCGAACAGGCCGGGGCGTTCTCGATCGTCCTGGAGTGCATTCCGGCGGAGGTGGCCGCGGAGATCACCGCCGCGGTGGGCATTCCCACGATCGGCATTGGGGCCGGGGCCGGTTGCGACGGGCAGATCCTGGTGCTCAACGACCTGTTGGGCTTCAGTCCTGGCCGCCCGCCCCGGCACGCCAAGGCCTACGCGCAGCTCGGCAGCCTGATCCTCGAGGCCGTCACCCGCTACCGCAACGAGGTCCGCGGGGGCATCTTCCCCGGGGCAGAGCAGACCTTCGACTGACCGGCCATGGTGGGTCTGCGGTCCCCTCACTTTATCGGCGACACACGGATTCCCGTGGCGAGATAGCGGAATTCCGTGGCTTGCGGACGTGCGCACCGCCCGGTTGGCACGTCGCCAAAGATGCTTAAGTCATTCACACCTTGAGTGTTGCTGCTGAGCTTGCCTGGGGCGGCCGACTTTGGCACGCGCGTTGCTTTGCCGTGGTCGAATTGACCCCGTTCGTGTCAGGGATCCCAGCCAAGGTGTGGGCGGATGTGGAATCCGCGGAGGCACGGATTGGGCAGAAAGGGAGCAATAGGTAATCCATGGCAACCACAGCGACACAGCGGCTGAGCGAGGAATTCCTCGAAAACATCTACGCCATACCACACGGCGAGAAGCTCAAGGAGTGCATCCAGTGCGGGACCTGTTCGGCCTCCTGCCCCTCCAGCGCGGCGATGGAGTACAGCCCGCGGAAGATCGTCGCTGCCTTGCGGGCGGGGATGCTGGACCGCGTGCTCAATTCGACCACGGCATGGCTCTGTGTTTCGTGCTATTCCTGCACGGTCCGCTGCCCGGCCGGGATTCCCTTTACCGACGTGATGTACGAGTTGAAGCGGCTGGAGGTCGACAGGGGGCTCTCCAAAGACACGGCCGGGCCGAAGCTGGCCCAGGCGTTTGCGGAGACCGTGGACGACCACGGCCGCAACATCGAGACGAAGTTGATGCGTAAATACTACCTGAGCACTAATCCGCTGAAGGCCCTGGCCCAAATTCCGTTGGTTGTGAAGCTGCTCCTGCGAGGGAGGCTGGAATTGCGGACGCACACGATCAAGGGACTGGACGGCCTGCGCAAAATGATGGCCACGATTGAGGAGAATGGAACGAAAAGATGAACCAGAAACCCCTGTCGGTCTACTCGTATTTCCCCGGCTGCTCTCTGATGGCCACGAACCGCGCGTACGATATTTCCAGCCGCAGCGTAGCCCGCACTCTGGGAATCGAGCTGCGGGAACTCGACGACTGGAATTGCTGCGGGGCCACCGCCTACTTGCCGATCCGCGAGAAGCGGGCGTTTGTGCTTTCCGCGCGGAACCTGGCGATCGCGGAGAAAGAGCGGCGGGAGCTGGCCACCATCTGTAACGCCTGTTACGTGGTGTTGCGCAAGACCAACAAGTACATGGCCGAGGACCCCAAGCTGCGCAAGGACATCCGTACGGCCTTGAAGGCCGGCGAGATGGATTACAGCGGCAACGTCCGCGTCCGCCATTTCCTCGATATCCTGGTCAACGACGTGGGGGAAGAGGCAATCCGCGGGCGGGTCCGGCGGGACCTTTCCGGGTTGAGAGTGGCCTGCTATTCAGGGTGCCAATTGAGCCGGCCCTTCGAGGATCTGGACAGCCCGGAGTTCCCCGTGCTAATGGGCCGGCTGGTGGGCTGGCTGGGGGCGGAGGTGACCGATTTCCCCATGGCGGCAAAGTGTTGCGGGGGAATGGCCATGACCACCCGGCCGGAGATCGGGCGGGTGCTCACCGGAAAACTCCTCAGCGTGGCCAAGCTGCGGGGTGCCGACTGTATTGCCACCGCCTGCCCCTTGTGCCAGATCAACCTGGAAGCATACCAAGACAAGGTATCCGAGGCGGCGGGCGGTGACTGCGAGCTTCCTGTACTCTATTTCACTCAGTTGATGGGCGCGGCCTTCGGGTTGGAGGCGAAGGACTTGGCGCTGAAGGACAGCCTCACGCCCGTCGAAGCCTTGATAGCGGAGAAGGTGGGTAGCTGATGAACCAGAACGGTAGACATCGGATCGGCGTTTACATCTGCCATTGCGGCACGAACATCTCGCACACCGTCGACGTGGGTGCGGTGGTGGCGCATGCCCGCACGCTCCGCGACGTGACGGTGGCCCGGGAATACAAGTACATGTGCTCCGACCCGGGGCAAGAGATGATCCGCAGGGACATCGCCGAGGAAGGGCTGACCCACGTGGTAGTTGCCTCCTGCTCCCCGCTGATGCACGAGGGGACGTTCCGCAAGGTGTGTGAAGAAGCGGGAATCAACCGCTACCTGTTCCAAATGGCCAATATCCGCGAGCACTGCTCGTGGGTCCATGCGGACCGCCGCCTGGCCACCGCCAAGGCGAAGCAACTGGTGGGCGCGGCGGTCCGCCGAGTCTGGTATCACCGGCCGCTGGAAGAACGCGAGGTGCCGGTCCGGCCGGAGACGCTGGTGGTGGGTGCGGGGATCGCCGGCATCGAGGCCGCGCTCCGGATTGCCGACTCGGGCAAGCGGGTCTACCTGGTCGAGAAGGAGCCTTCGATCGGCGGGCACATGGCCAAGTTCGACAAGACCTTCCCCACGCTGGACTGTGCCGCCTGCATCTTGACTCCCAAGATGGTCTCCGTCGGCGAACACCCGAACATCAAGCTCTTGAGCTATTCGGAGGTGGAGGAGGTTTCCGGATACGTGGGCAATTTCAAGGTGAAGGTGCGGCGGAAGGCCCGCCACATCGACGAGGACAAGTGCACCGGCTGCGGGCTGTGCGTGGAGAGTTGCCTGGTCAGGAACGAGGCCTATCTTGAGCCGCCGGTGATCCCCAAGGCAAAGATCGACGAGAAGACGCGGGTCCTGGTGGACGGAGTGGTTGCCAGACACGAGGGGGACGGCGCAGCGCTGGTGCCGATCCTCCAGGACATTAGTGCGGAGCTGAACTGGCTTCCGCCGGAAGTGCTGGCGAGGGTTTCCGAGCTGAAGCAGGTTCCGCTGGAACACATCGTGCGAATCGCCACGTTCTACAGGTCGTTCAGTCTTAAGCCGCGGGGCAAGCACATCATCAACGTGTGCATGGGAACGGCTTGCCACGTGAAGGGGGCGCCGCGGATCGCCGACAGGCTGGAACGTGAACTGGGGATCAACGTGGGAGAGACCACGTCCGACGGGAAATTCACCCTGGCGACGGTTCGCTGCGTGGGTTGTTGCGGCCTGGCTCCCGTGGTGATGATCGGAGACACTTTCCACGGGAAGCTGACGCCAGCCAAGGCTGCCAAGCTGATTGACCAGTACGCCGAGAGCAAAGGAGGATGAACCGTGCCCAAGATCAAGCCGGAAGACCTGGACAAGATCAGGGAGAAGATGGCCAAGACCATCGGCCTGCGCGAGGGAAACGCCCGCGCCAAGGTCACAGTGCACATGGGCACTTGCGGGATCGCCGCCGGGGCGAGGAAGATCATGAGCACGCTGATGACCGCCTTGGAGCGAAGGCCGGATAAGGACATCATCCTGACCACTTCCGGCTGCGCGGGACTCTGCAGCCGCGAGCCGATGATGACGGTCGAACTCAAGGGAGAGCCGCCCGTCAAGTACGTCGATGTGGACGAGAAAAAGGCAGAGAAGATCTTCCAAGACCATGTGCTCGCCGGCGCCGTGGTCAAGGAATATGCGCTGGCCGTGGGCAGCGAACGGGTTGGATAATAACCTGCCAGGAAAGGAGACGCTTCAGTGAAGTCTTATCGCATGCACCTCATGCTTTGCGCCGGGACCGGGTGTGTCTCAAACAGGGCCTTCAGGATCAGAGAGGTGCTCGAGACAGAGCTCGAAAAGCGGGGTCTTCAAGATGAGATTGCCGTGGTGAGCACGGGCTGCAACGGTTTCTGCGCCCAGGGGCCGGTGATGGTCGTCCAACCCGACGGCATCTTCTACCAGATGCTGACCGAAAAGGACATCCCCGGCCTGGTGGAAGAGCACTTCCTCAAAGGCAGGCCGGTCCAGCGATTGATGTTCACTTCTCCCGGAGAGAAAGCGCCGGTGCCGACCATGAGGGAAATCGGCTTCTTCGGCAAGCAGAGACTGATCGCTTTGAGAAACCGGGGCATGATCGATCCGGAGAAGATCGACGAGTACATCGCGCGAGGAGGCTACACGGCTGCGGCCAAGGCCCTGACCTCGATGACGCCCGAGGGGATCATCGCAGAGGTCAAGCGATCGGGACTGCGGGGGCGAGGGGGGGCAGGTTTCCCCACCGGGAGAAAGTGGGAGATCTGCCGAGGCGCCAACGGCCGGCCGAAGCACCTGGTTTGCAACGCCGACGAGGGCGACCCGGGCGCGTTCATGGACCGCAGCATCATCGAGTCCGATCCGCACTCGGTGCTGGAAGGTATGCTGATCGGTGCCAAGGCGATCGGTGCCAATTTCGGCTACGTGTACATCCGGCACGAGTATCCTTTGGCCCTGGAGAGGCTGGGCAAGGCCATCAAGCAAGCCAGAGAATACGGTCTGTTGGGCGAGGACATTCTGGGCACAGGTTTCAACTTCGACATCTCGATCCATCGGGGAGCCGGGGCATTCGTCTGCGGCGAGGAGACTTCGCTGATCTCCTCCTTGCAGGGCATTCCGCCCGAACCGCGCGTGAGACCGCCCTTCCCGGCCGAATCCGGCATTCGCGGTGAACCCACAAACATCAACAACGTGGAGACTTGGGCCACCGTGCCCGAGATCATCAACCACGGAGCCGCGTGGTTCGCCAGCATCGGCACCGAAGCCAGCAAGGGAACCAAGGTCTTCTCATTGGTTGGCAAGGTCAAGAACACGGGCCTGGTCGAGGTGCCCATGGGGATCACGCTGCGGGAAATCGTTTTCGATATCGGCGGAGGGATCGACGGGGACAAGAAGTTCAAGGCGATCCAGACGGGCGGCCCTTCCGGCGGCTGTATCCCGGAGTCGCTCTTGGACCTGCCGTTGGATTACGAGATGCTTGCCGAGGTGGGTTCGATCATGGGCTCCGGCGGGCTGATCGTGATGGACGAAGAGACCTGTATGGTGGACCTGGCCAGGTACTTCATGGAATTCCTGAAAGACGAGTCTTGTGGCAAGTGCACGGCCTGCCGCGAGGGCACCGAGGTGATGTACAAGATCCTCACCAAGATCTGCGAAGGTCACGGCAGCGAGGGGGATATCCGTCTTCTGGAGGAATTGGCCCACGCGGTCAAGGATGCCTCTCTCTGCGGTTTGGGAGCAACGGCACCGAACCCGGTTCTGAGCACGATTCGTTACTTCTCCAACGAATACGAGGCCCACATCAAGGACAAGAGTTGCCCGGCTGCGGTCTGCAAGGCGCTCTTTCAGTTCGAAATCGACGAGGCACGATGCACGGCTTGCGGAGCCTGCAAGAAGAACTGTCCCTACGATGCCGTCCTCGGAGAGAAGAAGGTCGCCCACCGGATCATTTCGGAGAAATGCACCAAGTGCGGGGCCTGCTTTGATGCCTGCCGTTTTGACGCGGTCGTCAAGCTCCCGAACGCCAAGAAGCGAGAACTGGCTGCCGTGTGAGGGAGGGGATCGCAAGGCGCAACGGAGACGCGCGCATCGCGCAGGTCCACTCCAAAGAGCGTATTGGATGAAACGTGCGAGCTTGGCAGGAAGGAGCCCAATCGTGGCCGCGGGTGTGCAAACGCACGCGGATTGGCGAGGAGGGGCACGAGGATGACGCTGGAGGACGTGAGAGAGATCCTGCAAGCGGAGGTGCTGTCCGTCTCGGACTTGGAGGGCATCAACGTCGAGATGGGCTGCGGAGCCGATCTGATGAGTGACGTGCTGGCCTTCGTCAAGAGGGGGTCGCTGCTGCTGACCGGCCTGACGAACACTCAAGTCGTCCGCACCAGCGAAATGGCCGACGTGGTAGCCGTCTGCTTTGTGCGGGGCAAGCGGCCGCCGGAGGAAACCCGCAGGCTGGCCGCCAGCACCGGCCTGCCGCTGCTGGTGACGCGGCTGCCGATGTTCGAGGCTTGTGGCCGCCTGTATCGCAACGGGCTGAAGGGGTGTTCCGAATGTAGCGGATGAGCTCGGGGAGGTAACGCCCGTGGGCCCGGACAAAGCCTCAAAGACCCAGGAGATGGTCTACGAGATGAAGGTCGCAGACGTCATGACCCGGGACGTGATTACGATCCGGCCGACCACTCGGCTGAGTGAACTCAGAGGGCTGCTGCGGCAGAATCGCATTTCGGGACTTCCCGTGGTCGACGAGGAGCGGCTGGTAGGGATGGTGAGCGTGGAGGATTTTATCAAGTGGCTCGCCGATCGGCAGGACGACTGCCCTATCGAACAACGGATGACCAAGAAGCTGGAGACTGTCCACGAGGACGACCCGCTGGTGCTGGCCATCGGCAAGTTCGAGAAGACCGGCTTGGGAAGGTTCCCCGTCGTCGACCGCCGGACCCGAAGGCTGGTGGGCATCGTGACCAAGGGAGATGTGATTGAAGGGATGCTGAGGAGACTTGAGATCGACTATCACGAAGAAGAGATCCATCGTTACCGGGCGAGTCACATTTTCGAAGACATCGAGGCGGACAATACGACGCTCCTGTTTCAGTACGACGTCAAGGGGCAGGATTTCAAGCAGGCGGGAACAAGCTCCAGCCGGTTGAAAAGGACGCTGAAGCGGCTCGGTGTTCGGCCGGACGTGGTGCGGCGGGTGGCCATCGCCAGCTACGAGGCCGAAATGAACCTGGTCGTGTTCACCGAAGGCGGCAGAATCCGAGCCAAGGTGCAGCCAGCCAACGTGTTCCTGGAGGTGGAGGATTCAGGCCCCGGAATCGCGGACCTGAAGAAGGCGCTTCAGCCGGGCTACTCCACCGCGCCGGAATGGGTCCGGGAACTCGGCTTCGGGGCGGGAATGGGACTGACCAACATCCAAAAAAGCGCCGACAGCTTCGACATCCAGTCGGAGCCGGGCAAGGGCACGTTGTTGAAGGTTACTTTCCATACGAACGGGGACAGCAGTGAAACTGGCTGATCTGGTCGATGCACTCGACCTGGACGTGAGGTCGGCCCGCGGCAAGCTCGGCAACGAGGTCGCCGGAGGGTATGCCGGCGATTTGCTCAGCGACGTGATCGCCCACGGCCGCCAGGGTGACGTTTGGATCACGCTCCAGGTCCACCAGAACGTGGTGGCCGTGGCAAGCATGAAGGACCTTGCCGGGGTCGTCCTGGTTGGGGGGAGGGAGCCCGAGGAGGACACCCTCCGCAAAGCGGAAAACGAGGGCATCCCGATTGCCGTCAGCAACCTGCCGGCATTTGAGCTGGTTGGGCGGCTATACGGGCTCGGGCTGCGGAGCGGGGGAGTTAAGAACAAAACTGCGCCGGCTGAAGACTGAGAACCGATGACTGAGAACCTCTGGAGATGCTCCGCCGAAGATGAAGGAGTTCAGAGCAGACCTGCACATCCATACGTGCCTTTCGCCGTGTGCAGAGCGGGAGATGGTGCCCACCGCCATCGTCAGGCGGGCCAAGGCGCTGGGATTGGATATGATCGGGATATGTGACCATAATTCGGCCGAAAACGTGGCCGCCGTGGCAGCCGCCGGCAAGCGGGAATCGGTTTCCGTCATCCCGGGAATCGAGGTTACCTCGCGTGAGGAGGTCCACGTGCTGGGCCTGTTCGAGACCGAGAAGGCGTTGCTGGACATGCAGAGCGTGGTGCACGCCAGCCTCTCGGGCGAGAACGACGAGGCGGCCTTCGGCCCACAGACAATCGTGGACCAGTGGGATCGGCCGGTCGGCGTCAACCGGAGACTGTTGATCGGGGCCACCGAGCTGACGATCGAGGAGGTCGTTGGGGCCATCCACGATTTCGGCGGCCTGGCCATCGCCTCTCACGTTGACCGCCCGAGCTTCGGACTGATCGGACAATTGGGCATGGTTCCGGAAGGTCTGGAGCTGGACGCCCTGGAAGTGTCGCCCCTTGCTCGGGCCAGGAAGTGGGGCGGCTTTCCCGTGGTCACGTCTTCCGATGCCCACTGCCTGAAAGACATCGGCAGGAGTTACACCTCCTTTTTCGCCCAAGGGGGGAGCCTGGAGGAGATCGGCAAGGCCCTGCACGGGGAGGGCGGCCGGAGGGTATCGACCAGCATGCAAGACCTGTCGCTGCACATTCTGGACATCGTGGAGAATTCCATCGCGGCCTCGGCCAGCCGGATCAAGATCCTGATTGCTGAAGACACAGCAGAGGACACGTTGTTGCTGGAGATTACCGACAACGGCCAGGGCATGGACGCGGAAACCCGCGAAAAGGCCCTTGACCCGTTCTATACCAGCCGGTCCACGCGGAGCGTCGGCTTGGGGCTTCCGCTGCTGGCGCAAGCCGCCCGGGAAAGCGGAGGTGGACTCGAAGTCACCTCCGCGCCGGGCCGGGGAACCACGGTCAAGGCCACGTTCCGAATGAGCCATCCGGACTGCAAACCTCTGGGAGACATCGCCGAGACGTTGCGGACGATCGTGGGTGGTCGACCGGAGCTGGATCTAAAGTTCGAGTACACCAGAGATTCGCAAGTCCTAAGTAGGCTTGCGTGATTCCGGGAAAAAGGGGACAGGTCCAATTTGCCGGAACGGCCCAAAGGGTGCTTCGCACAAATTGGACCTGTCCCCTTTTTCCTCCCCGCCGGACGATGATAAGGAGTTGAAGCATGGTTAAGCTGACAATTGACGGCAAGCCTGTGGAAATCGAGGAGGGCTCCACCGTTCTCCAGGCGGCGCGGAAGGCGGGGTTTGAGATCCCCACGCTCTGCGACCACAAGTCGGTCCTGCCCTACGGCGCGTGCCGCATGTGCCTGGTGGAGTTGGAGGATTCGCGCGGGTCGAAGATCGAGGCTTCCTGCGTCTACCCGGCCCGAGAAGGCCTGGTGGTTAAGACCGACACGGAAAGAGTGGTGAAGACCCGCAGGATCATGGCGGAGCTTCTGCTGGCCCGCTGTCCGGAGGTGGAGGCCGTGAAGAAGATCGCCGCGGAGATGGGCGTCCGAGAGACCCGGTTTCCGAAGAAGGATGAGGAGTGCATCCTTTGTGGGCTGTGCGTGCGGGTTTGCCAGGAGCGGATGAAGGTGGGAGCGGTCAATTTCGTCAACCGGGGAACCGAGAAGCGAGTCGCCCCGCCCTACGATAAGTATTCTCCCATCTGCATGGTTTGCGGTGCCTGCGAAGTGGTCTGTCCTGCGGACTGCGTCGACCTGTCCAAGGTCACGGCGCGGACTCCGCGGCCCATCCCTTCGGAGTTTGACGAGGGGTTGAGCTCGCGACCGGCCGTCTACATCCCCTTTGCCCAGGCCGTGCCGCACAAGCCGGTAATCGACCAGGAGCACTGCATCCGTCTGCGGACGGGAGCCTGCGGCGCCTGCGAGGTGGTTTGTGACGCCGGGGCGATCATGTACGATCAGCAGGACACCATGCAAGAGATCGAAGTCGGCACGATCATCGTGGCCACGGGCTTCGAGCTGTTTGACGCAAAGCAGATTGCCCGTTATGGCTACAGGCGGTTGAAGAACGTGATCAGCGCGCTGGACTTCGAGCGGCTCAGCCACGCCAGCGGCCCCACCGGCGGCGAGATCGTCACCGCGGAGGGCAAGGTTCCCCAGGCGGTGGCGATTATCCATTGCGTGGGCAGCCGGGACGAGAACTACCTGGAGTATTGCTCGAAGGTCTGCTGCATGTACTCGCTCAAGTTCGCCCACCTGGTCAAGGAAAAGACCGGCGCAGAGGTCTACAACCTCTATATCGACATGCGGACACCCGGCAAGGGCTACGAGGAGTTCTACAAGCGGCTCTTGAGGGAGGGCGTGCACTTCATCCGCGGCAAGTGCGCCGAAGTGACCGACGTGGCCGAGTCGCCCGAGGAAGAGGGCAAACTGGTGGTGGTGGGCGAAGACACGCTGCTGGGCATCACGCGGCGGATACCGGTGGACATAGTGATCCTTTCGGCTGCCTTGAAGGCCCGCAAAGACGTGGACGAGGTCGCCAGGACGTTTTCCTTGAGTTGCGCGCAGGGAGACTTTTTCCTGGAGAAGCACCCCAAGCTGGCGCCGGTGGAGGCGGCTTCCGACGGCCTGTACCTGGCCGGCGCCTGCCAGGGCCCCAAGGACATCCCGGAATGTGTGGCCCAAGGTGCCGCGGCGGCGGCCTGTGCACTGGCGTTGATGGACAAGGGGAAGGTGGTGCTGGAGCCGATCACCTCGGAGATCGATCCGGACCGCTGCAGCGCGTGCAAGACGTGCATCGCAAGCTGCCCGTACCAGGCCATCGAGTTCGACGAGGAGAAAAACGTCTCGGCGATCGTGGAAGAACTCTGCAAGGGCTGCGGGACCTGTGTGGCCACCTGCCCGTCCGGGGCGGCCAAACAAAAGGGCTTCGAGGACGTGCAGATCTACTCGGAGATGGAGGGCATCCTGGCTTAGGCCGGCCACCCCACTGGTTCGCATGGGCGCAGTCCTGAGCGACCCCGGGGGGACTGGACGCCGGAGGGCTTTTCTGAAATACTCGCGCGTGTCCGGGAATTCAGACAGCGGAAAGCCGCTTGTAGGAGGCGTCTCCAGACGCCGACCCAACCCGGGGACACAGGTCGGCGACTGGAGTCGCCTCCTACAAGGGCCGATTTCCGGACAGCCTCAAATAATACTCCCGAACGTCTGGTGAAAGCCAGGCAAAACCTTGTACAATAGGCGGTTTGCCGCCGTGGCAAAACGGCGAATCTGGGTTGGAGATGTGCAACTGCGTCAGAAGTGTCTTCGGTTGCGGCTGAGCGAGGCGACGCCGCGATAGTGCTTAAGGGAGAACAGGTAACCATGGCCGATGAACAGTTCGAGCCGAGAATCGTGGGGTTCCTCTGCCGGTGGTGTTCCTACACCGGGGCGGATCTGGCCGGCACCAGCCGCATCCAATACCCACCGAACGTGGTCCCCATCCGGGTGATGTGTTCGGGCCGCGTGGATCCCACCTTTGTGATGAAGGCCCTGGCCGACGGCGCCGACGGCGTGCTGATTGCCGGCTGCCACCCGGGCGACTGCCACTATCAAGAGGGGAACTATAAGGCCTTGCGGCGGTATCGCATGCTGCTGCGGATGCTGGACAAGTTTGGGATCGAACGGGACCGGGTCCGCCTGGAGTGGGTCTCGGCCTCGGAGGGAGAAAAGTTCTCGCACGTCGTCAAGGACTTGACCGCGAAGGTCCGGGCGCTGGGGCCGTTGCGGTGGTCCGCCAATTGGGAAGAAAACGGTCAGCGGCTGGAAGCCCTGGAGAGCATCGTCCGAGAACACCAGGAAGCGATGGAGGTCCAACCATGAGCACTCAACCCACCAAAGGCGGGACCCCCGTCGCCGCGAAGCCCAAGGGAAAGCTGGCTCTTTACTGGGCCGCCTCCTGCGGCGGGTGCGAGATCGCGGTCTTGCAGATCGACGCCAAGATCCTCGACGTGGCCGCCGCGTTCGACGTCGTGCTGTGGCCGGTGGCGGTCGACGCCAAGGTCCGTGACGTGGAGAAGATGCCTGACAAGAGCATCGACGTCTGCCTGTTCAACGGGGGCATCCGCACCAGCGAGCAGGAATACATGGCCCAGTTGCTCCGCCGCAAGTCGAAGGTGCTGGTGGCCTTCGGGTCGTGTGCGCACGAGGGCTGCATTCCGGGCATGGCCAACATGAACGACCGCGAGGAGATCTTCAATACGGCCTACCGGGAGACCCCATCGACCGACAACCCCCAAGACATCCGGCCGCAGCCGGAGACAAAGGTGCCCGAGGGTACGCTCCACCTGCCCGTCTTCTACGACACGCTGAAGACGCTGGATCAGACCGTGGAGGTCGACTACTATCTGCCCGGTTGCCCGCCCGAGGCAGACAACATCTGGGCGGCGATCGTCGCCATCCTGGAGGGCAAACTGCCGCCGCCGGGGTCCGTCATCGGGGCCAACAAGAGCGTCTGCGACGAGTGCAAGCGGGAGCGGAGCGAGAAGAAGATCAAGAGGTTCTATCGCACCTGGCAGATCAAGCCCGACGCGGAGACCTGCCTGTTGGAGCAAGGGCTGCTCTGCTGCGGCATCGCTACCCGCGCCGGCTGCGGCGCGCTGTGCCCGGTGGTCAACTCGCCGTGCATCGGCTGCCACGGCCCGAACGACGGGGTGCGCGACTACGGGGCGCGATTGATGAGCGCCGTGGCCTCCGTGATCGATGCGGAGGACCCGGAAGAAATTGAGCGGATCATCGAGGAAGGCTTCCCGGATCCGATCGGCAGCTTCTACCGCTTCAGCCTGGCCAAAAGCTTGTTGCGCCGCAAGAAGCGATCTGCCAACGGTGACGGTGCCGGGGCCGCGTGAATTGGCGCTACTGCGCTAGGGTCGATGGTTGCAGAGGGAGTTATCAGTGGTCAGTTTTCAGTGCTCAGTTGTCAGTTTTCAGTCTTCAGTTCTGGGATGCCCGTTTTCCGTTGTCCGCGGTCGCCAACCGAGAGGCGATAACTGACAACTGACGACTGAGAACTGACAACTGAGAACTGATAGCTGAGTGTAAGCAGGAGACTCAGACAGTGAAGCGCATATCCATAGATCCGATCACCCGGCTGGAAGGTCACGGCAAGATCGACATCTTCCTCAACGACGAGGGAGAGGTGGCCAACGCCTATCTGCAGATTCCGGAGTTGCGGGGTTTCGAGCGATTCTGCGTGGGGCGCCCGGCGGAGGACATGCCCAACTTGACCAACCGCATCTGCGGCGTCTGCCCGGAGGCCCACCACATGGCCTCCACGAAGGCGTTGGACGCCTTGTTCCACGTCGATCCGCCGCCGACGGCCAAGAAGCTTCGCGAGATGTTCTACAGCATCTTCTACGCCACGGACCACACGACCCACTTCTACGCGCTGGGGGGGCCCGACTTCGTAATGGGCCCCGACGCCCCGCCTGCCGAGCGGAACATCCTCGGCGTGGTGGCCAAGGTGGGCATGGAAATCGCCGGCAAGGTGCTGGCGATGCGCCGCAACGGGCACCACCTGATCAAGATGCTCAGCGGCCGGCCCGTTCACCCCAACTGGGGTCTGCCCGGCGGCGTCAGCCGCGGCATCAATGAAGAGCAGCGCGAGGAGATCGAGAAGCTCGGCCGCGAGGCCGTCGAGTTCGCCAAGTTCACGCTGAAGATCTTCGAAGACGTGGTGCTGAAGGACACCAAGTACAGGTTCGTCGACATCATCCTCAGCGACGCCTACACGCACCGCACCTACAACATGGGCACGGTCGACGCGAACAACCGCGTCAACTTCTACGACGGCAAGATCCGCGTGACCGGGCCCGACGGCAAGGAGCACGCCAAGTACGACTGCAAGGACTACCGGCAGTACGTGGCCGAGCACGTCGAGCCCTGGTCGTACTTGAAGTTCCCCTATCTGAAGAAGATCGGCTGGAAGGGGTTCGTCGACGGGGTGGACTCGGGCGTATACAAGTGCACGCCGCTGTCGCGGCTGAACGCGGCCGACGGCATGGCCACCCCGCTGGCCCAGGCCGAGTACGAGAGGATGTACAAGACCCTGGGCGGCAAGCCTGTCCATCACACCCTGGCCACGCACTGGGCCCGGCTGATCGAGCTGCTCTACGCCGCCGAGCACTGGGTCGAGCTGGCCACCGATCCGGAGATCACCGGCGAGGAGTACCGCGTGCTGCCGACCGAAACCCCGACCGAGGGAGTCGGCTGCGTCGAGGCCCCGCGGGGGACACTCACGCACCACTACGCCACCGACGAGCGGGGCATTCTCACTAAAGTGAACCTGATCGTGGGCACCACCAACAACAACGCCCCGATCTGCATGTCGGTCAAGAAGGCCGCCCAAGGGCTGATTAAGAAGGGCCAGGCCGTCAAGGAGAGCATGTTGAACATGGTGGAGATGGCCTTCCGGGCGTACGACCCCTGCTTCGGCTGCGCGACCCACAGCCTCCCCGGCCGAATGCCCCTGGAGGTAACCATCCGCGGCCCCCAAGGCGAAGTCCTCGACCGGCTCTCGCAGTACGTGGGCTAGTGTTCTGACCCGCTTTAGGTGAAGCGTTGGCAGTCTGGCCCGGATTATTCACGGCGGTGTGCCACTGCTTGCCGCAAGGCAAGCAGTGCGAGTGCATTGTGCACTCCACTGCTTCTGAGGAAGCAGTGGCACACGGCGGTGGTTTCCCTCGGTGTGTAAATAATCCGGGTATTGGGGGGCCGCTTGCAGCCCGCTCCGACGTGCGCCAAGACCCGACAAACTCGGGCGGCCAGCCGCCCCGCTAACCCGCATTTCTCACCAACACCCGACGTCGGATCACAGTGTGCCACTGCTTCGCAGAAGCAGTGCGGGGCGGAATCCCTCGTCACTGCTTGCCTTACGTCAAGCAGTGGCACACTGTGGTGAGAAATACGGACTAAAGGCGGCTGGCCGGGTGCGTAGCGCCCCGACGTGGAAAGGAATCCTGCTTGTCGAGCGAAGCCCGCTTTGGCTTGGCCTCCGTCAGGTGGGCGCGTTGACGTCGGCGGTAGGCCCATCGCAGCTCCCTTGCTCCTCACCCGCCAGTGCGCAATAATGCAAGAGAGGAGCGCGGATCACAGGCAGCGAGGAGCGACGCGATGAAAGAGCGTCTGGAGGCGGTTTTTCGTGCCTTCGCGGGGAGACGGGATGAGCTGATTCCCATCCTCCAGGCGGTTCAGAAGGAGCTTGGCTACCTTCCCGAGGAGGCCCTGCTCGAGATTGCCGAGTTCACGGGCGTGCCCGAAAGCCGCGTGTACGCCGTGGCGACGTTTTACGCCCAATTCCGCTTCACTCCCATCGGCAGAAAGCACGTCATGGTCTGCCGAGGCACATCGTGCCACGTGAGGGGCGCGCCGCGGATTCTGGAAGCCGTCGAGAAGCAACTGGGAATCAAGGAAGGCGAGACTACCGCCGACCTGGAGTATTCGCTGGAGACCGTCGCGTGCATCGGGGCCTGCGGTCTTTCGCCGTGTATCATGACCAACAAGAAGGTCGAAGCCAAGATGACCCCGAAGAAGGTGAAGGAATACTTCGGAAAGGCAGCCGACGATGACGGTAAACCTCGCTGATCTGACCCGACGCTGCCAGCAGCAGTGGGATCAACTGCACCACAGCCAGAAGCCGCGGATCATGGTGGGAACCGCCACCTGCGGGCGCTCGGCCGGGGCCGGAGAGGTCCTGGAGCGATTCCGCGAGAAGCTGGCGGAGCACGGGTTAGATTGCCACATCCTGGAAGTCGGCTGCATCGGCCTGTGCTACGCCGAGCCGATCGTCTGCGTCACCAAACCGCCGCAGCCGACGATCTGCTACGCCGAGGTCACGCCCGAGAAGGCCACCCAGATCGTCGAAGCCTATCTTCTGGGCGACGATCCCCTGCCGGCGTACGCCCTGGGAACCATCGGCGACGGAAGGATCGACGGGATTCCGCCGTTGTTTGAGACGCCGGTGTTCAAGCCCCAGGTGCGACGGACGCTCCGCAACTGCGGTTTCATCGATCCCACGCAGATCAGTCATTACATTGCCAACGGTGGGTACGGCGGCCTGGTCAAGGCCTTGAACATGGGTCCCGGGCAGATCATCGAGGAGATCAAGAACTCAGGCTTGCGGGGGCGCGGCGGGGCCGGCTTTCCCACCTGGCGAAAATGGCAATTCTGCCGCGACGCCCCGGGCCAGCAGAAATACCTGGTCTGCAACGCCGACGAGGGCGATCCCGGGGCCTTCATGAATCGATCGCTGCTGGAAGGCGATCCCCACGCCGTGCTGGAAGGCATGCTGATCGCCGGCCATGCCATCGGTGCCGGCGAAGGCTACGTCTACTGCCGCGCGGAGTATCCGCTGGCCCTGGAGCGGCTGCGGGGGGCCCTGAAGCAGGCCGAGGAACACGGGCTGTTGGGCGACGACGTGCTCGGATCGGGATTTGGCTTCCACATCAAGATCAAGGAGGGGGCCGGGGCCTTCGTTTGTGGCGAAGAAACGGCATTGATCGCCTCGATCGAGGGCCGGCGGGGCATGCCCCGCCCGCGACCGCCCTTCCCTGCCGTCTCCGGCCTGTGGGGCAAACCAACCATCATCAACAACGTCGAGACGCTGGCCAGCGCGGCGCTGATCCTGCAAAACGGGGCCGAGTGGTTCGCCCAATACGGCACCGAAAAGAGCAAGGGCACCAAGACCTTCGCCCTGGTGGGCAAGGTGAAACGGACCGGGCTGGTCGAAGTGCCCCTGGGGATCACGCTCCGCGAGATGATCTTCGACATTGGCGGCGGGACCCTCGACGACAAGCCGTTCAAGGCCGTGCAGACGGGCGGGCCCTCCGGCGGCTGCATCCCCCGCGCCCTGTTGGATACCCCGGTCGACTACGACTCGCTCCAGGCGGCCGGCACGATCATGGGCTCCGGCGGCATGGTGGTGATGGACGAAGGGACCTGCATGGTCGATTTCGCCCGCTACTTCCTCGATTTCGCCCAAAAGGAATCCTGCGGCGAGTGTGTGCCCTGCCGGCTGGGCACCAAGCAACTGCTGACGATCCTGGAGGACATCACCCGCGGAAAGGGCCGGCCGGAGGACATCGATCTGCTCCTGGAGCTCTCGCAAGGGATCAAGAAGGGGTCGCTGTGCGGCCTGGGGCAGACGGCGCCCAACCCGGTGCTCACCACCATCCGCTACTTCCGCGACGAGTACGAGGCCCACATCTACCGCAAGCGGTGCCCGGCGGTGGTCTGCAAGGAGCTGATCTCGTCGCCTTGCCAGCACATCTGCCCGATCGGCACCCAAGCCTCGGTCTACATCGGCCTGATGGCGCAGGGCAGGTTCAAGGAGGCCTTCGACGTCATTTTGGCAGACAATCCCCTGCCGTCGGTCTGTGCCAGGGTCTGCCACCATCCGTGCGAATCGAAGTGTCAGGCCGGACAGTGGGGCGACCCCGTGGCCGTGCGGGCGCTGAAGCGGTTTGTAGTCGACTATGCGATCAGCCACGGAATCTACCCGCCCGCAGCCTCGCCACAGGTGAGCAGAGACGGAGAGAAGGTGGCCATCGTCGGTGCCGGGCCGGCCGGATTGATGGCCGGATACCACCTGGCGAAGCGGGGGTACGACGTGACGATCTTCGAGGCCCTGGACGTCCCCGGCGGGGCCTTGGCCGCCTGCATCCCCGCGTATCGGCTCCCCCGCGACCGGCTCGAGGCCGACATCCGGAACGTCAAGAACCAGGGCGTGAAGATCGAGACCGGCACCAAGATCGGCAGAGACGTCTCGTTCGACCAACTGTGTCGCGACTACCGGGCCGTGTTCATCGCCAGCGGCGCCCACAAGTCGAAGAAGCTCGCCATACCCAACGAGGACGCCAAGGGCGTGTGGGACGCCATGGAGTTTCTCAAGGACGCCAACCTCGGCAAAGACGTGGCCGTGGGCAGGCGCGTGGGGATCATCGGCGGGGGCAATGCCGCGGTCGACGCCGCCCGGGTGGCCGTCAGGCTCAAGGGGTGTCAGCAGGTGACGATGATCTACCGGCGGACGCGGGCGGAAATGCCCGCCTTCGAGGAAGAGATCGAGGCCGCCCTCGAAGAAGGCATCCGGATGCAGTTCCTCACGGCACCGCAGAAGGTCCTCACCGAAGGTGGCAAGCTCACCGGTGTCGAGTGCCTGCGGATGGAGTTGGGGGAACCAGACCAAAGCGGCCGGCGGCGGCCCGTGCCGGTCGAAGGATCCCAGTTCGTGATCGGTCTGGACACCCTGATCGTGGCCATCGGCGAGGAGCCCGACTTGTCGCTGCTCGGCGACGGTCACGGGGTGGAGGTCTCGCGCCGGGGCACGGCCGTGGTGTCGGGGGAATCGCTGGTCACCAACGTCGCGGGTGTCTTCGCCGGCGGCGACGTGGTGACCGGCCCGGATACCGTCATCCAGGCGATGTCCTCCGGGAAACTGGCCGCCGAGATGATCGACAAGTACGTGCGGGGGGAGAGTCTCCAGCGGCGGTACGAGTTCATCCGTCCGTCGCAATACGTGCCGGCCGTGGAGCTGACCGAGGAAGAGATCGAGCAGGCACAGCGGCCGGCCGTCCCTTGCCTGGCGGTGGACCAGCGAGCCGGCAGTTTCGCTGAGGTCGATTTGTGCCTGACGGAGGAAATGGCGATCAGGGAAGCCCGACGCTGCCTGCGGTGCGACCTGGAAACCGAGGATGCGAAGACCGCCTTGGCACGATGGAAAGTCGGAGGTCAGGGGTCAGGGGACAGGGGCCAGGGGCCAGGGGTCAGGGGTCAGGGGTCAGGGAAGAGTGGGCAGGGATTGGCTTTTCCTGATGCCTGCCTCCTGCCTCCTGATTCCTGAACAGGTAGAAGGAGGATGCAGTTGTGGATAAGACCAGGCTCACCATCGACGGCGTCCGGGTCGCGGCCGACGAAGGCACGACGCTGCTGGCAGCGGCCCTGGCCGCCGGCATCTACATTCCCCACCTCTGCCATCATCCCGACCTGGAGCCGGTCGGCGTCTGCCGGCTGTGTCTGGTCGAGATCGAGGGCCGCGGACTGACGCTCTCCTGCCGGACTCCGGTCGAGCAAGGCCTTGTGGTGCGGACGGAGAGCCCGGAGATCGAGAACGTCCGCCGCGTGGCCGCGGAGCTGCTGATCGTCAACCATCACGGCGAGTGCCTGGCTTGTCCGAAGAACGAAGACTGCAAGCTCCAGCAGGTCGCCACCTACATGGGCGTCGATCAGCAAGGGCTCGCGCGTCTGCGACGCGCCACCCGAACGGTCCCGGTCGACACCTCCAACCCGTTCTTCGACCGTGACGCCAACAAGTGCATCCTTTGCGGCATCTGCGTGCGGACCTGCGAGGAACTCCAAGGGGTAGCGGCGGTCGACTTCGGGTTCCGCGGCTACCAGACCACGGTGAGCACGTTCGGTAACAAGCCGGTGGCCGAGTCGCGGTGCGAATCGTGCGGGGAGTGCGTGGTCCGCTGCCCGGTAGGGGCGCTGCTGCCGAAGGGTTTTCGGCCGCCGTCGCGCGAGGTGAGAACGACCTGCCCCTACTGCGGCGTGGGCTGCGGGATGTACCTGGGCGTGCGGGGCGACAAGGTGGTGGGCGTCCGCGGCGATTACCAGTGCGCGGCCAACCGGGGCAGCCTCTGCGTCAAGGGCCGCTTCGGCCACCAGTTCGTCAACCACCCCGAGCGACTGACCTCTCCGTTGGTGAAGCGAGACGGGAAGTTCGTCGAGGCCACCTGGGACGAGGCGCTAAAGCTGGTGGCGGAGGGGTTTTCCCGCTACCAGGGTGCGAAGTTCGCCGCGCTCTCTTCGGCCAAGATCACCAACGAGGAGAACTACCTGGTCCAGAAATTCACCCGCACGGTGATGGGCACCCACGACATCGATCACTGTGCGCGGCTCTGCCATGCGCCTTCGGTGGCCGGGCTGGCCCAGAGTCTCGGCAGCGGGGCCATGACCAACTCGATCGGCGAGATCTCGCAGGCCGCCTGCATCCTGGCCATCGGGACCAACACCACGGCGGCCCACCCGGTTATCGGGTTGCGGATCAAGGAGGCCGCCCGCAAGGGCGCCAAGCTGATCGTGGCCAACCCGAAACGGATCGATCTGTGCCGCCACGCCGAGATCTTCTTGCAGCATCGGCCGGGCACGGACGTGGCCCTGCTGATGGGCATGATGCGGGTGATCGTCGACGCGGGGCTGCACGATCAGGCGTTCATCCAGCAGCGCTGCGAGAACTTCGAGGCGTTCGAGCAGTCACTCCGGCAGTTCGACCTCGATTTTGTCGAGCAGACTACCGGCGTGCCGCGCCAGAAGATCGTCGACGCCGCACGCTGCTACGCCACCCACAAGCCGGCGGCCATCTTCTACGCCATGGGCATCACCCAGCACACGCACGGCACCGACAACGTGCTGGCCACCAGCAACCTGGCCCTGCTCAGCGGCAACCTGGGATGCCCCTCCAGCGGCGTGAACCCTCTGCGCGGCCAGAACAACGTCCAGGGCTCCTGCGACATGGGGGCCCTGCCCAACGTCTATCCCGGCTATCAGAAGGTCAATGACCCCCAGGTCAAGGCCAAGTTCGAGGCCGCCTGGCACTGCGACCTGAGTGACTCGCCGGGCCTGACCCACACCGAGATCTTCGACGCCATCTGCCAGGGCCGCATCGAGGCGATGTACCTGGTGGGCGAGAACCCAGTCCTGAGCGAGGCCAACTCGAAACACGTCGAGGAGGCGCTCCGGCGGCTGAGATTCCTGGTCGTGCAGGACATCTTCCTGACGGAGACGGCCCAGTTCGCCCACGTCGTCTTGCCCGCCGCCACCTTCGCCGAAAAGGACGGGACGTTCACCAACACCGAGCGCCGGGTCCAACGGGTCCGCGAAGCCATCCGCCCGCTGGGCAACGCCCAGGCGGACTGGTGGATCACCTGCCAGATCGCCAAGCGGATGGGCGCCGAGGGCTTCGATTTCTCCCACCCGCGGGAGGTGATGGAGGAGATCGCTCGGCTCACGCCGAGTTACGCCGGCATCTCGTACGACCGGCTGGAGAACGGCGGTATACAGTGGCCTTGCCCTTCGCCGGAGCACCCCGGGACGCCGATCCTGCACACCGCGAAGTTCGCCACCCCCAGTGGCAAGGGCCGGTTCTTGCCGCTTCAGTATCGGCCGCCGTCGGAAGTCCCCGACGACGAGTATCCCCTGACGCTGACCACCGACCGGAGCCTGTTCCATTTCCACACCGCCACGATGACCCGCAAGGTGGAGGGGCTCGCAGCGCTCAACCCCCACGAGCTGCTGCGGATCAACCCGCAGGACGCCGCCCGCTTCGGTGTCGCCGACGGAGAGATGGTCCGCCTGGCGTCGCGGCGCGGGGAAGTGACCGTGCGGGCGAAGCTGACGGACGTCTGCCCGCCCGGCGTGGTCTCGACGACTTTCCATTTCGCCGAATGCCCGGTCAACGTGTTGACCAACCCGGCGATCGATCCGGTGGCCAAGATCCCCGAGACCAAGGTGTGTGCGGTGCGGGTCGAGGTTTTGGGGCTCGGGACTGGAGCTTCCGGCAACAGGGGGGTGACGGGGTGAGGGGGTGAGTGTTCGGGAGGGAATAAGGGACCTGGAGTCCTAAATGACCTTGCATGATTCCGGGAATTCACCAATGGGCAAAGTAAGCAGTGGCACCGGCGTCTCGCCGGTGTCTTCCGGCCACTATGTGCCCCACCGTTGTCTTCCACCGGCGAGACGCCGGTGCCACTTGCCTCCTGGAATCGTGCAATTCGATTTAGCCTGCTCACCCCACCACCCCCTCACCCCGTCACGCTTTCACTGCCACACCCTTTCACCCCGTCACCCCCTCACCCCCTCACCCCGTCAGAACGGCCGGCCGCCCAGGCGTGCCACCAGTCGCTCGGAGAGGACCACGATGTCCTCGCTCGAGAAGTAGGCTTCGATGTTCTCCGGCATCAGCAGCGTTGCGGAGGGCGGGAATTCCTCGTCGGGGGCGTGCCAGATCAGCCGCAGCGACAGGCGGGGAAAGACGTCGAAGTCAAATGCCAGATCACCGGCCTCGGCCCTTCGTCCCCCGAGTGCACCGGCAGCGGCAGACAGCGTCTGGGCGTCCCGGCCCGCCGTGGCGCACAGCCGGGCGATCACCCGCTGGTGATAGACCCCGGAGTACGACCGGGCCGTGGCCAGCTCGGCAAAAGTGGTCTGCGGCGGGCGCGGTTCGGGCCGGGCAGAAATCGCCAGGTAGTGCAGGGCGAGGATGGCCCAGGGAAGCCCCACCTCACGGCCGGCCGACGTGGTGATCCGGCTGGCCGGCAGGTCCACGTGAAACAGGTCGCCGAGGACGGGCAACTGCCACGCGGCGTGCCACGGGTATTTTGCCGGTGCATCTCCCCCCAACACCGGCGGGACGCCGGTGCCACTCAGCCGTTGTGCACCCAGCCAGAGCAACTGCTGGTCCGACTGGCCGGCCACGGCGGCAAAGGCCATTTCGGCCGCGCGGGCAAGGTTGTCCTGTGCCGGGATCCCCATCCGTCGGCGGAATTCATCGACGCCGCTCACGGCAGTCCTTTCCTCAGTGGTTCCAAGTTTGGGGAAGTGGCTGGGGTCGAACGAAGTTCGCCCCCAGGCGCCGGCTTTCCGGGGGCTCGCTGGCGCTCGACCCCGGCCACCCGACGCGGCGCCTGCAGAATCAAGGCATCTCCCCCTAGCCGCTCGACTCTGCTGGCGGCCGGCGAAGCAGGCGCCGTGCCCTCTGCTTTCCCGACCCGGTCCTCAGCCTGTCTTCGGCCACTTCGAGCAGCTTGTCGGGATCGCCGCCGGAGTCCCTGGCCGCGGCCATCTTCGCCAAGAACGCGGAGTCGGAGACGACCCGAAACTCGATCGTATCGAGCTGTTTGCCCTCCCGGAGGCTGTCGACGACGTGGCAAACGCAATCGGTCGTATCCCGATCCAGCCCGACCTCTTCCAGGATCTGCCTTGCCCTGGCCGTGGCTTGGACCCTGCCGCGCGGCGCTGCGGCGGACGTTACCGACTGCCCGGGCTTGCCCGCGGCGACCTCCAGCGACAGGGCCGCGGCGAGAATAATCCGCGGATCGCCGCCCTCCTTCGACAACAGCTCCCTGGCCTGGTGGAAAACGGCCAGCGCTTTTGCGATGCGGCCCTGGTCGGCGTCGAATTCGTCCTTGACCGCCCGGATCAGACGGCCGGCCAGTGTGCCCTCCCCGGGATCCGCGGTCACCTCGCGCTGGGGAACGAACCCCAGACACTCCTCGGCGAAGGAGCACCATTTGGCGCAGTCGAAGGAGATCCTCGGATTCTGGAACCTGTGGCCGCAGTTGGGGCAACGGCCCGAGGTCTCGTCCTTGAAGAACTCGACCGCGGCGTCGCATTTCGGGCACGGCGTCTCGAAGGCAAACTCACCGGTCCACTGGCTC
>Ga0315291_10002446_pt1 | contig 24381 bp, 40 predicted proteins | sample YL17G12_20_MG_FD_203070 | JGI IMG/M metagenome (GOLD analysis project Ga0315291, IMG submission 203070) | Sediment microbial communities from Yellowstone Lake, YNP, Wyoming, USA - YL17G12_20 | ecosystem: Environmental > Aquatic > Freshwater > Lake > Sediment | place: USA: Wyoming | collected... | reverse complement strand
AGAGCGGCATCAGCCACCAGACTATTGATAGTCGGGGTAAAAGTGAACTGAGCCAGATGATGGGCTTGGTTTACCTCGGCGATTGGGTTAGCTACTATCTGGCCATACTCTACGAGATAGACCCCACACCGGTAAAGGCCATCGACTACCTGAAGAAGCGGCTGAGTCAGGCGAAGTAGGCTTCGAACGGCATGCTGGCAAGATTACGTAAAAACCCAATTGCAATTACTCATGACAATCGATAAAAGGAGAATTGTATGAGACCGAAGATATTTCTTATCCAATCAGAGGGGCTGGGGAGGGGAGATGAGCAACTGGGCTCCATGCTGATGGCTAACTTTCTTCGATTGCTCGGTGAAAGTGAAGACAAGCCGAGCGGTATGATATTCTGGAATACTGGAGTACGTCTTGCATGTGAAGGCTCCCCAGTTTTGAACCGTTTGAAACAGCTTGAAGAACAGGGCGTGAAGCTTCTGGCCTGTACCACCTGCCTGGAACACTTTGAGCTAACGGATAAGCTAGTAGTGGGCAAACCGACAAACATGATGAAATCCATTCAGTCCATGCTGAGTAGCGACGTCGTCAGCCTATAAATAAAGCAATCATCACTCTGATACATGGGTGGATGAGAAACAGATATGAGAACTCAATCCATCTTCTTGGGAAACCAGCCTGACCTCTTTGCCCACCAGAAAGCGAGATAGGTGGCTATAACAGTAGACACTACCAGAAGAGCTATATACCAGCCTCTATCAGATGGTGTCATGGCGAAAGCCGAGTTGCCGAAGATGGTGGCCAGTGTGTTGGGGACAAGTACAGCCGTGCCAAGAATGGTCAAATAGGTCATAATCATGGCCATCCTGTTGTTGAGAACCTGTAGCTGATTGTTATAAATCGACTGCAATACTTCCAGTCCTGAAGCCAGTACTTCGGATAGATGCTCAGCCAGACCTATCTGCTGCCTTACATCCTCAGCCAGCATCCCTACTTGCTCCAGCAGACGTGTGTTATCGGAGAGCACCTCAGCATCTCCGTAGCGTACATCATGTAGTACATCAACCGTCTCCCATAGTGCATTCAGATAGCTGATAAGCGCATGTTTCATGCCATAAATCTCCGGCCCGAGTATATTGCGCGGAGTCTCGGGGTTCATAAGCCGTTTGTTCAGCTCATCGCCGTGTTCCTCAATCTGGCGCAGGTGCTCGAAATTTCGGTCGTTGTTCTGGTCAATTATGCGTATAAGCAACACGGTCAACTTGTCTTCAGGAGAGGCATCGATAGGTATTTTTTGCAATACTTTACTGGAATACCGGCGCAAGCGGCTGAATCTACGGTCTACGTCCAGTGGGTGAATGGTCAGAATAAGGTTCTTTCTCAGGAGTAGTAGTGTGGTATGAGTCTGAACGTCAGGGTGTTCGTGCAGGCGAATCTGTATGGAGGGAAGCTTTAGACCCATCTCGGTATCTAGGTCTTCGTACAACAGGCGAGATTCTCCGCTCAGTGAAGAAATAAGTTGGTCGCTGAATCCGAGAAGTGTACCGGCAATGCAGGCTTCCTTTTCAAAATCACTGGTACGGAAATCTACCCAGGCAATGACAGCGCCACTGAGTATCTCCAGAATACGAACTGGCGAATCGGCTTCGTCCGTGAAAAGACTTCCGTCGGAGCAGATGGCGGCGCAAAACCATCCCTTTTGATGGTTTTCGGTCCCGGCGGGCTTTTCCGCCTGAAAAATTTTATCGCTAATATGTAGTTCTTTTTCCACGTCGCTCACTACATTGGCAGTGACGACTTTGGCACGTTTCCGATTTACAGTATCTTTTACCATCGATTTCCCACCGAATTATGGCAGGCAAGTCAGTATCAGTCAAGCCCGCCCGGCAAGTGAACCAATGCAAGAATATAGAAATTATAAAGCTGCTGGAAATCCCAGCTCAAACTGGGCGGCCTTTACTTAAAAAGTAACGAATAAATAAACCGAAGCGGGCTTTTACCAGTTTCTGAAGTTGCGAAGCTTTATCGCTTTGTATATTGAGGTGCTTTGCGGGCGCGCTTGAGACCGTACTTCTTGCGCTCTTTTATTCGAGCGTCGCGGGTCAGCAGTCCTGCCTGACGCAGCAGAGGCTTGAACTGCTCGTTAGCTGCCACCAGCGCTCGCGCAATGCCATGTCGAATAGCCTCAGACTGCCCGGTGACACCGCCGCCGGTCACCTTGATTTCAACATTAAACTTGCCTGCGGTATCAGTAACCTTGAAGGGTTGCTCGATGTTGTGGCGATGTTCAAGGCGTGGGAAAAAATCCTGGTACGGCTTACCATTGACCCTAATCTCTCCTTTGCCTGAGAACAGCTTTACCTGCGCTATGGCGCACTTGCGCTTGCCTGTGCCACGGTCATAGGTCTGAGTAGTCACTAGATTCAACTCCCCTTTTCACTTGTTTTCATGCCAGCAACCTGTGCCTGATGAGGATGGCTGTCACCGGCATAAACTTTGAGCTTCTTAAACATGGCTCTACCCAACCGATTGTGCGGCAACATGCCTTTGACTGCATGCTCAATCACTCTCGTCGGGTGCGCAGCCATCATCTCTTCGTAAGTCTCAGCTTTAATGCCGCCGGGGTATCCTGAATGCCGATAGTAAGTTTTTTGCTTTGGTTTCTTCCCGGTGACTCTGATCTTAGTTGCGTTGAGCACAATGACAAAATCGCCGGTATCAAGATACGGAACGAATGTCGGTTTATGTTTGCCCATGAGCAAGTTTGCCACCTGTGTGGCCAGCTTGCCTAAGGTCTTCCCCGAGGCATCAATAACATGCCACTGGCGTTCGACGTCTTTAGCTTTGGTTGAATAGGTCTTCATATTGCCAACTCCAGATTGCCGGGGTAATTAACTTTAGTTAAGAAAAGGCCACAAGCCGGTGCCGTCGGTCCGGCCAGTCCCAGCAGCTTTGCCTCCATAATCTGATTAAATTCATCAAGTCCTACTTTACCTGAACCCACCCTTATTAGCAAACCAACCGTATTACGAACCTGATGAGGTAGAAATGAATTAGCCGTTACGTTATAAGTGACCATGTCATCTCTCTTTGTCACCCGAGCATTATAAACAGTACGGACTGTGCTTCTTAGCTTGCCCAGAGCTGTGGCGAAGGAGGCGAAGTCATGTTCGCCTTCAAGAAATTTACATGCCTTATTCATAATTCTAGTGTTCAACTTTTTAGGCACAAAATAAGCAAAACCCTCGAATAGAGGAGAGCGAGTTGAGCTATTCAATATATAATAATCATATTCTCGGCTCACAGCATCACGCCTAACATTAAAATCCATATTCACCTTACAAGCGCCCATAACCGCAATAGCCCTCGGCAAATAGTAATTTAAAGCTCTAATGAAAACCTGTGGAGTTAAGCTGGATTTAGTCCGGAAGCTAACTACCTGGCCTCTGGCATGTACTCCGGTATCAGTCCGGCTGGCAGCTATTACACGACTGCTTTCTCCGGTAACTCTTCGTATAGCCTCTTCCAGCTCAGACTGAATTGTAGGCAACTTAGCCTGCCACTGAAACCCATAATAATTTCTGCCGTCATACTCCACAACCAGAACAATCTTGTTAACGCTGTTAAAGAGCTTCTCCAATAGGGTTTATCGTTATTCTACCATCTGAATTTGGGCTAGCCGCGCCCCGTCACCGACCCGCCGTCCCAACTTAACTATCCTGGTATAACCTCCGGGACGCTCCGCGTATCTGGGCGCCAGCTCGCTGAATATCTTGTCGACAAGTTTCTTATCGGTAACAAAAGCCAGGGCCCGCCGCCTGGAAGCCAGACTGCCTTCTTTACCCAGGGTAATCATCTTTTCAGCCAGACCTCGAATCTCTTTGGCCTTGGCCTCGGTGGTGACAATTTTTTCGTATTTAACTAAATCGGCCACCAGGTTACGGTAAAGTGCCCAGCGCTGCGCCGTAGGTCTGCTAAGTTTTCGTCCGGCTACACGATGTCTCAATCCGCTGCCTTCCCTTCCGAATCTTCAATATCTTCCCCTTTCTTAGAAGACGTAGCCTTTGATGCCTTCTTCTCCTTTTTCTCTTTAGCCTCGGGGATGAAAGGCAGGTCAAGTCGCTTAAGAGCTGCCTCCACTTCCTCTCTGGATTTGGCGCCGAAGCCAGCCAGGGCACACAGGCCATCAAGGCTTTTCTCCAGAATCTGGCCTAATGTAGTAACGCCACCTCTTCTCAAGCTGTTATAGGTATGAGTGGATAAATTCAACTGGTCTAGAGGCATCAAGTACTGCTCCGGAGGAATAAGCCTTTGCCACACTATTTCGGCTCCCTCCTGGGTTATAGCTTTAGCCAGTTCGCGGAAGCAACCAAACTGCTCTATCAGGAGAGCCGCGCTCTGGCTAACCGCCTCTATCGGAGATATGGAGCCATCAGTCCAAACCTCCAATATAAGTTTTTCCTGATTACTCCCCTCTCTCAGGCTGCTGGGCTCGACCGAGTAATTAACTTTGCGAAGCGGAGTGAAAATAGCATCTATAGGAATCGCCCCAATGGGCAGGCTATCGCTCGAACTGGCCGGTACATACCCTCTGCCTATCTCGACATTAAACTCGACATCCAGCCTAGCCTCAGGGGCGTCCAGAGTAGCCAGATAGAGTTCCGGATTAACAATCTCGAAATCTGCCGACGGTTTAATATCACCGGCCCGAACCTGTCCTTCTCCTTCAGCCTCCAGTCTCAATTTCCCGGAACGCTGGGCTAGATGACGAAGCCGTATGGCTTTAACGTTAAGTAGGAAATCTATAGAGTCTTCTTTAACGTGGGGAATGGTTGAAAATTCATGCTGGACACTCTCAATCATAGCCCAGGTTACTGCAGCACCGGGTAGAGAGCTAAGAAGGACCCGGCGTAATGCGTTACCTAATGTAACTCCAAAACCTTTTTCCACAGGTTCAGCAACGAAACGGCCGTACGTTTCAGTGCTTTCAACACATTCTACCTTTGGTAGTGCTAAGCCAGCCAAGAGGCCTCCTTAACGAGAATAGTATTCAACGATAGCTTTCTCATCGAACTTGACTTCAATATCCTCAGCTGTCGGCAGGTTAACAATCTGACCGACCAGTTTTTGTTTGTCTAATGCCAGCCAGCCAGGAATAGTCCTGCCCTCGATTTCCTGAACCAGCATTTTATAATATTCATTTTTAGTGCTGCCCTCCCGCCAGGCAATAGTACCACCGGTCTTCACCAGACAAGAGGGGATGTCCGTCTTGCGGCCGTTTAAAAGAAAGTGTCCATGGCATACCAGCTGTCTGGCTTGAGCGCGGGAGCTAGCAAAGCCAAGCCTGAAAACCACATTGTCCAAACGTCTCTCAAGCAAAATTAGAAGAGTCTCTCCTGTTATGCCCGGCAGTCTTTCCGCCTCGGCAAAGAATTTGCGAAATTGTCGTTCCATAAGTCCATAGGTATAGCGCGCCTTCTGTTTTTCCTGCAACTGAAGCCCACGGTCAGACTTTTTGGCACGGCGCTTGCTGCCACCGCGCTTGCTGACACCGCTATAACCAGGGGGAACATCCCGGCGCTCAAAAGCGCACTTAGAGGTAAAACATCTATCCCCCTTGAGCATCAGTTTATCGCCAACTCGGCGGCATACACGACACTTGGCGTCTATATAACGTGCCATTTCTAGACTCGCCTTCTCTTACGAGGTCGGCAACCGTTATGTGGAACAGGGGTTACGTCCTTAATTCCGGTGACTAAAATTCCCGAAGCCTGAATGGCTCTTATGGCCGCTTCGCGGCCGCTTCCAGGACCTCGGACAAATACCTCTACCTGACGCAAACCGTGTTCCTTGGCTTTCTGAGCCGCTCCCTGGGCTGCCAACTGAGCCGCGTAGGGTGTACCTTTTCGAGAGCCCTTAAAACCAGCAGTGCCGGAACTCCCCCAAGCGATAACTCCACCTTTCTGGTCAGTAAGAGTGATGATTGTATTATTAAAAGAAGATTGGATATAAGCTTTACCTTCAGCTATCTGTTTGCGCTCTCGCCTTCTTACGCCGGTTTTCTTTTTCTTAGGCATATACTTTTCATCACTCCTTTACTTCTTAGCCGTTCCACGCCTTTGTCCGCGGCCAGCCACTGTCTTGCGGAGTCCACGCTTGGTCCGGGCATTGGTTCGCGTTCGCTGTCCTCGCACCGGTAGTCCACGACGGTGCCTGAGACCACGGTAACTGCCGATTTCAATAAGTCTCTTGATATTAAAATTAACTTCCTTGCGTAGCGCGCCCTCTACTTTATACTCTTTATCAATGACCTCTCGAATACGATTAACTTCTTGCTCGCTAAGGTCCTTCACCCTGGTATCAGGGTTTACACCACTGGTAGATAAAATCCGATGGCTTAAATTAGGACCTATACCATAGATATACTGCAAAGAAATCTCTACTCTTTTATCTTTTGGAATGTCCACACCGGCGATACGTGCCATATCTTATAACTCCTGCATTATCCTTGACGCTGCTTATGTTTGGGGTTCTGGCAAATAACCCGAACCACTCCGCGGCGCCTGACAATCTTGCATTTATCACATCGACGCTTAACAGAAGACCGCACTTTCATTTAATCACCTTAAAGCAAAAAACCCTATAATAATAAACTTTGTTGCCATTTATGTCAAAAAGCAAACACACACCACTACTTGAACCGATACGTAATTCTCCCACGATTCAAATCATAAGGTGAAAGCTCCACTAACACCTTGTCTGCCGGTAATATTCTAATATAATGTTTCCTCATTTTACCCGAAATATGTGCCAGAACCTCATGTCCGTTCGCCAATTCCACTCGAAACGTAGCATTAGGTAAAGATTCAATAACTATGCCTTCAACCTCTATTGCTTCCTTCTTAGGCATACTGCACTTCTATTCTATATATATTATAATAAAGTCAGTATCTCTGCTTCATCCTCGCTAATAGCGATAGTATGCTCAAAATGTGCAGCGAGGCTGCCATCTATAGTTAGTACTGTCCATCTGTTCTCAGTAACCCGTGTCCGCCAGTCTCCAGCAGTCACCATCGGCTCTACTGCCAAAGTCATGCCCTTTCGCAAAACGGGCCCTTCGCCGGGCGAGCCGAAGTTCGGTACTAATGGATCTTCGTGCAAGTCTCTACCTATTCCATGTCCTGAATACTCCCGAACCACCGAGAATCCACTTGTCTCAACGTAGTTCTGGATAGCCGCTGAAACATCTCCCAGGTGAGCACCATTACGTGCTTCCTTTATGCCAACCATCAAGGCGGCTTCAGTAACGGCTACAAGTTCCTGAGCTTTAGAACTAATTCTACCTACCCCAACCGTTATGGCTCCATCGCCATGGAAGCCGTTAACGATGGCGCCAAAATCGAGCGAGACGATATCACCGCTATTCAACTCCCGCTCTCCAGGAATGCCATGTACAATCTCATCATTAACTGAAACACATAGATATGCCGGGAAGCCTCGATAACCTTTGAAAGAAGCTTTAGCCCCGTATCTCTTCAGTTCGCTTGCAGCCACTGAGTCAAGGTGGCTCGTTTTAATCCCCGGCCTTATTTCTTCTGTCAATCTTTGTAAAGTTTTCGCTACGATTTTTCCAGCCTGACGCATAATAGCCACTTCCTGCGGTGACTTTATCACAGTCATTTAGCTTTCACCGACCTGGGCCCGAGAACATCAATTATTTTCTCGGATACCTCCTCAATACCACGATTACCATCCATTGCCACGAGCTCACCCTCCGCTTTATAATAATCAAGGACAGGGGTAGTTTGAGCGAAATAGACTTTAAGCCGCTCTCTTACGGTCTCCTCGGTATCGTCCGAGCGCTGATATAAATCGCCGCCACATTTATCACACTTCCCTGTAACCTTTGGAGGTGAAGTCACCTGATGATAAGGCGTCTGGCACTTGCGGCATATCCACCGCCCACTAAGACGCTGTAACAGCTCTTTTTCAGGCACCGCAATATATATTGCTTTGTCTATAGCCTCGCCACGACTGGCCAACATTTTATCAAGTGCCCTGGCCTGCTCAATAGTTCGAGGAAAGCCATCGAAAACACATCCGCTCTTACAGTCAGGCTCGTTCAGCCGTTCTGAGATTAGCTGAATGGTCACTTCATCAGGAACGAGGGCGCCTTTATCCATGTAGTTTTTGACTGACTTCCCCAGCTCAGTTCCTTTTTCTACTGCCTGTCTAAAGAGGTCACCGGAAGCTATATGAGCCAACCCCAATTTTCGTGAAATCACGGCTGCTTGAGTTCCTTTACCTGCCCCCGGAGCACCGAGAAAAACTAAAAACATTTATCTTCCTACTTCAAGAAGCCTTCATAGCGGCGCATTGTCAGCTGCGCCTCAATTTGTTTCATGGTATCTAAAGCCACGCCCACAACAATAAGAATACCCGTGCTCGATAAAGTCAGCACACCGATATCCGTAACCTCCCGAACCAGGAACGGCATTACCGCCACGAAGGCCAAAAAGAGAGCCCCACCCCAGGTTATTTTATTAATTACATTGTTGAGGTAATCAGTGGTAGGTTTCCCCGGCCGTACACCTGGTATGAAGCCCCCCTGGCGCTGTAAAGTCCGCGCCAAGTCCATCTGCTCAAATATCACCATAGTATAGAAAAAGGCAAAAGCTACTACCATCAAGAAATAAAACCCCCAGTAAAACAAACCCACGGGGAGAGGTGTACTGGGGCTGAACCACGTCATAATCGTGTTGGCAAAGTTGGGAGGTTGTCCCGTGGGGCTGGCAAAATAACTGGCTATCGTTCCCGGAAAAATCATCAGCGACATGGCAAAGATGAGGGGTATCATTCCGGCAGTATTCACCCGAAGTGGAATATGCGTTGAACCTGATTGACGATACATGCGAGCCCCACGGAAGGCAGTTCGTGCATATTGGACCGGAATGCGGCGATGACCTTCTGTAAATATGACTATAAGCGCCACCATGGCCAGACCCACAATAAGAAAGGCAATCAGACCTATCATATTCTCTTTGGCTATAAAGCCTCGACCCATCATCTCTGGCAAACCAGCCACAATGCCACCGAAGATTATTATTGATACACCATTTCCAATACCTCGCTCAGTAATTAACTCACCAAGCCAGACAAGAAAAACAGTCCCGGCCGTCATGGATAGTATTATAGCTACGGTAGGCAAGGCTTCAGCTTGTGCAACCGCTCCCTGGCTGCGCATGAGCGCCAATTGGGCATACCCTTGAAGAGCTGCCAGAGGTACGGTCAACCAATGGGTGAATTGATTAACCCTGCTCCTGCCGGCTTCCCCTTCTTGAGATAAATTCCGAAGGGCTGGGATTACCGGAACCAGTAACTGCATAACGATTGAAGCAGTAATGTAGGGATAAACTCCCATAGCCGCCACGCTGAAGTTTCTCATGGCGCCGCCGCTAAACAGGTCAAGCATACCCAGCAGCTGATTCCGCTCAAAAAGCTGCTGCAGGGCAGCAAGGTCAACACCGGGCAGCGGAACGTGAGCTATGAAGCGAAAAACTACCAGCATGCCTATGGTGAAAAGTAGACGCCGTCTCAGGTCCGGAAGGGAAAAAGCATCGAACAATGCTTGAATAAGACGGGGTCTTGAGCTCACTTGCTGCATTTAAATTGCCTCCACTTTACCACCAGCAGCCACAATCTTCTTTTCAGCAGCGGCAGAGAATTTGTTGGCCTTTACTACCAGCGGGCGGTCAATATCACCGTCGCCGAGAATCTTAACCGGATACTTGAAAGACTTGATGAGGCCGATATTGAATAACTCTTTTGGAGTAACCTCAGCGTTATGAGAAAAGGCCTTAAGCTCTCCCACATTAACTATGCTATACTCGGTTTTAAAAATATTAACGAAGCCGCGTTTTCTGGGCAAACGTTTTATTAAGGCAAGCTGGCCGCCTTCAAAACCGAGACGAACTCCACCTCCGGAACGAGATTTCTGCCCTTTACAGCCTCGTCCTGAATAACTGCCATGCCCGCTGCCATCGCCACGCCCCACGCGTTTTCTCCTGTGCTTGGCACCTGCCGGAGGTTTTAAGTTATGCTGCTGCATTGCTTACCACTTCCACTTTAACTAAATGATTGACTTTAGCTATCATACCTCTAACCGAAGGCGAATCTTCCTGCTCCACCGTTTCATGAAGACGATGAAAACCCAGAGCTCTTAAAGTTCGTTTCTGTTCCCCGGCAAATCCGATATCACTCTTTACCCATTTAATACGCAATTTAGCCACTCGACCTGGCCTCCTTAACCCCAAGCTCAGCTTTGCGTCTGGCTACCGCTGCCTCGGGGTTTTCCAAACTAGCCAAAGCCAACACCGTCGCTCTAACAACGTTGACAGGATTAGAGCTACCCAGAGACTTACTAAGAATATCCTTTATACCCGCAGCTTCAAGCACCGAGCGAATACTGCCGCCGGCAATAACACCGGTCCCGGGTGATGCCGGCTTAAGAAATACCTTCGCCGCTCCTGATTTAGCCAGAACCTCGTGAGGTATGGTAGTCCCTGATAGGGTTACTTTATAAAGCCCTTTTCGCGCTACGACGCCAGCCTTGCGAATTGCCTCCGGTACTTCCTTGGCCTTACCCAAGCCCACTCCGACATGCCCGTTGCCATCGCCGACAACTACTAGCGCCCTAAAACGAAGACGCTTACCACCCTTGACAACCTTGGTTATACGGTTAAGTGACACGAGCTTTTCGCTAAGTTCAAGCTCGCTAGCATCAACTCGGGTTTTTTCTTGAATTAACTTCTTAATTGCTTTCATCTGTAAACCTCAAAAATCTAGGCCAGCTTTTCTGGCAGCTTCTGCCAGAGCTTTAATTCGTCCATGATACTTATAGCCGCCTCTATCAAAAGCTAACTGTTTAATGCCTTTGTTTAGGGCGCGCTGAGCCACGAGGGAGCCAACTTGTTCAGCAATTTCCGTTTTTTTCTTTCCCGTGATTTTGGACTTTATGTCCGTGTCCAAACTGCTCGCCGAAACCAGTGTATTCCCGGTGGAATCGTCTATAACCTGAGCATGAATATTTTTCAAGCTGCGGAAAACGCAAAGCCTCGGTCTAGCGGTAGTACCGATTACCTTGGCTCTAACCCGCATGTGCCTTCGCTTTCGCGATACCCTTGTATCTATCTTAACCGCCAATGCTGATTATCCTTTCAGTGCTGCCTTGCCCGCTTTGCCGGGTTTTAGACGAAGTTTCTCGCCGGCGTACTTTATACCCTTGCCTTTATATGAGTCCGTAGGCCGTATAGCTCTAATTTGAGCCGCGGTCTCGCCTACAAGCTCCTTATCAATACCAATAATCCGAACACGGTTCGTCCCTTCCACCACAATCTCTACGCCAGCTGGTGGCGAAAAATCTACCGGATGGCTGAAACCTATTTGTAGCGATAGTTTATTGCCCGCTTTTTGTGCCCGGTAACCAACGCCGCTCAATTCAAGGACCTTTTCAAAGCCCTTGGTTACACCCTCAACCATGTTAGCCAAAAGACTCCGAGTTAAACCGTGTAAAGCGCGATGATTTCTATTATCGGAGGGTCGCGACACTATCAAACTTCCATCCTTTAACGCAATAGACATATCAGGATGAAATAAGCGTACCAGCTTACCCTTAGTGCCCTCCACCGTCACTTCATGGCCCTTAATGTTGACTTTGACATCTTGAGGCACAGGTATAGGCATTAATCCTATTCGAGACACTAATTATTCTCCCAAAGCTTATTTACCAAACATAGCATAGCAATTCACCGCCTAGGTTTTTACGCCATGCCTCTTGACCTAACATAACACCTTTGGACGTTGACAAAATGGCGATGCCAAGCCCACCATAGACGCGGGGAATTTCCTGATGGCCAACATATAGCCTAAGGCCCGGCTTACTAGCTCTTTCCAAACCGGCAATTGCAGGGCGTCCGTTTATGTATTTTAGAGATATTTTAATTATCCGCTGCGGTTTGCCCTTTAGAACAGTATAATCGGTTACAAATCCCTCGTCTTTAAGTATTTTAGCGATAGATAGTTTAATTCTCGAAGCCGGCATCTGCACACTATCATGGTGTACCATGACTGCGTTTCGAATTCGAGTTAACATGTCGGCTATCGGGTCAGTAACCATAATTTATGCCTCCAGCACTTTCAATCACCAGCTTGATTTTCTAACCCCCGGGATTTCACCTTTTAAAGCCAGCTGCCGAAAACAAATACGGCACAAACCGAATTTGCGCATATAGGCACGCGGTCTGCCGCACAACTTGCATCTGCTTCGGTGCTGCACTCGGTACTTAGGAGGACGCTGTGATTTTAAAATCATAGATAACTTTGCCATCGTATGAGAACCTAACTCCTTCTAAAAGGCATGCCCATAGACTCAAGCAGGCTCCTGCCTTCCTCATTGCTGTTTGCAGTGGTGACGATGATTATTTCAAATCCTCGCAGCTTATCCACTTTATCATAGTCAATCTCAGGAAAAACTATCTGTTCCTTAATTCCTAAGGTATAGTTGCCTTGGCCATCAAACGAATCTCGGGATACTCCTTGAAAATCCCTCATCCGCGCTAAAACAACACTGACAAGTTTATCGAAGAAGTCATACATCCGTTGGCCCCGCAGTATCACCATCATGCCTATAGGCATACCGGCTCTGAGTTTAAAGGCAGCAATAGACTGCTTGGCCCGAGTGATTACCGGATGCTGTCCCGAAATAGCCGCCAAATCATTTTCAGCGCTTTCCAAAGCCTTCGGGTTTTGTGTCGCTTCGCCTAAGCCGATATTTAGCACGATTTTGCTGAGTCTTGGCACCTGCATCACATTCTTATACCCGAACTTACCCATTAGTTCGGGCACTACTTCTTTGTTATACTTTTCCTTCAAGCGCGATACTGCCAAAATGCACCTTTCAATCGATTACTTCGCCACAGGACCGACAAATTCTCGCTTTTCTACCATCAGTGAGAAAACGGAAGCCCACCCTAGCTGGCTTATTACATTTGTTACAAATCAATATGACATTAGATACGTCTAGCGGTGCTTCTAACTCAATTATTCCAGCCTGCCTGGCTTGACCCTTAGCTCGGGAATGGCGCTTAATCATATTAGCGCCTTCCACTATAACCTTATCGTTCTTAGGCAAAGCCTTTCGTACCTTACCCTTCTTTCCTCTGTCTTTGCCGGCGATAACAAGAACCGTATCATTTTTTCTAATCTTCATTTCACAGAACCTCAGGAGCCAAGGATATTATCTTCATAAAATTTTTATCTCGGAGCTCTCTGGCCACTGGACCAAAAATACGAGTCCCTCTGGGGTTGTTTTTATCATCCAGGATAACCGCGGCGTTGTCATCAAATCTAATATAAGAACCATCCGGACGATGATGCTGCTTGGCTATACGCACCACCACTGCTCTAACAACCTCGCCCTTTTTGACCAGACCGCCAGGTATGGCTCGCTTCACCGTACCTACAATAATATCGCCGACACTAGCATATCGCCTCCGCGTGCCGCCAGGTACGTTGATACACATTATCTGCCGGGCTCCGGTATTATCGGCTACTTTTAGTCTGGTGTAAGGCTGAATCACTGCTTCTATACCTGACTGAATCTAGATTACTTCCGCCGGCTCCTTCTCAGCCACTTCCTTTCTGCCTATTATTTCTACCACCCGCCAACATTTGTCTTTAGATAAAGGACGGGTCTCAACAATCCTTACCACGTCACCAACTTTACAGGTATTAGTTGCGTCATGGACCTTGAATTTGGAGGTATCCCTGACTACCTTTTTATAAAGAGGATGACGTCTTAAGCTTTCCACCAATACTACCACCGTTTTATCCATCTTATCGCTTATTACGGTGCCGGTTCTCGTTTTTCGTTTCTCTTTCATAAGCTATCTTATGCCAAGCTCCCTCTCTTTTATTATTGTCTCCATTCTGGAGATTTTCTTCTTGACTTTGGGCAGCTCACGGTGATTGGCCAACTGCCGAGTAGCTAAGCGAATTTGTAAATTAAAAAGCTCCTGGCGAGCTTCACCTAAGCGCTTCAATAATTCTGCATCGGCTAAAGAACGAACTTCATCGATTTTCAACTTTTTACCTCTTCTTTAACCGTCTCTTTGGCTACAAACCTGGTAGCAATAGGCAGCTTATAAGAAGCTAAATGAAATGCTTCCCGAGCCATATTTTCTTTTATGCCACCTATCTCATATAGCATTCTTCCTGGCCTGACTACGGCCACCCAGTGGTCAGGAGCACCCTTACCGCTACCCATCCGCGTCTCCGCCGGCTTCTTTGTCACCGGCTTATCCGGAAAGACCCGAATCCACATCTGCCCACCACGACGTAGATAACGAACGATGACACGGCGAGCAGCTTCAATCTGCCTGGAGGTCAACCATGCCGCTTCCTGAGCCTGCAGCCCGAACTCACCAAAGGCAATAGTGCTTCCGGCATGCGCCTTGCCTCTCATTTGCCCTCGATGAGTTTTACGATACTTCACTCGCTTTGGCTGTAGCACTTTCTCTCCTTACTTCAGGATAAATATGACCTTTGTAAACCCAGACTTTAACTCCGATATTACCCAGCGTAGTGCGAGCTTCGGCAAAACCATAGTCAATATCGGCGGTAAGTGTATGTAATGGTAACTGGCCCTGGAGGGTAGTTTCACGGCGAGCAATCTCGTTGCCGCCCAACCTTCCGGCACAGCTTATCTTCACTCCTTTAGCCCCAGCTTGCATTGTCCTGAAAGCTGCTTGTTTCATGGCTCTCCTGAAAGCCATCCGACGTTCAAGCTGGTCAGCTACATTCTTGGCTACTAGACGAGCTTCAAGCTCAGGTTGCTCGACCTCTTTTATTGACAGCCGCACTCTCTTGCCACCGATTCTCTCTAAATGTGACCTCAACTCCTCAGCACGCTGTCCTCCTCTGCCAATAACAATGCCAGGGCGTGAGGAATACAAAGTTACCAGAATTTCATTACCCTGGTGGTCAGTTTCCGTCCTGGCAATGCCGCCGTCAGCGCACCTCTCATTAACAGCTCGGCGCAACTTCAAATCTTCATGCAGAAACTCGGCGTAGTGCTTCACATCGTACCACTTAGCCTGCCAACCCCTAATGATACCGATTCTAAAACCGTAAGGGTGAACCTTATGTCCCACTTTGTTCTTCCTCCTCAGTAACAAAAACATTGATATGAGTACTACGCTTCAAAATAGGATTAACCCTGCCCCTGGCTTGTGCCCGGAATCTCTTGAAAGTATGTCCCTCATTGGCGAAGATATCGGTTATCTTAAGCCCAGTAGGTTCCATCTGGAAATTGTTCTCCGCATTTGCTGCCGCTGATTTAATTGTCTTAGCCACAGCCTGTGCTGCCGGCGTCGGCGGTAAAAATCTAAGAATAGTTAAAGCCTCATCAACTTTTTTGCCTCGTACCATGTCTACAATTAGCTTGACTTTACGAGACGAAACACCGACATCTTTAGATATGGCTGCTACTTTCATCGCCTACACCGGTTCCTGCTTTTTTGGCTGAACAGTAGTTACTGTTGCCTTGCTAACATGTCCCCGGAATGTCCGGGTTATAGCGAATTCTCCCAGCTTGTGACCTACCATATTCTCGGTGATAAAGATAGGCACATGCCGCCGGCCATCGTGTACACCAATTGTATGGCCTATCATTTCCGGCATGACGGTAGAGGCACGCGACCAGGTTTTTATCACTACCTTCTCGCCAGAGCGATTGAGCGTTGTTATCTTCTTAAGTAACTTGACGTCGCAATAAGGACCTTTTTTAGATGAGCGTGACATTCTATCCCTGCCTTTTCAATTACCTTCTTATTTCCGCCGCTTGACAATCAATTTGTCTGAAGCCTTGTTCCGGCGCGTCTTCGGACCCAAAGCCGTCTTGCCCCACGGCGTGCTAGGTGTCCTTCCCCTGGGCGCTCTACCTTCGCCCCCGCCATGAGGGTGGTCACGTGGTGTCATAGCTGAGCCGCGAACCTGGGGGCGCCGTCCTAGCAATCTTATGCGTCCAGCCTTGCCCAACTTTACACCTTGATGTTCAACATTGCTTACTTGTCCCACTGTAGCCACGCAATTGCTCAAAAAGCGCCGTAGCTCACCAGAAGGCAAACGAACAAGCGAATATTTACCCTCTTTACCCAATAGCTGCGCCGCTGTACCAGCGCTACGTACTATCTGCCCGCCTTTCCCAGGTTCAAATTCAAGGTTATGAATCAATGTACCATCTGGAATCGCACTTAGCGGCAAAGTATTACCGGGCTTTATCTCTGCATCCTCTCCCGTCATTATTGTGTCACCTACATTGAGACCCAGAGGCGCTAGAATATAACGCTTCTCTCCGTCTGCATAATTAATAAGAGCAATGCGAGCTGAGCGGTTTGGGTCATATTCAATGGCAGCTACCTTCCCTTGAACACCAATTTTATCTCGCTTAAAATCAATTATCCGTAATCTACGTTTAGCACCACCACCCCGATGCCGCACCGTTATTACACCTCTATTGTTACGCCCTGCTCTTTTCTTAATTGGCAACAATAGCGATCTCTCGGGAACTGTCTTGGTTATCTCCTCAAAAGAGGCGCTAACCATGCCCCGCCTGCCGGGTGATGTCGGACGATAAGTTTTTAACGCCAAAGCTTACATCCCTTAATTCTAGGGATGCCTCCTTTGCCATCGTGTCTTTCTCAGGAGCTTGCGATGCTTATGCTTCGCCATTTTTTTCTTCCGTTTTTTGATAACTGAGCCCAATTCTATTCCCCTTCTTTAATTAAACCCCTTCGAAGAATTCTATCTTTTCTCCCGGCGCCAGGGTAACAACTGCCTTCTTCCAAGCCGGTGTCAGTGTCTGCCGTTTGCCCACTCTTCTCATCTTTCCCGGGACAGTCATAACAGTAACTTTAACTACATTAATCTTGAAGGCAACCTCTACGGCCTCCTTAATTTGTCGCTTGTTAGCCTTTTTCATCACTTCAAAGGCATACTGATTTCGCTCCTTCATAATCGTAGCCTTTTCAGTGATTAAAGGTCTTTTTACTACCTGATAAGGATGCATACTTACCAAAACCCCAGAATCTTGATTTAGTTAGTGCTAGCCACTGCCTCCGGTACTGACTTTTCGCCCCAAATCTGTTCCACCTTCCGAATCGCATCGACTTCCATTACTATGTCCTTATATGAAAGTAATTCAGCGATGCTAAGCAAAGGGGCCGGTATTGTTTTAACGCCCGATAAATTACGCGCTGATTTAACCAAATTAGCTTGGGCTTCAGCAGTGGCGATGATTGCAGAATCACCAATACCCAGTGCTATCAACATATCCAGCACCGCCTTCGTTTTCGGGCTATCTAGCTTAAGCTTATCCACAATTTTCAACTCTCCGCTGCTTGCTTTATCCGAAAGGACGCACTTCAAAGCCAAACGTCGCATCTTTTTAGGCATATCCTGCCGGTAGCTTCGTGGATGAGGACCAAAGGCGACTCCCCCTCCTCTAAGCATGGGCGACCTGGCATCGCCGCGACGTGCCCGCCCGGTATGCTTTTGTGCATGAACTTTCCTGCCGCTGCCAGCGACCTCGCCCCTCTTCTTAGTATCAGCAGTCCCCAAACGACGATTAGCCAACTGCCTGACTAACGCTTGATGCACCACAGCCTCATTAAAGGGAACAGCAAAGACATCGTCCCTTATTTCGATTTTCCGGGTTGCTTTACCCTTCAAATTATAGACCTGAACTTGCACTATGTTTTTCCCTCACCAGCTTTTTTAATGAGCAACAGTCCCTTCCTGGCACCCGGCACCGCTCCCCTCACCAGCAACAAGTGACGAGCTAAATCTACATTGAGCACTTTAAGATTGCGCTGCGTGACTCGCCTATCTCCCATGTGTCCCGCCATGCGTGTTCCCTTAAATACACGTCCCGGTGACGTAGTGGCACCAACCGAGCCCCGAGCTCGATGACGGTCGGACTGCCCATGTGTCTTGGGGCCACCAGCAAAATGATAGCGCTTGACCACGCCGGCAAAACCCTTACCTTTTGATATGCCGCTAACATTAATTAAATCGCCGGGCTTAAACATATCAGCGTCAAACTTCTGCCCTACCTGAACAGAGTTGACGTCATCAACTTGAAATTCCCGAAGATGTTTGAACTGACCAATCTCTTTAACGTGACCTTTCTTCGGAGAGTTAAGCACCTTAGCTTCTCCAAAGCCCAGTTGCACAGCATTATAACCATCCTTAGCCTCGTTCTTTACTTGGATAACAAAGCAAGGACCGGCTTCAATAGCCGTCACCACCACTTCTCCGTCGTCTTGGAAAAGTTGTGTCATGCCTACTTTTCTACCGATTAAACCCTGAATCATTTTACGGCTACAACCTGATATCTATTTCCACCCCGGAGGGCAGCTGGAGCTGAGTCAACGCATCTATAGTTTTTGAAGTTGGCCCAAGGATATCAATAAGGCGCTTGTGCGTACGCATTTCGAACTGTTCACGTGAATCTTTATCGATAAAGGGAGAGCGAATAACACAAAACTTCTCGATTCGAGTAGGCAGTGGTACGGGGCCAACTACGACAGCACCGGTACGCTCCGCAGTCTCCACAATTTGCTCCGCGGACTGGTCAACTAATCTGTGGTCATATCCCCTGATTTTGATTCGAATCTTTTGTTTAGGCATTTATCTACCCCTGACCCTGACCTCTATCTGCTCCGCTAGATTAGCTGGTAACTGTCTATAACAGTAAAACTCCAGGGAATAGGTTGCTCTGCCCTGGCTCAGTGACCTGAGTATAGTGGCATAACCAAAAGTCTCAGCTAGAGGAACAATAGCACGAACAACACAAGTTTCACCGTGAGTCTCGATGCCATCGATGTGTCCCCTTCTTGAATTCAGGTCTCCGATAACGTCGCCCAAGAATTGGGCTGGCATCACTACCTCTAACTTCATAATAGGTTCCAGGATTATGGGCTTAGCCTTTCTCGCGCCCTCCTTCAGGGCTATCGAACCTGCCATTTTGAAAGCTATATCGGAGGAATCCACTTCATGGAAACTACCGTCAAACAGAGCCGCCTTGATATCTACTATCGGATAGCCGGCGACCACACCACTTTCCAAAGCTTCCTTCACGCCGGCCTCAATTGCCGGAATATACTCCTTGGGTATATCTCCACCGCGAATTTGGTCCACGAACCTGAAGCCACTGCCTCGTTCTCCCGGCTCAAGCCTGAGCCATACATGACCGTATTGTCCATGGCCGCCAAACTGACGGATAAATCTACCTTCTGTTTCTACGGGTACAGTAATGGTCTCCTTATAAGCTACCTGCGGCTTGCCGACCCTCACATTCACGTTAAACTCGCGGAGCATACGGTCTATTAAAACCTCTAGATGCAGTTCGCCCATCCCGGAAACCAGGGTTTGTCCTGTTTCCTGGTCACTACGAACTTTAAAGGTTGGGTCTTCTTCTGAAAGCTTGTTCATGGCTTCGCCGAGTTTATCCTGGTCCGCCTTGCTCTTAGGCTCTATGACCATTGACAGCACCGGCTCCGGGAAACGGATAGCTTCCAGAAGCACCGGCTTAGCCGGGTCGCACAACGTGTCCCCGGTGAAGGTGTCTTTTAAGCCCAGAGTAGCGACAATGCTGCCGGTATCTGCCTCTTCAATTTCCTCCCGGCGATTGGCATGCATAAGAATCAACCTGCCCAACCGCTCCTTGCACCCTTTACTGGAATTGAGGACTTGCATTCCCGCTTTGACTTTGCCTGAATAAACGCGAAAATAAACCAATCTACCCATAAAGGGGTCAGCGACCACCTTAAAAGCCAAAGATGAAAATGGAGCGTCATCGCTGGCCTGCCGAACATCAGCCTCACCGGTTTGCAAATCGATAACACTTAGCGGCGGCACGTCCAATGGAGAAGGCAGATAATCAACAACGGCATCTAGCAGTGGCTGTATTCCCTTATTCCTCAACGCAGTGCCGCAAAATACAGGAACTATACGATTAGCCAGAGTCAACCTTCTTACGGCAGCTTTAATCTGCTCGCCGCCGATTTCTTTACCTTCAACATAAAGTAACATCAAATGGTCATCATTCTCAGCCAGCCTCTCAATCATTGACTGTCTACGTCTGGCTGCCTCTTCTCTCTCTTCTTCCGGAATCGGCGACTCCGCCGGCGGAACATTAACGTCGTCAGAAAACAACCAGGCTTTATTATCTACTAAATCTATTAGCCCCTTAAACTGATTTTCCCTACCCCAGGGCAACTGTATCGGTATAGCTTTAGCCCGCAGCCGTTCCTCAATCATATCCACCGTGTGATAGAAATCAGCACCAACCCTGTCCATCTTGTTGATCAAGCAAATCCTGGGTACACGATATCTATCCGCCTGCCGCCATACTGTCTCCGATTGAGCCTCGACACCGGCCACGGCATCCAGCACTACCACGCCGCCATCCAGAACCCGAAGGCTGCGCTCTACCTCAGCGGTAAAATCGACATGCCCCGGTGTATCGATGATATTTATACGATGTTCCTGCCAGTGACAGGTCGTAGCGGCTGCGGTGATAGTAATCCCCCGTTCCCTCTCCTGTGCCATCCAGTCCATCACCGCCGTCCCCTCATCCACCGCACCAACTTTATAGGTACGGCCTGTATAAAACAAAATCCTCTCGGTAACAGTTGTCTTGCCAGCATCAATGTGGGCAATGATGCCTATGTTCCGCACCTTATCTAAAGGAAAAGTCCGGGTCATGACATTGTTTCCTATTCCAACGGCTTTTTTGGGCTGTTGGGATTTAATTCCTGCTGTAATTACCATCGATAGTGAGCAAAAGCTTTATTTGCCTCGGCCATCTTATGAGTATCTTGACGCTTCTTAATGCTTGCCCCCTGGCCCTGTGAAGCGTCAATGAGCTCTGCCGCCAATTTTTCCGCCATAGACTTACCGCTGCGAGCTCTGGCAAAGCCGATTACCCAGCGCATCGCTAGTGATAGCCCACGTGCGGCTGAAACCTCAATTGGCACCTGGTAAGTGGCACCGCCGACGCGCCGAGATTTCACCTGAAGTACCGGTGTAGCGTTCTTAAGTGCCTGTTCCAGAACCGGCAAAGGTTCTGTACTTAACTTCTTATTGACCAAATCCATAGCGTCGTAAACAACACGCTCCGCCGTCGCTTTCCTACCGCCGAACATCATTTTATTGATAAGTATAGATACTGTAACGCTTCCGTATTTTGAGTCGGGAGGCTTTTGTCTGGTTACTGCTCTAGCTCGCCGCGGCATTTATTCCTCCCCCGAAGTTTTGACTGTTTTACTCACTGCTGGTGTGCCCAAATCTTCACGCGAGGGAACTCCCGCAATCTTCACTGCCTTGCCTCGCTTGGCACCATACTTACTTCGCCCCTGCTGCCGATTTTCTACCCCGCTGGTATCCAGAGCGCCCCGGACGATGTGATACCTGACTCCGGGTAAATCCTTTACTCTACCGCCACGGATAAGCACCACCGAGTGTTCCTGCAAATTATGGCCTTCGCCCGGTATATAAGCTGTTACTTCAATACCGTTGGTCAAACGTACGCGGGCGATTTTGCGCAAAGCAGAATTCGGTTTTTTAGGAGTCATTGTTTTGACCAGCACACAAACCCCTCGTTTCTGCGGCGCGTGTGTATCTCGCCGAGTTATATTCTTCAGGGTATTGTGAGTAATACCCAGCGCCGGAGCTTTGGTCCGCTTGGGCAGCTTCCGCCGTCCCTTTCTGACTAATTGATTCACCGTAGGCATTTCACTATTCCTTTTATATATGTGTTTACAATTAAAAAGCCACCTAGTTGTCCACCGGTCTACTTCCCCAACGGGTTTTCGTCCCGGTTCAACTAGCCGGCTTAATCAGGTCTTCCGAACCCAGACTAATGGCTAGTAGACACAAAGCAGCAATATAACACAAGTATACAACAAAGTCAACACGTTGACAATTTCTCTTAACCCGCCTAGACTATCATACGGGCTGACCATGACCTAATCCCTGATAGAAAAGCGCCATAATAAAAGGAAGGACGATAATGTGCGTATGGTGTGAGCGTTACGCCGAAGGCTACCCGAGATGGTATTTTAACCCGGCAAACTACGCCAGAAAGCTCTATAAAATAAGGAGGGACGAGGGCCCGGAGCTACAGCCTAACCCTGTCGTTGCCGGCGGCATGGCTTTGATTAACCGGGATTTTATAGAAGCTCTGGACAGGAAAGACCATGAGGCTGTGGCCAAGATGAGGCACGACGTGGAGCAGCTCGCCTGGACTGTTCACTTCGGGCAGGTTGTTACCCTGGAGGACGTACTGAAGGTTATAGGCATTATATATCCAATCGCGCTCATGACCTGCGCCTGCCGCCGCTCCATGCTGGGCCTGGCCAATGAAGAGAACTTTACCTGTATGGGCATGGGTTCAGGAATGTATAAGTGGGAGAGATGGCCCGAGACATATAGAGGCGGTGTGCAGTTCCTCACCCCGGATGAAGCCAGGGATGCTGTCACCAAGATGAATAAAAGGGGCCTGGTGCAAACCCTGTTTACCTTCGGCACACCGTACATCGGCGGAATCTGTAACTGCGACTACCCCGACTGCAGCGCTATACGGACCACCAGCGACCACGGTATACAATTCCTGTGGAAAGGACACCAGGTGGCACGGATTGACAACGAGCTTTGCAACGGCTGCGCCTCCTGCGTTCACCGCTGCCAGTTCAAGGCTTTGAGCTTCTCCGCCAGCCAGAACAAGGCTTATATCGACCTGTTCCAGTGCTTCGGTTGCGGGCTTTGCGCCACGGAATGTCCCCAGGAGGCTATCACCCTGGTGGAACGGGCTAGTTTGCCTGCCCTGGCTAATGTTTGGTAAGAACTTTATCGAGAGGAATGAGAAATGCTGCCAACTATAACCGTAGATGATAAAAAGTGCCACGACCCGCTCGACTGTGGCAAGTGCCTTCTCATATGCCCGACCCACGTCCTGGGCCTAGGCACCAAGGTGGGGCCCCGGAAGTTCCGGGAAATAGATAAAAACCAGTTCATCGTGGCTGGCGTCCGTTTTGAAAAATGCACCGGCTGCATGGACTGTGTTACTGCCTGCCCCCAGACTGCCATCCAGGTGAGCTTCTAACGGAGGTGAAAAATGACCACGGGCTGGAAATACGGCAAGCTGTTAAAGGAAAGATTGATGACTCTGGAAGAGCCGGGCAAAGCCCTGCTTTTCGATGCCGATAAGGGTTTAGTGGAGGAAATAACTCACAAGTTCGATATCGGGGCTGTGGCCAAGAGCCTGCAAGACAAGGACGAGAAGGAAGCATATAAAGCGCTCGAAGAGATAGGCAGAAACCTGATGAAACTCACCATCGAGCTGGCGGACAACAAATACCTGGACCGCACCGGCCAGATGATTGAGAAGGTGTATAAGCAGACGGGCATATCGTTCCCACACCGCCTGGGAAGATATGTGGAGCTATCCATCTTCGGCCTGAGGCCTACCGACCGCTGGAATATATCCCGGGCAACCACCAGGGAGCTGGTGCTTCAGGTCTCTGCCTGTTCACTATACAAGGCGCTCAACGAGGCCGGCATAAAGGGACTCCCCTGTAAAGGATTCTGCTTTGCCAGCTTTGAAGCTGCGGCGGAGAAGACCGGCGACCGCATAAATATCGAGATGCCGAAGGCGCTGCCCCAGGACGGTATGTGTGAGTTCCACATCTCAACACAGCCGGGAGGCTGAATTTGCGCATTTACCTTCCGCCCAAAGAGTCCACTGATTTCGTTTTCTTCAGCTCCAGAAGCTTCAGAGCCCATTACCCGCAGATTGCCGAAATTCTGGAAGAGTGGTACGACCGCAGCGCTGAGAACTGTGACCTCTTCATTAATATAAGTGAGGTAAACAAATACAGCCTGACCTGCACCGTATGTAACCACTTCGATACCTCGGGCTGCGGCTCCACTGACCTGAAGGGGCCGAGCATCCTCAAGCTTCTCGATGCCGCCAAAATGCACGATAGCTGGCATTAGGCTAACTCAAATCACTTATTTCTGTAGAAAATTGCAGTGCAAGCATCCGGGGCTTTCAGTTTCCGGGAAAATGTGGTAAAATATAGTCAATGCAATCCCTTGTACATTTGGGACAGGCAGGCACTAAATATGGGATTGACGGATTGCTTGCCAGCCCATTATGTTCAATCTCGAATATCCAATGAATCACCAAAATTATTAAAAGGTTTTCTGTAGCCATGCCGAAAAAACAAACTAACAACAACATACAGGAAAACTACACTGCCGAGG
>Ga0315291_10002445_pt1 | contig 24383 bp, 39 predicted proteins | sample YL17G12_20_MG_FD_203070 | JGI IMG/M metagenome (GOLD analysis project Ga0315291, IMG submission 203070) | Sediment microbial communities from Yellowstone Lake, YNP, Wyoming, USA - YL17G12_20 | ecosystem: Environmental > Aquatic > Freshwater > Lake > Sediment | place: USA: Wyoming | collected... | reverse complement strand
AGCGCCTCCCGTAGCCTGTCTCGTTCGGCAACGAGGGCGTCGAGAGCGCGATACGCATCTTCCTTCCGCGTCGGATGCGTTCCCACGACATCTGGGCACCAGTGGATCAACTCCCGCAGGATCTCAGCGTTGTCGCTCATGGTCGTCCTCCTTGCCGCCAGCCGCGTACCAGAGCGGCCAGCCGCGACCACCAGAGGGCGGGAAGCGTGGTTCTATTCCCCACGATTGGCCTCAATCGGAATCGGCATAGCGGGCAACTCGTAGCGAAGGGACACCGCGTAGGACTGGTTCTCAGGCAGGTAGTCAACGATCAACTCCATCGGCCAGCCGCGCTCACGAAGGGATCTCCCCGCCTTCCGTAGAGCCTCCGTGGCTTGCTGGACGAGGACTTGCTGCGGCTCGGTCACGATGGCTCCTTCTCATTGCGTGATTCGACCCACGCGAGGACGTGCGAGCACTCGGGCCACTCGTCGCAACAGCCGACAGGCATCCCGATTGCCTGACACCGCTTCACCTCACGAATGAACCACTCGGCCTGCATCTCACGGGTCATTTCCTCGGCTGGGGTCAGCGATTCTCGTTTACTCATGGCTGCTCTCCGGAGAGGGTGCGGGCGGGAAGCGTGGTTCGCGGCCCGGTCATGCGTGCGAATCCACCGTGCGGTAGTCGAGTGCCGACACGCCGATCTCAGTTGAGTCGCACCCGCCAACCTCGATGCGGGCGGTGATCTCCGCGAGCAGTTCGCGGGTGGTCGCGCACCCCAGGTTCGGCGGATTCAGGAGGTTCCAGACCTCCCCGGAGATCGCTAGGGCAAGGTCGGCGTCCATCTCCTTGTTCTCGTTCTTCGGGGAACACCAGCCCCGTGCGACAGCGCCCATGATGTCCTCACGGGTCATCGTGATACCTCCTTGTCGGGAAGGGGTAGAGCAGCAAGCGCGACGGTGAGCCGTGTGGCGGCCGACCTCACTTCGGGTGGCTGCAATCCCCACGGTTGAAGTGCGGCTAGCAGGTCGCACGCGAGAGAGGCGATGCCTTCCAATCGCTCGGCCGCGGACAGCGATTCGCGGTCGCTCACGGCTGCTCCCCGGCGAGGGCGCGGGCGGGAAGCGTGGTTCGCGGCCTGATCATGCCGACTCCAATCGCCACACCTGGAAGGCGTCAGGCTCATCCTTCGCGCACTCCGACCACAGATCCTCGGTGTAGCCGAGATCGGTGTAGCCGTCGAGCGTATAGCCCGGATTGACATGGGGGGTGTAGCGCATCCAGCGGCTCAGACAGCGCACATCCAGCCACGCGCAAGACCACTGATCCATCGCCCACTTGATCGCCAGCGACCGCTTGGCGTAATGCTCGCGGGGCAACCAGATCGTGTCGCTGCCCTCGTCCCACACGCCCATTTCGTCGGGTCTCTTGTCGGGTAAAGTCTCGGCCGCGAACAGCGATTCGCGTTCGGTGCTCATCGCTCGCCCTTCCTTCGGAGTTCCGTTGCGACCCGTCGAAGCTCGATTGCGGCCCACGACTCTTTGCCGTTGGCGTACCCGTCGATCAGGTCAGCGGAAGCGAGGAGCGCCCACTGGCGGTGGAGCAGTTTCTTGGCCCGGTACTCGGCTGTAGCTACCCGCTGCGCCTCCCGACATTGGGGGCAGCGGCAACCGGCTTTGTACGTCATTACGACCCCATGCGTGGGTGACCAAAACGTCGTGTTCATGCGAAGTTCCCCCACTCTTCGGGCGGGATCGTCAGGCCGTCCTCGAACGGCACGACCTCTGTGGTGCCCCACGCGGTCTTGACGGGAACGCCAATCTCGCTTTCGCCGCGTACGACCATGAACAGGTACTTGTCGATCGGTGCGCTGCTGCACGACTCGTAGCCGTGCGCCCACTTGTCAGCCGCAACGACGACACCGGCCACCCTGGTCATAACTGCCTCAACTTTCGCCCAGTTCTCCGCTGAGAAGCCGTGTCCGTGCATCTCGACGAAGTCCCACAGCAGGCGTAGCTCGTTGATCGGGCTGTCCGGGGGCAGGGGCCCATGCCGCAGGGACGCGAGCATCGATTCTCGTTTACTCATGGCTGCTCCCCGGCAAGGGCGGCGCGGGCGATGCCCCAATCGTCATCAGGTTCATTGCCTGGGCTAATTGACGACCACTTCCGGCACATCGCGTAGTGTCCGCGCTGCGCGTCACCACGCTCGTTGTAGCCCTGCGAGTCGATCTCCGATCCTTCCCACTCCGGTTGTCCGCAGTGGCACTCATCACGGTCGCATCGCTCACCAGTGGCCCTGAACACGTACGTCTCGTACTTGCGCCCTGCGCCGATCTCGACATACCCGACATCGCGTAGGAACTGGTTGCGGCGGGCATCTCCGCGTCCTTCCAGGGTGACGCCCGCGCTCCTGGCGTAGATGTCCCACGAGCTGCTATCGGGAAGCCACTCGCCAACGGTCGAAACTACCCACGGGCCGACGAGTGTGCCGAGATGGAAGTGGCACTCACTCGACACAATCAGGTGCATCGGTGAGCCGTACCACTCCCACCCTTCACGGGATGCGAACAGCGATTCGCGGTCGCTCATGACTGCTCCCGGAATGAACCACTCGGCCTGCATCTCACGGCGCGCACCCCTCCCTTCACGGCTCCTCCCTTCATGGCTGCTCCCCGACGAGACGCTCAAGTTTGGCAAGCGCTCTGTCCGCTTTCGCGTGACTACCGATTCTGTATGCCACCAGCAACTCGTTTTTCGCCTCGATCACCGCCCGTAACCGTTTCACTTCGGCCTCCGCAGCCTCGGCGCGATCCTTCCATCCGACCCGCTCACCCTCCGTCTCCGCAAGCAACAAGCCGAGCCGTGCGACCTCGGCCTCCGCAGCCTCGGCGCGATCCCAATTCGATTGAGCCATTCGCCCGTTCTCTATTGCGCGTCGTTCTTCTTCGTCCCGTTCGGCAACGAGGGCGTCGAGAGCGCGATACGCATCTTCCTTCCGCGTCGGATGCGTTCCCACGACATCTGGGCACCAGTGGATCAACTCCCGCAGGATCTCGGCGTTGTCGCTCATAGTCTCCCTCCTTGCCGCCAGCCGCGCACCAGAGCAGCAAGCCGCGCCCACCATGATTCTCGGGTACTCACGACGGCAACCTCTGCGCCTGCTTGCGCGATGACTCACAGAACTCGGTGTATGCCTGCTGACAATATGTCTCCCAAAGAGAGGCGTCATCAGCCGACTTTTGAGCCTCAACTGCAAGGTGACTGAGGCGCAGCCGCTCGGCTACGGCTTCTTTGATCTGGCCGAGAAGCCGCTCCATTTCGCGGGCGTCGAACAGCGATTCGCGGTCGCTCATGGCTGATCCCCGGAGAGGGCGGCCTGGGCGATGGCGTTCAACTCGGAGAGGATCGGCACAGCGAATGTTTCCGTGCCGTCCATGTGAAGACTGACCCGGCGAGTGCGGATCAGGCGGTGCATCTCGCCAAGCGCCTCCCGCAGCCGCTTCGCGTCGGCCTCCGCAGCCTCCAATTGCGTGTTCACCGTGTTGAAGTGGTCGCGCCAAGTGCCAGCCTGGTCTACCGCCTCGTCCCGTTCTGCCTCCACAGCCTTCCAGAGCGCCATCGCCTCGGCGCGTGTCTGCTGGGCGTACTGCCATCTCGCTTCCATCTCGTCGCGCTCTGCGAGGGCCGCGTCAAGCCTGTCAACATAAGGGACGGACGTATGCCGTTCGGCAACGATCGCTTCCATCTCGTCGAGCGCAGCGAGGGCGGCGGTGATCTTGACGGTCGGGCAGTCAGGGTCGGCCAGCGCCTCCCGCACAATCTCAGCGTTGTCGCTCACGGCTGCTGGGTCGCTCCTGCGGCGGAGAGTTTTTCCCCGGACGGAAGCACGCGATATGTCTTTCGCACCACGCCGTCCTCATCAATCGTCACCCGGTCGACGCCAAGCCTCATCCATTCACCTTCTAGTTGAATTTTGATTGCTGGTTCGCCCATCACAAAGCAGTCGTTCCCGGGAAGTGAGACGACGTGTAATTCGCGTAGGTCGCGGTTCTTGTCGCTCATCGCATCTCCCTGATGATGTCGTTCGCGAAGTCGTCAGCGATTCCGTGGTTCGGATCGTCTCCGTCGCCATCCCGCAGCCGTTCGACCTCGCAAACTAGACATTCTCCGTCGATCACATCCTTGGTGTGCGCTTCGCACGTTCGCACCCGCTCATTCCAGAAGCGGTAATCGTCCCGTTCGGAAACAAGAGAGTCAAGAGCGGCGCGGGCTCGATCACGGTTGCAGCAATCCCCGCCGCATCCGTAGGAGCGAGGACACTCGACGTACTCCCGCAGCATGTCGGCGTTGTCGCTCATGGCTGCTCCCCGGCAATGGCGGCGCGGGCGAGCGAAGGCGGAAGAAATCTCGGGTCACGGTACGTCCCATATCCGATTGCCCTCTCGTTCTCTGAGTACGGATGCCCTCCAAAGTCACCGGGATCAGGAAGTTCGCTCCACGGCTTTTGTACGAACCATTCCACGACTAACTCGATCTCGGCCTCCGCAGCCTCGGCGCGTTCCTTCATGGTGGGCCGGTACGTCTTTCCGTTGAGGTAGTCGTCGCTGATCTGCTCGTAGATGGCGCGAACGCGGTCGGCGCGGATCATGTTCGGAGAGTCGTCCGTTCCGCCTGCGAGCCGGAAGTAGTCCTCCAGGTCGCGCATGTGGCGAATCGCTGCGTCGAGCTTGCGGCGCTGCCAGTACGCCTCCTCCTTGCCGGGGCCACCGGCCTCCGACGGTTCCGAACCTAACCCGTTGATGCTTGCGCGTAGCTGCGCCTCGTCCCGTTCGGCAACGAGACGGTCGAGAGCGGCGGCAGCGGCGTCCCGTCGAGCCATGTGCTCGTACGCCGACGTTGGCGTAAACAGCGTCTCGCGGATCAGGTCGACGTCGCTCATGGTGCCGAGATCACGGGCTAGAGCGCCCGCCACATCAGCGCTCACGGCTGATCCACCCCCGCCACCTAGTGATCTCCGCGGCAGAAACGACATCTACCGCCGGCGATATGGGATGTTGATCCCCCGCACCTGCTGTCGAACGGTGTTCCTCTCACAGGCTCGATCTCCTTGTTGACGGATTCCCTGATCAGGGTGGAACGCGTCTGTCCTCGTGCGCGTGCTGCTCTGTCCCAGAGCTCAAGCATGCCCTCCGGAATCTTCAGGGTGATCAGCTTCATGGAACTGAGTATATACCAGACGGCTCCGCCGCGTCAAGCTATGCTGCTCAAAGCTTGGCCCAGCTGTGGGCGCGGCAATAGTTGCTGGCGCGGGGTGCGGTGTCGCCGCAGAGGGCGCAGCGTCCGATCATCTCGGGGCGCCGGTTGAGTTTGCGGGAGAGAACGATGTCGGTTGTGATCTGGGCGTGTTCCTGCGCTGTGATGCCGGCGAGGCGCAAGCCCTGGTCGACCTTGGTTACGAGGGCGAGCGCTTCGGTGGCACGCTGGTGGGCCTGGGTGGCGGTGGTGCGGGCGAACGGGTCGTTCACGATGTTGGCTCCGGCACGATTTCGTCGAGGCGCGCGAGCAGGTCTTCGGCCTGCGCGAGGGCGGGAGACGGGTTGCTTACCGATGACAGGTAGGCGCCGATGATGTCGACGTATTCGGCTGCGTCGGCTGCCCAGCGCGCGAGTTCGGGAGCGGCGGCGATCAGGGCATCATCCGAGATGCGATACCCGCCGTGATACGGACTGCCCGTCTCGGGCGGCGTCACTGTGTTCGCGAGTGCGCAAGCGGTCAACGGCGGTCACGATCTTTCTCTGCGCCATTCGAGTTCGTCGGCGATGCGTTCTAGCGCGGCGGCGATGCGGTCGAGCGGCCCGCCGGGAGCGCACGGATCGACGACGACAGTTTGGGGTGCGGAGGACGACAGCGGCTGCGGTACGCCAGTCGAACACTGCGGGCAGGCATACATGCCGTGGTGGCCGTGGATGATGCAAAATCCGTTCTGGAGGGTTGGGTTCGACGTGCTCAATTCGCATTTCCTTTCCAGTGGACGCAGCCGAAATCTGGTCCTGTGAGGAAGCCCCAGCCTTCGTCGTCTTCGACCAGAACCTCGTCGCGTCCTACGTCAGCAGTGTCAATGTGGTATCCGCGCCGGAAAGCCGTGTGGGAGCAGGAGCCGAGATTTGTCTGCCGCTCCCAGTGGAGGCATGACGAGCACACTTCGACAGTTGCGACAGACCTGCCCAGCCGTCCCGGCATATACGTGAACTCGACATCGACAGGTGTCTCAGCAGTGGTTGTCACCCCGATCGTGCCTTCGCTGCGTGCTTGTCCGCGCACTTACGACAGCGACCGTGGTTGCGGACACCGTCGACCGACGATGCGGGCCGGCATCCGCCTTTGCCGCAGTCACGGCAGAAGCCGCTGCGCATGTGGGCCACAGAACGCGCGCTGTAAAGTGCGCGTTCGTGGTCGTCACAAGCGAGTTTGACCGCCTGCCAAGAGACGCCGTACTCGCGTGCGAGCGCCGCGATCGTTTCGCCGGCCGCGTGTCGTGCGCGCGCGTTGGCGTGGTCGAACTTATGGACGTAGACGCGTGGGCTCACAAGGGTTCGAGTGTAGCACACAAGGCCAAGGACGGGCGGGATGCAAAATCCCGGCTCCAAGTTCCTTGGGCTAGGCTGTCGTTCAAATGGGCGCCCCACTCGACCTGTTGCAAGCGATCGGTCGCATCGAGGAGTTGGAGACGCGTGTTGCGTTTCTGCTTGCCGAGGCGCGCGGGTGGCAGCCGAGACTCGAAGCTGCCCAAGTTGAGAACGAGCGTCTGCGAATCCGACTCGAGCGTGTGGAGCACGGTGCTGGCCCTGACGACCCAGCCGGATGCCCGGCAGGGAACTTCTCCGACTGCTGTGGCTACCACGATGCCTGCCGACCGTCGTCGCGAACGACCAGTGCTCGTCCTCGCTGACGGGACACCCGTCCTGTGCTTGCTGTCGTCTACCGCCGCATCTAAGATTTAATTCGTGCCGATCGAGCCGACAGCAGAAGAGAAGGAGCTATTCCTGGACTACATCGTCGACGGCGATGATCGCTCCACTGCTGCCTGGAGAATTAACCCGGAGTTCACCGGAGGTTTGTTCCGCAAGATCTGCACGCCTGAATCGAAAACCTACGATCCAGAGTTCTCCGTCTGCTATGTCGAGGCAGTGGCCAGGAGAGGACCTTTGCAACCGAACCGGGAGCGGATCTGGGGGAATGGAAAAAGAGAACTGGGGTCGTCGCTGACCGCTAACGGATACACGAAATCTTCCCACCTGAGGCCGGAACAACTCAAGCACTTCATTGAGCTGATCCGTGACGGCACTCCGGCAGCATCAGCTGCGCATGAGCTCGACCCCCCAACTTCGATAACGCAGATCACCCGTCGCGCTGCGAAAGATCCGGAATTCGCCCGCAAGTTTCGCGAAGCCAAGGAGGAGGGCTATGTCGCCTACCAGGAGTCTCTCAGGGCGGAGGCGCGCAGGCAGGCATTCGCCGGGGACTACAGAGCCTTGCGCGACCAGATGATCATGTACCTGGAAGAGGCGGGCGTTCTGACCACGAGCAAGCACGAAGTTAGCGGCCTTGACGGAGGAGCGATCAAGATGCTCGCCGAAAGACACTTTGCAGAGCTACCGCCAGAAATGCTGGACGAGCTGATTCGCGTGCTCGAAGAACGAGAGCTGAGACAAATAGAGTCCGGGTCGTGAAAGATCCGTGCTACGTCTGTGGACTCTGTTTCTGGTCTGAATGCCCCAACAGTGCGGACTACCAGATGGACGTCGACCTGAAACGCGGAGGACTGCCTCTCTACTCAGGGAAGGTGGACCTCTGCGCAGGTCATTGCCGGCTTGTGCACAACAATGGTGGTCGCATGAACCTGAAGTGGGAAGCGATTGAGCAAGCACTTGAGTTGCAGCAGGCACGTGCATGATCGACTCACCGTCAACAGTTCTCTCCCTTGCGTACGAGGCACGCACGAGAAGGGAGAGAACAGACGATTCACGAAGGTGCGAGCAAAGTCTTTCCTACTTCATCAAGCAGGCATGGCCTGCACTGAAACCAGACGACGTTTATGTGCATAACTGGCACATCGACGCTGTGGCCGAAAAGCTCGAAGCTGTTAGCTCAGGAGATATAACACGTCTTTCTGTTTGGTTGCCACCTGGAGCTATGAAACCCGTTGATGTGGATGCGCTGGTTCTGATGGGCGATGGATCGAGGAAGAGGCTTGGAGACGTTGAGGTCGGAGAATCTGTCATCACACATCGCGCTCGAGCCAGGAGGGTGAGTGAGGTTCACGAGCAGGGGTCTCTAGAGGTGCTAGAGGTCATCACTGACTCAGGAAGAGTCGTCAGGGCCGCCCCAGATCACCCGTTCCTTACTCCATCCGGATGGGTAGAGGCTGGCGACCTTGAAGTTGGTGACGCACTGGGAACGGTGACTCATCCGGAAATTTCCAGTGGGAAGAAACGTCCGTTCGAGGAGTTACGTCTGATCGGGTACTTCGTCGGAGATGGGAATGTCACCACGTCGCAGGCAAACATCGCCTGCGTCGACCTCAAGCAGGGAGAGGACATCGTTCATTGCGCGAAGGCGATGGGGTTCAGAGCGACATACGCGAAAGGGAAGGCGCGACGCTACAACCTGAGTGATGGGGTAAGACCATGGCTCAGGGAAACTGGCCTCGCAGGAGGAACGAGTTGGACGAAGCGAGTTCCAGAGTTCATCTTCTCTTCCTCGGAAGAAGAGATCGCACACTTCATCGGTGCCTACTTCTCCTGCGACGGGACGATCGGTCACTGGAGGCCGGGAGGGAAGCGCAGTAGCGCAAGCGTCATCTTCAACAGCGTCAACAGACCTTTGCTAGAGGACGTCCAGCACCTCTTGCTCCGTCTTGGGGTGAAATCGAGAATTCGCGAACACATATCGAGGCAGAACAACTACGTAGGAAGGGATCACTGGTCATGGAGACTCGTGATCACCAGCCTCGATGACACGAGCAAATTCATTGAAACTATCCCTGTGCTCGGGGTCAAGGCGGAGAGACTCGCATCTATCGCGATCAAGAGAACGCGGTTCGACGAAATGCTTCAGCCCGATCTCGTCAGGTGGGTCGAGCCGGTCGGGAAGCGAGAATGTAGGTGTCTAACCGTCGAAGAGGACGGCTCCTTTACGGCAAATGATCTCGTGGTGAAGAACTCGCTGTCGGTAAGCGTTTTCTGGCCCGCATGGGAATGGACTACTAAGCCAAACATGCGGTACTGGGGTGCGAGTTACGAAACGAGGTTTGCTGCACGATTGTCCGCCATGAGCCGCGACCTGATGCTGAGCGATTGGTACAAGGAGCGCTGGGGAGATGTCTTCAAGTTCACCCGTGACGCGGAAAACTATTACGCCAACGATCACGGTGGGACACGCCTCGCCACCTCGCCGGAATCCGTTGGAACCGGAGAGCATGGACATCGCATCATAATCGACGACCCGATCAAGGCGAAAGAGGCAGATTCCGTCTCGGGAACGATCCTCAAAGACGTGAACGAGTGGTACGACGGAACCGTTGCCACGCGCGGCCTGGAGATCGGGTTCACGCCGGCTCGCATCATCGTCATGCAGCGCCTCTCAGAGTTCGACTTGGCAGCGCATGCACTCGAGCTCGAAGAATGGGAGGTGCTCTGCCTGCCGGAACGCTACGAGCCCGACCATCCGTTTGTCTGGCCTGACGACCCTCGCAGCATGCCGGGAGACCTGCTCTGGCCGGCGCAACGTGACGATGCGGCATCGGACGCGCTCGCAAGGACGCTGACACCTCATCGTGCCGCGGGTCAGTTGCAGCAGCGTCCTGCCGCCAGGGAAGGCGACCTGCTGCAAACAGCATGGTGGAGGTTCTACGACCCTCGCATCCGCTCCACAGAAGAGTGGTCGCAGCTGCCGGCGTTCAGCATGGTCGTGATGAGCCTCGACTGTCCGCAGAAGGACAAGGAGACGAACGACAACGTCGCCATCCAGGCGTGGGGCGTTCACGGCATGCACCGCTACCTGCTCGACCTCCGCCTCGGAAAGATGAGTTATCCGATCGCCAAACGCGCCACCGTGGAAATGGCGCAGTGGGCACGACGTACATGGCCGCGAGCCCGACACAACATCCTGATCGAGAACACCGGCTACGGATCCGACATGATTCTCGACCTGAAATCGGAGTTCACGGGAGTGACGAAAATCAACCCGCAACAGGAAGGAGACAAGGTTGTGCGCGCCGACGCCGCATCAGATTCCCTCTCCTCCGGACACTGTTTTCTTCCCGGAACAGGTCCTCCGTGGCGACCACCTGTTTATGAAGCTGGCTCAACACCGGCAGATGTAGCCAACTTTATCCACGAGTTAAGCTCTTTCCCCAACGCTAAGCACGACGACCAATGCTTACCCGCGGGAACGCTTGTCATGCGTCCCGATGGTCCGGTGGCGATCGAGGACGTTAGAGTCGGAGACCTAGTTTTTTCCCGGACGGGATGGAGTAAGGTGGAAGAAGCAGGATGCACTGGTCTCAAACAGGTAGTGGAGCGATCCTGGTTGCTGGCAACGCATGGGCACCCTGTCTTCACCCAGAGAGGTTGGGTTCCTTTCGCAACTACACGACACGATGATACGGTGTTGGTATGCGATGCATTGAGGAAGGCTGCGATCGAGAGAAAGAGGTCGGTGAACTGTGCCGACGTTGCTACAAGTACGGACGCTCTCCTGAAGTGCTTGCGCATCTCGCCAAGATCCGTCCTCTCACTGTCTCATGGCACAGCAGCCCAGAAGGGAGAGAGTGGCATCGACAGAACGCTCTCGACATCGATTTCGGGAAATATGTCAGAGGAAACAGTTCCCGTATACAACCTGAAGACGTCTGACGGAACATACTTCGCCGACGGAATCCTCGTTCACAACTGCGACAGTTGGTCGCAAATGGTTAACTGGTTGCGCGGGAAACAGACAAGGCCACTGAGGACATCTTCGGCTACGAGCCGTAGGGCAGTTTCAACTAGATGAGCATCGCCATGGTGAGAAATATGTCATCCGTCATGGTAATGGACATGGCTTCTGTGAAATGTCCTGGCTGTGGAAACGTGCGTGACGTCAGCGTAAGGCAGATGCGCAGATTGCGAAACCAGAATGTCGATGCGCGTTGCACTCTGTGCAGAGCGTTTTCTTCTGATGTCAAGTTCGAACAGTCGCACCGAAACTACTGGTTGAAGCGACACTCGATGGAATGGATTGTCGAGACGGCAGAGATGATCTGGGGCCCGAATATCAAGAGAAGACGATGATCGACGTTATCGTCCCGGTCGCCCGCCCGCACAAGCTGGCAGCTCTGCTGGAGAGCCTGAGAGGGTCACAGCGAGACGTGGAGTTGATCCCGTACCTGGTTGTTTCCAGGAGCGACGTGCAATCTCTGCGTGTCTGCAGGGAGTCGGGTGTCAGGTTCGGCGTCTCGCGGACAGATCTGGGTCCCGGAGACTTCATCGCCAAAATCGATCTCGGGTACAAGGAAACAGGGTCCCCGTGGATTTTCCAGGCGGCAGAAGACGTTGAGTTCACGCCCGGGTGGGCAGAGGAGGCGCTGGCGACGGCAGCAGCGAGATCGGCGCTTGTGGTGGGAACCAACGACGGGTTCAACCCGGCCGTGGTCAAAGGAAGCCACTCCACTCACACGCTGATTGCACGATCCTACTGCGACGCGCCCGGGGCGTCGATGGACGGTCCGGGAACCGTGTTCTCGAGAGAATATCGGCATCAGTTCTGCGACAACGAGCTGATCGGCGTCGCCAAATCACGCGGTGTGTGGGCATTCGCCCGTGGAGCGCTGGTCAGGCACAACCACCCGTGTTGGGGGCATGTTGAAACGGATGCGATTTACGAGTTGGGCAACTCGTTTTTCGAACAGGACAGACTCATCTTCAACAGACGCCGTGTCATGTGGACGCGCGGAAACAGGAGGCAGCCGGCGAGTGTCGGGACGGGGTTGCCGGGCAACCCGAACGATCGTGTCGGCAAGGTTCGGCGGCACGTGCGCGGGAGCATAAGGCTGCCTTGAAGATTTCGGCTCTGATCTGCACGTTCGGAACAGCCAAGTGGGAGCATCTGGCACGTACACGAGCGCTTCCGTCCGTTGACGGACAGGGGTTCCACGAAGTGATCGTGCTGCACCTCCCCGACGCCACCCTGGCGCAGGTGCGCAACGCTGCCGCGGAGCAGGCGACAGGAGACCACCTGTGCTTCATCGACGGTGACGATCTGCTCCAACCAGGATTCCACGGTCAGGTTCAGCGTGCCGGCGGCGGCAAAGATGGCGCGCACCTGTTCACACCGTCCGTCCAGTATGTGCGCGGAGAAGGGAGTGGACAAAGGCGTGGCGAAAGAACATGGCCTGCGAAAATATGGCCAGAAATAGACATTCACGACGGAAACTGGATGATCATCGGAACGGTTGTTCCGCGAGACCTCTTTCTCGAAGTGGGAGGGTTCCGCGAATACGCCTGGTCGGAGGATTGGGCGGTCTGGGCGATGTGCATGGAAGCTGGGGCTGTTCCCGTGAAAGTTCCGGAGGCTGTCTATGTGGCGCATGTCAATCACAAGTCGCGCAACCGTTCCAGGGTTCGCGCGGAAGTTCTTTACTGGCATATGCGGATCGGACACGATCTGTGGCCAGATCTGTACGAGCAGCCAACAGAACTCGAAGACGAGAGGCAGGCGCTGGGCACCAACCATGTTCGCCGTCTGGACGGAAAATGAAGTACACGTTGGTGCTCGTCACACACGGAGACGCCCCCACGCTGGAGGAAACGCTTGCGTCGTTTGCCGACCACCTCTGCCCCTGGCCGGCATCGCTGCATGCGTTCGTTGACGGACCGGGCAGGTGGCCGGAGAGTGAGCCATTCGGGCAGTTCAGCGTTCATGGAAGCTCACGGCAACATGGATTTTGTGCAACGGTTCGGAGCGGGTGGCAGGCTGCCGCAATGTCAGAACACGATCATGTGCTGTGGCTCGAAAACGATTTCACGCTGCTGCGCAACGTCGACCTGCGCGAAATCGCTGCCGTACTGGACAGCAACACGGAGTTGTCTCAGATGTCGCTAATGCGTGATGCTGTCAACGAGGCGGAGAAGCTGGCGGGAGGTCTGTTCGAGTCACGCCCCGGCGAGTACGAGCATCGCACCACCGTCATGGACGAAGGACATACTGTCGAGTGGATGCTGCAGCGCTCCTACGTGATCACCACCAACCCTGCCTTGATGAGACGACAGTTCATGGCTGACAACCCATGGCCAGATTACCCTTCCAACTGCGAAGGAAAGTTCGGGTTCGACGTGCGCGCGCGAGGGTTTGCGGCGGGAGTGTGGGGGGACGGGTCACCATGGTGCCGGCACACGGGAACGAGGACGGGAAGGGGATACTGATGGGGAATGTCGGAGTGTGGGATGTCTGGTATGCCGGTTCGGGACGGGAAGAGCCGCGTCCGTACGGCGACGTTCACACCTACGGGATCGGCGCTGACTGGCTTGCGGGCTGCGGCCTGGTGGCGGACTGGGGCTGTGGTTTCGGATGGCTGCGTACGTTGATCGAGCCTGATCGCTACATCGGCATCGACGGGTCACAGACGCCGCACGCCGACATCATCGCCGACCTGACCGAGTACAGGGAGCCGACTCCCGGAGTGTTCATGCGGCACGTGATCGAGCACAACCGCGAGTGGCGCAAGGTGCTAGCCAACGCTGTCGCCTCGGCGCAGGAGCGGATGGTGCTGATCCTGTTCACGCCGATGGCAGACGCGACGTGTGATCTGCCGACAGATCATGGGCTCGACGTCCCGGACATCTCGTTCGCGCTCGTGGATCTCGAGCCGTTCTTCGATGGCATGACAGTGCAGATGGAGACGCTTGCCACGGGAACACAGTACGGAGTAGAGACGGTGTTCCTGATGGAGCGAGGTGTGTCATGAATTACATGCTGGCTGTCCTCACGTGCGGACGTCCCGAATACCTACGCCGCACGCTGGCCGCCTACGCACAGTTTCTACATCCGAAGCCGACAGCTGTGTACGTGTGGGACGACGGCTTGCAGACACCCACCGACGCCTACCGGGCGTTCGCGGAGGTGGACAGGTTCGTGGTGGAGGGCGAGAAGAGACGGATCGGACGCTGCTCCGGCCACGCCCACTTGTGGCAGGCAGCGAGAAGGCCCGAGTTCTCCGACATCGACTGGCTGTTCACCGTCGAAGACGACATCGTGCTGCTGCGCCCACTCAACCTGTATCATATGGCTGAGGTGCTGCTGGCGGAACCGACGCTGGAGCAGCTCGCGCTCGTCCGCTGTCCCTGGGGAGCAGAAGTCGAACACGGCGGCTATATACCGATGTTCCCGGACCGCTATACGAGACGAGAAACGCACGTGGATGGATCGTGTCCCGCACGCTGGACATCTTCGACGATCGACTGGACGAGCTCGCCGGCGCTGCTGCCCGCATCCCTGCCGCGTGAGATTGAGTGGCCCGGTGGATCCGGCTGCGAGCTGAAGTTGGGTCCGCGGATCATGGCGCTGAGGCCAGACGCGGTGTCAGGATACTTCGGGCTTGGCGAGCCGTGGGTGGCGCACCTGGGGATGCAGCGTGTCGAGGGAGGTTTCGGGTATTAGCCGCGCCTTGAAACTGGGACTCATAGGGTTTGGTTACTGGGGCCCGAACCTGTTCCGGAACCTGATAGAGACCGAGGGAGCCGACGTCGTCTCGTGCGCGGACAAGCGTCCCGACCGCCGTGCCCTCGCGCAACGGCGTTATCCGGCGCTGAAGGTGACAGACGACGCGAGCGCCGTGATCGACGACCCCGAGATCGACGCCGTCGTGATCGCGACCCCGGTCTCGACCCACTACGAACTCGCCCGTCGCGCCCTCGGGCAGGGCAAGCACGTTCTCGTCGAGAAGCCGATGACGCGGTCTGTGGCCGAAGGTGAGGAGCTGATCGAGTTGGCCGAGAAGAACGGTCTCGTTCTGATGGTCGATCACACGTTCATCTACACCGGTGCTGTGCGGCGGATGAAGGAGCTGATCGACCGTGGCGAGCTCGGTGATCTCTACTACTTCGACTCCGTCCGTGTGAACCTCGGCATCTTCCAACACGACGTCGACGTCGTCTGGGACCTTGCGCCTCACGATCTCTCGATCCTCACGCATCTCATCCAGGCTGCGCCGACGCACGTCTCGGCGATTGGAGCGGATCACGTCGGCATCGGCCACTCCGACATCGCGTACATCACCGTGTTCTTCGCAAGCAGCTTCATTGCGCACTTTCACGTCAACTGGCTGTCGCCGGTGAAAGTCCGGCAGATCCTGATCGGCGGCGACCGCAAGATGATGGTGTACGACGACATGGAGCAGAGTGAGAAGGTGCGCGTCTACGACAGCGGGATCAAGGTCACGACGGCGGACGACATTTACGCGACACTCGTCGACTACCGAACCGGCGACATGTGGGCGCCGAAGCTCGATTTCGGCGAGGCTCTCGGGTTCGAGTGCGCCCACTTCGTCGACTGCGTGCGGTACAAGACGATTCCCCTTTCCAACGGACAAGCGGGCCTGACAGTGGTGAGGGTGCTCGAGGCTGCCAGCAGGTCGCTCGCGGCAAACGGCGAGCGGATCGCACTGTGAGTAGGACGCCGAGTTTTTCGCGGATCGCGTTCGACGTAAAGCTCGGCGAGGGCGTAAAGATTCACGCCTTCGTAAATCTTTACGGCTGCTCCATCGGCGACGGCACCCTGATCGGTGCGTTTGTCGAAATCCAGCGGAACGCGGTGGTCGGCAGACGGTGCAAAGTCTCCAGCCACTCCTTCGTCTGCGAGGGAGTCACGATCGAAGACGACTGCTTCATCGGCCACCACGTCGTTTTCGTCAACGACCGTTACCCGGCGGCTGTAACGGATGACGGCGCCCTGCAGGGACGGGACGACTGGAGCGTCGTCGAGACGCGCGTCTGTCGGGGCGCCTCTGTCGGGAGCGGCGCCGTCGTCCTCTGCGGCGTCACGATCGGTGAGGGCGCGCTGGTCGGCGCCGGTAGCGTGGTGACGGAGGACGTCGAACCGTATTGGGTGGTCGCCGGCAACCCCGCGCGGCCTTTGCGCAGACTGGAGCGCGAAGGCGCCGTGATCGAGAGCTAGCCATGCAGGTGCCGTACTTCGACTTGTCCGGACAGTACTCGGAGGTCCGGGACGAGATTCTCGAGGGCATCGACCGCATCTGCCGGAACTCGGCGTTTATCCTCGGCGACGAGGTCGCGGCGTTCGAACGCGAGTTCGCCGACTACTGCGGCGCGGCCCACTGCGTGGCGCTCAACTCGGGCACGAGCGCGCTCCACCTCGCACTGCTAGCGGCAGGAGTGAAGGCGGGAGACGAGGTCGTCACGACCTCGAACACCTTCATCGCCACGACGGAGGCGATCTCGTACACGGGCGCACGACCGGTCTTCGTCGACGTCCGTCCGGAGACCGGGAACATCGACCCGGAGCTTGTCGAGGCGGCGATCACGGAGCGGACGCGCGCGATCGTCCCGGTTCACCTGTACGGCCGGCCGGCCGAGCTCGACGCCATCGGGGCCGTGGCCGAGCGACACGCTCTGCCGGTGATCGAGGACGCCTGCCAGGCGCACGGAGCGTTGTATCGAGGCCGCCGCGTCGGCAGCTTCGGGCTCGCGGCCGCGTTCAGCTTCTATCCCGGCAAGAACCTCGGCGCCTACGGCGAGGGAGGCGCGTTGACCACCGATAACGATGACGTCGCCGCCTTCGCGCGCATGCTGCGCGATCACGGCCAGGCGGGGCGCTACCACCACGACGCTGTCGGCTTCAACTACCGGATGGACGGCTTCCAGGGGGCGGTCCTGCGGATCAAGCTCAAGCGGCTGGATCAGTGGACGGCGAAGCGGCGCGACATCGCCGCGCGCTACGGCGAGCTGCTCGCCGGGACGAACGCCGACCTGCCCCAGGACAGCCTGGACGCCGAGTGCGTCTACCATCTGTTCGCGGTCTACGCCGACGACCGCGACGCGATCCGGGCAGAGCTGAAGCAGCGTGGTGTCGGCACCGGCATCCATTACCCGGTGCCTGTGCACCTTCAGAAGGCGTACGCCGGCCTCGGTCACGAGCGCGGCGACTTCCCGCACACCGAGCGTGCCTGCGACCGCGTCCTCAGCATGCCGATCTACCCGGAGATGCCTTCCGAGCATCTGGAGTACGCGGCAACGGCGCTCGCAGAGATCGTGGGGCGGGTTTGAAGGCGCTCGTGACGGGCGGGGCGGGCCTGATCGGCTCGCACATCGTCGATCTCCTGCTCGGGAAAGGGTACGAGGTGCGCGTGTTCGACAATCTCGAACCGACGACCCACCTCGAGGGCAAGCCCGACTGGGTGCCGGACGACGTCGAGTTCGTCCAGGGCGACATGCGCAGCATCGACGATGTCGAGCGCGCCGTGACGGGCTCCGACGTGATCTTCCACCAGGCGGCGTACGGCGGCTTCGCACCCGAGTTGACGAAAATGACCGACGTGAACGCGACCGGCACCTCGCGCATCTTCGAGGTGATCCGGACGAAGGGTCTCGACGTGAGGAAGGTCGTCACCGCGTCGTCGCAGGCGGTCTACGGCGAGGGCAAGTACGTCTGCGACGTCTGCGGGCCGTGCTACCCGGAGCAGAGGCAGCTCGAGCAGCTTGAGCGCGGCGAGTGGGAGATGCGCTGCCCGAGCTGCGGCATGCAGACACGAGGTGCGCCGATCGAAGAGACGGCGCCGCTCAAGTTCACGGGCGTCTACGCGCTCTCGAAGCACTTCGAGGAGCAACTCACGCTCTCGCTCGGACGCGAGTGGGGCATCCCTGCCGTCGCCCTGCGCTACTCGCTGACCTACGGGCCACGCCAGTCGATCTTCAACCCGTACACGGGCGTCTGCTCGATCTTCTCGACGCGTCTGCTCAACGGGCTGCCGCCGGTGATCTACGAGGACGGACGCCAGATGCGCGACTTCACCTTCGCCGGCGACGTCGCCCGCGCGAACGTCCTGGTGATGGAGGACGACTCGATCGACGGCGAGGTGTTCAACGTCGGCACGGGCGTCGGCACGACCGTGATGGAGTTCGCGTGCCTGCTGCGCGACGCGTACGGCGTCGACGTCGATCCCGCCACGCAGGGCGAGTACCGGCCGATGGACTTCCGGCACCTGATGGCAGACAACTCGAAGCTTCGCGCCCGCGGCTGGGAGCCGGCAGTGCCGGTGGCGGACGGCGTGCGCCTGTACGCCGACTGGATTCTTTCCAAGCAGCAGCCGGCCGAGTACTTCAGCAAGGCCGAGGAGACGCTGAAGCAACTGCGCATCGTTCGCAAGGTCGCGAAAGGTTGAGATCGCCGGCGGACCCGGCATGTATGTTTCTCCCATGCACTGGACGAAACTGATGGTCCGCTGTGGCTGACCCCGTCATCCTCACAGGTCTTCGTCTCGACGGTGTTCCCTCCTACCGCCGGCGGAACTGGCAGTTCGCGCGCTCACGGTGGGAATGGCAGCTCGGATGGCCGATCTTCGAAGGCCACTATGACGATCCGGGCCCGTTCTCGCTTGCACGTGCATCCAACCGTGCCGCACAGCTCGCAGGGGACTGGCAGGTGGCCCTCTACGTCGGCGCCGACTTCATGCTCGCCAACGGATCACAGGCAGACGCCGCCGTCCGCGTCGCTCTGGCGACAGGGCAGCTCACGTTCGCACATGACTTTCTTGTCCATCTCTCGGAAACAGAAACAGCAGACCTTCTGGCGCGAGGTCCAGAAGAGACGATTGTCTCCGCCGAGACGAGGCACCTGAACACGTTCAGCGGCTCCCTCGCGATCACCCACGAGCTGTGGGACAGGGTCGGAGGATTCGACGAGCGATTCCTGGGGTGGGGCTACGACGATCTGGCCTTCTGGGCTTCCTGTTGCGCCATCGGAGGAGGGTTCCAACGCGTGAAAGGAGACGCTTTCCACCTGCATCATCCGAGAACGAGGGAAGAAAATGAAGGAAACCCTCACCATGAAGAAAACGGTGTTCTTGGACGCCGCTACCTTGCCGCGAAAGGAAATAGGAGAGCGATGCTTTCAATTCTGGAGGAACGATCATGAGCGTTGCAGCTGTTGGTGTGCATTGGCGTGAGGAGGATTTGGGGACATGGAACACAGTGTTGGATATGGCTGCGAGGAACGAGCAAGGGGAGACCAGTTATCTATGTCGGCGGGCGTAACCGCAATGCACATAGGGTCGCGTGGGAGCAAATTCACGACGAGCATCTACAGTCAGGAATGATACTCATGCGGCAATGCCAGCAATCGCTCTGCGTTAATCCAGATCACCACCGTAAGAGCCTTCGTGAACTAGGTCTACGCCGTTTTACAAGCCCAGAAGAATACCGACGATGGAATCTGCGGAAGTATGGGCTTACCCCGGAGGACTACGATCGCATGCTTGAAGCTCAGGATGGACTGTGCGCTGTCTGTCGAACCAATGATCTCGATCGCCTGGGACGACGTATGCACGTCGATCATTGTCACAATACTGGTCGCGTGCGAGGAATCCTCTGCACGCGATGTAACAACGCGATCGGGTTCGCTGGCGAAAGCGCACAGAGGTTGCGCGACCTGGCGACATACTTGGAGGAGGGGTCGAGATTTCCGTTGCAGCCGTAGTTCTCGTCAAAGATGAGTTCGACATCATCGCAGACACAATCACCCATCTTCTGAACAATGTAGATGAGGTGATCGTGCAGGACAACGCTTCGTCGGACGGAACACGCGAGATTCTGGAAACACTCGGCGTGATCGTGATCGACGACCCGGAGATCGGGTACTGGCAGTCGCGCAAAACCACTGCGTTGGCGTTGCTTGCGCTCGAGCGCGGACACAAGTGGGTGGTTCCCTGCGACGCCGACGAGATCTGGATCGCACCGGATGACAGAACGATCTCTGACTTTCTGTGCGGAACCCCTCCTGACGTTCAGATCGTCACGGCGCAGCTTTTCAACCATCTGCCGAGCAAGATCGACGACGCTTCCATTGAGTCTCCGGTGCGCAGGATCTGCTGGAGGCAACGCGCCCACGCACCAATGGGGAAAGTTGCGTGCAGGCTGCACCCTGAAATGGTAATTCACGCCGGCAACCACAGCGCCTGGATGCCCGGTATCTGCCTCAGTTCACCCGGACTCTCGATCCGGCACTTTTCGTGGAGGTCAGCTGAGCAGTACCGAAAAAAGATACGGAACGGGGAAGCGGCCTACAAGGCTACGGACCTGCCCGAGAATATCGGGGTTCACTGGCGCATGTTCGAGAACGCAACAGACGAAGCCGTGATGGGCCACTTCTGGCAGTGGTTCTGCTCATCCGATCCGACGGTGGACAGCACCTTGATCTACGACCCGGCGCCGGCGCTGCTGGACGCGGAGCAGGTCGAGGCGCCGCTGGATGATGTCGGCGAGAGTCGACCGGAGATCTAGAAACCGGCCGGGAACCCGCTGTCGTCGTTGCTTCCGCCGACTGCGTTCTGAACGCTCGGCGGGAGCGGCGGACGCCACCGCGTCCACCAGGCGTTGTCTGGGGATCCCTGCGCACCGAACACTTTCAGCAGCGCAGCCGCGGTGCCACTGTCGTCCCGAAGTTTCTCTTCGCGTCTTTTCCTGCGCAACGCGTTGTACTCTTCGTGCAGCGAACGCATCCGCTCCCACTTCTCCATCTCCAGTTCAGAAGTGTTTGCGTCGTTCATCCCGCTCACGGTACATGCCGGACGCGGACAGGGGACGCGGTGCGGTTGCTGTCCGGGCCGCTTTGCTAGCCTTGCGTCGTGCGCATCTTGATCACCGGGTCTGAGGGATTCGTCTCCCAGCACCTGATCCGTGAACTCGAGGATGCCGGCCACCTCGTCAGTGGCATGGACATCGTCTTCGGCACCTACCATGACGCGTATGGCGCCGACAACGTCAGGTCTCACATCGAGTCCGCCCGGGCGGACGCTCTGATTCACTTGGCAGCGAACGTCGACTGTGCGTCAAGCGAGAACGATGTGTTGGAAACGGTGCGAGACCATGTCGGCATGACAGCCGTCGTCGCTCAGGTTTGCGGAGAACTGGGGGTGCGCATGGTGTACGCGTCATCTGACGAGATTTACGGCGACAGTAAAAAGTCTGTTTGCCATGAGCTGAACGGACCTTTCTTGCTTCCTCTCAGCACCTATGGGCTGGCGAAGCGCTGCGGAGAGAAGATGTGCCGCTTGCACGCTCCCCAAGGATTTACTGCCCTTCGCTTCTCGACGATCTACGGTCCCGGGTTGGCAACGGAGCGCTCTGCCCTGATCAGGATGCTCTGGCAGGCCAAGTACAACTTGCCGATACCGGTGCACATCGGTGCGGAACGCTCCTGGTGCTGGATTGGAGATGCCGTCCGTGCCATTCGTCTGGTGGTGGAAAAGGGTGAGGGGCCATACAACATTGGACGCGACGAAGATGGCACGAGCATGGTCGAGGTTGCGCAGATCGCCTGCGCGCTCAGCGGTTCCGACCAGGGCCTGATCGACCTCGTTGAAGCACTTCCCGGCGAGACGCTTGTGAAAAGACTTTCGGTGGACAGGGTGCGAAACATAGGTTGGCAGCCCGCCGTATCGCTCTACGATGGCATGCAGATGACGCTCGAGACCTGGGTGCGTTACGCAGACGAAGACGGCAGCCACGCTCCCGTCGCAGCAGAGGCCATCTGATGGACATCCCCGGTCCCTGGGTTTGCCTGCTGTTGGCTCTTGCTGCGTACAGGGTCACGCGCTTGCTGGCGGAAGATGAAATCCTCGATCATGCGCGGCGGCGTCTCGTGCTGCTGCCGCAAGAGTGGGAAGAGGGACATGTGCTTCCGGACAGCTACCGCCTTGGGCTCGCCAAGTTCATCACCTGCTACTGGTGCCTTGGCGCCTGGGTGTCCGGAGCGGCATGGGCCATGTGGCAGGTTTTTCCCCATGCAACCGAGGCAGTTTCTGTCCCGCTGGCGATAATGGCTGTCGTGGGAGTTGCTGGCAAGATCGTCCCGGAGTGAGCTAGCACGCGTGGTATCGGCGTCCTCTCCGCTGTCTACACTCATCCCAACACGACTAAGGAGATTAAATGGGATGTAACTGCGGAAAGAAGAAGAAGTTGCCTGTCGCTCCTGCTCCTCCAACTCCTCCTCCAGACGACAAGAAGTAGGCCGCGGTGTCACTTCCCCTGAAGCGCTCCAAGGCAGCGTCAGGACTTGTCGCGTCCGCTTCCAGTTACGAAGGAAAGTCCAGTTCCGGCTACGCGCAGCGCAGCACATTGCCGTGGCAGGATCGGACGCTCACGTACATCGACCTGGTTCCCGAGCTCGCGTTCTCATCGAGGTTCTACGCGAAGATGCTGCGTCCACTGCGGATCTACCCGGGAACGCTTCTTCCTGACCAGACGACAGAGCCGATCAAGGAAGGTCTTCCTGTCGAAATGCTCAAGTGCATCAAGGGAAAGGACGGAACAACCAAACCCATCCTCGCCAGCTACGGAAGGCTCATGTTCTCAACCGGGGAAGGAATCCTTCTCGGCGTCGACATCGACACGCCCACGGAGTACTGGTCATTCGTCTGGAACAACGAAGTCGAGGTCAAGAAGCGTGGCGACACGATCGAAAAGATCATCTGGAGGCCGATGGGTGGCGGAGGAGAGCCCAGGGAGTACACTTCTTCTCAGGCGCGCGCCTATCGCTTCTGGATGCCTCATCCCAGACTCAGCGGCGAGTCGGATTCACCAATGCGCAGTGTTCTCGAGGTTGCCGAAGAGCTGATCGCTCTTACGGCGTCCGTGCGGGCAACGGCAACATCGCGCACGGTGCAGGGAATCCTTCTGATGCCACAGGAGTTGGCACCGCCACCGGCAGAGGTCGATGGTGACGAAGATCCCGAGGTGGACGTGTTCGTGAGCGAGATGGTGGAGCACCTTGAAAGCCAGAAGGAGAATGCCGGTAGTGCCGCAGCAGCGGCACCGTGGGTCTTGTGGGGGGCGTACGAGCTGATCGATCGGGTCAGGATGCTGAAGACGCACGATCCGCAGACGGACTACATGGAGCGCGACCTGCGCAAAGAGGCAGTGGACAGGATGGCCCGCGGAATGGACTTTCCTGCCGAATTTCTCATGGGACTTAGCGCTGCGAACCACTGGGCTGCAAAGCAGATCATTGACTCAATGTGGCGCGATCACGGAGTTGGAATAGCTGATCAATTCGTTGGTGATATCAACGATGCCTATCTGCGCCCAGGTCTGATAGAGGCGAACTACCAGGGGTGGGAGAACGTCGTCGTGTGCTACGACGAATCTTCCATTGTTGTTCCGGCAGATCAGACACAGGATGCTGACGAAGCCTATGATCGTGGAGAAATCAGCGGAGTGGGCTACCGCAAGCTGAAGAACATTCCCGAAATCTACAAGCCGTCGCAGAAAGAACGTGACGAACGTCTTGGGAAGACCGGATCGGATGCTCCGGCGACACGGGATCCGAACGTTTCGGATGGACCTCCTCCTCCAGGGCCGGAGGGTGACTCGGGTCGCAAAACGCGTGTTGTCGCTTCTGCGCTCGAACTAGGTGCAGCAGAGATGGCGCTGGCACGTTGTCGTGAGCTTGCAGGAATCCGCATCAGGCAGAAGGAGAAGACGTGTCCTGAGTTCTTCGTTTCTGTGAACGGAGAGACGAATGATTCCCTTGCAGCAGCGATCGGGCCCGAGATTCTCGACCGCATCTCCTTGACAGCATGGGACCTCGTGCGCGGAGGAGCGGACGCGATGAAGGTCGTGTTCGACGGCTGGGGATACACCTCTGAGCAGACGAAGATGATCTCCGATGCAGTGGAGTCCTACGCAGCACGTACTCTATTCAAACCAGAACATCCAACGTTGCCGAGCGGATTCGCCGCTCAGTTCCAGCGAGCCAAGGAGGCTTCCAATGTCAGTGATTGAGAGTGAGAGAGCCTCGACAGAGGCAGTAGAGGCTGGGGTGAGTGTCGAGGTCGAGGTGGATGTCGGAGAAGTGAATGGGGATGAGGGAGTCTCCTGTCCTGACTGCGGCGCTGTCAACGACACGGAGGCCAACGTCTGCGACCAGTGCGGTTGCGACATGGCAGGTGCTGAAACGGAAGCTGATATCGGGGACGAGCGCGCGGGAGAAGTGGACAGCATGCTTCCCTCCTGGGAGGGAGAGCTTGCCTTCGAGGGACTGGCGAGTGCGGACGGAAGGCTTCTGCTCCCCGGGGAGATCACGAACCGAGACTTGCCGCTCACCCTGAAGTTCCAGAGCGTTACCGCC